>SMVB01042209.1_pt1 | contig 116273 bp, 114 predicted proteins | sample 2456461 | NCBI WGS metagenome assembly SMVB01 (sample SAMN11095934, study PRJNA526329) | marine sediment metagenome | biome: Marine sediment; feature: Surficial sediment; material: Deep marine sediment; isolation source: Hadal surficial sediment | place: Pacific Ocean | collected 2014-05 | depth...
ATGAAGTCGTTAATAGAGCAACCCGAACAACTGGCGCTGTGGCGTGACAATCCTGATCTGGATGATGGAGCGTCCAAGGAATTAATGCGCTGGGTGTCGCCAGTGCGCCACATGGTGCGTACCGCGACGGAAGACCTGGAACTGCAAGGCAAGCAAATCAAGGCTGGCGACAACCTCGCGCTGTGGTTCCCCTCGGCCAATCGTGATCCCGAGGTTTACACCAATCCGAATCAAATTGACATTACGCGGGATCCCAAGCTGCATCTGGCCTTCGGATACGGCTCGCATATGTGCCTGGGGCAACACCTGGCTACAATGGAAGTGGCGCGGTTTTTCCGTGAGTTGCTGCCGCGATTAAAAAGTATCGAAATGACCAGCGAGCCGACCTGGGTGCACGCCAATTTTGTCGGCGGTCTTAAATCAATGCCAGTGCGTTACCAATTCAACTAGGAGTCAGGCGATGTTACAAAAATTTGTGTATTGGACCGGTTTTTTGGATTTCCTGGTTGGAGCAGGCACCTGGGCTGGAGCTTTAATGAACCCACAACCAGGGCAATTTGTAGCGTTGATGACGCTGGGCATGTTTCTGATGATGGCGGCTGCCTGCCTGATGTGGGCATCGAAGGATATGGTCAACCGGGCGCCGGTGATTTTTTGGCAGGGACTGGTGCGGCTGACCGCGGTTAGCGCAGTCTTGTATGCGGTGCCCCATGGGCTTTCAGAAAGCTGGGAATACAGCCTGGTAGCCTTTGACGGCGTGATCGGTCTGACCTACGTGTTGGGTATGCTGAAAGTAACGGGGCTTTCTTTTCCCCAGTTGATTATGTGTCGACAGCCAGTTACCGCCAGCTAGGAGCTAATTATGCAAGCGATTCATCTGAAACAACCGGGCGGACTGGACAAGCTGACCCTGGCGGATATCGAGGCCACCGACCCGGTAGCGGGAGAGGTTCGGGTCCGCATTCATGCCAGTTCCCTGAATTTTCACGATTATGCTGTGGCGGTAGGCCTGATTGCTGTGGACCAGGATCGTATCCCCATGTCGGATGGTGCGGGTGTGGTCGAAGCAGTGGGCGAGGGCGTCACGGAGTTCGCAGTGGGTGACCGGGTGATGAGCGCCTTTTTTCCCAACTGGGAAGACGGTGCACCGGAGTTTTCAAAAATTCTCGGTGTGCCCGGCGATAGGGTGGACGGATTTGCAGCGCAATCGGTGACCATGGCCAGTAATGCGTTTACCCATATGCCAGCCTCCTATAGTTTTGAACAGGCGGCGACCTTGCCCTGTGCCGCGCTCACTGCCTGGCGTGCCTTGATGGTAGAGGCCAGGGTCAAACCGGGAGATACCGTGCTGGTACAGGGCAGTGGTGGTGTGTCTGTGTTTGCCCTGCAGTTCGCCAAGGTGGCCGGTTGTAAAGTGATTGCAACCTCCTCGTCGGATGAGAAGTTGGCAAAGCTGGAACAACTGGGCGCTGATGAGCTTATCAACTACAAGAAAACCCCTGACTGGGGCCAGGCGGCCCAGGAACTCACCGCTGGCCAAGGTGTAGATGTCATTGTTGAGGTGGGTGGTTCCGGTACCGTCGCCCAGTCGGTGCGCGCCATTGCCTTTGCTGGTCATATCTCCATGATTGGTGTGCTAACCGGCATCAGCGGCGAGGTGCCCACGGCTGAGCTGTTTCAGAAGAATGCCAAGATACACGGCATTACCGTCGGCAGTCGTGCCAGCCAGCGCGACATGGTGGCGGCGATAGAAGTGAATGGTATTGAACCTGTTATAAGTCATACCTTTCAGTTGGCTGAGATAGCTGATGCCTTTCGACTGCAGGAATCCCAGCAGCATTTCGGCAAGATCTGCCTTACTATTTAAGCCCATGGCAGGGTTGAGGGATTACCACCTATGAAGATTGGCTTGTGTTTACCCTATATGAAGGCGGGCCTGACCCGCGCTGACTACCTGGCCTGGTTTCGTCACATCGACCAGGGGCCGTTTCACAGTTTGTCCTGTGGAGAGCGCATTCTCGGCCCTAGCTACGATATGCGCGTGGTACTTGCGGCGGCTGCCATGGCCACCGAGCGGGTAGAAATCAACACCACCTTATACGTGCTGCCCATGCACAATGCCGTACGTGCGGCCAAGGAAATTGCCACCCTGGATGTGATGTCTGGTGGGCGCCTGGTGGTGACCTGCGGTTATGGGGGTCGCGAGCTGGATTACAAAGCAGTAGGTGCCCAGTACAAAGGCCGACATGCGCGTATGGATGAACAGGTAGCCATCATGAAAGATATCTGGGCGCAGAAACCCCCTTTTGAGGGGGTAGACCCGGTGGGTCCGGTGCCAGTTCAGGTTGGCGGTCCAAAACTCTACACCGGTGCTATGGGACCCAAGGGCATGGCCCGCAGTGCCCAGTGGGCCGATGGCGTGTTTGCCTGGTCGGGTAACGGCGAACAAGCAGAACTTGAAAATACTTTTGCATTGGCGGATGGGGCCTGGGCCGCAGCGGGGCGCGACAGCAAACCCTATCGTATGGGTGGCTTCTGGTTCACTTTGACCGATGGTGGTCAACAGAAGCTGTACGACTATGTGTACAACTATCTGTTGATTGCCGGCGAGGATATTGCCAAGTGGATGGCCGGCACGGTCACGCGCAGCAATGCCGATGCCGTGAAAGAGGCACTGGATAATGCCGAAGCCGCAGGTTGCGAAGAAGCTATGCTGTCACCCATTACCGCCGAACTTGCCGAGATCGACCGGTTGGTCGACATTATAGAAACTCGTTAGGAGGCCCCTGATGTCTGATATTGAACAACGGCTGGCCGCACTGGAACAGGAAGTGGCCAGTTTGCGCGCCATACAGGATATCCAGCAACTGCGTTTTGAATACTGGTACTCGCTGGTGGATAAGGATGTGGACAGGTTAATGGACTGCTTTACTGAAGATGTATTTCTCGATTACGGCTTTGGCATCGAGATGACTGGCAAGGAGACTGTTAGGGAGTTCTTCAGTAACTTGCTGGGCGCGGAAGATTTGATCCGGCAGGTGCCGCGTGGCAGTAACCCGCAAATTACCATCCTATCTGATACCGAGGCGGCAGGGCGCTGGTTGGTTGAAGTGAACGCCCTGCGTGAAAGCCAGGAAGACGGCCGCCGCATTGGTGTGCAGTACTTCGAGAAATACCGCAAAACCGATGCGGGATGGAAGCTCTACGCGATGAAGAACGATTATCTCAGCTTCGAGAGTTTCACCCGCCGAGAAGGCCCGTAGGGAAGCAGAACCAGATGATATTTGCCCTGAATCTATACGACATCATCGAAGGAAAAGAGGATGTCTACAAAGAGTACATGAAACAGTCTATCGAATTGATGGATGGTATTGATGCTGAGCCAGTTGCAGCAGGTCATAAACCCTGTAAAGAGTTAAGTGGCAACACAAGGCAGCATTTCGTGGTAATGAAATTTGGCTCGATGAACGACTTTGAAACCCTGATGGAACGTCAGCAAGCCAGCGATGTTAATAAACTACGAGAAGACGCTACCGAAAATTACATTTGGACAATGTACGAAGAGTGGGATATGGGCACGTGGCTTTATTCTGAATAAGTAGACATGAAAATTGAAGAATTTTTAGGCACTGAGCTGCCAATTATTCAGTCACCTATGGCGGGGGTGCAAGACAGCGCCCTGACAGTGGCGGTATCTTCAGCAGGTGGTCTGGGTTCTCTGCCCGGCGCCATGTTGGGTATCGAACTGCTTCAAGCCGAACTGGCGGAGATCAAATCGCAAACTGACAAACCCGTTAACCTTAATTTTTTCTGCCATGCCTTGCCCGTGGTGGATGCTGATCGTGAATCAAAATGGTTATCGGCGCTGCAGCCCTATTTTGATGAATATGGGATAAATACGGCAGATATTGCCGCGGGCCCGCCACGCGCGCCCTTTAGTCATGAAGTAGCCGATGCTATAGAGGAATTCAGCCCCGCTATTGTGAGCTTTCACTTCGGTTTGCCTGCCGCTGATCTACTGGCGCGGGTGCAGTCCTGGGGAGCCACGGTGCTCGCATCGGCAACAACGGTCAAAGAAGCACAGTGGCTTGAATCTCATGGCGCCGATGGCATTATTGCGCAGGGGCTGGAAGCGGGCGGCCATCGAGGCATGTTTTTGTCAGATGAGTTAACGACTCAGGTCGGAACGTTCTCGCTGTTGCCGCAGATACTACAAACAGTGGATGTACCGGTGATTGCGGCCGGCGGTATCGCCAATGCGGCCGGGGTTAAAGCGGCACTGTCACTGGGCGCGATTGCTGCGCAGGTCGGCACCGCTTATTTGCTCTGCTCAGAAACGAAGACCAGCCAGATACATAGAGCCGCCATCAAAAGTGAAGGTGCGCAACATACGGCCCTTACCAATCTTTTTTCAGGCAGACCAGCTCGAAGCATCGTCAATCGAGTTATCCGGGAAATGGGCCCGATTAGTAGCGATACGCCAGCTTTTCCTTTGGCCGCTGCGGCCATTGCTGCGATTCGAAAGCAAGCGGAGGGGGGTGGATCAGGTGATTTCACGCCGCTCTGGTGTGGGCAAAATGCCAGCGGCTGCAAGGAAATTTCGGCTGCTGATCTGACCAGAGAGTTGGTTGCTGACCTGTAAAATGATGGAGGGTGACAGCTAATGCGAGAAGCCCTGGACAAGCAGAAACTTGAGACTGTTTATGATCGTGTCGCCAGTCGTTATGACATCCAGCACGCAATTTTAACCCTGAGGTCGGATCAACGTGGCAGGAAATTGGTGGTTGAGAAAGCGGTGGGTGAGGGCGACCGTGTGCTTGATTGTGGCGCTGGCACAGGCTCTACCGCATTGCTGGCCGCACAGAAGATCGGCGCGGCGGGAAAGGTAACACTCTTTGACATGAGCGACGGCATGTTGGCCACAGCCGAGGAGAGGGCAATCGCAGCCGGTGTTTGGGAACAACTGTCGTTCCAAACTGGCGATATGCTTGATTTACCCTTTGATGACAATAGCTTTGACGCGGTGGTTTCAACCTATAGCATTTGTCCATTGTACGACCCGGCCAAAGGTGTATTGGAACTATTGCGTGTCGTTAAGCCTGGCGGGCTCATTGGTATAGCTCATTCTGCTGAACCGGAAGGGCCGCTGGTGAAGTGGCTGGCAGACAGGGTTGAGAACGTGATTTGGCGTATACCGTCAATTTCGCTGGGCTGCCGTTCAGTGTCTGTGCTTCCCGCACTTGAACAAGCCGGTGGCCGAATTGTTTTTGAGCAGCATATTGGTGTCCCGCTGTGGCCCTTTATTGTCTTTGTGGTGGAAAAGCCGGGTGTCTGAACATGCAAATATATCCTGGTCGAATGAATTCGACCCTACGCCTCACCCCACACTGCGCTCGCTGTTGTCCCAATATCGGGCACGTAACACCTTTTTGTTCGGCTTGCCGACAGCGGTGAGGGGAATTCCCTCCACGTAATCGATGGACTTGGGTGCCTGTACGGAGCCCTTGGCTTCTTTCACAAGGTCTGTCAGCTCCTGGGTCAATTTTTCCGACGCCTCTCTACCTGGCTTCAACACAACTACGGCTTTCACAGCTTCGCCCCATTTTTCATCAGGTATGCCAATCACCGCAACTTGTGCCACGGCGTCATGCGTTGAGATGACATCTTCTACTTCACGTGGAAAAACGTTAAAACCACCGGTGACAACCATGTCTTTCTTGCGGTCGACGATGTAGAGAAACCCTTCTTCATCCAATCGACCGATATCACCGGTGTGTAACCAATCACCGGCCATGGCTTCAGCTGTTTGTTCAGGCATGTCCTTGTAGCCCTTCATAACCAACGGTGCGCGCACACAGATTTCTCCGGTGGCGCCGGCTTCAACCGGATTGTTGTCGTCGTCCATTAATGCCATTTGAATCCACGGCGACGGCCGGCCACAGGAGGCGAGGCGCTGCGGCTTGCTGAGGTCGTGCTCGCCCTTTTTCATGTTGGTTAACACCATGGGTGCCTCTGATTGCCCGTAGAACTGGTAGAAAATCTGCCCCCAACGTTCAATGCCTTCCCTGAGCCTGGTGGGGCTCATGGGGGAGGCGCCGTAGAAGATAGTCTCCATGCTGGACATGTCTGCCGTCTGTGCGCGCTCTGAGTCCATGAGGTAGTAGAGCATTACCGGCACCAGCATGGTGGCAGTAATACGGTGCTGTTCGACCATGTCGAAAAAATCATCTGGATTGAATGCCTGCATAACGTAAAAGGCCCCGCCTTTTTGCAGAACCGGTATAAAGAATGCCGCTGCAGCGTGAGACAGGGGTGTGGCGATTAGCATGCGCAGGTCTTCGGGGAACTCCCATTCGGCCATTTGAATCATAGTCATGTAAGCGGTGGCACGATAAGTGCTAAGCACACCTTTGGGTTTGCCGGTGGTGCCACCGGTGTAAGTAATTGATGAAACATCTGTGGGCAGCACATCCGGTGCGACCAGAGCTTGCGGTTTGAAACTCTCGGCCAAGGCCAGGTAATCTTCGCCGACATCATTGGGGCCGAAGCCCAATAGCAATAGTGAGGGGAAGCGCTCCTTCAGTTCAGCAGCGCGGTTGGAAAACACAGAGGCATCAAATACCAGTGCATTAACTTCGGCATGTTCAATAACATAGGCGTGATCTTCCAGCGAACCCAATGGATGCAACGGGGAGCCGATACAGCCGGCTATTTGCATAGCGGCGATATTGGCGAGAACTTCAGGACGATTACCGGAGATTACGGCGATGCGGTCTCCCTTGCCGAGCCCCTTTGATTGCAAGGCTTGAATCAGTTGGCTGGTGCTGCGCCGCACGTCTGCATAGCTGGCGACCTTGTCGCCAAGGAACAGGCAGGGCTCATCCTTATAACGGTTCAAGCCGTCGATTAGCATGTGTGGCATCAAGGGGGGATTGTGAATGGTGTCGCTCATGGTTTATCTCCGGTCGGTTCGTTACACAGTATAACCAGCGGTAAAAAGTTAGCGGTAGGAAATAGCGGCCACAGAGCTGACAAATGCGTGCAATAGCATGCCTAAAAAAAACAACAATGGGCACTGGGAAATTCACCAAAACATACCTACACTGTAACTGCGGTACCCATCCATATCTGGAGTGCAGGACCATGTTGGAAAAAGAACTGGCACAAGCGGTGAACCTCGCCGAAAAAGCCAATAAGGAAGTTGATAAAATGCGCACCAGACTTTTGTCTGAAGCGGAAAAAGCTGTAAAGAAAGGAAAGACGGAATTGTCGGCTGCGCGCAAGAAGCAGCAAGCTGCCAATGCCCGCCTTAAAAAGGCACGCGCCTCCTGGGTGAAAAAGGCCACCTCTGACAATCAAAAGAAAGTTGATGAGTTGATCAAGCATGCCAAGCACTTGCGTGATACCACGGCAGACATTGCCAGGGCTGGTGCAGACGCCATAGAGAAATTGGTGCCGATCAAGACCAATGTGATCATGGAAGGTCGTAAAGCCCAGGCCGCTGATAGAGCTGCAGCGGTGGTAGAAAGAGCGGCAGCTGCACAGGCTAAAGCCAAGGCCAAGAAAAAGCCCAAACGGAAGGCTGCAAAGAAAAAGGCAGCTCCGAAGAAAAAGGCAGCTCCGAAGAAAAAGGCAGCTCCGAAGAAAAAGGCAGCCCCGAAGAAAAAGGCAGCCCCGAAGAAAAAGGCCGCCCCGAAGAAAAAGGCCGCCCCGAAGAAAAAGGCAGCACCTATAAGCGGAAGTCTCTCTAAGTAGCTTCCTGGCGACCGCTCTACCCCTAGGGGCGGGGCGGTAAGCTTTTCTACCCGGCGGTTTGGCCACCATCAATCGCGAACTCTATGCCCGTTACGAACCGCGCTTCATCGGAAGCCAGGTAAGCCACGGCGGCGGCGATTTCTTCTGGCTCGGCCATGGGTTCCAGCAGCGGTAACATCCGGCTGAACAGACCCATATCGACATCGTCGGGGACAGAGAAATTAGCCGTTAGCGGCGTTACCACCGCTCCAGGGCAAATAGCATTTGCTCGCACCCCTTGTTTTGAATACTCCAGCGCCAGTGACTTGGTCAACATCAACACCGCTGCTTTGGTCGCACAATAAACCGCCTGATAAGCCTGCCCCTCGCGACCCGCCGACGAAGACATGTTGATGATATTACCTTTGCTCTCAACAAGGTGTGGAATGGCCGCCTGGCACAGGTAAAAAACACCATTAAGATTGATGTCCACCACGCGCTTCCATTCCTCAATGGAGATATCGGTCAGGTGCTTGCAGAGCGCGATACCGGCGATGTTACACAACACATCCAGTTGACCGAACGCGGTGATCGCATCCTTTACTATTTGTTGACACTGATCGGGTTCGGCCACGTCAAGTACTCCCTGTGCACTGGCGGTCTTGGCCGGAAGCAGGGCCGTCGTCTCGGCGAGTGTACTGCCATTGATATCGGCCAGGAACACGCTGGCCCCCTCCTGCGCAAGCCTGATAGCAGTGGCCCGACCTATACCTGAGCCAGCACCCGTGATTAGTGCCACCTTGTTCTCAAATCTGTTCATTGTGCAGAGTCTCCCTCGCGTATGTCGCCCATGTTTAGCTCGGACGAATTACATCGGTGAAAAGGCGTCGCGCCTCCTCCAGTCTCTCAAAGACCGGGTAGTTCGGGTTGAGCGCCCAGCTGACCATGAGTGAATTAATTGTTCCCATCACCATTTGTGCCAGTAACTCTGGTGAGTAAGTCATGGTGGTATCGCCATTCGCCTGGCCGCTGCTGAAAAATTCCGTAAAGTGATCGCGTAATGAATTACTCACATCGCGCAGGTGGTTTTTGTCATCGAATGAACTGGGGGCGATAAGGATCAGGGCCCTGTCTACCGCTCGATAAGTACTGAGGTTCTGCTTCATATAGTCGACCATCGCCGACATGCGGGCACTGGTAGATTCGTGAGTCTCGCGAATTCGCTCAATCATCTTGTCAGCCGTGCCCCACACACGTGACTGGCTCAAGGCTTGCAGCAGTGCCTGCTTGTTGGGGTAGTGCCCATAGAAGGTGCGCCTGGCAACATCGGCAGCGAGGCAGATTTGCTCGATGCTGACATCGTGAATCCCGTCGCGTTTGAAAAGTTCGTAGGCAGCATCTTCTATGCGCGAGCGAATTTCCTGCTTGCGCTTTTCCCGTCGGCTGGGGCGAATTATTGATCCATCAATCACTATTTAAATGAAACCTGTTGCATCCTCAAGGGCGATGAACTATAAAAGTATACAATTGTGCACAAATGCTCAAGCGTGAATTGATAAAAATTGAGGAATATTATGTCTGATCGAGTGCTGGTGGTGTCTGCTGATTGCCACGCGGGCCTGCCTATTGCCGATTACAAGCCGTACATCGATAGTCAGTATCACGAAATGATGGATATTGTGGTTCCGATTACCATTGAAATGTCGAAGCAGGCAGAGGCACGCTTCCTGATCAAGGAAATCAACGATGAGTGGCGCAGTGGTATCGAAAAAGAATTGACCGGGGCCTGGGATTACGAAGAGCGGATCAAGATGCTGGATAATGATGGTATCGCCGCCGAGGTTGTCTTTCCCGATGGCATTACCGAGATTAATACGCCGCCATTTGGGGCGGGACTGGGCCTGCCCACCAAGGATATTGATCCCGAACTGCAGTGGGTCGGTGCGATGGCGCACAATCGCTGGTTGTCTGAGCTTTGTGCAAACAACCCCGTACGACATATTGGCGTTGGCATTATCCCGCTGTTATGGGATGTAGAGGAGGCCATCGAGAAAGTACGCTGGTGCGTTGATAATGGCCTGACTTCCGTAATGATTCCATCCATGACCCACGATTTCCCGGCCTACAACCACACCAAGTACCATCCCTTCTGGCAGGCCTGTGAAGACCTGGGCGTCATTGTCCATTTTCATTCGGGCCCGGCCGATACCAGCGCTTATTTCGGTCCCGATTTTCCAACAGGGTCTACCGAGGACAGACCCGGAGCCATGGGTATCTATGTATCCGAAGTGATGTGGTGGTTGTACCGCCCACTGACATTTATGATCTGGGGTGGCGTGTTCGAGTTGTTTCCGAAGCTCAAAACAGTCATTACCGAGGGGGGCACCACCTGGATGTTGCCCCAGTGGTTGCGCATGCTGGATCACAACTATACGGATGTACACCATTCCGCCAAGTTGGGTGATTTTCGCAGCCACTTATCCATGAAACCCAGTGACTACTTTGCTCGTAATATCGGTGTTGGCGCGTCTTGTATACCGCGCTGTGATGTAGAGGCGCGTGAAGAAATCGGTGTCGACAAGATGATGTGGGGCAGCGACTACCCTCATCCAGAGGGTACCTGGCCCAAGACGCAGGCCATCCTTGACGAGGTGTTCAGCGGCTTTCCCGAGGCCGATGTGCGCGCCATTCTCGGCGGCAATGCGGTTAATTTCTTCGGCCTGGATCGCGATGCCCTGCAGGTAATCGCCGACAAAATCGGCCCCGAAGCCAGCCGTTTTCACTAAACCGTAGGGTCTGGGCGACCCCGCCGATTCATTCGACAGATTGTAGGGTCGAATTCATTCGACCACCGGTAAAGTTGTAAGGTCGACAAATTCGATCATCAAGGAGCAATGAATGAGCAGTATCGAAGCCTGTGAATCAAAATCCCAGGACACGCTGGATTTCCCCATCGGCTGGTTTTCCGTCGCCCGCAGTCGCGAGATAGGCAAAGGTGAGGTGCAGCGCGTCTACGCCTTCGACCGGGAATTGGCCCTGTTTCGCACCCGTGAGGGACAGGCCGTTGTGCTCGATGCCTTTTGCCCGCACCTGGGAGCGCATATGGGGGTAGAGGGACGGGTGGTGGGTGAAACCCTGCGCTGTCCGTTCCATGGCTGGCAGTTTGGCGCCGACGGCGCCTGTACCAAGATTCCCTACTGCGAAGAGATTCCCGAACGGGCACAGGTTCGCTCCTGGCCTGTCAGTGAAACCAACGGCGACATCATGGTCTGGTATCACCCCAATGAGGAGGCCCCTGCCTGGGAGGTGCCGGTTGTCGAAGAACTCAGCAGCGATGATTGGACCGACGCCCAGTACTGGGAAATCACGATTCCCAACCACGTGCAGAACATCGCCGAGAACACCTGCGATCCGGTTCACTTTCAGTATGTGCATAAAATGCCCGGGACGCCGCCCAACGAGATCACCGTGGCAGACGACGGCAGGGTGTTAACACTGGTCGCCGATGCAAAAGAAGCTCAGCACCCCAATGTACTGACCGTGCACATGCATAACCCGGGGCTCGCCATCGTGCGCACTTCCTATGGCCCGGACGCTGAGATGCTGGTGTATTCAACGGCACAGCCAACCACTCGCAATGAAACACATATGCGTTGGTCGCTAACGGTACGCAAGGAAATTATCGACTTTGTCGGTGACGACGTGATGCGTGGTATCAAGGATGGCATTAATGACGACTACCCCATATGGCAACACAAAATTTACCGGGCCAAACCGGTATTCTGCAAGGCTGATCAGAGCCTGGTGGGATTCCGCAAATGGGTCCGTCAATTTTACGTAGACTAAAAAAGAGGAATAAACCATGAGTGACACAGCCGCACCGCAGGGAAACCCTGGCGATATTCTTAACTGGCCGATGCTGAAGATTGTTTACCGCACCGATCCTGATCGTATAGCTGAACTGCTGCCACCGGGTATAGAACCTGGTGCAGACCCACATGTAAACCTGACCATCTACAACTTTCCTGTGCCTGACGTGCCCGAGTACGGCATCGTGACCACCGTCAATGCCGATTACAATGGCACGGAAGGGGAGTACACCCTGGGTTATGGTATCGATCAGGAGTCGGCTATTTTTGGCTCCCAGGAGATCAATGGCCAGCCCAAATATCCCTGCGACATTAATTACTACCGCATGATGAACCAGGTGAAGGCCCGTTGTACCCACCAGGGGTATACCTTCGTTGAATTCACCGGGGAGTCTACGGGTGAGTTAGACCCCATGGATGAGTGGGTGCAAAACGAGTGGTGGATCAAGGTGTCCCGTGCGGTGAGCGTGGGTGGTCCGGCCACCGGTTATGACTTTCCGCCCCGTGTGGTTCACGTCAAGAGTAAGTACGGCACAGCGCACCGGGAGAAGGTAAATGGTGAGTTGGTGTTACGCGACAGCCCCTGGGATCCGCTGGCCAGTAGATTGCCCATGGCAGAGCAGGTGTCGGCACACCTGTGGTGGCCCATTTTCCTGGATCGCTCTATCACTCTGGAAGGAGCACTGGATCCCGATGCTTTTCTGCCCTTTGCAGACACCATTTCAGGCTCGCGTTGGCCGGGCGAAAATGGCGGTCCGGTGGGCATGAAGGTTAAGTGAAAGACTTTCAAGACAAGGTCGCTATCATTACCGGTGGCGCCAGCGGCGCGAGCCGCTATGATTCTGAACAGGGAAACGCCGGTAGCGCCGGTGCTTGGATAAAAACAGATGCAAAACTTACCCATAAAGCTCGACTTCGAGGGCTCGCATAATTTCAGGGACCTGGGCGGTTACCCGCTGGCAGACGGACGGCGTGTTCGCAAAGGCATGCTGTACCGCTCGGACCACCTGGGGCATCTCACCGATGCGGACCAGGAGCTGTTGGAGGAAATAGGTATCCGCACCGTGGTTGACCTGCGCCGTGAGGAGGAGCGCGAGGAAGCCTCTGATCGCGTCGATAACCCGAACGTGGAGCAAATATGGATGCCGGTCAGGGCGGAGGGCGCAGACATCATCAGCATTCGCCGCAGTATGGAACGAGGTGATGTGACTGCTGAGAGCGCCTACCAGTTTCTGATGGAGGCGAACCGCTTGTTCGTTGGCGTATTTGCGCCCGTATTCAAGGATTTTCTGGACTTGCTGCTGGATGAATCTCGTTATCCGCTGGTGTTTCATTGTTCGGCGGGAAAGGACCGGGCCGGTTATGCGGCGGCTCTATCCCTGTATGCACTGGGAGCCACCGATGAAACGGTGATGCATGATTACCTGGCCACCAACCACTGCACGGCCAATTACGTTGAGGGCATTGTCGATGGTTTGTCCGACTCAGAGTTCAATGTTGAGGCAGACGCTGTTCGCACCCTGATGCAGGTGGTGCCGGAGTTTCTTCGCGAAGCGCTGAATATTATTTACAAGGAACGCGGCGGCATGCACGCCTACCTGGAGTACGAACTGGACTTTGGGTCAGACAAGCGCGAGCAGTTAAAACAACTGCTGGTGGACTGATCATCTCCTTACAACAAACAGTGGCGCAGGCAGCTTGCGCCAAAGCCTCGGTAGGAATGGAAATTTCTGCTGTCGCAGCTTTGGATCCCCAGCGGGTGGCAATAGTCTCCGAGCAGGGGCAACTAAGTTTCGATGCACTGAACCGCAGGGCCAATCAAATCGCCCACATGCTGCGCGCTCGCGGTTATCAGCAGGGCGACAGCATTGCCATTTTATGCAGTAATCGCCTGGAGTTTGCCGAGGTGCGTTTTGCCGCTCATCGACTTGGCGCCCGCCTTACCACGGTAAACTGGCATCTGGCGCCAGCAGAGGCGGCCTACATTATCGAAGACTGTGATGCGGTGGCCCTGTTTGCCGATGTGCGCTGCCGTGAAGCCGCAGAACTGGCGGTGGCCAGCGCTGGAATCCTCAAAATTAGCCTGGCTATTGGCGGTGAAATAGCAGGTTGTGAAGATTATGAGTCTTTGCTGGCAGAGTATCCCGTTATCAATATAGACCAGCCTTTATTGGGTAGCGTCATGCAGTATACCTCGGGCACCACCGGTCGCCCCAAGGGTGTGATGCGCGAGCAACCGGATCCTGACGCTGCTGCCGGTATGCAGGAACTACTGACGGCGGTGTTTCAGTTTGACCCTGAGTGCGGCACTGACAAATCCCTGGTGTGCGGCCCCCTGTACCATTCCGGCCCTTTTAACCTGGGCTTGACCACGCCAGTGACGGCCGGTATTGGTGTGGTGGTCATGGATAAATGGGAACCTGAAAAATGTTTGCGCCTGATTGAACAACACAGGATCACGCACAGCTTTATGGTGCCTACCATGTTTATGCGACTGCTGGCCCTGCCTGAAGAGGTTCGCAGCCAATACGACCTCTCTTCTCTGAAATTTATCATTCACGGTGCCGCGCCCTGCACAATTGAAACCAAGCAGGCGATGCTGGATTGGTGGGGCCCTATTATCTGGGAGATGTTTGCCGGTACCGAGGCGCCCGGTGTTATTGTCAGCCCACAGGAATGGCTGGCCAAACCAGGCACAGTGGGCCGGTCCTCGCGCGAGCGGTTAAAGGTGTGCGATGAGTCAGGTAATGAAGTCCCCAGTGGCGTCGAGGGAGAGCTTTACTGGATCAATCCAAACGACAGTAAATTTGAGTACTACAAAAGCCCGGAGAAGACTTCAGAGGCGCAAAAAGGGGATTTTTTTACTGTGGGTGATATTGGCTATGTCGATGACGAGGGTTATTTGTTTATCACCGGTCGCAGTGCGGAGTGCATTATTTCCGGGGGTGTAAACCTGTATCCGCAGGAGATCGATGACGTATTACTCACCCATCCCAAGGTAGCCGATGTGGCCTGCGTGGGTGTGCCGCACCCGGATTTAGGTGAGCAGGTTAAAGCGGTGGTGCAACTGGTCGAGGGTGTAACCGCCAGTGAAGCCATTGCCAGCGAACTCATCGAATTTGTGCAGCCGCTACTGGCTCGGCAAAAATACCCACGCAGCGTTGATTTTGTGGATCAGATACCGCGCAGCGAGGCCGGCAAGGTTTATCGGCGCACATTGCGGGACTCCTACTGGGCCGACCAGGACAGCAACATTTAGTCAGTATCAGACGAGGGCTATTGGAATCATGAATATTGAATTTACCGCTGAGCAAAAAAAGCTGCAGCAGCAGGTCAGGGACTACATGCAGACGGTGGTCACGCCGGAGCTGGAGCAGGAGAAGAGAAATCCAGACTTCTTCGAGGGCGGTGGCCCCGAGTTTCGCAGGCAGTATGCGCGCATGGGCGCGGATGGCTGGATTAGCCACAGTTGGCCCAAAGCGCTGGGGGGTCGAGATGCGTCCTCACTGGAGCAATACATCTTTACCGAGGAAGTGATTGCCTCTGGTTTCCCCTATCCATTTTTGACCACCGAAGCGGTTGGACCGGTGTTGGCCGAACATGCTGGTGAGGAGGTTCGGGAAACCGTCGTCAAAGGCATACTGGCGGGCAAGACGGTTATAGCGATTGGCTACTCTGAGCCCGGTGCTGGCACCGACCTGGCCAGCTTGACCACCAGAGCTGAACGGGACGGTGATGAGTGGGTGATTAACGGTCAGAAAATGTGGACCAGCCTGGCCAATTATGCGGATTACGTGTGGTTGGCCGCGCGCACGGATCCGGATGCCAGCAAGAAACACAAGGGGCTCACCATGTTCCTGGTACCCACCGATGCGCCGGGATTCTCCTGCACGCCGGTGTGGACCATGGGTACGCGTACTAACGCCACCTTCTACGACAATGTGCGAGTGCCGGATACCTACCGGGTCGGTGAAGTAAACAAGGGCTGGAAGCTGATAACCGGTCAGCTCAACCGTGAGCGTTTGTCCCTGGTTAACCACGGTATGGTTTCCAGTCTCTACAAGGAAACTGCGCAGTGGGCTGCTGCAAATGCGGGCAGTGATGGTCAGCCGCTAATTGGCAAACCGTGGGTGCAACACAACCTTGCCCGGGTAAAGGTGCAACTGGAGGCCCTGCGGGTGATGTGTCTAAAACAGGCCTGGCTGATGAATGAGGGTGGTCTGGGCATGGCCGAGGCCAGTGCCGCCAAGGTTTTTGGCACAGAATTCTTCGTGGAATGTTACCGCTTGTTGCTGGAAGTAATGGGCCAGGCGGGCACCATCTGCAGTGATTCTCCCGGCGCTATATTGCAGGGCAAAATTGAGCACCGTTACCGGGTGGGCTCCATTCTTACATTCGGTGGTGGCTGTAATGAAGTGCAGCGCGACATTATATCGGCGGCGGGGTTGTGGATGCCCCTGGCCAAGCGATAGGAGAACAGGGATATGAATTTTTCATACAGTGAAGAACAGCGGGAAGTAAAAGCCCTGGCCGAAAAAATACTCAGCGACCAGACCAGTAATGAGCAGCTTCGCCGCATCGATAAACAGGAGGACCGCTTTGATGAAAAGCTCTGGTCCGACCTGGCCGCGGCTGGCTTGTTGGGTGTGGCCATTGATGAAAATTACGGCGGTATGGGTTTCGGTTTTGAAAGTCTGTGCCTGTTGGTGGAAGAGGTGGGTCGCAGTGTGGCCCCAACACCGGTTATTGCCGTGCTGGTTAGTGCGGCCAGCGCGTTGCAAAAATTTGCCGATGCCAGTACTCAGGAGCAGTACCTGCCGCGCATAACCAGCGGTGAGTCGCTGGTAACTGCCGCCCTGATTGAGCCGGGCAATGAGAATGTGTCGTCGCCCTCTACACGGGCGCACTCACAGGATGGTGAGTGGCTTATCACCGGCGTCAAGCATTGTGTACCCTTTGCGCAGCAAGCCGAAGCCGTATTGCTGACCGCGCAAACAGATGCCGGTGTGAGTGTGTTCCTGGTGAGCCCCCGGCAATCATCGGTGCGTCTCAATCGGCAACAGGTGACAGCCACTGAGTCGCAGTTTGAGCTGGTACTGGACAATGCCAGTGCGACCCTGGTGGCAGAGGGCGAACAGGCGGCATTGATGGTGCAGTGGATGTTTGAGGCTACTGCGGCGGCCTGGTCGGCGATGGCGGTGGGCCTGTGCGACAAAATGATGCGCATGACCGCAACCTATACCACCGAGCGACATCAGTTTGGGGTGCCGATCGCGACCTTCCAGGCGGTGGGCCACCAGGCGGCCGACTGTTTTATCGATGTCGAGTGTTTGCGCCTGGTTTCCCAGCAGGCGATTTCCCTGCTGGATCAGGGCTTGCCAGCAACCGAGGCTGTGCTGATTGCAAAAATATGGACCGGCGATGTCTGTCACCGCGTCAGCCAGAGATCCCAGCAATGTCACGGTGGGGTGGGTGTCGACCGGGATTACCCCTTGTTTCGCTACTGTCTGTGGGCGCGCCAAATTGAATTGAGCTGTGGCTGCAGTGCCGAATTATTGGCTGCACTGGGAGAAGATATCGCCGCTCAATTCGCGGCCTGAGCAGAGGATCAAACCCCATGCAAACGCGCAAACTCGGCGAACTGGAAGTCTCGGCCCTTGGCCTGGGCTGTATGAATATGTCATTTGGCTACGGCACACCGGATCCTGAAGAGGCCGAGCGCGCGCTGTTGCGGGCGCTGGAGGTGGGTTATACGCTGCTTGATACCGCATCGATATACGGTGTTGGTCACAACGAACAATTGATTGGCCGCTTACTCAAAGACCGGCGCAACGAATTTACGCTGTCCAGCAAGTGCGGCATCCTGGTTGCAGAGGATGGTAGTCGCAGCGTCGATTGCAGTCCATCAAGCGTGCGGCGCACCTGTGAGCAGAGCCTGAAAAATTTGCAAACCGAGGTGATTGATCTTTATTACCTGCACCGATTGGACCATTCCGTGCCCATTGAAGAGAGTGTCGGTGCCCTGGCCGATCTCGTCACCGAGGGCAAGATTCGACATATTGGCTTGTCAGAGATGTCCTCTAAAACCATTCGCAGGGCTCATGCAGAGCACCCTGTTACCGCCGTACAGTCTGAATACAGCTTGTGGAGTCGCGAGCCGGAGAACAAGGTGCTGGCTACCTGCGCTGAACTGGGTATTGGCTTTGTGCCCTTTAGCCCGCTGGGGCGCGCCTTTTTGACGGGCGATCTCAGCGCCGACAGTGATTTTTCAGACGCACTGGATATGCGTGACAATATGCCGCGCTTCCAAGGCGACAACTACGCGCACAATCTTTCCTTGTTGCAAGAATACGTTCAAATCGCCGCTGATAACGGCTGTACACCTGGGCAATTGGCGCTGGCCTGGGTATTGGATAAGGGCGATACCCTGGTGCCGATTCCCGGCACTCGGCATGTCGCCTATGTAGAGGAAAATGCGGCGGCTGCTGAGCTGAGTATTCCCGCGCAGGACCTGCAGCGTGCCGGTGAGATTATCAGCCCCGATACAGTGCGCGGAGCCCGTTACTCCACGGCCATGGAAATATCGCTGGATCCGGAGTAATCGCGGCAGGCCTGGATAATGTGCCGGGTATCGGCCGCTGACACATCGCGATGGAAAACCCAGCGGTGGCCATCGGCCCTGATATTTCTTGCCAACAGGTAGGGTGACAAACTTCCCATGTCTACCTGCAAGTCCAGCATTACCATATTGGTTTGCGGTTGCTCTGCCAACCCAAAGCCAGGCAGATCACTGAGAGCCTCAGCTACTGCTGCGGCGTTATCGTGATCGTCCTGCAGGCGCTGGATATTGTTTTCCAGCGCATAACGACCTGCCGCCGCTATAACACCGGCCTGGCGCATGCCGCCGCCAATCATTTTTCGCCAGCGCCTGGCCTGCTTGATAGTTTCTTTGTCACCCACTAACAGGGATCCAACCGGGCAGCCCAGGCCTTTTGACAGGCAGATAGATACGGTGTCGAAGTGCTGGCAAATCTCCTCTACCGGGACCCCCAGTTTTACCGCCGCATTAAAAACCCGAGCGCCATCCAGGTGGCGGCGCAGGCCGTGCTTGTGGGCCAGTGCGCTATAGTCCGCCAGGTAGTCCAGGTCCAGGACCTTGCCGCCCTGGGTGTTTTCCAGGCACAGTAGCCGGGTGATAGCGAAGTGTGAATCATCGGGCTTGATAAGGCCTTCGACCTGGTCCAATGGCAGTTCGCCGCGCTCGTTAAAGGGAATGGTACAGGGCTGTATGCCGCCCAGTACCGCCGCACCGCCACCTTCAAACATATAGGTGTGGGCCGTGCTACCGACAATGTATTCGTGGCCACGCTGGCAATGGCTGAGCAGGCCCAGCAGGTTGCTCTGGGTGCCGCTGGCGGCATAGAGAGCCGCCTCCTTGCCGGTTAATTCGGCGGCAAAAGCTTCCAGCGCATTTACAGTCGGGTCTTCGCCGTATACATCATCTCCCGTCTCGGCCGTCGTCATGGCGGTGAGCATTTCCGGGCTGGGGCTGGTAACGGTGTCACTTCTTAAATCGATCATTTATGCTGCTTCTATTCCAATACCAGTATGAGGCTCCCAATGATACGGAAGTTGTTGCAGATAAGCAGGGTCTTTGTACTGAGCCTGATCGAGCTCACATAAAATCCGAATAGATTCACAAGCTTGTGGATTTTCCTGAAAAAGAGGATATTCAAGCAGACGGTTGCATCCGCCGCTGCGCATTGGGTGCGGCGCCGTTCATTGCGGCGTTATACAGCCAATGAAACATTTTCTCCCAGAGTGGTCTTGGAATATGGGCGACGTCATTAATATAAGCAGAGCCCAGTTCGCGATCGGTGCTCTTGTTCGACATCGGCTGTTTGATTACCGCGGTGTGATCTTCGACGTTGATCCCACTTTCCAATTGTCAGACGAGTGGTATGAGACTGTGGCCAGGTCCCGGCCGCCGAAAAACAAGCCCTGGTACCATGTGATGGTGCACGGTGCTGTGCATTCGACTTATGTGGCGGAGCAGAATCTGATGCACGATCCGAGTGCCGAACCTATCAGTCACCCGATGCTGGAGCACTTTTTTTCCGGAATTGAGGACGGAAGATATGTTGGCAATGGGCGTCATACAAACTGACTTATTGCTGCATAACAAAAGCATGATGATGCAGGTGGCAAGCGATGGACATGAAAACGTTTTTGTAGGCGTGCCAGTCCCCGGAGAATTGAAATGAAATCCGAATCAGCACCCTCAATCACCTTCTGGGTCACAGCGGGCATTCTGCTGCTATGGGGTATGGGAGGGGCGACCATTTATATTGCCTATTTTCTGGAAACCCCACAGGAGTTTGCTCTCACGGCAGAGACATCTGCAAACAGGGATGCGTACGCACAATACATTGCCAATATTCCACTCTGGGCGATTGTCGTTGGAATCATCGCGGCAATGACGAGGTTGCTTGGCGCAATTGCCTTGCTCCTTCGAAACGCTTGGGCATTGCCGCTCTACCTGGTATCGCTACCCTTTTTTTTAGCGGCCTTGTTTCGCGCATTTATCCTCGCCGATGTAGCGAGTGTTATGAGCACGGGCCATATCGCTACGGAAGTGGTTTTCGTCACGCTAAGCGTCTTCGCTGTTTGGTTTTCTTACCAATTCAAAGCTAATGGAACGCTCAAGTAACAATGTGCCGCGAATGCCTGGCAACGCGTGCAAGTACGTTCCGCCAGCGAGCAGCGCGCGCCCTTTATGGCGGCGTTATACTGTAACCCTTTTAAACCAGAGAAGCATATGGAAATCATTATTCGGCTAGCACTGTTAGCTATTTTAATACCCTCAATGAGTTATGGAGAGGATAAACACCACCCCGAGGGGAGTGCAGGAGTGCAAGCATTGTCTCCAGGTTTACGTGATTTACTTGCCCAGGAAATGCAGGCATTGCAGAGCGGAATGATGTCTATCATCCCCGCCTACATTGCCGGCAACTGGGGCGAAATCGAAACTGCCGCCGGGAAAATGAAACGTAGCTATATATTGAAACAAAGCCTCACCGAAAGCCAGGTAGAGGAAATGCATGCCCTATTGCCCCGAGCATTCATAGAAAGAGATCAAAGATTCCATTATCTGGCTGGCATGCTTGAACATGCCGCAAAAAAGGAAAAACCAGAGCTGATAAATTTTTATTTTTCCGAGATGAATGAATCCTGTGTCAGTTGCCATAGTCTATTTGCTACTCACAGATTTCCAGCCTTGTCAGCAGAGGGAAAGGAAGAGCACGAGCACTAAAATCTACAAAAGAGGTACTAAGCCCCGACCCTATTCGCGCCAGAGGTAATAACTTAAATGAAGCATAAACTACTATCAATCGTGGGCCTGTTGTTGGTGATATCGGCCCTGGTGTTTTTTGGGTTGGTGCCAGGTATGGTTGACCGCAGCGCTAACAGCGTGGACCGAACGGTAGTGTTGCCAGAAATAAGCACAGCGGCCAGTTTGCACAGTCGGTTGACCGTGGTGGATTTGCACGCAGACCCGTTATTATGGCGCAGAAATTTATTGGATGAACTGGATCACGGCCATGTCGATCTGCCACGTTTGTTGCGCGGCAACGTGGCGATACAGGTTTTCGGTGTCGCCACTAAATCGCCGGTGGGCCAGAATTACGACACCAACAGTGGTGACAGCGACCAGCTAACGGCGTTGGTGGTGGCGAATATGCAGCCAGTGCGAACCTGGGGTAGCCTGTATCAGCGGGCACTTTTCCAGGCGGAAAAATTGCATAGGTTGGCGGCTGCCGCGCCGCACCAGTTACAGGTAATCCGCACGCGCTCTGATCTTGAGGGTTTGCTGGCGGCGCGGGCAGGCGGCGCGCAGATTGTGGGTGGCCTGCTCGGCCTGGAGGGGTCGCACGCACTGGAAGGAAAGCTGGAAAACCTGGATGGTCTATTTGACGCTGGCTTTCGCATGCTGGGCCTGGCCCACTTTTTCGATAATGAAGTGTCGGGCTCCATGCACGGTGTGGACAAATATGGCTTGACCCCACTGGGGATAGAAGTGGTGCAGCGCGCCGAGCAACTGGGCATGATTATCGACATTGCCCACTCCAGCCCCACCACCATCTCTGAAGTGTTGGCCATGGCTGGCAGACCGGTGGTTGTGTCCCACGGTGGCGTGAAGGCCACCTGTGAGAATAATCGTAACCTGAGTGACGCGCAGATTCTGGCGATTGCAGACAACGGTGGCATCATCGGCGTGGGCTACTGGGATGGTGCCGTTTGTGAAATTACCCCAACATCAATCGTCGCCGCCATGTCCCATATTCGAGACCTGGTGGGCGTAGAGCACATTGCACTGGGCTCGGATTTTGACGGCGGTACGCAAACCGGTTTTGATACCAGCGAGTTGGTGGTGATTACGCAGGAGTTGCTCAATCAAGATTTCAGTGAAACTGAAATCAGCCTGATCATGGGTGGCAATGCGGTCCGTTTGTTCGCCCAGTTGTTGCCGGAATAAATACAAGAGTCGGAATTTTATGATGATAAAGCGTGTAGTGCTGGTTGTTGTTGGCCTGCTGTTTGTGGGGCTGTTGTCCATGGAATCCTGGCTGGGGATATCACCCTGGCGCATGCAGGACAACCTGGTTGTTGTCACCGGCCTGGCAGCCAAGCTTACCTGTTCCGGGCGGCACTTGAGCCATCTGGATGCGGAGCAAGCCCTGCAGGATGTGGTTTCCTACAGCGCCATCGCCAGTGCCCTGAATGTTGACTACGATGATGCTGCCGGCTCTGTGACGGTTGATTTGTATGGCTTGTCGAAAACCAGCGCCCGCTACCGTGAAGGTCTCGGTTGTACGCTGGAAACCGGTGATACCAGCGCACTGGATAGCATAGTTGTACCGCAGTTGGCAGCTAGCGATAGTGCCTGGCCCGCCGGTAGTAACGTCGCAACGATTGTGGCTGACCATCAGTCGCTGTTGCAACAGATGTTGGATCACGATAATGCGGCGGGCCTCAATACGCGCGCCCTGTTAATGGTCAGGGATGGGCAGATAGTGGCCGAATCCTACGCAGAAGGCTTTGATGCGTTTACCCCCTTGATGGGCTGGTCCATGGGTAAGAGCCTGACCTCCATTATGCTCGGCCATTTTGAAATGCAAGGCAGGCTGGATGTGGGCGAGGATCAGCTGTTCGATGCCTGGGCGAACGATGAGCGGTCTGGCATCACCATTGAGAATTTGCTGCGCATGTCATCGGGCCTGGAATTTGAGGAGATTTATGCACCCGGCAGTGACGCGACCCATATGTTGATATCAGCGCATTCAGCTTCATCAGTCGCGTTGCAAAGCGAGCTTGCAGAATCGCCGGGAGACTATTTTTACTATTCCTCCGGTACCACCAATTTGCTGCAGAAATTATTGTTTGATCGCCTCGGTGGTACCAGCCAGGCCAGCGTAGATTATTTGTACAAGGAAATATTTAGGCCCCTGGCAATGGTGCGCTCGGTATTGGAACCTGACCCCAGTGGCGTGTTCGTGGGCAGTTCCTATATCTATGCTAGCGCCCGGGACTGGGCGCGCATGGGGCAACTTATGCTGGCCGGTGGCGAGCTTAACGGCGTGCGTTTGCTGAGCGAGGATTGGGTGCATCGGGTGTCACTGCCCAATACCAGCACAAATGATCCCCGCTACGGCTACCAGTTCTGGCTCAACCGGGGTGGGGAGGCGTTGCGCTGGCCCAGCCTGCCCGATGATGCCTACGCCATGATGGGTAACAGGCAACAAACGGTAATGATTGTCCCATCACAAAACGCCGTGTTGGTGCGCCTGGGCTGGACCAGTGGGCCGTATCCCCTGGACGGTAATTTTTCTGCCATGCTGCGTTAGAACGGGTTCGGTACTAGGTATTCCCGCGCTTATCGCCTATATTGGAGCGACGCTCTCCTATAGGCTTTGTCTCATGCGTTTAAAAGTTCTCCTGCTGATTACGGTTTTGCTGAGCACCAGCCTGCTGGCAGGCTGTGTACGATTTAAAAGCAAGCGCGGCGTTGAAGTGGGCTGGAAGGCAGAGGTTGTTGAGCAGTTGAAGGTTGGGGAGAGCACCCGTGGTGATGTGCTCGATTTACTGGGACCACCCTCACAGGTAATCAGCCTGGGCGACGAGACTGTGCTCTATTACCTGTTCGAGAAAGCCAAGGGCGAGGGCATGATTCTCATTATCTATAACACCATAAAGATTAATACGCGCTACGACCGGGCGATTTTCTTCTTTGATGAAAATGATGTGATGACAGATTTCTCTACCCGTATTCACGGGGAAGATCCCGAGTAGAGCAATGTCCAGGACCTCGACAGCGATAATGCTATTGGTTTCAACATTGCTGATGCAAGGTTGTATTTCCATGCGCCATTACTATTTGGGTGAACCCCTGACCGAGGCCGATTCTCCTGCGGTGGAGGACGGTGTTACCTTGCACGACGTTATGGCCAATCTGGGTCCTCCGTTGCGCCTGTCCGCCACGCCCAACGGCTATATTATGGCCTGGGAGTACTGGTATGTGAAAGAGCGCAAGATCGGCTTTAGTCTGGGTGTCGCCGGTGCTGACTTTTTGTCTATTGACTGGGGTGATGCTAACGCCAGTGGCGATTTTTTGTTGATGAGCTTTGACCGCGAGCACCGCTTGTTAACCAGCCACTTTGAAGAATGGGACCGCAATGCCGGTGGCGGCCAGGGTGTGCAACCTTTTGTCAGTGCTATAGATGTGGTTGACGTACAGGATTTACTGCGTCCACTCTCACAGCACCGCTGGGGCTTTAATTCCCTCGAAGATTTGCCGGTCTCGCTCAATCGCGACAGCCGCATGGACACCGGCCAGAATGGCATACAGCAGCGCGGCACTACTGATGCTGTGGGCCAACAGAGCCTGCAACATTAACGTATGGTGAGTACCGCCGATTCGCCGCTATAGCTGCCGCCACCAATATCGTATCCGTAATGTCCAAGCCGGTATTGACCGGCCGTAGTGTGGGCGGGAATTTGCCAGCTGAGCTGGACTACCCACGCGTCGTCCTGGTCACGCCAGCGCACCCGTGTATTCCAGTCACCATCGCTGGCCATTGCCTGCCAACCCGTTTTAGTTTTGTGCTCAACCAGCAGAAAATTGTTGCCGGTAATATAGTGAGCAGTGGGGTTTGCTGACCAAAATTCGGCCGTAACAGTATCGCCAACTTTATATTGAGTCTGTACCAGGGGCAGGGCGTCGCCGTACTGCTTGCCGTCCGGCAACGCTTTGATGTTGCCATCATGTAAGGGCAGCTCTACGGTTTTGCCGCGCCAGTCATCGTAGGCGACATTGCTGTGTACCGCATCGCCGGACTCCAGTGCATCAGCTAGCTGGCTGGCTATCTGCTGATAGGCCGGTAGCGACCAGCGGCCATGTAAGTTGTGAGCGGCTTCATACTGTTGCAGCATGTATTCTTCCGGGGTGGTGACGTAGCCCGCATAACCGTTGGCATAGCCCGCTATAACAATGTGCCTTGCCCAGTCGCCCAATTCCTCCATCACACTGTCGCGCAAGCGTCGTCCGGCCATGGTAGTGAGCTCGGCAGGCATGGCCAGTATCGCCAGCGAACCAATGCGAGCCAGTGTCACCGCGTGGATTTGTGATTGCAGTGGCGGATTGCCGGTGCCGGTTTCAAACAGTATGGGTTTGGGGCTCTGACAGATTCTAACCGCCTCGGTCCATTGCGGCGCACCAGTTACCAGACGAGTCAGTATGTCCCGCCACAGACGTTGCTCGCGCATACCTTCTTTAAACAAAAAATGCCCGCCGCCGTCTTCGCTTGATCCGCCAGCAAAGGAATAGCCGTAGGCGGAAGGGCAGGTGTGTTGTGTGCCCATGCCTGTGAAACGGCCCTGAACTGTGTAATTGGAAAGGTCGATATATACCCGGCGCGCATCTACCGGGCCAACCAGTCGCTCCCGGGCGTTGTCGAATAGCTGCTGGGCTACCTCCAGCTGCAGGTCTCCCATGATGCGGGTGGTATCCACATCGGTTGCTCCCGGCCCGGTATTGTCCAGGTTCATATTGGGGGTGACATCGCCAGGGTCAGACTGGGCGAAGGCGGCCACAAAATCTTCAGCAGAGGAATACGTAGTGCCCCGTTGCTGCTCCATGCGCAGCGACGCATAGCCTTTGTGATCGCCGGAGATCAGTTTGTTGTAAAAGTTCATGGCGGTGGGGTGCAGCGCATACCAGTTGATCAGGCCGATAGGGCCCGAGCTGTCGACAAACTTCAACAGGGTCATATGGGTGTTGGTATTGTCGCGGTAGCGATCTCGCTCACGCTGTGGATTTTCCCGGTAGGCGATTGCCGATCGATTGGCGCCGGCCCCGTCGACGCGTCCGCCGTTGATGAAAATATTACCGGGCTGCAGATCCCGATGGGCTTTAACAATCGATGCGGTGATGCCGGCGGTTATGGCCTTGAAGTGTTGCGGGTAGAAGCCGCCGTCCAGACCAGTGGTATTGCGCGAATGCCAGTAACCTCCCGGCGCGGAATGGGTATGGGTGGCGCTGATGATAACGTTGTCCAGGTTGTAGGTATCGCCAAAGCGTTGTTGTAGTTGCTCTACAACTTCCAGCGTCATATGGTGTTCGATGCTGCCAATATCGACGCTGACAAAGGCCAAACGCTGGCTGGGCTGGTCCGCTTGCGCTATGACGAAGGCGCGCGATCTCTGGCGGATATGAATTCCCTCGCCTATCTGGTCGGCGCGACCAAAGCCCCACAACTGGATGCCGACCGCTGGGCCGGTGACGTCGGTCATGCCGCGACCGATCAAGTAGGGTTCAGTGATCTCATCTGCGGCCTGCGCTGTTGTGACCCACGCTGACAGGGTAAAGGTGATTGAACATAGTAGTGCTGTGAGGCAAAGCTGGCGCAGTCGCAGAGTATTTGTCCAGATATCTTTCAAAATCCAAAATCCAAAGTCCATAGTTTAGGTGAAGTGTACGCGTTTGCAGCCTGTTGTGGAGTGCTATCTCAGCTGCCTGAATGGGTCTGGCCATTGCCGGGGCTAGAGTCTAGACTCTGACCCCACATCTAAGAAGTTCTGGAAGGTAATCACCCAATGATCCACAAATTTATTCTCGTTCTCGTCAGCACACTGCTGGCACAATCCGCCTTCGCCTGGGACGTCAATAACATGCCGGGGCAAAAGCGCCATATCGAGTTGGAGGTGGATGAGGGCACCTGGATGAGCCTGGATGTCAGCCCCGATGGCAAACAGATTGCCTTCGATTTATTGGGCGATATTTACCTGGTGCCCATCGACGGTGGAGCGGCGACGCCAATTGCCGAGGGGCCGGCCTGGGAGATGCAGCCGCGCTTCTCACCCGATGGCAGCCAGATTGCGTTTAGTTCCGACCGTGGTGGCAGTGCCAATATCTGGCTTATGAACAGTGATGGTTCCAATGCCAGGGCGCTTACCGATGAACAGTTTCACACGCTTAATAACCCCACCTGGAGCGCCGATGGCAGTTATATCGCTGCGCGCAAGAATTACACCACCTGGCGCTCGCTGGGCACCGGCGAAATATGGCTTTATCACCTGGCCGGCGGCAAGGGTGCGCCACTGGTAGAACGGCGCAGTGAGACCTTGCAGAAAGAACTGGGCGAACCCATATTCTCAGCCGATGGCAGCGCCCTGTACTACACCGAGAATGTCACCCCCGGCGATCTCTTTGTTTATGCCCAGGACTCCAATCGGCAGGTGTTCCAGATTAAGCGCGTCGATCTTGCCAGTGGCAAGGTTGAGAAGGCGGTTACCGGTAACGGTGGTGCGGTGCGAGCGGCCCCCTCGCCGGACGGTCGCTACCTGGCGTTTGTGCGCCGTCTGCGCGAGCAGTCCGCGTTGTATGTAAAAGACCTGCATTCCGGAGAGATCAAACTGCTCTATGCTGATCTTGAGCGGGATATGCAGGAAACCTGGGCCACCCAGGGTGTATATCCGAATATGGACTGGACCCCGGACTCAAAGAGTATTGTATTTTGGGCGGGCGGCAAGATTCGCCGCCTGGCACTGGCCGATAAATCTGTGCAGGAAATCCCGTTCAGTGTGCGGCAGCAACGTACCGTCGCAGAGCCGCCGCGTTTTAAAGTCGACGTGGCTCCAGACCGCTTCGACAGCAAGATGATGCGCTGGCCGGTGTTATCTCCCGATGGGCGTGCGGTAGTGTATGAATCACTGGGACGTCTTTATATCAAGCGGCTGCCAGACGGCAAGCCGAAGTTATTAAGCAAGGACGGTGCGGGTCGTTTCGAATTGTTCCCCAGTTGGTCGCGCGATGGACGCCGCATTACCTTTGTCAGCTGGGACGATAAGGAACTGGGATCGGTGCGAAGCATTTCCGTGCGGGGCGGCAAGTCGCGTGTTATCAGCCCGGAGCCAGGTTATTACCGCTGGCCACGCTTTAGCCCGGACGGCCTCTCCATTGTAGTGGAGAAGGGCGTTGCCGGCAGCCTGACGGCACCAGCCTGGTCACAACGCCCAGGCATTTACCTGATGCCGGCCAAGGGTGGCGCAATGCGACGGATTACCCCTGATGGTCGCGATCCCCATTTTGGTACAGCTAATGACCGCATTTACCTCACTCGCACCAAAAATGCCTCCAACATTCCCGGTGCGCGCAATGTCAATGGCGAGGAACACCTGGTCAGTATTGGCCTGATGGACGAGGACGAACGCCTGCATGCATGGTCCGACCGGGCCACTCGCCTGTTGGTATCCCCGGATGGCCACTGGCTGGTTTTTCGCGAAAATTACAATGTCTATGTAGCCGCTATGCCGGCGACGCCGCTGTCAGTGCAGTTGGGCGTCACTGAACGGGACAAACCTCACAGTGCTGCCTTCCAGATCATGAAAGTGAGTGCCGATGCGGGGCAGTTTCCGAATTGGTCTGGTGATAGCAAGCTGTCCTGGAGTATGGGGCCAACCACCTGGTATCAAAACGTGGCGGACTTGTTCGGCTCAGGGGGAGTCGCTGAATCTGACATCACCCCTGGCAGTGTATGGCTGTCCCGTTCGGTTGTTGCTGACAAGCCCACGGGCAGCCTGGTATTGAGCGGCGCGCGCATCCTGACCATGGATGCAGATACGAAGGTTATCGAGGATGGTGTGCTGGTTATTGAGGACAATCGTATTCGCGCGGTGGGGGAGCGCGGCACAATAACGGTGCCGGATGATGCCACGGTGGTAGACGTCAGCGGCAAAACCATTATGCCTGGGCTAATCGATGCGCACGCGCACGGTCCGCAGGGCAAGGATGGATTGGTGCCCCAGCAAAACTGGCTCAATTTGGCCTACCTGGGCCTGGGTGTGACAACGATCCATGATCCGGCTAATGATTCACGCCACATCTACACCGCTGGCGAGCTACAGCGCAGCGGACAAATTCTGGCGCCGCGTATCTTCTCCACTGGCGAGATCGTCTATGGTGCACGCAGCGAAGCCTATGCGATTATCGACAGTCTCGATGATGCGCGGGCGCATATACGGCGGCTCAAGTCACAGGGTGCTGTCTCTGTGAAAAACTACAACCAGCCACGCCGCGAGCAGCGCCAGCAGGTTAATGTTGCCGCCCGCGAAGAGGGCATGATGGTAGTTGCTGAAGGTGGCTCCCTGTATCACCTGGATATGAACCTGCTTACCGATGGCGTCACTGGCATAGAGCACAATGTCCCTGCATCCCGGTTTTATGCTGACGTGATGCAGCTATGGTCGGGCACCCCGGTCGGTTACACCTTAACCCTCAACGTGACCTACGGGGGCTTGTCGGGGGAAGACTATTGGTATCAACACACCAATGTCTGGGAACACCCGTTACTTTCTCATTGGGTGCCACCGCGCGTGCTACAACCGCGTTCCGTGCGTCGTATCATGGCCCCTGACTCCGAGTACCGTGTGCTTTTCGACAGTGCGGCCAATGGCAAACGCCTACAGGCGGCTGGAGTCGATGTGAACATCGGCGGTCATGGCCAGCGTGAGGGTCTGGGTGGACACTGGGAGATGTGGAGTTTTGCCAGGGGCGGAATGTCGCCCATGCAGGCGCTACAAACTGCTACCAGCAGTCCGGCTCACTACCTGGGCATGGATGATGATATTGGTTCCCTGGAAGTTGGCAAGCTGGCCGATTTGCTGATACTCAATCGCAACCCATTGGAAAATATTCGCGATACGGACAAAATCGACAAGGTCATGCTGAATGGCAGGCTCTACGAAGCGGCAACGCTCAAGGAAGTCATCACCGGAGATCGACAAGTCAGGGATTTGTATTGGTGGAATGATCCCCAGGCCCAACTAATCAAAGAGCGGAATTAGAGTCAGAAAATTTTTCGAACAGAGCAGGCAATATCCTGGCCAGGTGATTCATTTCTTCTGAGCAATGCTGCAGTAGGGCCAGGCCCATTTGGTCAGGTAACATTATCTTGCGGACAGCCTTTGAATTCATTGCCGCAGTGATTAATGGTCCCACAATGGGCACTTTGAAGCTTGTCTCTCCCAACCAGAAGCGGCTCAGCATCTCCGATCCATGTGGGGTTTGGCGCACCAGGTGAACCAGTATTCCCGCATCGACTGCTTTGCCGCGCAGACCCGTTCGCGCGCAGATAGCCACTCCCTGTTTGTCAGCTTCCGCTTGATCCAGGCCAAAGGCGGCGGGAGTGTCAAATGCGATATTCAGCTTTTGCAGTTTGCCGCCAATGTACTCATCAACCATGGAAACCTGGCCGATGTAATTAGAGCCGTGTTTTGACGCCATATCCGCATTGAATGCTACCCGGGAGCGGACATGGTCGCGCGGATGCCAGAGTTTATAGCGTTCTGTGGACGGCATATGCCAACCAAACCACCAGCCCCACATGTCGGGAGTTACATTAGGCATATCGGTGTGACAGCACACTACCAACACACCATCGCTGTTACGCAATACTTTGTCGGTCTTGGCCAGCAGGGGTTCACGCAGCAAGTCCTTGGCAGCGCAGCTGGGCATGTCAGTGGCAGGGGTATCACTGGTTTCAACACCCTTGTCTATGGCCGCCTGCACACGCTGCGGTATGTCCCGCATGGCAACACGAAATTCAGACAGCTGGGAAGATTCTCTATCCGCGTTCTTTTGCATCGACTATTCCACCAGTACTTTGGGGCGGGGCAGCCCCTGCTCCTCACACATGGCGAAGTAGAAATCCAGGGTCATCTGGCCGTCGACTACCATCTCTATGCTGTTGTCTTCAGCGAGATTGATATTGGCGCCGTACATCTGGAACCACACACGGGTGTTGTCTTCGATACATTGCAGGGTGTGTTCAGACCCGGCTGGTTCATAGAGAAATGAACCGGCCCGATTGACGTAGTCGTATTCCTTGTACTTCCAGGCACCGGAGGTGGTGTAGCCAAATACCGGGCCGGTGTGACGATGCTTTTGCACTTCGTAACCGGCCTGGAATACGTTTTCGATAATCCACAGTCCCTCGCCGATTTTTACCTGCAATACCTTTAGCAGGCTGCCGTCGCCGATATCTACAAAGGGCAGGTCATCTGCCGCAAAATGAACTGCTTCTCTAACTGGCATGTTGGTCATGTGCAAAGCTCCCTGGCGCTAGGCGCGCAATATGTTCAATTGTTGTTCCAGTACTTCTGGAGAGAACGAACCCGCCAGTGCCACCCTGTCAATGATGCCACCAAAGCGCTGTTTGATCTGGGTGGCGACCTCGACCGGGTTGCCCACTGCTGCAAAAGCGTTCAGCACTTCGTCGCTGATTTCGCCGGGAAGTTTGTCCCACTGACCCTCTTTGGTCATGCGGTTAAGGCGCGGTTGCAAGTCGCCCCAGCCGTGGGTGTCCAGCACGGTCTTGTAGGCGGGTGTAGAGCCATAGAAACCGATGCGGTACTTGATAGCAGTTTTCTCTCGCTCCAGTTCTTCCTCGGTTTCACCGCAGGCGACAAACACCGGGAACTGAATTTCGAAGTCGTCCAGGGTTCGGCCGTTGGCGGCCAGTTCGGTTTCCAGCTTGGGCAGCATCACTTGCTTGAAGTGTTGTTCGGTGCAAAACGAATGAATGATGATGCCGTCGGCAACGGCTGCAGCGGTGGCTATCATCATGGGGCCCACCGCTGCCATGGTCACTGGCGGTCGGCCATATTCTGTGTTGGTGGGTGTGAACTCAGGCGTCATAAGCCGGTGCTGATAACAATCACCCGCGTAGTTGAGCTGCTTGCCCTCATACCAGCAGTCCCAGATGGCCTGCATGGCCTCGATGTATTCGCGCATTTGTTTGGCGGGACCGTGCCAGGGCATGGAAAAGCGCTTGATAATATGCGGCTTGATCTGCGAGCCAATGCCCAGTGTAAAGCGGCCCTTGGAATAGGCATTGAGATCGTGACCAATGTTGGCCATGTTCATCGGCGAGCGAGCCAGCGCCACGGCAATGGAGGTGCGCAGTTCTATGCGCGTGGTATGCAGGGCTGCCATGGCCAGCGGCAAAAAGGGGTCGTGGGACATCTCTGCCACCAGCAAGCCGTCATAGCCCAACTCTTCGAGTTCCTGCGCGCGCCGAATCATGGTGTCGTTGTCGTGAAATTCTTTGTCGAAACCGAAGCCGCCGTCGATCTTAATGGTTTTGTTCATTGGTACTTGTCCTTAAACCCTGAATTTAGCCAGTAAGGCTACAATAGACGTGGAGCAATTAAAATTGTCCTTTTGAAACGGGTTGCGTATGACACAGCACACGGCTAACTGGGACCACCATTACGCCATAATTAACGACATCCACATGCATTACGTGGAGCAGGGACCCGAGCTGGGTACGCCGGTAATATTCTGTCACGGCTTTCCCATGCTCTGGTTTAGCTGGCATCGACAAATTCCGGTACTGGCCGATGCGGGCTATCGAGTCATCGCGCCCTCCATGCGCGGCATGGGGCAGACAGAGGCACCGGATGAGCCCGAGGCCTACGGTGTCGACGAAATTACTGCTGACTTGCTAGGGCTGCTGGATCATTGCGCAATAGATCAGGCCATTTTTGTAGGTATAGATTTTGGTGCTTTCGCCATTCAGGATTTTGCGCTGCGGCACCCCGAGCGTGTAAAGGCGATTATCTGCCTGGAAAATCCCGCCGCGCCGCACAACCCCGACAAATCTCCGTTGACTGAATATCGGGAAATGGGCGAAAAGCATTTTCTGCATATCGAGTATTTTCGTGAGCCACCGCGCGCCGATGTAGAACTGGCGGCGGCGCCGCGTGAGTTTTTGCGTAAGGTCATGTGGACCTTGAGCGGTGCGGCCAATTATTTTGATGTATTCAAACACCCGCCCGGTACCAGCTACATAGATGCCATGGCCGAGCCACCGCCCTTGCCCTGGTCCTGGCTCAGCGAACTGGAGCTGGAGTTCTTTGTTTCGGAATACAGCCAGTCCGGTTTTACCGGCGGTCTCAACTGGTACCGTTCGATGGATATCAAGTGGGAACAGCGCAAGCCGTTCGAAGGCGTGCAGAGCGATGTGCAGGCCTGGTTTATCGGCAGTGAGCAGGACGTAGACCTGGAGGGGTTTCACGGTGATGATCCGATCGCTCTTATGCGGGCCATATTTCCCAATTTGGTCGACGTGCAAATGATTCCTGCGGTCGGCCACATGATTGCGCTGGAAGCATCGGACGAACTCAATGTCATCCTGCTAGACTATCTGGCACGAATAACTGCTGAGTAACTCCACAGGCATGGAACCCGTTAATGCGCCGGTCATCGATCACGATCAGCCCGACAAAATAGGTATTCTGGTCACCAATTTGGGCACGCCGACAGCGCCCACGGCAGCGGCGGTGCGCCCCTACCTGCGCGAGTTTCTTTCCGACCGTCGCGTTGTTGATATGCCGAGACTGCTGTGGCTGCCAATACTTGAACTTATTATTCTCCGGCTGCGGCCCCGCCAGTCAGCCAAGGCGTATGCCCAGATATGGGGTAGCGAAGGTTCGCCGCTGCTGGTTCATACACGCAACCAGGCCAATGCACTGGCCGAGGTGCTGCGAGCGCGGCTGGGCGAGCGTGCCATGGTTGAGTTTGCGTTTCGCTATGGTCAGCCGTCTATTGCCAGTGCTGTGCAGTCGCTGCTGACGCGTGGTGCGCGCAAGCTGTTGGTACTGCCTATGTACCCACAGTATTCCGGTAGCACCGGGGGCTCTACTTTTGATGCCGTAACAGACTGTTTACAAGAGCAGCGTTGGGTGCCAGAGATGCGTATGGTTACGCACTACCACGACCACCCTCGCTATATCTCGGCGCTTGCGATGTCGATCAAAGCGCATTGGAATGAACACGGTCGAGCCAAAAAATTGTTGATTTCCTACCATGGTATTCCCCAGCGTTTTTGTGACAACGGTGATCCTTATTTTGACCAATGCCTCAACACTTCGCGGCTGGTTGCCGAGGAGCTGGAACTGCAGGAAGACGAGTATCTAACGGCCTTTCAGTCTCGGGTTGGCCGCGAGCCATGGATCGGTCCCTATACCGACGAAGTGCTGCTCGACTGGGCGGGGCAAGGTATGCGTTCGGTGCAGGTGATCTGTCCGGGTTTTTCCGCAGATTGTCTGGAAACGCTGGAAGAAATAGCGATTCGCTACCGGCAGTTGTTTGTGCAAGCAGGTGGTGAGCGCTTCGATTATATTCCCGCACTCAACAGCGATGCGGGGCAGGTAGAGCTGATGACTGCGCTGGTGCGAGATAACTTGCAGGGATGGATGCACAAGGGCTGAATTGGCAAGGCAAATTGCCAGTAATCTGGCCGCAAGTGTCATAGAAACAGACTGCTTTGTTCGCTACATTGCGACGACAGTTATAAATTTATCAGTGTGAGAGGACGTGATGGCGTATCAGGGTAAGGTGGCATTGGTCACCGGGGGTGGTAGTGGAATGGGGCGCCTGGCGGCGCAGCAGTTTGCAGCGACAGGCGCGCAGGTAGCCATTCTCGACGTCAATGAAGCCGGTATGCAGGAAACCGCCGAGGGTCACCCCGGCATTCACCCCTACCTGGTGGACATTACTGACTACGCGGCGGTGACCAGCGCGGTGACAGATTTTGAGGGCAAACACGGCCCGCTGGACCGGGTCTACAACTGCGCGGCGATTATGCCTTTTGGCAAGCTCACTGAGGCCGATCCGGGTCTGACCAACAAGATGATGATGATTAATTACGGCGGCCTGGTGTGCATCACCCGGGCGACCCTGCCGGGCATGGTAGCGCGTGGCAGTGGTGATTTTGTCAGCTTTGCCTCCGCCGCTGGTTTGATTCCTGGATTGTTGATGGGTGGCTATAACGCCAGTAAAGCGGCGGTGGTTATGTATACCGAAGTACTGCAGCACGAGAACCTGAACAGCGGCGTACGCTTTGCCTGTGTTTGTCCTCCCGCTGTGGCCACACCGTTACTAGATCAGGGTAGGGAAACGGCCTGGCCCAAGTTGATGCAAATGAATGAGGGCAACGAAATCACTCCGCCAGAAGTGTTGGCCGCCGTGGAGAGTGACCTGGAGAAGGGCAACTTTATGGTATTCGTAACAGGCCAGACCAAATTTGGCGCCTGGATGCGGCGGGTATTTCCCGGCCTGGTGTGGAAAAACATCCATAAAATTGAAGGTTGGTAACGCTAGCCTGAACAGGTGTTCTACACTGTGAGTTGTTCTCATAGCTAACAGGTAGTTCATGAGCCGTTTATCATTCCTGGATCTCGCTTTTTTTCTCACCGAATCTGAAGATAGTCCCAAGCACGTCGCCGGGCTGCTGATCTTCAAGAAGCCACCGGCCAGCTCTGCCCAATGGGTGCACAACCTGGCCAAAGAGTTCGCCAGTTTCAATACTCCCAACGCGCCCTTTGACAAGGTCGTTAATTTTCGTGCCCTGGGTGGCCCACGTTGGCGCACCACTGATAGTTTCTCCATTGAAGAGCACCTTTTCTATCATCGACCTGAGAAGGTGTTGAGTGAGCGCGATCTATTTGACTATTGCTCCGGCCTGCACGAGCCACTCATGGATCGTAGCATGCCCATGTGGGAGTTCCATATTATCGATAGCGTCGCCGGCAATCGCTTCGCAATCTACTCGAAAATGCATCACGCCTATGCTGACGGCGTCACCCTGTCGCGCTGGAGCATGGCTTCACTCAGCGAAACGGCCAAGGCCAAAAAACTGAAGGCCATGTGGGCATTGAAATCCGTCGCAGAGCAGGATGCCGAGGCGGCAGCCGACAGCCAGGAGGCCCTGTTCGAGAGAATTGTGCGCGGCACGCGTAACTGGCGGCAGATATTCACCGGCATCACCAAACTGTCTACGCAATTGGCACTGGAACAATTTGGCTTGACCCGCAATGCGGTGGCCTTGCCATTTCGTGCTTCCGAGAAAACCCCGCTGACGGGCGCGGTCAGTGCGGGTAGACAGTTTGCCACCGCGCACCTGTCTATGAGCAAGATCAAAAAGATCAGGACCATGACCCGCTGCACACTCAATCATATTGCCCTCACCTGCATAGACGGCGCGCTGCGGCGCTACCTGGCCGACAATAATATCGAGTTGCAGCGGCCACTCACTATCCAGATGCCAGTTAATTTGCGCGATGAGGACGAAAAGGTCAGCGGCAATAAAATAGCTATTGTGCTGGTCGATTTGGCGCCCAGTGACAGCGATCCCTATACGCGACTGCGAGAGATAGGCTTTACCCTGCGCAGTGTACGCAACCAGATTGATGGCGTACCAGCAATTGCCGTTGCCCAGTACACGGCGGTTATGGCGGTACTGATCGAATTGATCCAGCTGATTAAACTGGACCGTTTGTTGCCGGCAATAGCCGATACGCTGGTATCCAATGTGCCGGGCCCGAGCCGGACGATGTACCTGAAAGGCGCGAAACTGGAACAGATGCTGCCAATCAGTACCTTGCCACCGGGCAACCAGCTTAACATCACGCTGTACAGCTATGCGGGTACCTTGCATTTTGGCCTGGTGGCGACGCCACAAATGGCGCAACTGGAGGATTTGTCAGCGTATATCGAGGAGGCGTTTACTGAGCTGGAGGATGCGGTTTTTGACCCGGAGATAAGGTAACGGGCGCTATTTCTCGCCCCACTTGAAGTAGAAAGTTTCGTCTTTTTCCTGTCCTGGCACGATAGTGCCAAACTGGTTCAGGCAGCGAGTCCAGGCATTTTCCACCGCACTGGGTGCCACCATAAGCTGGCGGTTATTGAACATGGCATTGTCATTCATGCATTTGCTGTGTTCTTCGTTCTGGGCTGCCTGGTTGAAATAACTGGTAAACATCTGCGAGTTGGAGGTAGTAGTGCAGCCTGCCACCAGCAAAAGGGCAAATACAGCGAGCGTGATTTTGGCAATGGATTTCATAGTGACCTACTTATACCGCACACAGACGTATGAACCATAGGAATTTAGCCCTCCAATTGCTGCGAATTAGTACCAAACACAGGGTAGAACTGTGCAGTTTGTGACATAGGTCACAAATGGGCGCAGATCGATGTCTGAATCCACTCGGCCCTAGTCTCCAGGGTGATAAATACGCTGTGCCCTGGCCTCTACTTCCTCGCGGTAAAAGGCGGCGTCTTTGAACGTGTGCGTCACATAGGCTTCCGCCTGGTCGTCGAAGTGGGGTGAGCGAGGATCGCCACTCTGCCCGCCGGCCAGCAGGGTTTTGGCGCGGACTTTATCCCCGAACTCCACCACGGCTACAAAACTATTGCCGCGATATCCGTACAGTTTCTTGGTATTGGGGGCAGCCCTGGCGCCAAATGCGGCCAGCGCACCCCAGCGACCCGAGGCCATGGCTACCGGCAGGCTGGGTTGGGCATCGTCAAAGCGTGAGTGAATTGCACCATCCAGGCGCTGGAATCGATTGAGCTGGCCCCAGGGAATATCCCAGCGCCCAAAGTCACGGCTAAGCTGCTCTATCACGGCAGAGAATCGATTCAACTTTTGTTCTCCGGTGCTGGCCAGCACATCGTTCTCCATCCACTGCATTCGACCCGGGTATTGCTGTCGGTCCCTGTCTTTTAGCAGTGCTTCTCCATAAAAATGTGCGAGGGACATGGCGGTGGAATCCAGGCGCACTGTGTAATCCCATCCTCGCAGAACTTCAATCACAGCTTCTAGTTCCTGCCTCGGGGCCGCGTCATAGGCGGCTATCAAGGGTGGCAGCATGATCTCGAAGGCGGGCAGCCGGGGGTGGTAGGCGAGTGCAATCAATTCCTTGAGCGACAGCTTATCCGTTTTCGCATGGGCCAGGTCATCCAGTAGCCGCACCGCGTGCACTGCCCTGAAGTTTTCTGGATCCGGAGCCATGTAGATGGGGAAATCGACGCGCCGGGGGCTCATGTCCCCGGCGACGCTGAAGGGCGTGGAATTGCAATTTTGCAGCCATCCATTGACCGGGTTTAACAGGCTGATAATTTCACTGACCTCGTGAATGCCCTGCCAATCAGTCGCCGGATTGCTGCCATCCACGGGTCGGGAGTAGTCAAAGCTGGCATCGCGCCTGGGTACGAAATTGCCGTGGTAGTAGGCGATATTGCCGCTGGAGTCGGCATAGACCGTGTTGTTGGAAGAATTGGTGCGAATTTGCATGATTTTGTCAAAGCCGGCGTAATCGGTCTGCTTGGTGCGCAAAAATGACTGGCGCAGTGCATTGACCGGGTCCCAGTTAATTTTGGTGGCCACCCATTTTCCATCGACTTTGTGAGTAATCGGCCCGTGGTGGGTGCGGTAGGTCGGGAATGTTCGCTCTTTCAACTGCTCTCCAACACGGTACTTGAGCGTCACGCTGGCAACCTCCACAGGTCGTTGCTGGTCCCCGTATCGATACAGTAATTTGTCGCCTTCGCGGCTGATGTCCTCGACAAATTCATCGATGAAATCTACATAGGTGGAGGTGTGCATCCAACCGGTATGCTCATTGAAGCCCTGGTAGACGAAAAATTGCCCCCAGGTGACCGCGCCGTAAGCATTGAGCCCGGCCTCGCTTACCACGTGCACCTCAGGACGGAAGTAAAATGAGGTGTGGGGGTTGATCAACAGCATGGTATTGCCTGAGTCGGTGAGCTTGCCACTGATGGCAAAGCCGTTGGAGCCGCTAGGCTCATCACTGTACGCGGTCACCACAGCCGGGTCAGGCTCGGCGCCATAGAAATCACGAATGCCGGCCAGCGGAATTTGCTCAATATCACCGCCGATGGAACCCTCAAAAAAGTACATGGGCATCCACGGCTGAAATTGTGTGAGCAGGGCCGGGGTGACCTGCGGGTGCGTGGCAAGGTAGTAGTTAACGCCATCGGCGAAGGCCACACACAGTTCTTGTAACCAGTCTGGCGCCGCCCTAAAAGCCTGCCTCGCTTCTGATTCAGTCATGAACAGGCGAGCTCGCAAGTCGCTGAATATTTTCTCTTCACCCTCCACCTCGGCAAGCCGGCCAATCGCCCAGATATAATTTCGTTCCACTCTGGCAAAATCATCTTCACTCTGGGCGTACAACAGCCCAAATACCGCGTCTGCATCACTCTTGCCGTAGATGTGGGGAATACCATAGTCGTCCCGAAGGATGGTGACATTGGCGGCCCGCGCTTGTTGGCGTGCCAGGTCCCTGTCGATGGGCTGATCTGTCGGCGGAGCGCCACAGCCCAGTAGTAAAGACAAACAGAGCAAAGCGCTGGCTGAACGAAAAACTGCAGGCACGAACATGTTTGTAGTTCCCGATGTAGTGGATACAGCATAGCTGCTTCGCGGCGCGTTGACAGGGCCATGCCAATCGGTACAGAGTAGGCGTCGCTGAAAACAGGGAGCTACTCATGATTTCACCTGAAATGCCGTATACCAAGAACTACCGGGAAGTGAACGGTAAGCAGATTGCCTACATCGATGAAGGTGAGGGCGCGCCCATTGTCTTGCTGCACGGTAACCCGACATCATCCTATTTATGGCGCAACGTTATTCCCGAGTTGACCGGCAGCGGCCGGGTGATTGTGCCCGACCTGATTGGCCAGGGCGATTCTGACAAGCTTGCCGCCAGTGAAGGCCCTGATCGCTACAGTTTCCTGGTGGTCTACGAGTATCTGAGCGGGCTGCTGGAAGCTCTTGGGATAGACAGCAATGTTATCCTGGTAGTTCATGACTGGGGCAGTGGGCTGGGCTTTCATTGGGCCAAAAACCATCCCGATGCCGTACGTGGTATCGCCTACATGGAGGCCATTGTCGCTCCGCTTAGCTGGGACGACTGGCCGGAAGCGGCGCGGGACATATTTAAGGGCTTTCGCTCAGACCAGGGCGAGGAGATGGTGTTGGAGCGCAATATGTTTGTAGAGGCGGTGCTGCCCAGCGCTGTATTGCGCGGCCTGACCGAGGCGGAAATGACGCACTACCGGGCGGCGTTTTCAACTCCGGATGACAGGCAGCCCACGCTCAACTGGCCGCGGCAGATACCTATAGATGGCGAGCCAGCGCAGATGGTTCAGCTGGTGCAGGAATATGGGCAGTTTATGTCTGCCAGTGAACTGCCCAAGTTGTTTATCAATGCCGATCCGGGGTCTATCCTGGTGGGGCCGCAGCGCGAGTTTTGCCGCCGCTGGCCGAACCAGATTGAAGTCACCGTGGCTGGAGCTCACTTTGTGCAGGAGGACTCCCCGGTTGAAATTGGCCAGGCGGTAGCCACCTGGCTCGATAATTTATAGCCCATTTTCGTAAATACACTACCTTTTATCCAGACTACGACTACCAGGGACAACAATATGTCAGAAGCACCCGCTTACATTCTCGCCAATTTCGAAGTTGAAGACGCCGCAGAGTATCGCAAATATGAGGAAGGTTTTTTCCCGATTTTGAAGAAACATGGCGGCCAGTTTATTACCTATGATGACAATACGGAGACCCTGGAGGGTCCCTCGGTACGCCGTGGACGCCTGGTTATTTTCAGCTTCCCATCGGCGGAGAAAGCGAAACAATGGTACAACGATCCCGACTATCAGGCGCTGTCAGAGCACCGTCGAGCGGGTACAAAGCTGGAATTTCTGACTCTTGTGCACGGCTTGCCACCGCGGGCGTAGGGCCGACACATTCGACCAACAGCGGAGCGCTATTACCGCCAGCCTTTGCCAATAAGCTCCGCTTCTTCAGCCAGGCCCAGCGGAATATCGGTAGAATTTACGTCTATAAAGTTTGCCACGGTATCCGCGCTCACGGCACCGGCTGTCTGGTAGCCAGCACTTTCTCCGGCCAGGCCCGGGGTTTGGACCAGTAACTCAATGTCCCAGTTGCCGTCGCGGCGACAGGCAACCCCGCGCCAGGCTTCAGCGGCCTGCACCGTTAGAAATTCACGGCACCAGGTTCCGCCGGTGCTGGCAAAACTCAACACCGGTCGCAATTGCACAGAGTCTTGCACCGTATACCAGCCCTTGGCTTTGGAAGGTTCCTGTTCGAGTATCCGGGCGAATGCCTTTGATTCGGCGATATCAGGCACCATTAGATTCTTGGGGCTACCGGCGATCCAGCTGGGGCCATTTACCACGGCGATACCAGCCAGTAGTGAGGCGGCCAGGGCCAGGCCCCAACGCTGTTGCTTGCGCGGGCGCAGCGGCACAACGTTGTCGTCTGGCTGGGACAGCATGGCGGTAATATATTCCGGTACCCGGCCCTCGGCAGCGACCGAGTCTCGCAGGGCCTGGTCGATATGACGAAGCTGTTCCAGGTGCGCAGACAGCTCAGAATCGCCCGCAAAACGCGTTTCCAGCTGGGCCATCTGTGCCTGGTTCAACTCGCCGTCCAGGTACTGGGAAATCAATTGGTGATCATTGTCAGTAATCATTGCTCTGCCTCATCTCCATCGCTGGGAAATCGTATCGTGAGGGTCTTTCTGGCCCTGGCGATGCGACTCATTATCGTGCCTACTGGTATCTGCATTATTTCAGCAGCTTCCAGGTAACTTTTACCTTCTATTGCCACAAGGCTCAGCGCCATGCGTTGTTCTTCGGGCAGTTTGGAGACCGCGATCATGACCGCACGCACCTTTAATTCGCCACTGGCGACCTGTTCAAGGCTGGCGCTACCGGCCGGGTCTTCTACTGCCATATGTGCCATACGTACTCGAACCTCTCGAAAACGCAATTCATCTATCCATATGTTCTTGCACACCCTGAAGGCCCATTTTCCGGGGTGTGCGTCGCCAGGCATCCCTTTCGTCAACAGTCGCTCGACGGTTGCCTGTAGCAAATCATCAGCATCTGCTGCCTGGCCAACAAGGGACATGCAAAATCGGCGCAAAGCGGGAAGTTCAGATAAAACAACTTGTCGCTGTGCATGGCTTAATTGTCCCTTCGGCATCCTGCTCACATGGGGTAGACGGTTAGAAAGGGGATTTTATTCCAAAAAAAGAACTTAATCAGGTGTTGAATCGTTACTATATAGAGATTAGAGGATATCCTATATAATCAGCGCCTATGCAATACCACAAGCCAGCCATATTGAGCCGCTTTCGCTCTATTGCCGGGACATCTTCGGATGTGGCCTGCCGAGTGATGCTTATGCTCGCCCTGTTTGTTCCGGGTGCTCTTGTGCAAGCGGAGCGCACCAATCTGGACGACTTATTTCAGGAGGCCCTGGAGAAACGTGCGCAGGATCTTCTGGAGGCCGAGCTGGAAAGTGAGATTGAAGAGGCATTGGAAGATGCGGTTGAGGAAGACATTGCAGAAGAAATAGAAGACGCGGTAGAGGAGCAAGTCGCAGACAACCTGGAAGACGCGATTCAGGAAGATATAGAAGATAGCGTTGAAGAAGACATTGCCGAGTCCGTAGAGGACGTTATCGAGGAGCGCATCGCCGAAAACGTTGAAGAGGCAATTGAAGAAGGTATTGCCGACGCGGTTGAGGAAAATATAGAAGAGAGCATTGCCGCAGCAGTAGAAGAAGATCTTGACGAAAGTATCGAAACCTATGCGGAACAGTCGGTGGAAGAGGCGATTGAAGACAGCGTCCTCGATACGGTCATTGAATCTATTATCGATTCTACTGAAGAGCAGTTGGAAGCGCGTATGGATGCATCCGAGCGCCGCCTCAGCAAACAGGAATGGCTGGTGATGGCGGAAGAAGGTGCGCTTCTGGCGCTGGCGGAGCACGGCTACGTTTTTGACCGCGTTACCCGGCTCGACGGCTTGGGCCTGCTGTTGGCGGAGGTATCTGCCCCGGCCAGTTTTGATATATCCGAAGTACGAGATGGCATTTTCGATGTTATTGGCAGCGATTTTGCGCAGGTGGATATCAACCACCTGTATACAGCGAGCAGCCCGATTGCCTCGACCGATGACATCGGCTACTCCCCCCAGGCCGTGATGGATTTCCCCGTTGATACACTGTCTATGCCGCTGCGCATTGGCATGATTGATACCTCGGTTAACACGCAGCATGAGGCATTCGACGGGTCGGCGATTCAGAGCAAGCATTTCGGGCCGCACAGCGGCGCTGACACCCCTACATTTCACGGCACGGCCATTGCCTCCATGCTGAATGCCAATTCGGCTAATTACACGGGTATAGCGCCCAGTAGCCAACTATATGCCGCATCGGTATTTGAGAACGATCGCAGCAGGGGTGCGGTGGCTTCCACCGCCAGCCTGGTCAAGGCTTTGGACTGGCTGACTCGCGAAAAGGTAGAAGTTATTAATATCAGTTTGGCGGGGCCACCCAATCGATTGCTGGAGGCGGTGTTGGCGCGTGTCTCTCAGCGGGGCATACCCGTGCTTGCTGCGGCTGGCAACGCTGGCCCGGCCTCCGAGCCACTGTACCCGGCCGCTTATGATTCCGTGGTCGCTATTACCGCCGTTGAGGCGGATGGTAGCGTGTTCCGCCTGGCCAATCGCGGTGCGTACCTGGATCTGGCTGCGCCGGGCGTAAACATCCGTCATGCGGATACTAACGGCGGTTACCGGGCATCCTCAGGGACGTCCTTTGCTGTTCCGTTTGCCTCGGTAGCGGTGGCGCGCCTGCGGGTTCAGCATCCGGAACAGGATGCGCTGGCAGAGTTATATCGGTCCGCACTGGATTTGGGTCCGCCGGGTAAAGATAGTATCTACGGCTACGGTCTGCTCAACCCCGCAGCTGCTCAGAAAATCGCCGGTTACCAGCGATAAACGAATTCGGTACCCGCTACGTGCTGTCGGTAGTCAGCCCTGGGCAGGTTTGAATCGTAGTCGCTAAATTTGTAATAGAACAAGACAGCGGCATCTTCCAGTACTGGAATCTCCAGGTCTATCTCCCAACGATGGCGCTCGTCAGCCCGGTCCTGTTGAATACTGGGGGTGGGTGAACTGTAATCCCGGTCTTCATAGCGCCACGCCAGCTCCAGTTTGGCTAGCCGTTCGAACAACTGAAAACGCTGGATATAGCGTAGTTTTACGCTATTTGACTTGTAGTCAAAGCGGGCGGCGTTAGCGTTTTCATTCTTGTAGCGATAGCCGATATTGAAATAGCTGCGTAAGCCGCGGCGAAACCAGTATACGTCCAACTCTCCCGTGTCAGTGTTGGCGTCCCTGGCGCTGCGGTTGATAATCTCCTTGTCGGTGTAAACATAGGCAGCGCGAGCAAATATTTTCCTGGACAGAAACATGGACGCATAGGGAGAGGCTCTCTTCATGGTCATGAAATCGTCATTATCCAGTTTGGAATCTATGTAGTGGTAGCTGACGCCAATATCGACGGCTTTGACCTTGTGTTTGAGATCAGCAGACAACATGTGGGTCTGGCGATCCAGGTTTGAAAATTCATTGTACAAAATTTGCGTAAAATCGTATCCCAGCGAAATTTCCGCAGCGCCGTTAAATTCGTGCTGGTATTCAAATTGAGCACCCAGTATCGCTGCGTAGTCACTTTGTTCGCTGGCGGCATCAATCTCATCCACCGACACGTTGGAGTCGTATTCGGCGCCCACCCGCACCTCTGCCGAGAACGAGCTATGAGCATTACCATTACCGTTTTCATTGGCGCTCTCGTTGTCGCTATCTTGCAGTGCTTGTACGGGTAATGTGTTGGCTAACAGCAGGATCAGCAGAACGCTTGTCAGGGAGGTGTTTCGCATAGAAGGGGCTTAGCTCACTACCTTGCGGCGCTGAAATTCCATCAATGCCCAGAGGATATTGCTGCTGCTCACTTGTCCCACCAACTGACCATCGAGAATTACCGGGCGTCGCCGCTGGCGCGAGTCCAGCATGGATTGCGCCACTTCGACGATGCCATCAGTGGGCGTACAGACATTGAGGTCGGTTATCATAACGTCGCGTACCAGGGCGTGCTCGGCATCGCCCTCGTTGTATATGGAATCAAGAATGGCGCCCAGGCAGTCGATTTCCGAGAGCACACCGACCGCCTTGCCGGCGTCATCGATAACTGTCAATCCTGTTAATTTGTACTCCACTATGACCTCTACCGCTTCGGCAATGTTTGCCTCCACGCTGATGGTCAGTGGGTTCTTGTGCATACAGTCGATAATAGTTGTAGGTCTGGGCATGGTCGCGCTCCTGGATTGGTCAGTGCTACAGAACTGACAGATTACCAGACTGGGTACGAATTTCTGTACCCTGTGTGCTGTTCGCCAGCCACAATTACTTTAGGCTGCAGTACTATGACAAATAAAAACTCGCTTAGTGTCGCCATTATAGGCGCGGGCCCCGCTGGCATTGCTGCCGGTCACGAATTACTCAAGCAGGGCATGACCAATTTCACCATTTTTGATGAGCAGGATGCCCCCGGCGGGACCTGGAAATTAAATTCCTATCCCGGCCTGGCCTGCGATGTGTGGGCGCATTCTTATACCTTTTCCTATGCTCCAAATCCAGACTGGTCGTCCAGTTTTGTCGATCAACCGGAAATTCAACAGTACCTGGCGCGCTGTGCCAGCGAATTTGGCCTCGATTCCCACCTCCAGCTGAATACCCGTATCAACACTGCCCGCTACCAGGCGGGGGGTGGTTGGATGTTGACTACGGCGGCCGGCGAGCAGTTCTCGTTTGATGTATTGATCAACGCCATGGGTAACCAGTACACGCCCTTGTTTCCCGACGTTGAAGGCATGGACTCCTTTGCGGGGGACAGCTGGCATGCTACTCGCTGGAATCACCAGGTGGACCTGACCGGCAAGCGGGTGGCGGTGGTGGGATCCGCCGCATGCGCTATTCAAATTGTGCCGGAAGTGGCAAAAAAGGCGAGTCACTTAACGATTTTGCAGCGTTCCGCCAACTGGATTATGCCGCGTAATCGCAAGGCGTACAGCGAGCGGCAGCGCCGTCGGTTTCGACGTTTCCCGCTGTTGATCGCGCTAACGCGTTGGGTGCAGCGGCTGATGATGGGCCAGGTGCTGCCGGCCGTCACCCATGGACACGCCCGCATGGGGCAGTTTGAAAACATGGTGAAAAAATATATTGATGAAACTGTCGATGATCCCGCTGTGCGGGCGGCGGTCACCCCGCACACACATTATGGGTGTAAACGCGGGCTGGTTTCTGACGATTTTTACCAGACCCTCAATCAGGATCATGTGGAACTCGTGCACGACGGCTTACAGCGAGTAACGACGAGTGGACTGGTGACCTCGCAGGGACGTGAAATCGATGTCGATGTGATTATCTATGCTACCGGTTATCGAATTCTCGATTTTGATCGCATCGATGTGGTGGGGAAAGGAGGACATACCCTGGCCGAGGTAATGGCAGACAATCCCCGTGCCCACAGGGGAATCAGTTGCCCCGGCTTTCCCAATTACTTCTTCGCCGTTGGTCCCAATGGGCTGGTGTTGCATGTGTCCTACTTTTTCTCGGCGGAGAAAAACATAGAGAGCATTGTGGATCTGCTGCAGTCGATGCAGAACGCCGGCGTCTCAACAATCGACGTTAAGCCCAAGGCTTTTGAGGCGTATAACGAGTGGATGCTGGGCCGGTTTGCCAGGTATTCCTGGGGCTCGGAGGATTGTAACAGCTACTACCGCAACGCCTCGGGTCACGCTCCCTTTCTATTTCCGGGCAGCTTCAAGGAGTATTGCCAGATCCATGAGCAGGGTGGGCTGCACGAGTACAATACCAGCGCCTGATCTTGTTCGTGTTTACAAAGCTTCACAATTTGGGGATTGCCCGGGGCCTGAAAACAAGGGAAGCTTAAGTCATACATTGGCCGAATGAATTCGGTCCTACATGACATTCGGCGATGCGTGATTGAAGTTACCGGCCCCATGTAGGGCGAATTTCAATGCGCCAATAATTGTCAGGCGGAGTGCGTAAAATGAATGTTCCACCCATGGTAAGAATGTGTTGTTTGGCGACAGCCGCGGTATTGGCAGGCTGTTCATCTTCCAGTGGTCCCATTGTGGATACCAAGGGCGTAAATATGACACACTATGAATCAGACCTTGCAGATTGCCAGGGCTATGCGGAGCAAGTGCATATTGAGCGGGGCGTGGTCAAGGGCGCTGTCGCCGGTGGCGCGGTTGGCGCGGCGACGGGTGCGGTGCTGGGTGATACCGGCAAGGGCGCCGGTGTCGGGGCTATTGCCGGCGCAGCCAAGTCCGCACAAAGAGGTGACCGGGAGAAGTCTCGGGTGGTGAAAAACTGCCTGCGGGGGCGCGGTTACAAGGTCCTTAATTAGACTCTGACCCCACATTTCACCCCGTAAGCTTATTAACTTGATTTGCGACATATATCACTTAACTTGCTGAAAAATAATAGATTTACTATCTGTATTTTCCTATATTCCCCGCTTCATTTGTTAGCCAGATTCCACCAGCGAGAGTGTTTTTGTCAACGCGGTATTTATTGGTTTTATGCTCTGCCTGCCTGCTTTTACAGGGCGGCGCGAGTGCGCGTGCAGACAAGTTGGACACGGTACTGCGCTATTCCTTCAAGCCGAATTTACTCAGCACCGAACTTATCGGTGTCGATTCAGGCCAGCAGGGGGAGGCCCGCTTCAATTCTGGCCTGCAATTGGCAGTTCAAAATGAGTTGCTGGGGGTCTCTTTTGATTACAATTTGCAGAGTTCACTCAACAATGAAGGCCCGATAGACGCGAGCAGCTTCTCTCAACAATTGGGTGCCTCACTGCATAGTTCCGCTCTCAACAAGTTGTTGAATCTTAACGCCGGCATCAGTGCCAGCAGCCGGGTGACAGCGGGTGGTGATGCCTATCGCTACCGCATTTCGCCCGGTGTTTCGAAAACCATAGATGATATCGCCGATGTCAGTTTCAAGTACGAGTACGTACTCGATAAAACGTCCGCGCAGGCGCTGGAGCAGGAGAAGAAAGCGTATTCTATGGCTTTGAAAGGTTCCTTGCAGAATGGACGCTTAACCTGGCAGGGAGACTATACAAACTCCAGCGTGTTTGAAGCGGGCATGGCCCAGACCAAGGGCACTGAATTACTCAGCTTTCGATCCAACTATCGCGTGGTCTCAGATTTGTACCTGGAATTATCCAGTGTGATCAGGGATGAAACCCGATATGCAGGCGGCCTGAAGGATTATTCCTACACCGAGCGCCACTATGGGGCCGGTGTGGCCTGGTCGCCCTCGCGTTTTTATTCCCTGGCGTTCAAAGTCAATAAGCTTGATGAGACACGCTACGACCAGCAGGAGATTTTCGGCAGTGGTACCGTCTCCTGGTTTCCGCAAGCCAACATGGAATTCTCGCTTAGCTATGGTGACCAATTGGTCGATGGCGCCCGTGGCCTGATGTTGCGGACGCGTTTCGATTTCGACGAATCCTGACAGCTAATCAGGAACAGGCAACAGCTCCGCCATCACAGGTGATTACCTCACCTACAGTATAAGCACCGGCTCTTGAGCTGAGGAAAATAGCCAGCCCGGCGATATCTTCCGGCGTGCCAACGCGGCCCCTGGGGTTGTTCTTGCCCACCAGTGACCAGTCGATATCAGTATCGCCACCACCGCCGACACCGGTGCTCAACATCCAGGTTGGAAATGGTCCGGGTGCGATCGCGTTACACAATATATTGCGCTTGGTCAGGTGACCCGCCAGCACACGGGTCAGGTGGTGCACCGCAGCCTTGGATGGGCCATAGGAGAAGGTTTCAAAGTGATGCCATCGACGGAGCCGATATTGATTACGCGAGAAGGATCTTCAGCGTTGCCGGCTTTTTCCAGGAAGGGCAGCATTTTCTGTGTCAGGAAAAACACACCCTTAACGTTCACATTCATTACCTTATCCCAGCCCGCCTCGGGAAAGTCCTCCAGCGGAGCGCCCCAGGAGGCGCCGGCGTTGTTTACCAGGATATCGAGTGGGTCCTCTTTTTCACCAAAGGTCTGCACGGCCGCCTCAATGCCCACAATTGTGGACAGGTCGGCGGGCATGGAAATGCATTGGCCGCCGTATTCCTGCGTCAGGCGCTGGGCCGTGGCATCACATACCTCTGCCTTGCGCGAGCTGATGTATACCTTGGCACCGTTGGCGAGAAATCCCGCCGCGATCATTTCACCGATACCACGGGAACCGCCACTGATAAAAGCGACCTTGCCTGTTATGGAGAAGAGGTTTTTCATGCGTCTGCCTTCAGGAATTAATTTCGAACAGGCCGGCTGCACCCATGCCACCGCCAATGCACATGGTAACCACGCCATATCGGGCGCCGCGACGACGACCTTCAATCAGCAGGTGTCCGGTCATACGCGAGCCCGACATGCCAAAGGGGTGGCCAATAGAAATCGATCCGCCATTGACGTTTAACTTGTCATCGGGGATGCCTAGAGTGTCCTTGGAGTGTAGGACCTGGCTGGCAAAGGCTTCGTTCAATTCCCACAGGTCGATATCGTCAACACTGAGACCGGCCTGCTTGAGTAGCTTGGGTACGGCATGTACCGGCCCAATACCCATTTCGTCAGGTTCGCAACCACCGACCGCAAAGCCGCGGAAGGTGCCGAGTATATCCAGGCCGCGTTCTTCTGCCAGCTTGCGCTCCATGACTATTTGGCAGGAAGCACCGTCAGACAGCTGTGACGCGTTACCGGCAGTAATAAAGTTACCTTCGCCACGTATCGGCTGCAGGCCAGCAAGGCCTTCCAGGGTCGTAGAGGGACGGTTGCACTCATCCCTGTTTACCACAACGTCCTGCTCGGAGGTTGCACCGCTTTCCTTGTCGGTGAGGATCATGCTGGTGGCGACTGAAATGATTTCATCATCAAACTTGCCAGCTTCCTGGCCAGCGGCGGTGCGCAGTTGGCTTTGCAATGCATACTCATCCTGGTATTCGCGGGAAATATTGTAACGCTGGGCGACAATATCGGCCGTTTCTATCATGGGCATGTACAGACCGGGATGGCTCTCCATCAGTCCGGCGTCAACGATGTGGGTGCGATTCATATGAGGAGCTACCATGGAGATGCTTTCGACACCCCCTGCCGCCATAACATCAACGCCTTCGACAATGATACGACCGGCAGCAGAGGCGATTGCCTGCAGGCCAGAGGAGCAGAAGCGGTTAATGGTAGTGCCGGAAGTGGAAACCGGGCAGCCTGCCTTGAGGGCGATATTGCGAGCCACATTCATACCGTTAGCACCCTCTGGGTTGGCACATCCAAAAATTGTGTCGTCAACTTCAGCGGGGTCGATCTTGGCCCGCTCCATGGCCGCTTTCATGGCGTGGGCACCCATGGTGGCGCTGTTAGTGTTGTTGAAGCCACCGCGAAATGACTTTGCCATGCCGGTTCTGGCGGTAGATACGATAACTGCTTCTCTCATGATAATTCCTCGCTGGTTCGGCCATTACAAAGCCGCTGGTGTATTTCAGGGACGATAGTGTAAGTGAGATTCGCCCGAACTGCCATTTGTCGGACCGGCAATGTTTCTGCGCTAATCGCCGCTAAACTATTGACAGCTTGGCCCGGGATAATATCTAGTGTGCACTGAGCATATGCAGCGGATTGCAGATGGCACAAGAATTTGAAGACCTGGGGGGTTCCTCTTCCAGTAACCCTTCGTTTTTCAGACGATGGGTCAGTTCCCTGGTGATTCGTCGCTTGTCCAACGTCGACCGCCGCGAGCGTCGACGCCGGCAATTTGAGCAGCGGCGTGTCAAGGCCGGTGAGCCGCATCACGTAGAGTATTTCCATCAGATTGAGGACCCCTACAGCTATTTAGCGGCACAGGTTTTACAGTCGTTGCTCAATACCTACGGTATTGAATTGACCTGCCACCTGGTGAGTGGTCCACCCGGGGACAATGCCCCTGAACCGGACATGTTGTTGCCGTACTCGCAGCGGGATTGTGAGCTGGTAGCTCCGCATTATGGACTGGTTTTCCCGGCGGCTGCCAAAGCGCCGGGTCAGAAGCAAATTGACCTGGCCGCACGTGTTCTGTCTGCAGCGCCCGAAAGTGATTTTCCACAGCTGTCGGTAACAGTGGCAAAGGCCTTGTGGTGCGGCGATATACTGGAGCTGAAAGCGCTGGCCGATCGTCTCGGCGAGAGCAGTCCCGAGGAGTCTGAGGCCCGTTTACTGGCGGGTAATGCCCGCCGGGAGAAACTGGGCCACTATTCGGCCGCGATGTTCTGGTATGGCGACGAATGGTATTGGGGTATAGACAGGCTTTACCACCTCGAGAATCGGCTGGCAGGACTGAACCTGCGCCGTGGCGCTGGTCGGCAGTTGCTGATGCCGCGGCCCGGCGTTGAGAAAAGTACCCTGCGTGACAGCGATACCATGACGCTGGAGATATATATTTCGCTGCGCAGTCCCTACAGTGCCATTATTTTTGATAAGGCGGTGGCTCTGGCTAAACATACCGGGGTGCATCTCAGGGTGCGGCCAGTATTGCCGATGGTCATGCGTGGCACTCCCGTGACCAGGCAGAAGGGTATGTACATCGCTTTTGATGCCGCGCGCGAGGCTGAGTCCCTGGGGGTGCCCTGGGGTAATGCCTGGGATCCGATCGGCAAGCCGGTGCGCAATGGCCTTTCACTTTACGAATGGGCGGAGACCCAACACAAGGGCAACGAATTACTCAGTGCATTTATGCAACTGGCCTGGAGTCAAAAGATCAACACCAATAACAAGCGTGGACTGCGTAAGGTAGTGCAGGCAGCAGGACTGGATTGGCAGGCAGCCAGGTCACAGCTGAAAAATAACCAATGGGAAGATGTGGTCGAAACCAATCGACAGTCTATGTACAAGCAGGGCATCTGGGGCGTGCCGGCATTTCGCTTACTGGACAGGGACGCCAATACCATTGTGTCAGCCTGGGGCCAGGATCGACTCTGGTTGATAGCGCGCACTATTCAGGAGCGCCTGCGCAACATTAATCCCGACTAGTTGATCTTCAGCTGGAAGCCTGCCCGTCGCAGCTGGGATTTCTCGCCACGCAGTTCAAAAACGGTCAGCGGATGCTCTCGTAACCAGTGCTCTGGGAACTGTAATACGATGGTGTTGTCCTTGGCGGCAACGCGAAATTCCGGCAAAAACTCCAATTGCTCCACGTACTTGAACATGTTGGCGAGACGCAGCAATATGACCAGGCGCAGCAGGTGGGTGCTGTCCCGTTCCGTCAAGGTTTCGAAGGCACCCATGGCCAGTTTGTGTCGGTGACAAAGTACCAGCATAGCCAGGGTTTCCTGCTCCCCCTGGGAAAATCCGGGCAGGTCCGCATTGCGCAACAGGTAGGCGCCATGGCGGTTGTAGTGCTTGTGGGATATGACCAGGCCAATTTCGTGACTGCGGGCGGCCCAACGCAGCAGTTCCCAGTCACTGCGCTGTAGCTGCCAGGCTTTGCGCGTGGCCAGGTAGAGAATACGTGCCCGCCGTTCGACCGTGGCGGCAATTTCAGTGTCTACACTGCAACGCTGCATAAGGGCATTGATAGTGCGCTCGCGCACATCCTCATGGGAGAGGCGCCCCAAAAGGTCGTAGATCACACCCTCGCGCAGTGCGCCGGGGCTGGAGCGCATAATTTCAATGTCCAGTTCATCGAATATCGCTGCGGTGATGGCCACACCGGAAAGAATAACGCTACGTCGGTTTTCGCCGAGATTTTCGATGACGATATCCTCGATATTGTCAAAGACCAGCAGCGCCTCTTCGAGACAGGCCAGGCCGCTGCGTGTAATGCCCACCTCGCTCCACCCGAAGTTCTGCAAAATGGCCTCAATAGCCTGCAGGGTGCCAGAGGAGCCCACTGCTTCCTGCCAGTGCACCCGGTGGTAGCGGTGACGAATGTGTGACACTTCCAGTCGCGCCGCTTCGTAGGCGCGCCGGTAGCGTTTGCGGGTTATTTTGCCCGCTTTGAAAAATGTGCGGTTGTAGGAGACACAACCCATTTGCAGGCTTTCCCGTTGCTGTGGCTCAAACCGTTGGCCGACGATGAACTCGGTGCTGCCCCCGCCGATATCGATGACCAGGCGGGAGTTCTCGTCATCGGCCAGGGTATGTGCCACCCCCAGGTAAATCAGGCGCGCTTCCTCCCGTCCATAGATGACATTAACCCTTGCCGAGAGCAGAGCCTCCGCACGTCGCGTAAACTCGTGTCGATTGCTTGCCTGTCGCAGGGCGTTGGTGCCGACAATGCGGATGCGAAAGGGGGTGACGCTGTCCAGTACCTGCTTGAAGCGCGACAGGCAATCGAGACCGCGCTGCATGGCATCCTCATCCAGAATATCGTCGCGCAGGCCCGCCCCCAGTTGAACTTTTTCACTGAGCGTTTCCACCGTGCGCACTTCGTCGTGCTCCAGTTTGGCTATGATGAGATGGAAGCTGTTCGAGCCGAGATCAATGGCCGCCAATACCGCACCTTCGGGTATCTCCGGAACGTCCTCGGAATTGTCAGTGGCGCTTATTTCCTGCATCTGGGTCAGGTCGATGGCGAGTTTCTGCTATGGTAATGCAAACAGAATAAAATGCACGGAGATTCCCATGAGTTCTATTAAGACGCTACTGGTGAGCACCCTGATTGCGGTCGTTTCATATTCGGCGCAGGCACAAACTGATTTGCTCAGCCTCTACAAACACTTTCACAGCAATCCAGAATTGTCTTTCCAGGAAGCCGCCACTGCGGCTCGCTACGCCCAGGAGTTACGCGCAGCGGGTTTTGAGGTTAGCGAAGGGATCGGTGGTTACGGCGTGGTTGGGCTGCTGCGCAATGGGGCGGGGCCAACCCTGATGATACGAGCCGATCTGGATGGCCTGCCTGTGGTAGAGCAGACGGGACTAGCCTATGCCAGCGAGGTTCGCGCCATTGAGCAAACCGGTCAGGAGGTCGGGGTTATGCACGCCTGTGGTCACGATACCCATATGACAGTAGTGATTGGTGCTGCACGGGAGTTAGCCCAGCGTCGCGAAGAATGGCATGGCACTTTAATGGTCATCGGCCAGCCCGCGGAGGAGCGCGGTGCCGGAGCGCGTGAGATGCTTGCCGATGGATTGTTTCAGCGCTTTCCCCAGCCTGATTTCAACCTCAGCCTGCACGGCATCGCGACCCTGCCAGCGGGCATGGTGGCTTATGTATCTGGATGGGCGTTGGCCAATGTAGATTCGGTGGATATCACTATTCACGGTGTTGGCGGCCACGGTGCCTATCCGCACACCACCAAAGACCCCATTGTACTGGCCGCCGCTATCATCATGGATTTGCAGACCCTGGTCTCCCGGGAAATTCCTCCCATTGAGCCGGCGGTGGTAACGGTTGGTTCTATTCATGCCGGCGCCAAACACAATGTGATATCAGATCGTGCCGAACTGCAACTAACGGTGCGCTCATACTCCGATGAAGTGAGGCAAATACTGTTGGCGGGTATAGAGCGAATAGCTGTAAACCAGGCGCGAGCATTGGGATTTCCAGAGGACAAACTGCCAGAGGTGGTAATAGCCAATGAATACACACCGGCGATGTGGAATGACCCGGAACTAGTGAAGCGCAGTGTAAATGCGATAAAGGCAGCCATTGGGCCTGACAATGTTGTGTCCGCCAGCCCGGAAATGGGCGGCGAAGATTTTTCTCGTTACGGTCGTACCGAGGCGAAAATTCCCGGCTTTCAGATGCGACTGGGCTCTATCTCACAACAACGTTATGAGGCTGCCCAGCGTGGTGAAATCAATCTGCCATCATTGCACTCACCGTTTTATTATCCCGAACCGGAATTAACATTGCAGACCGGGGTGGCCGCGATGACGGCGGCGGCGATGGCGGTACTGTCAGGCGAATAACAGCCAGATTGCCAGCACGCTGGCGCTGGCGCCAATCCCGCTGCGCTTGAGCACCTGCTGGTCGATTTTGCTCAATTCTTCCAGCGGCTTGCCGCTTTTTTGCGTGCGCAGCAGCACGGGCCACTCGACCATGGCGGCGAATACAGCACTGCCAACTGCGCCCGCAACCAGCATAACGCGACCACTGCTATCCATGGGAATCAACAACAGCAGGGCGATAACCGTGGCCCAGCTGCCGATTTGTCCGGCGCAGCTCATAATATTGAATTGCCGTAGTGAGTTTTTGTCGAAGTCAAAATCGTAGACGAAGGTGCCTGTTTTTTTGGGAATGGTATAGCTGGAGTTGGAAAACCGGGCGCCGGCAAAGTGGCTCCATTCATGCACGATAGAGGCGAGCGTGATGCCGGCCAAAAGGGCGGTTATGATCGCCAGTGCACTGGCGATAGCCAGCCCCGTCAACAAATACCAGCTGTCGGCGGCGGCCCATAGGGTGAAAACCAACAGGGCGATGCCCATCTGTAGTGCGGCATGTTTATAAAGCGTCATGGTCTTTGCTCCGGGGCGGTATACCAAATAGGTGAGGTCCAGGCCCGCTCCTGAATGGTTTTCGGTAGCTGAGAATCTGAGCAGCTTTCGGGACGCTCTGCCAGCGGTAACTCGTTACATTGCCAGGTGCTCCAGCGGCAACTGGGATTTTCCAGAACACGCGCATAGTAAACGGCAGAAGTTTCGGCATCAAAGTCTGGATCTTGCCAGACGCTGCACAACTGATTATAGCCGGTGCCGGTTGCTTTGCAGGTAAGGGTGTTTACCTGTGCGCCATTATTGGGATTGCCGGCGATATCGTACACCGCCTGGTGGGTGCGGCCCGCCTCGTCGACCCAACCCTTTACCATCTGAATACGCTGTAAAAGGTTGCCGCGGGGGTCGCGAATAGCACTGGTCAGGAAGCGCGGTGCACGGCCGGAAGACTGGGTCGCGGGCAGGTCCGCTCCCATGGGTACACCGACTTTGTAGCCCTGGGCGATAAGGTCGGGTGAGTCGCATAAATTGCTATCGATATCCCAGCCAGCAAATAGTCGCGGTTCTATTCTGGGCCCACTGGTGCCAAAGGTTTCACGGCGGCGCATCGCTGCAAATAGGGCCTGGCGTGAATTCTCCTTTGCCCAAACTCCGGCGACCCCGCCGGGGTTGTAGCGCACTGGCGAGCCTTTGGCGATGCCGCCCGGTACTTCCACTTCGCCACGCAGTCGCGTGGTGGCTGTTCGGTCGATCCCATTGGCGCCCATATAGCCCTTCTCCAGCCCGGCGGTGGGGGTGGCATTGTGGTTGTCGGTGGCGGCAATAATGCCCAGTTTGAACGGATTTACGCCCAGTTTGTGCTGCTCGGCCAGGCCATTGCTCAGCGCATACCTGGCGTAGCTGAAGCGGGACAGACAGCCCACCAGGCGCATATTGCCGCTGCCCATTTCGTCGCCGCAGTCCTCAACTATCTCTGCTGGTGCCCGCAGTTTTTCAAAATCACAGAATTCATCGGCGGATCCGATGACTGATCGCAAACCGTTGCGACACTCCGAATCCCCTTTAACCTGGAGGATTTCCAGCAGGGGTTCCATTTGTTGGCGCAGGCTTGCGTATTGCCGGCGTTGCGAGTCCGTCAGGTCCTTGCGGAAGGAGTAGGGGTACCACATGCGACCGCTACTCCAGTTGCTATTGTGCGCAATGGTCAGCACGTCACATTCTGCTGGCGAATCGGTGCAGGCAGTGCGCAGCCAGGCCCACAGTTGTTCGGGAGTTTGTTTGTCCTTGGCGCTGACCACCGCCGGTGGCACGGTGGCACTGGCAAAGATGACGTTGCGATGCAGGTTTGAGCCGTCCTCTGCCAGGGTGTACTCATAGGCGTGGAAGGTGGTGAACTCACAGTTGCTCGATTGGTCCTGCCAGCGCTCGGTGGCCTGTTGGTTTTCCTGCCAGGCGTCCCTGGCCTCCAGCAGGCAATCTGAACCATCGCTACCACACACCTGCAGGGAGCGCTGCTGTTTGAATATGGCCTGGGATGCTAATCGCACCAGCGGTTGCATATCGTCCGCAAATGGTAGACGGGTGTCACCCCGGTAGACCTGGCACAACAGGGAGTTGTAGCCGCTTCTGCGGGGGTCCTCACAGACGCGTTTTTCACCCAGTTGGCCGGCGTGATCGGTAACTGCAGCAAAATCCAGTGGTGCGCTAATGGTTACGGAAGGCACCTGGGCAGCGGGTGGATCTTCCAGTAATCGAAGTTCCAGCGTTCGCCCCCGGGAAAAGGCGTAGGCGTCGTCCGCCGTGTTGGTAACACCGAAGGCGGTGGCATCAAAAGAGGCGGCGGTGTGAATATGCAAGGCGCCAAACCAGGCCTTGTTAAGAGGATATTGGTTGGCACAGGGTTGGGGTATGCCGCTTGAAAATTTTGATGGTGCGGCCGCCTGGTTGTAAAACGCATCAAGCTGAGCCTGGTTGCCCGGCACCTGTTCCATCACATACCGAAGGTAAATCCATCCACACAGACCCAGTAGTACAGTCAGTAGAAAAATACCGCCCAGCAGTATGACTATCTTGTAGATACCTGTTGTCATGGACTCGCCGCTACCTATGTTCGGGTGCAGTCACTATAGTAGTTATTTTTAACCGGGAGCATAGCGCCAAAGTGACGGCAACAGTGAATAGTAATCTGCGCATAAACCTGACTGGTACGGAAAAGGATACCAGGCTGGCCTCGGCGCGTTACCGGGCCGCAGTGGAAATGGCGGCCTATGCAGACAAGCAGGGCTTTGCCAGCGTTAATGTGGAGGAGCACCACTGCGCGGACAATGGCTGGCTGCCGTCTCCGCTGACCATGGCGGCGGCCATTGCCGTCCGCACAGAGCAGTGCCGAATTGGGATTATGGCGCTGCTGGTAACCCTGTACGACCCGGTTCGATTGGCGGAAGACCTGGCAGTCATCGATTTACTCAGCCAGGGCAGGCTTTACTTTATTGCGGGTATGGGTTACCGGGAGAAAGAGTTTCACGCCATGGACAAGCCCTTTACCGAGCGCGGCGCATGGATGGATCACGTGCTGGATACCTTGTTGCTGGCCTGGGGGGATGAACCCTTCGAATATCGAGGTGTGGAAATACAGGTCACGCCCAAGCCCTATACCCGGCCACACCCCCTGTTTATGGTGGGGGGCATGAGTAAACCAGCAGCAAGGCGGGCTGCCAGGCGTGGCTTGCCTTTCGCACCGCCGGTGGCAAATTCTGAGCTGGAGTCTGTTTACTATGAAGAGCTGGCCAAGCACGGTCATGAAGGCGGATTTGTCTATGCCCCGCCAGCCGATTTTTCAGTCCTGTTTATCGATGAAGAGCCGGAGCAGGCCTGGCAGGAACTGGGCCAATACTTTCTGTGTGAGGTCATGGAATACAGCAGCTGGAGTGAACCAGGTTTGCAGCGGCCTCTGGAAATGAACGGGTCCACAATTGATGCGATCCGCGAGGCGGGTAACTACGAAATAATTACCCCGCAGCAGTGCATCGAGCGCCACAGGGTCGACGCTGATTTCTTTGCTACTATTCACCCCCTGGTGGGTGGCATGCCGCTGGATCGAGCGTGGCAGAGTCTGCGGTTATACGCGGAGCAGGTATTGCCAGCCCTGACATGATGCATCCTGAAATGAAGAGACAACTATGAAGAAAATATTGCTGTGTTTACTCGTGCTGCCAGTGCTTGCTCACGCCGCGGTAGATATCGATAAGCGCGCCGCACAGCTGGCAAAAAAGTACCCGCTGGTAGATACCCATATCGACGTGCCCCATAGAATTAATCAGCACTGGGAAGATGTAACTGCCGCTACCCGGGAGGGACAGTTTGACTACCCGCGCGCTGTCGCCGGCGGTTTGAATATTCCCTTTATGTCTATATACACACCGGCCAGCAGTGAACTCGATGGCACAGCCTATGCGCAAGCCAATATTCTGATCGACCAGGTGGAGGCCATTGTGCAACGGGCGCCAGACAAGTTTGCCCTGGTCCATTCCAGCACTGAGGCAATAACGCAGTTCAAGGCCGGCAAAATTGCCCTTGTCCTGGGTATGGAAAACGGCGCTCCTATTGCTGGCGACCTGGACAAGCTTCGCCATTTTCATAGTCGCGGCGTGCGTTACATCACCTTGGCACACAGTCTCTCTAACCATATCAGCGATTCGTCATACGATGATGTTGCTCTCTGGCAGGGACTCAGCCCATTTGGGCTGGAGCTCGTGGAGGCTATGAACGAGTTGGGTGTGATGATAGATATCTCACATCTTTCTGACGAAGCGGCGCTGGAAGTCTTGGCGGCCAGTCGCGCACCAGTCATCGCATCGCACTCTTCAGCCCGATATTTTGTACCGGAATTTGAACGCAACATGAATGACGAAATAGTCAAGCTACTGGCCGCTAATGGCGGCGTCATCATGATTAATTTCGGTTCAAGCTTCCTGACCGTGCAGGCCAATGACTACAGCAACACGTTCAGGACGGCGGCAACGGCCTTTGCAGAACAGCGTAAGCTTGCGAAGGGCAGTCCTGAGGTGTTGGCATTTGACCAGGCCTATCGCAGCAAGCATCCGTATCCTTTTGCCTCGGTAGCTGACGTGGCAAATCATATTGATCACGTGGTGAAACTGGTGGGTATCAATCACGTTGGCATAGGCTCCGATTTCGATGGAGTGGGCGATTCACTGCCTGTCGGCCTCAAGGATGTTTCCCAGTACCCTAATCTTATTGCCGAATTGCTGCGTCGCGATTACAGGGAACGCGATATCGCCAAAATACTGGGTGGAAATTTGTTGCGGGTGTGGCAACAGGTGGAACGAGGCGTTGAGTTGTGAATTTGCGAGCAATGATAGAAGATTTTCGAATCCTACCGGCGGGTCATTGCGGCAGTGGTGCGATGCGTAATCTTATTTATCACTACTGCGGCCTGGACCTTGAGGAGGGAGTGGTGTTTGGGTTGGGAGCGGGCCTGGATGCGGTGTTCTTTACCTATGAAAATGCCGAGCCTCCCTATATGTTTTTTGGCCGTGGTTCGACCATGGAAGCAGATCTGGCTGTAACCCTGGGTCTGGATTATGAAGAACAGGTGCAGCCGGACGATGACCTGGCGTGGCAGGAGGTAAAGCAGGAGGTGCTCGCAGGTCGCCCGACCATGTTGTCTGGAGACATCTTTTACCTGGATTATCGCGAGTTCAAAGTACATTTCCCCGCCCATCGTTTCATTTTGCTGGGTTTTGATGAGGACAAGCAGGAAGTTTATATCGCCGATCGCGTCAATGACTATCCCGAGACCTGCTCCATGGGGGCGCTGCGATTGAGCCGTAATCCCCAGGGCGTAATCAGCACCTACAACCAGTGGGGCAAGTTCTCCTCCGGCACTGTTCGCCACGACCTGCCAGCGGCCTGCGGCCTGGCATTGCGGATGACGGTGGAGCGTATGCAGGGCATAGACCCATCACAACGACAATTGATGGCGGTATCTGCCGGTGGTGACGGGATCTGTGCGGCGGGTCTGGATGGTATTCGTACCCTGCTGCAACAAATGGACTCCTGGCCGGGTCTGGATAATGCCGCCAACTACGCCCAATACCTGGACAATGCCATAATCAAGTTTGGCACTGGCGGTGGTTTCTTTCGCAATCACTTTGCCGTATTTGCTGACTGGTCGCGGCAGCAGCGACCGGATTTAGTCAGTGCCGATTCGGTACTGCTGGCACAACAGGCGGCCGATCAATGGAATGCCCTGTCACCAACCCTGCAGCATTTGGTTCAATACCCCGCGGATCTGACACAATGGGCGCAGGCCAAAGAGCAGTTAGAGGATATTTTTCACACTGAATACACCCTGTTCGGTCAACTCGGCGATACCGTGTTGCGAGCAGTATAAGGAGAACTTCAATGCAAGTAGCAGATAAAATCGCCGCCGTGCATAAGTATGTCGAGGCTTTCGACAAAGGCGATATAGAGATTATTCGCGAGCTCTACGCAGATAATGCGGTAGTCGAAGATCCGGTGGGATCAGATCCCCATGAGGGCATCGAGGCCGTATTGGGTTTTTACGAGTCCGCCCTGGGCATGGGGGTGAAGCTGGAGTTAAGCGGCGCGCCCCGCTGCGCGGGCGATGCCGTGGCCTTTCCTTTTCGAGTCATCGTAGGTGAGATGAAAATCGAGGCTATCGATATCTTTGAATTCGATGATGTGGGCAAGGTAGTGAGTATGAAGGCCTACTGGGGGCCTGAAAATACAGGCTAGCCCCCATGAGTGACACTGCGCCGGTAAGGGTGCTGAGCTGTGGTGTGTGCCAGGGCCCCGTCATGGCCAATGCCCAGGTTTGCAAGGCCTGTAACTCTCCTGTCAAGGGCAAGGAGTTCCCCTATATTCTGCCGCAGCCAGCCGTTGCGGATATTGGCGGGCTGATACAGTGGTGGGCTATTTGGTGTTTGGCAATTTGGGCGCTGGCAGGTTTTTCATTGGGCATTACTTCCTCGCTGCTATTTACTGGCGCCAGCCTGGTCTACCTGGTTCGTATCCTGAGGGCTTACTTCCGGTAACGGATCTGCCGGGGGACAGACCAGGGCAGAGGCGGCGGCTGCACTAGTGCCTCCACACACCTCCTTGCGAATTTCTTTTTGAATATCACCGCAGGGATCTCTGCTGGTCAGGGATCTATTTAACATGCCTTCACCGATCATAGACAAGCCCGCTGTCGCGAAGGCCGCCCAGCCGCGCCACAGAATCGCCTTGGTGTTGGGAACCACAGAGGGTTTGTTCAAGGGTCCCTCTATGCGTATTGAATTGGAGAACATATTGCCCAGGGAAAGTCCCACACCCTCGCGGCTGCGCGAATTAAATTCAATGCGTATGGTTTCTGCGGCCAGGTCGGCCTCAATGCGTCCCAGCAGGTTTGCAGAGCGGGTCTGGGCCGCATAACCGTATGGCGTGACGCCTGTGCCATCTTTAAAGATGGCGAAGGTGACGGCGCATTGCATTTCGGGGGTCTGTTTCGCTGCACCGGGAATAAGTGTGCGGAACATACTCCTGGCGACGTCGGCAGTGAGAAAGGCTATGCCGCCGTAGTTGAGTGGGCCCCTGCCGATTTCGACATAAATCTGTCCGTTGAGATTTTCTGCCAGTTGTGCCGGGCTGGCACCCTGGCTGGTGAATGAAAGAAAGCCGGTGCGCGAATTAGTGGTTTGGTCGGGCGCATCATGTACAGCGATGATGGTGGCGGTAAGTGCCGCTGGAGGCGGAGTCTGTTCCAGGTCATAGGCAAAAGCCGTGTCGATACTGCCGCCATTCACATAGGGGGCCTGAATACGGCCACTGAAGTTGGCATCGATATTGGTAATATCAAACTCTATATTGCGAGCTACCAATACCCGGCTGTTCAGGGAGTCCAACTTGCCCCTAATGCGCAAATCATGCTGCTTGAGAAAATCCAGTTGCAGAGGTTGCGCGCTGATAATGCGATCGCTGGTTTTTACAGCGGATGTTGCAGTTCCACTATCGGCATCTTCCAGCAATTTTACCGGCGCTGTCAGCACATCGTGGACAAGGTTAGAACTGGCCTCGGCGGTGCGTGACATCAAGGATCCGGTGTCACTCTGCTTTGCCGTCGCATCTGGTTTGGCGTCCTCCCAGCGATTGAGAAACAGGTCGCCACCGGCCAGGTCGATTTCAAGCAGGGGAGGCCTGGCATCGGGGCTGGTATAGCGAACACTGCCCTTGAGTACGCTGCGGCCGATCACCAGTGATTCCACTTCCGCTTCAACGCCGTCAGCCACTCTGGTCAGCGTTAACTGCAGCTCTCTTCTCTTATCGGGGCTGGTGGCGGTATCGACTGCTTTGAGGTCCACTTTCCCGCTCAGGTGTGTGCCTATCTCTACAATACTGCCGCCCCTGCCACTGATCTCAAATGAGCCCTGCAGTGGCACCGCAGACGCCACTGAAAAGCGCTGGAAGAAAGGGTCTAACACCAGGTCGTGTGCCTCGCCGTGACTGGAGAAAACTGCTTCATCTCCTTGCCAGCTCAGCTTCGCGCTGCTGGTAACAGTGCCATTTTCCAGGCTGAAGTCGAGATGCTTGATTTCCATAAGGTCCACGCTGCTTGAGACGTCGACGAGAACATCGGAAAACTCGGCGCCGGAAAAAATCAGCTCATCGGCAGTGAAACGCAGCTGAAAAGTACCCAGGTTACGTATAGAGCCCAGAATTCCGGCCTGGTCTGCCTGCGCCTCAGATTTTGGCAGCAGGCTTTGCAAATGGGTAATATTGATCTTGTGGGATTGTAGATCTGCGCTAAGCCAGGGCTGTCTTCCTACAACTATTGAAACATCACCCGTAACATCCTGTTCAATGGCCGCGATGTGTAGTTTGCTAATTTTTACGCCCAGAATTTGTTCCTTTTCAACGACCAGCCTGGCGTCACCGGAGAAGCTGAATAGCTCCTCAGGGTTTGCGGGGCGCTGCCAGTCGTCGTCGCGTCTTAGGTCCAGTGTTAGCTCTGCGTGGCCCTTCATGGCCTCAAATATGCGCGCCACATCAGTGCCCTGGCTGGTGAACTGGATCGTGCCGGTGCTGTGAGCATTGAATAGTCCCTGTCGCTGTTGAAACAATTGCCCCAGAGCCAGGTCCTGCATGTTGATAGCGAGTGTGACGTTGTCTGGTTTATGCGGTGGTGTTTGCCATTGTAGTTTTGCGCCCAATATACCTCCTTTGAGCCCAGTGGCACTTAGCGATATGTGCCCGCCCTTGTCATCGCGAAGTAATGTCGCCTCGGCACTGGCAAGCCTGATACCCGGCAGTTGTGTGTGTCCCAGTTTGAACTTCCAATCCAGATCCAGGCCGGGGTACTTGCTGAGAAATGTAGGCACGGCTATGCCGATGCCTGGCTCTTTATCCGAATCCTGAAACAGGAAGTCGAGATTCAGTTGGTCAGCCTCTAACTCCATCTTCAGGCGTCGCTGCTGGCCGCCCGGCAGTGAAATTCGGCCGGTGATGTGCGAGTCTCCGAGATCGACCTTGATATCTTCCAGCGCAAATGCATCCTGCCCGCGTCCCAATAGGGCGGAAACTGCCACCGGGGTTTTCACCGTGGCATCGTGGTTGCCGGCGAGTTCAATTTTGCCCTCGCTGGAATCCAGCAATTCTCCCCAGGTCTGCCCCGCACCAGTGATTTTGATGTTGCCGCTGTGCCAGTGCCAATCTGACTTCAGCAGTGCTTCGCCAATGCTGTTTTCTGGACTGTTGGCGGCAATGGTTGCTTGGCCATCAAAATGCCAGCCAGTGTCTGCCTGCACTATTTTTCCAGCGGCGGTCAGGTGGCCGGCGGGGCCGTGACTGGTGAGCTCCTCGAGTTTGATTCCGCTGGCGGTGGTGTGGAACTTAATGGAATTGTCGGTGGCGTACTGGTCGCCGAAATATACCCGGGTGATAGCCAGTTCACCCTGGTGATCCGGCAGGTCTAGCCGTGGCACGCTGCTGGCGAGAAATACCTCGATGTCAAAATCCTGGTTCGAACCAGAGTAGCGCTTGCTCAGCTGAGGGAGATCCTCCAGGGTGAGATTTTCCAGTGTTGTCTTGGAGATAGCTGGCCACTCCCAGCTCGTGATGTTGCCGGCAGTGATATCAAACTGCAGGGAGCTGGCCTGCAATGTGGAGTTGATAGTGTAACCACTGCCTTCTGACTCGATGGATAGCTGCAAGTGATTATTGTTGGGAGATATGTCTGTACCGCTAAGAGTTGCTTGCAACTTGAAGTGGGTCAGCGTGAGCAAGTCCTCAAGTGAATGCAATTTCCCATTGATGGTGATCTTGTCCGCCTGGTGTTGTTGCGCCCAGTTGAAACTGACAGCGCCGGTCAGGTGTCGCTCCCAGCCGGCGTCTGTTACCGGGTAGTCGCTGCCATCAGCTGGTACATAGCGGGCGGTCTGCACCTGGATTGAGTTGGGGAGCCACTGATCGAGGAACAGGTAGTCGGTCGGCCAGGGATTGTCATTACCGGGCCAGCGGGAGATATTGACCATCAGGTCTGCCGCTCGCACATGATCCAGGCGGATTTCACCGCGGAGCAGGGAGGTCCAGCTCAGTTCCACCTGCACGTCTTTAACGACAATGCTGGGGCTTGAAGCCTCGCCCATAACCAGGCTGGGGCTGCTGGCCCCCAGAGTCAACAGGTTGACCTTGAGGGGTCCCAGTGTAACAGGCAGTTCCAGTGCCTCGCTCAGCAATGGGGCCAGTTTTTGGTCGAGAATTCTCCCAACAAATTGATTGCCCCAGAGTGTCGCCACCGCGATGGTTGCGATCAGGGTCAGTGCCAATAGGCGTCTTTTCACAGCAATTAGTCGATTAAAACTCGTGGTACCCGGTTGTGCAGGCGGGTCATTATTTCGTATCCGATGGTCTCGGCGTGTTTGGCGACTTCATTGGCGCTAAGGTTTTCGCCCCAAAGAATCACCTCATCGCCAATAGTAACATCTTGCATACCCGTTACGTCTACCGTGATCATGTCCATCGACACCCGGCCCACCAATTGTGCGCGCTGGCCGTTGATCAGAACAGGTGTGCTGTTCTCCGCGTGGCGGGGGTAGCCGTCGCCATAGCCCACCGGCACGGTCGCTACGCGACTGGGCTGTTGCGCCGTCCAGGCATTGGCATAGCCCACCGATTCGCCAACGGCTATATCTCTTATCGCCATAATTTCCGAGCGAAAGGTCATCACCGCCTTGAGCTTGGCCGCTTCAGGGTGCGGTTGGGAAAACGGAGACTGTCCGTAGAGCATAAAACCGGGCCGATTCCACTGTGCCCGTGCCTCCGGCCAGCCCAGTAAGCCCGGTGAATTCGCTAGCGAACAGGGAGCGTCAATTGCTGCCGTGTGAGTACGAAACAGCCTGATTTGTTCAAGGGTAACATCCCGATCCAGGTCGTCGGCACTGGCGAAATGCGTGGCCAGTACCACTTCATCGGCCACGTTCTGGCAGTTTTTTAAACGGCTATATAACTGCTGGGCGTCGGCGGGTTCAAAGCCGAGGCGGTGCATGCCGGTATCAATTTTCAGCCAGCAGTTTATCGGTCGCGACAGGCTGGCCGCCTCCAGGGCAGCCAATTGCAAGTCGCTCTGTACCATGACCCAGAAATTGAGTGCCGCCGCGAGCGATAATTCTTCTGCCTCAAAAAAACCTTCCAGCAGCAAAATGGGCTTTTCGATGCCTGCCTCGCGCAACTCCATGGCTTCTTCTATGCAGGCGACCCCCAGCGCTGGCGCCAGCGGCTCCAGGGCCCTGGCGATATTTATGGCACCGTGGCCATAGGCGTTGGCCTTGACGATGGGCATAACCTGCCCTTCGCCACTCAAAGCCTGGGCAAGCGCAAAGTTATGTCGCAGTGCGGTCAGGTTAATAATGGCGCGAGTGGGGCGGGACATCAGAAATCGTATTTGTATTCAGAGAACAGGGCTTGTGCCTGCAGCCAGATGTCGCCGACTTCTCCGTCACCCACGGGTTCGCCATCGACCAACACCACCGGGGCGATCTCCTTGGTTGAACTGGATATCCACACCTCATCGGCATTGTGTAGCTCATCCAGTGTTACCGGGCATTCTTCGATCTGCAGGCTGCCTTCGGCGCGCAATATTTCGATCAGTATCAGCCGGGTGATGCCGGGCAGTATTTGGTGATCGGTTTCCGGCGTATAGATAACACCGTCCTTCACCACGTAGACATTACAGGCACTGGCTTCGGTCAGCTCGCCGGCCTCGTTGTAGAGAATGGTTTCGTTGTTGCCGCCGGTGTAACCCTGGTTAAAGTGTATGACGTTGCCCAGCAGGGCGGTAGATTTGATATTGCAACGCTTCCAGCGCATATCCTGGGTGGTGGTCACGGTATAGGTCTTGGTGGTGCTCTTGTCTGCCACTGGCGAGGGCGGCGCCTCAAAGGTAAAGGCGAAGATGGTGGGAGCAATACCCACTGGATAGGCGTGAAAGCGGCTGGTGTCGGTACCGCGACTGACGTGCAGGTAAATGCCGAAATTATTGCCCTCGTTGCGTTCCATCAATTGCTCGCAGACTTCACGCCACTGGTCCTCACTCCAGTCCAGGCTGATATCGATAGCGGCCAGGCCATTGTTCATGCGCTCAATATGGGGCGTAAATCCCACCATTCTGCCATGGTAAGAGGGAACCACTTCGTAGATGCCATCACCAAACAGGAAGCCGCGGTCCATGGGTGAGATTTTTGCCTGCTCCATAGGCAGGTATTTGCCATCAAGGTAGACGATGCTCATGCTTCTCCTCCAAATCCGGTCAGTCTTCGTAAGTCTTCGATCAGCTGTAACCCTTCTGAGGCGGGCAGCCCGTCTTCAGTGAGTGTATTTTCGCGGGTTACCCCGTCAACACTGCCCCGCTGGGAAAGGTAGTGCAATAATTCCAGCGGCGCGATTCTCCCAAGTAGGTCCTCATCTCGCCAATACCCAATAATAGCTAGAAGACCATAGGCTGCCCAATTGGAAACATCGGCGATTAGCAACTCATCGCAGCCGGTGACCGCCGGCACAATGTCCAGTTTTTCTATTGCTGCGCGAATATTACCCATGCCAATCTCGTTGCCGCCATCGCCAATGGCGATGGTCGGGCAGGGTGCAAGCGTCACAAAGTAGTCAAAGCAGGCGCAGCGTTCGGTGATGTCTTCGCCGCGCATATTGAAGTAGGCGCCCTGCGCCGACAGTCCCGGCCGTTCGATGCTGATGACCAGTTCCGGTTGTAGCTGCGTCAGTGCGGCGCGTGTCTCCGTCTCCCAATCGGTGTGGCGACCGACGCTGATCTCGTGCACCCGATAGTCCGGTTGCAAGCAATCTGACAAGGGTTTGCCACAGACGATGATGGGGTGTGCCCCCATGGTTTCAAGACTCTGGTACAGAGCCATGGCGCCTACCGGGCCGTCTGTTTCAAAGGTGTCGGCCACCGGAAAGCCGGTGCCGATAAGGACAGTTCCCAAGCAGTTTTTCAAGTGTGTGGCAGCGCGCAGGAAATAACCGGGCTGCAGTGCCTTTTGCGCCTGCTTCATGCCGCGCAGGTCTCTGCTGACCAGCAGGTCCTCGATGGCCTGGCTCAGGGTGAGATCATCCATCACAGGGCTCCGCTTGGATGCGCTGGAATCGACTGTGGGCCAGGCAAAACAGGTTGTGGGCGGCGGCGGCAGAGGTTTCTTCGAATCGCACTGTGCCACCCGGCATAAGTTGCGCCAGTTGCGCGGTATCCATGGCCAGGGCGGCGCCAATTTTTGGGTAGCCACCGATAGTCTGCCGGTCTTGCAGCAGCACGATGGGTTGGCCATCGGCGGGAATTTGTATTGCCCCCATGCATATGCCCTCGGACAAAATGCCTTCGATATCGCAGGCTATGGCGGGCCCCTCGAGGCGATAGCCCATGCGATCGGCACGGTCGGTCACCCGATATTCGCCACTATAAAAGCGCCGCTGCTGTAATCTGGGAAACTGTTGCTGTTGGTAACCGGGGATAACACGAACGGTGATATCTGAACAGTAGTCGGGTAGCTCGGATTCGGGCAGGGCCAGGCAGGTGGCATCGGTGCAGGGCTGGCAGGCCAGCAGGGTGTCGGCTTCCAATTTGCCGCCATTGAGGCCGCCAATACCCTCACGCACCACGGTGGCGGTGCTGCCAAACTGACTCGGCACCTGGAATCCCCCGGCCACGGCCAGGTAGGCGCGACAGAAGGATGTCGCAAAACCAACACTGATGCGATCACCGGGATACACCCGGTGACTGCGCCAGGATTGCTTTGCTTCACCATTGATCAACAGGGGCAGGTCGCCACCGGTCAGGCAGAGCAGGGTTTCCAGCTTTGATTCACATTCAAGACCACCGAAGCTGACTTCCAAGGCGGTTAAATCTGGCTGGTTATGCACCAGTCGATTGGCCCAGGCCATGGCCATGCGATCCAGCGGGCCGCCATTGGTGAGCCCTATGCGGTGCTGGCCAAAGCGGCCACCGTCCTGCAGTAGCGTTAACAGTCCTGGCTGTAAAATGGACAGACCGCTCACAACTCGCCGCCCAGTTCCAGGTAGCGCGCTTTATCGATGGCTTCGAAACGCACCCGGTCGCCTACATTCACCGGCATGGTCGGGTCGGCATCGGGATTGAACATAGGTGTTGGACACAGGCCAATAAGATTCCAGCCGCCGGGAGAGGGGGCGGGATACACCGCCGTTTGCCGGTCTGCTATGGCCACGGCACCGCGCGGTACTTTTTGTCGTGGGGTGCTGAGCCTGGGCGCGGCAATTCGTTCATCGACCTGGCCCAGGTAGGCAAAGCCAGGCGCAAAGCCTATTGCATAGACCTGGTATTGTGTGGCCTGGTGCAGCTCGATAACTTCTTCAATGCTCAATCCGGCATTGTTGGCCAGTGATTCAAGATCGGGTCCGGACTCGGTGCTGTACCAGGCGGGCAGGCTGACCAATCGGCTTTCTGTTTGTTGGCCTGACATTAGTGTTGCCAGGCAGGCACTGATTTGTTGGCGCACGCGAAAATGATCGGTACGCAATATGTTGTAGATAACCAATACGGATGCATAGGAAGGCACCAGATCTACCAGGTCCTGCCCCAGGGCGGCGCTGATGGCTGCACTTGCTGCCTGTACTGCCTGGGAGGTTTGCGGATTGGTTTCCTCTCCCAGGTAGACAATTAAGGCATCTTCACCGGCATGGCAGATACGCATGATAGAGAGCTAACCCAGCAGGGCGCGAATTTCTCGAATAGCCTGCACCCCTTCAATATTGTCGCCGTGCACACACAGTGAATCGGCGGCTACGGGTAACTGCTGGCCAGTGGCCGTGGTGACCGTGCCCTCGTTACAGAGTTGCTCGACCTGGGCCAGCGTTTTGGCGCGGTCGTGAACGGCTCCCTCCAGTCGCCTGGACACCAGTGCGCCATCATCGTCATAGCAGCGATCGGCAAAGGCCTCAAACCAGACTTCAACACCGGCCCGGTCCGCTTCTTTGCGGTGCGCGTCGACCTCGGGTGTCGCTTGCAGCATCAATGCCAGGGGCCGATGGTATTCGGCCAGCGCTTCCAGAATGGCGTTGCGAACCTCGGGTAGGGCCATCATGTCATTGTAAAGCGCACCGTGTGGCTTGACGTAGCGCAGTTCGAGACCGGCACAGGCAGACATACCATCCAGGGCGGCTACCTGGTAGTGAATCTTGGAGATAATCTCTTCGCGGGTACAAATCATGGAGCGGCGGCCAAAGCCCACCAGGTCTGGATAGGCGGGATGGGCACCCACGGTTACCCCGTGTTCTCCGGCCAGTCGCAGGGTGTGCTGTATCACCAGTGGATCGCCGGCGTGAAAGCCGGTGGCCACATTGGCCTGGTCAATATGGGGCATGACTTCTGCGTCCAGACCCATGGTCCAGGCGCCGAAGCTCTCACCGAGGTCGCAGTTTAGTTTCATTGTTTTACTCACAAGATGGCCAGTTTGCTGTTGGGCATATCGGTCACCAACATGCAGCCGGGAGTGTGGGTGATGCAAAAGGGTGGCCGGGCACTTTCCAGCGCAACTTGCGGGGTGACGCCGCAAGCCCAGAACACAGGTAGTTCATGGTCCTGTATGGTTACCGCATCGCCATAGTCGGGAGCGGCAATGTTGTCTATGCCTATCAGCGCCGGATCGCCCAGGTGAATGGGGGCACCGTGCACCGACGGAAAACGGGTACAAATCTGAATGGCGCGGATGGCATCAGCTGCGGCGAAGGGACGCATGCTCACCACCATATTGCCGGCGAACGCGCCGGCGGCCTGGCATTCGATATTGGTTCTGTACATAGGGACGTTTGCATCTTCACTGACATTGCGCACGTCCAGGCCATCTGCCAGCAGGGCTTCCTCAAAGCTGAAGGAACAGCCCAGCGCGAATGTCACCAGGTCATCGCGCCAAAAATCCTCGATGTCGTTTACCTCGGAGATACACTCACCGTCTTCAAAAATGCGGTAGCTGGGTACGTCGGTGCGAATATCGATGTCGCCCAGGCTGGGTAGTGTGGTTTCACCGGCGCTGGCAGAGCTGGCGATCAGCGGGCAGGGTTTGGGATTCAATTGGCAAAATTTGAGAAAATCCGCCGCCCAGTCGGCTGGCAGGATGACGATATTACATTGTACAAAGCCAGCCGCCAGGCCAGAGGTATTCCCGGTGTGGGTGCCCGCACGTATGCGCGCGCGCAGCTCGGCGGGGGAGAGGGCGTGTAGAGATTCGGTCATGGGCTAACTATAGCGCGGGAATCGCAGCTAGGGTCGACAAAGTCGACAAAATATTGTGGCGGAATGAATTCCGCCCTACGGATGCCGGGCACGCAGGGACTGGGCGTCCCCGACGACAAGTTCGATCAGCATTGATCATAATCCAGAGATTGGCATAATAGGCGCCCCGGAAGAAAGAGAATTATCGTGCCCGAACGCCAGACCCTTGAACACTTGCTGAATACCCTGAGCCTTGAGCGCTTGGGTGACTATTCCTTTGTGGGCCAGAATACCCATCCCGATGGGCCGCGTCTGTACGGTGGCCAGGTGCTGGCGCAGGCTTTGCGGGCCGGTGTGGAAACCGTTGAAGATGACCGCGCCGTACACTCACAGCATGCCTATTTTTTGCGCCCGGGTGATCCCAAACTGCCGGTGGAGTTTGAAGTCGAAAATGCCCGCGACGGTAGCACTTTCAGTTCACGACGGGTCGTTGCCTCCCAACAGGGCCGTATTATCCTGGTGAGTTCCCTCTCGTTCCAGGTTCCGGAGCAGGGCGATGAACTGGCATTCGAGTTGCCGGTGGTGGTTGGCCCGGACAACCTGGAAAGCGAGCGGGAGCGCGCTCTCAAGGACGACCAGCTGTGGGCAGATTTTCAGATTGTTAACGGCCTGGACCTGGATGTGCGCGTTATCGAACCGGTTGATTGGCTCAACCCTCGCCCGCGGGAAGGCGTACTGCATGCCTGGATGAAGACCAGCTCTGCGCTGGGTGACGAGCGTGGTCTGCACGAGGCCTTGCTGGCTTATTTGTCCGATGCTTTCCTGGTTGATGTGGCGTTGATGCCCAATGGGCGCAGTTTCCTGCAGGGTATGCAAACTGCCAGCCTCGATCATGCACTGTGGTTACATGGGCCTTTTCGCGCCGACCAGTGGCTGCTGCTGGAAGCCGATGTACAAAGTGTAGGTGGCGGTCGCGGCCTGGGTCGCGGGCGATTCTTTACCGAGGACGGTCGCCTGGTAGCCACCTGTATGCAGGAATCCCTGCAGCGGCGCCTGCAATGACTGGCGGCTTGCTATCACCGATACGCGGAGTCATTTTTGACCTCGATGGAACCCTGGTCGATTCGAAACTCGACTTTGCCGCTATGCGCGAACAAACCGGTTGTCCCGAGGGTACGGGTTTGTTGGAGTACCAGGCGGGTCTGCAGGATCATGCTGATCGTCAGGCCGTGGCAGAGGTGATTCACTGGCACGAGATGTCAGGTGCCAAAGCAGCGACGTGGATGCCGGGAGCCAATGATCTGCTGCGGGAGCTGGAGCAGCGCGACATACCCATTGGCATTTTTACCCGCAACAGTCGGGAGTCTGCCAGTCATACCCTGGTACGTTTGAATATGCCTTGCACTGACTTGATCGCCAGGGAGGATGCTGCCGCCAAGCCCGATCCGGCTGGGCTGCTGATGTTGGCGGAGCGCTGGCAGTTAGGTGTTGATAGCTTGTTGATGGTCGGTGACTTTCGCTATGACCTTGAAGCGGCGCGCAATGCCGGTGTGAATGCCTGCCTGTACGATCCTGGCGGAGACAGCCCTTTTGCCGAATTGGCGGATATTGTTATCAACCATTTCGAAGAGCTGGCGGGGACAATCAACGGTGACTAAACCCGAGCAGTATCCGCTGCAGCCGGCTGCCCTGTGGGAGCATTTTTACCAGATTACCCAGATTCCCAGGCCCTCAGGTGAAGAGGCCGCCCCGCGCGAACACATTATCTCGCTGGCGCAACAAAACGCCTGTGAGTGGCGACAGGACGATGCGGGCAACCTGGTGGTATACGTCAAGGGCTCTGCGGGACGCGAGCAGGAGTCGGCGGTGGTGATTCAAAACCACCTGGATATGGTGACCGTCAAAACCGATGACGCGCAGCATGATTTTTCAAATGATGGGCTGACATTGCAGGTGGAAAACGGCTGGTTGCTGGCTGATCGAACTACCCTGGGTGCCGACAATGGACTTGGCTGTGCAGCGGCACTGGCGCTGATTACTGATGCCTCGCTGGTGCACCCGCCGCTGGAAGTATTGTTCACCGTGGAAGAAGAGACCGGACTGTACGGGGCAACGGATCTGGACGGCAGCCTGTTGAGCGGCCAACGCATGCTCAACCTGGATACCGAAGACTGGGGATAGCTGTTTATTGGTTGTGCCGGTGGGCGCGGCTGGAATATGCGGCGCCCACTGGACAGGATGACCCCTGCTGATAATTGTGATTACTGGCAGTTGAACTTGCGAGGACTTGCCGGCGGACATTCTGGTATCCAGATACATCAGCAGCTGGGCAATGCCATAAAAATGCTCGGCCAGTGGTTGGTAGAAGCAAGCCGCCTGGGACTGCGCCTGATGGCCTTCGATGGCGGTGTCGCACACAACGTTATTCCGCGCGAAGCGAGTCTTACCTTCTGTTGTGATCCCTCCCAACAAGAGCCATTGGAGAGCCTGAATCAGCGCATGCTGTCACGTTGGCACAGTTACTTGCCAGAGGCGGACCAGGGTGTGGAACTGTCCCTGCAAGCCGCTGAGGCGGGCTCGCCGCTGACCGAGCAAGCACAGCATACAGTCCAGCAATTATTGATGCTGTTTCCCCATGGGGCTATCAGTTATAACCAACAACAGCCCGCCGACCTGGTGGATTTGAGTATTAACCTGGCGCTGGTGCGCGTCGATGCTGAGGGACTGTACCTGGAAACAACCCTGCGCTATTTCAATGGCGACGAAGCGCACGGTCTGGAGCAACAGGTGCTGTCCATCGCACAGTGGCTGGAAGCTGAGTTGGAGACAACCATCGATTACCCGGGTTGGCAGCCGGATTTCGAAAGCCCCCTACTGGCGCAAACCGCGGCACTGTGTGAAGAATTATTTGGCAAAAAACCGGCCATCAAGGCAATCCATGCGGGCCTTGAATGCGGCATTATCAAAGCCAAGAAAAGTGCCATGGATGTGATTTCCTTCGGCCCCACCATACGGGGAGCACATTCGCCGCGCGAACGGTTGGAAATTTCAACCGTGCCGCCCTTTTGGCAACTATTGACGACATTGCTCTCACGACTCTAGAAAAACTGGTTATTATGCAAAGCAATTGGAAGCAAGGAGAATCTCATGCCCCACATTAGCGTAACGGCACAGGCAACACCGGATAAGCTGGCCATCATAATGGCCAGCAGTGGCGAGACGGTCACTTACCGGCAACTTGATGAGCGTTCCAACCAGGTAGCACAGCTGTTTCGTTCGCTGGGCCTGCAGCGTGGTGACCACATCGGCATGATGGTGGAAAACTGCCGCCAGTTTATGGAAATTGTGCAGGGCGCCTTGCGCAGCGGCATTATATTTACGCCCATTAGCACGCATCTGCGTCAGGACGAAACCCGCTACATTCTCGAAAATTGCCAGGCCCAGCTGTTTATTGGTTCCCTGAAGCTGGCCGCGGTGGCTGAGGTCATGGTGGCTGATATGCCGGCCATCAAACATTTCTACATGGTCAATGGTACCCAGCCCGGTTTTGAGTCCTGGGACGATGCAACAGCGGCCCAGCCCAATACCCCCATCGCCGATGAAAGTGTGGGCACGCCGATGCTGTATTCCTCTGGCACCACGGGCCAGCCCAAAGGGGTTTTGTCCATCAATGCGATCACGGATATCAATGAAATACACCCCAATATGGCGGCCTTTGCGGGGATGTTCGGGATTGATGAAAACACCATTTACCTGTCGCCGGCGCCGCTATATCACGCCGCCCCCATGCACTATAACAACCTGATCCTGGCCATGGCTGGCACTACCGTGATTATGGAGAAGTACGATTCGGAGCAGGCCCTGTTCAATATAGAGAAATACGGGATTACCCACAGCCAGTGGGTCCCCATCATGTTTATTCGCATGTTGAAACTGCCAGAGGCCACGCGTCTGTCGTACGATGTCAGCTCCCTGAAGGTTGCCATTCACGCCGCTGCGCCCTGCCCCATAGAGGTGAAGGAGAAGATGATCGAATGGTGGGGGCCGGTCATTTTTGAGTATTACGCTGGTTCGGAAGGTTCGGGCATGACCATCATCGACTCTGCCAGTTGGTTGACTCATAAGGGCTCGGTTGGCCCCGCCATCGTCGGTGAAATCCATATTTGTGACGATGAGGGCGACGAAGTTGCGATGGGGGAGGTCGGCACCGTCTATTTTGCCAACGGCCCTAAATTTGAATATCACGGTGAGCCGGAAAAAACCGCCCAGTCATACAATGAACAGGGTTGGTCTACGTTGGGAGATGTGGGCTACGTGGATGAAGACAACTTTCTCTATCTTACCGACCGCAAGAATTTCATGATTATCAGCGGCGGGGTCAATATTTATCCCCAGGAAGTGGAAAACCTGCTGGTGGGTCACGCCAAGGTCGCCGATGTAGCCGTGTTTGGCATACCCAATGATGAGTTTGGCGAGGAGGTCAAAGCCGTTGTGCAGCCGGCCCATTGGCGGGACGCCACCGAGGAGGTCGCCCAGGAACTTATAGAGTGGTGCAAGGAGCGTCTTTCAGCCGTCAAGGTGCCGCGCACAGTGGACTTTATGGAAGAACTGCCACGCATGGAAAATGGCAAGCTCTACAAACGCCACCTGATGGATTCCTACAAATCTTCAGACCACTGATTGCGGATCGGAGACACTCGCGCTGTCTACCGCTTTCTCTGCCTGCTTGATAAAGGGCAGGTACAGGGTCGGCAGCACAAACAGCGTAAACAAGGTGCCCACCAACATGCCGGAGGTGATTGTCAGCCCAATAGCGTAGCGACTGCTGGCACCGGCGCCGGACGCCAACAGTAGGGGCATCACCCCAAGTACCGTGGCAAAGGTGGTCATCAAAATGGGGCGCAGGCGCAGGGCGGCAGCTTCCAGCACGGCCTCGCGCCGGTCCAATCCGTCGCGGACCATTTTGTTGGCGAAATCAACGATCAAAATACCGTGCTTGCTGATTAACCCGATCAGCGTGAGCAGCCCCACCTGGGTATAAATATTGAGAGTGGACCAGCCCAGGGCCAGCGGCACCATGGCGCCAAAAATAGACAGGGGCACACCTACCAGCACCACCATCGAGTCGCGGAAGCTATTAAACTGCACCGCCAGCACCAGGAAAATAAACATCAGTGAAGTGGCGAATAGCAGTACAAAACTGTCCTTCTCCTGCACGAAGCGACGCGATTCCCCCTCGTGTCCGATGCGGTAACCAGCCGGCGCTATTTCCTGCAGGGTTTTCTCAAGAAACTCCAGACCGGTTCCCAGTGAATTGGGTGGCATCATCATGCCCTGGATGGTGGTGCTGTTGAGTTGTTGGTACTGGGTCAGCGAATTGGGCTCTACCTGGTGTGAGAGTTTGATAACCGTGGACATCGGCACCAATTCATCACTCTCGGTGCGCAGGTAATAGCGTTGCAGTCCCTCCTTGGTGAGCCTAAACCCGCGGTCAGCCTGTGGGATAACCTTGTAACTGCGCCCGCCCATGCTAAAGCGGTTTGCCTCAGCTTCACCCAGCATAATCTGCAGGGTCTCGCCGATGGCGCGCATGGAGATGCCCAGTCGCGCCGCCAGGTCGCGGTCGATACTCACCGTCACTTCAGGACGACTGTAGCGCAGTTCCTTGGTGACAAATGCAAACAGTCCGGATTGCCGGGCTTTTAGCAGCACCGCCTCAGAGACCCGCTCCAGTTCCCGGTAGTCGGCGGTGGAGGCGATAACAAAATTGACCGGCAGACCTGAGTCGATGCCCGGCATGGAAGCCCAGCCAAAAACGAATATTTCCAACCCGCTGACCTTGCTGAATTCCGCCTGCAGTTGGGTCTGTATTTCCTTCTGGCTGCGGCTGCGTTCGCTCCAGGGAACCAGCTCGAGGCCGCCGAATACCTGCCCCGGATTGTTAACCTGAAACGAATGGCTGATCTCCGGTATTTTGCTCCAGATGTCGACAATCTGGTCGGTAAAATAATTGACGTAGTCCAGGCTGCTGTAATCCGGTGGAGTCGCCATGACAAACAGGCTGCCATTGTCTTCTTCCGGCGCCAGCTCTTTTTGCACCAGACTAAACAGTATCGGCAGGCTAGCGAGGATCGTGGCGGCAAACAACAGCACTGCGCCGCGGTTGTTGAGGCAGTGCACCAGCAGTCGCTGGTAGGCGTCATGCAGGGTGATGAAGTGGGCATCCAGCCAGTCGGCGATAGCCCCCTGGTGATCGTGGTCCTTTAGGACATAGGCACACATCATGGGGCTGAGGGTGAGCGCGATAACCCCCGATACCAGTACCGCACCGGCCAGTGTCCAGGCAAATTCGCTGAACAGTGCACCGGTCAGGCCACCCAGAAAACCAATCGGTGCGTACACGGCCGCCAGTGTTAGCGTCATGGCAATAACCGGCAGCGCTACTTCCCTAGCACCTTGTAGTGCCGCCTCACGCGGCGCCGCGCCCGCTTCGATATGGCGATGCACGTTCTCGACTACCACAATGGCGTCATCCACCACCAGGCCAATGGCAATGACCATGGCCAGCAGGGTTAGCAAATTGATGGAAAACCCCATCGTCCACATCAGGAACAACACACCGATCAAGGACAGTGGAATCGCCACCAGGGGAATAATGACCACCCGCGGTGAGCCCAGGAAAAACAGTATCACCAATACCACGATAAGCGATGCCTCGGCGAGGGTCAGCATCACCTGTTGCAATGCCTCCTCGATAAATATGGAGCTGTCCGAGTCGATGAAAACCTCCAGGTCGGCCGGCATTTCGGCAGTCAGCGTGGGAATCACTGCCTTGATGCGCTTGGCGACGTCCAGCGGGTTGGCGCCGGGTGCCTCGGTAATACTTACGAATACGGTATCTTTACCGCTGGAATAGGAAGCTGAATCGTAGTCGGCACTGGCCAATTCGAGCGTGGCGATGTCGCTGAGTCGCACCCGTTTGTCCCCCGCCTGGCGCACCACGATGTTGGCAAAATCATCGGGGCTTTGCATGTCGGTCTGTGCATCGACGCTGGTGCTGACCAGGTCGCCACGGGTAGTGCCGGCGGCGGAAATATAATTTTCCCGTCGAATGGCGTTATTGACATCGATGGCCGTAACGCCGTAGGCGGCCATTTTGGCCGGATTGAGCCAGATCCGCATGGCGAAATCACGATCGCTGAGTACTTTCGCTTCGCCCACTCCCTCAATGGTGCTCAGCTCCGGTTGTATCACCCGGCGCAGATAGTCATTAATTTGCTGAATAGACATCTGCTCACTGAGAAAAGCCATGTACATCATGGCGTCATCGCCAGAGGTGGTGGTAATTATTGGGTCTTCAACTTCCCGCGGCAATTCAAACTTGGCCTCGTTGACCTTGGCGATGACTTCGGTGAGCACCTTGGAGGTGTCTTCACCCAGACGCACGTTAATGCGAATTCTTGACACACCGGGGTTGCTGCTTGAGGTGATGTACTCGATCCCATTGGCGGCGGCAATGCGACGTTGTAACGGGTCTGTTACAAAGCCCTGTACGGTGCGAGCGCTGGCGCCCGGATAGGCCGCGACAACAAATATCACGCTCTTTTCGACTTCTGGAAACTGCCGTATGGATAATTGCGTGGCCGCCTGTGCGCCCAACATCAGCAATAACGCACTCACCACAATGGCGAGCACGGGTCGTTTTATAAAATGATCGGTAAATCGCATGGTCCGATCCTATAGCTGCACATTCTCATCGATGACAATTTCGACGTTGCGAAATAGTTTATTCTGGCCGACGGTGACTATTTGTGTGCCCGCCTCCAGCCCGGAGAGAATCGCCGTGCGTCCGTTGCGAACCTCACCCACCGTTACAATTTGCGACACGGCGGTGAGGCCGCCGTCTTCGCGCGCTTGCACCACGTGCACGATATTGCCCTGCAGGGAGTATGTGATCGCCGTTTGCGGCACCGTAATCACGGCTATGCGCTGGTCTAGGTCGATACGCAGTATGGCAAACATGCCCGGCAACAGACCCTCGGTTTCCTTTAGTTTGGCGCGTACCAGCAGGCTGCGCGTGCCGGTATCCACCCGACTGTCCAGCGCCACCAGCTCGGCGCTGAAGTGACGCTCCGGAAAAGCATTAACCTGCAAACTGATGTGCAGGCCCTTGCGAAGTTGCGGGGCGTAACGCGCGGGCAGGGTAAAGTCCATTTCAAGTTCTGAGCTGTCTTGCAGGGTGGCAATAATCGTGCCGGGGGAAACATAGTCGCCCAGGTCAACCTGGCGGATACCCAGCGCGCCATCAAAGGGGGCCTGAATGCGCTTGTTGCGCAACCGCGCCTCTGTTTCTGCCAGCTGCGCCTTGGCGCGTGCCAGGTCGGCCCGCGACTGGTCGTATTGAGATTGGGGTATGGAATTTTGTTTAATCAACTTGCCGTCGCGCTCGAAGAGGATTTGCGCCAATTCCAGGGTGGCGATATTGTTTTGCCGGCTGGCCTGTTCAACTTCATCGTTGAGTACTATCAGCAATTGTCCCGCTAGCGCGCGATCTCCTGAGTCAAAGTTGATGGCGGTAATCTCGCCGCTGGTCTCTGAGGTCAGCTCGATGCCGCGCACCGCCTTGATAGTGCCAACTGCTTCCAGGTATTGATGCCAGCTAGCAGCTTCTGAAATAGACGTGGCAATGGTTACCGGCGGGGGTGAAAAATCGGTTGCGGCCAATGCCGAGTATCGGATATACAGGTAGCTGGCGATGGAACCAAATATTGCCAGCAGCAGGCCGATAACGATTAAATAGGCGCGCACGTTTTTTCCTTATGTCTGGGCATTTTCGGTGAGCAGACTTTATACCACACACACTACGGATAGATCAGCATGAGTATTTTTGACAGGTTTAGGTTGGATGGGAAGGTGGCACTGATCACCGGTGCAGGCAAGGGTATAGGTGCAGGTATTGCCCGTGCCTATGCAGAAGCTGGCGCCGATGTGGTGCTGGCTGCTCGCACTGAGGCGGATTTAACAGCGGTGGCCGCCGAGGTGGAGGCTTTTGGGCGCAGGGCACTGGTTGTCCCCACCGATGTCATGGAGGCCGATCAGTTACAAAATGTGGTTGATAAGACTCTTGAGGTGTTTGGCGGCATCGATATCCTCGTTAACAATGCCGGCGGCTTTCCCCCCAAGCCAGCGCTGGATACACCTACCTCGCAATTTGACTACGCCATGCGCTTTAATGTCAGTACTGCCTATACCCTCACTATGCTTTGCGCGCGCCATTTGGCAGAACGTGAAGGTTCAATCGTGAACATTTCTTCCATCGCCGGGGAGAAACCCACTCCCTGTTTTTCAGCTTACGGTACCGCCAAGGGCGCCTTGTCTTTGCTGACTAAAGAACTGGCCCAGGAATTTGCTCCCAAAATCCGTGTCAATGCCATCGCTGTGGGCTCCACCCGTACCGATGCCCTCAATACGGTGCTAAATGATGAAATAGAGGCGGTAATGGTCAGTTTGACGCCTATGGCAAGGCTGGGAGAAGTTGAAGATATTGCCCTCGGTGCGTTGTACCTGGCATCCCCCGCTGCGAGCTATGTAACCGGCGAAATCCTGGCTGTTAATGGCGGCCTGGAACGGCTCAATATGGAGATGCCACGGGCCTTTGGTGGGGTAGGCTGAAGAGTGTGCTGAAAACTTGATCTCTGCTATGTCCTGTCTTCGCTCAATGGGATAAGCTAACACTGTCAACATTAAAGTCAGGAGTGTTATCGGTGTTAAAAAACCGGCGATTGAAGAAGCTTGCGCGGGAAATGAATCGTGCCGAGAACTATGCCGAGTGGTATGAGCGGGCCGAGGCGCACGATGAAGCCAGTGGTATGGTGCGCTGGCGCCAGGTTGACCAGAGCAAGCTCTATGACTATGCCTCCATACGCCGCCGGGTAGACCGCCTGCGCAGCCTGCGGGCCAAGCACGATGATGTGGGACTACTGTTCACCCTCAATGAGGGTATCCACGGCAATATGGGTGGCATGGGCAGCAGCAAGTTACACCAGGAGGCCCACGCTGGCACCAAGCTGCTGATTGAGGACTATGTCGATGAGATAGTCGATGCCCTGCGGTACCTGGCCGAACTGCAATCAGACCATATTTCGGTGGCGGACAAACTGGACTTTTTTTACCGGGCCAATCACTGCTTTGGGCGTTCGGCCTTAATGCTCAGTGGTGGTGGTGTTTTGGGTTTTTACCATCTGGGTGTGGTCAAGACTCTGCTGGATAAAAAACTGTTACCCCGGGTTATTTCCGGTTCCAGTGCTGGAGCGATGATCGCTGGAGTGCTGGGCACGCACACGGATGAGGAGCTGGTGCAGTTTTATGACCCCAGCCACGTGCATTTTGAAGCTGAGAAAGAAGCGACCGTGTTTGATCGAATGTTTTTTGGCAAGAACCCCAGCATGGATGTGCACGACGTGCAGGCCATGGTGGAGCGCCTGGTGCCGGACATGACTTTCCAGGAGGCCTACGAGAAAACTGGTCGCCAGATCAGCATCACGGTAGCCCCGGCAGAACCCCAGCAAACCTCACGTCTATTGAACGCTATCACTTCGCCCAATGTTTATCTGCGCAGCGCAATCATGGCTTCCTGCGCTGTGCCGGGTGTGTTTCCGCCAGTGATGCTCAGCGCCAAGAATGTCTATGGTGATTCGCAACCCTACTTGCCAGCACGCAAATGGGTAGACGGTTCTATCAGTGATGACCTGCCAGCCAAACGCCTGGGGCGCTTGTACAGCACCAATCACACTATCGTCAGCATGGTTAACCCCATTGTATTGCCGTTTTTGAACAATGGGCTGGGCGGCAGCCGGCTGTTGACCGCCGGTGGTAAATTTGGCATCGAAGTTACCCGCGAGGCTTTGAATATCTACCGCCAGCAGGCGCAGAAACATGTCGCTGACTGGCCGCGCCTGAATTGGCTGATCAATACCGTGCACAGCCTGCTGGACCAGAACTACAGTGGTGACATTAATATTGTGCCGCGTTTCCGTTGGTACAGCCCCACCAAAATCCTCTCGCATATCACAGAAGAAGAAATGATGCTGTTGATGCAGGAGGGTGAGGCCGCCACCTGGCCTGAACTGAAGGCTATCGATACCTGCACTAAAATCAGCCGGGCGCTGGATGATATTCTGGAGCGCTTTGAGCGCGGCGACCTCAAGCCGATACGCGCCGCCAGGCGTCGTCCCAAACGGCCAGCTAGCAAGAAAACTGTCGCCAGCAAGAAGGCAAAACCGGTAAAAAAGCCTGAGGCGCAAACCGCCACTTTGGTAGAACCCCAAGCGGCCTGATTACCTGTCCATGTAGGGCGGAATTCATTCCGCCAATCCATCCAGGCAGGGAGTGTTGCATGCATCCGAAGGTCAAATCTTGAAATTCATTGGCAAAGCCCTGCTGGCGCTACTGTTGGTGCTGACGGCAGCTTACTACTACGTGTCGGCGTCGCAACCGACCATCGATGTCATCAGCAACCCGCTGGCGGTAAACAACCTGCACTTGATCGATGAGGACCCTGCTAGTGGTTTCGCGATATATCGCCTCGGTGAGCCCAGCGAGGAAGATGTGCGCGCCTTGTGTGAACTGGGCATATCGGAGATGGTAGTACTGGCGGGTACGGCGCTGAACCATGAAATTGCCTACCGCGATCAATGCCCTCAGCTAGAGCTGATCTACAATCATGAGGATGACCTGTCACCGCTTAGCGGACAGTGGTTACAGTACTTCGACAACTGGGTGGCCAGGGCCAAAGCAGAGGGGCGTAAAATTGCCTTTCGCTGTACCTGTGGCTGTCATCGTACCGGTCGCCTGGCCGCCTATTACCAGATGAAATACCGCGGTTTCAGTGCCAAGGATGCCTGGGACCTGGCGCAGGCGCGAGGCATAGCGATGCATGTGGTAGATTATTTCAGCTCCCTGCAGCAACAGATCATCGCCCTGCATGAATACATCCAGGACCAGCCCTGCAGCCAGGGTGAGTTTTGTGTGGTCCAGCAAAGCCCTGTACAAGTGGCCTGTGATGATCCTCTGCAGGGCTGCGGGTGGCACACGGAGGTGTTGTAGTGACCCGCAAACCAGTCGTTCTGGCATTACTGGCACTGGCGGGCGTGGTATGGCTGTGGTTGGCGATGAATGCTGGCCCGGCCCCGACGGCGGCCGTCCAGCAAAAAAGGAACGAGTTACTTATCGCTGAACAAATGGCCTACCACGTGGGTGTGCAAGCTTATATATACGCGTATCCGCTGGTAGATATGTACAGGCGTATGCATAACGAGACGCACCGCAATGGTTTCAATCAGCAGGTGTATGCCCCGATCAATCGTTTCTACCGGTACACCCATAATGACGGTCTGTATTTCTCTGCCTGGTTTGATGTTAGTTCAGAGCCGCTGATACTCCACACGCCCGCTGCCAGCGACTACACCCTGGCCATCACTAATCTCTATGCAGAGGTGCAAACTATTGAAGGGCACACTACCGCTGCAGGGGAAGGTCTGTTTTGCCCTGGTAGCACCCGCTTGGCAGGGGCAGTTGCTGGAAAATGCTCTGGCCATAGAAATTGAGACAGGGCGGGGCTGGCTACTGGGACGTATGCGGATTGACAAGCCGGATGGTGTTGCCGCTGCCCTGGTATCGGCAGAGCAGGTCTGGCTGGCTTTGCTGAGCGAATTTGACCCGCTACAACGACCCCCAATGCCGGCTGAAAGAATCGCCGCTATTCTGGATCCCATGCGCTCCATGGGCTTTTTCGAGATCATGAATCAAACCCTGCGAGAACTGCCCGAGCGGCCCGACACGGCGGCGCTAATGGCGCAATTCGATGCTATCGGCGTGGGACCACACAGCCAGTTTAACCAATATACCCTCAGTCCCGCGGTCAAGCGGGGACTGGAGCGAGCCATGCGTGATGGCCGGGCAATGATAGAGGCGGCTACGCAGCTCACTAAAGCACCTGACACGGGTCCTTACGGCTATGACTATCTGCGGCGTGCTGCGACTGGTATCGAGCGAACAGATTAAGCCGTACGGCTCAGCTGTTCCTGGGGGGGGTTCTCTATTACCAGCGGTGCGTCTACGGTAGCCAGCCGAAAACTCTTGTAGAGTTCGCCAAAGGCCGCCAGTAGGTGTTGTTCGCTGCGGGCCAGCGCATTGGCGAGTTCCCGCTGCCGCTCGCCGGGGGTCATGTCCTCCAGGTTGCGAGGCAGGGATTGTTCCGCCGCTGCCATTACCCGCATCAGGTTCTCGACGGTTTCTGCCGTGGCCTGTTCCAGGATGGATTCCCAGGCACCGTAGTCAGCACGCAATGCGCGCAGGGTGTCGATATTGGTGCGGGTTTGACGCAGGGCGAATCTCGCCGGAGCTGTTGCAAAGCGCAGTGCGCGTTCGGTAAAGCCCGCCATTTGAGTCACCCTGAGCTGTGAAGGAAAGGTCCATTGTACCGGGCTCAGCAGTCTGTTCAATGAGAAAGGTCAATCGCACATTGAGCTGATATACTGCGCCGCTGTTTTTACACCTCCATTTTTTTAGCCGGGAAAAATATGTCTTTACCGATTGGCGGCAGAGGGCTACGGAGAGATCCAGCCTGAACTGATCCAGATCGTACGGCGCGCGGCGTTTGAAGGCGTTGAGTCTATTGAAGTGGATATGGCCTTTGAGGCACATACTCCCGAGGGCGGCGTACAGCGCATCGTGGTGCGACAGATAGAGGGTGATGACGTCACGGTTGACGCCAACCACCCCCTGGCCGGTATGGATCTGTATTTTGAGGTAAAAATTATTACTGTGCGTGACGCCAGTGCCGAAGAGCTTACCCACGGGCACGCTCACTAGCTAAAAACCAACAATCGAAAAAATAGATCAATAATTGTTAAACAATCTATTTTACTAATTTATGCCCCCTGCATAGACTGTGTTCATACACATCACAGCACTATACAAGGAGCTTTCAATGTTCGAAAACAAAACAGGACAACAGGTACCACAGGTAACATTCAAAACCCGCCAGGGTAGCGAGTGGCTTGATCGCAGCAGCGCCGATATTTTCGCGGGCAAGACGGTCATCGTTTTCTCCCTGCCGGGTGCGTTTACCCCCACCTGTTCCTCCAGTCACGTGCCTCGCTATGACGAGCTGGCACCGCTGTTCAAGGAGCACGGCGTCGATGAGATCTACTGCGTCGCTGTCAACGACGCCTTTGTCATGAATGAGTGGCAGGCGCAACAGCAGGCCGACAATATTGGTTTCCTGCCCGATGGCTCAGGTGATTTTACCGATGGCATGGGCATGTTGGTACGCCGTGATGATCTGGGCTTTGGGCCGCGCTCCTGGCGCTATTCCATGCTGGTAAAAGACGGCGTGATAGAGCAGATGTTTGTCGAGCCCGAAGAGCCTGGCGATCCCTTCCATGTGTCTGACGCCGATACCATGCTGGCTCATGTCGCGCCCAATGCGACTGCGCCCCTGGATGTGGTTGTACTGACACGCAGCGGCTGTCCACACTGTACCCACGCCAAGTTTCAGCTGCGCGAACGGGGTATCGATTTTGATGAGCTGGAATTGATGAAGCATTACCCGCACAGGGCTTTACGTGCGTTGTCAGGCGGTGACACCTTCCCGCAGGTCTTTATAAACGGGGCCCATATAGGCGGTGCTGCTGAGTTGGATGCCTGGTTCGCAGAGGATGAAAAAAAGGCCGGCGGCTTTTAGCCGCCCGCCCAGTCTCAAGGTCTACATGCGTTCGATAATAATGGCGGGCGCCATACCACCACCGGCACACATGGTGACCAGCCCGAACTGCTTGTCGGCGCGCTCAAGCTCATCCAGTACGGTGCCGATCAGGATGGAACCGGTCGCCCCAATGGGGTGACCCAGTGCCATAGCGCCACCGTTCACATTGACCTTTTCCCGGTCCAGGTCCAGGTGGCGGATACACCTTTCAGTAACCACGGAGAAGGCTTCGTTGATCTCGAACAGGTCGATATCGCTGATACTCAGGCCCGCTTTTGCCAATACCTTGCGTACCGCCGGCACCGGTGCATTCAACATCAGGGTGGGCGAATCGCCCATATTGCACATGGCAACAATTTTTGCCCTGGGCTTCATGCCGTGCGCCTTGGCGTATTCCGGTGAGGCCAGTAATACCGCCGCGGCACCGTCGACCACACCGGAGGAGTTACCGGCATGATGCACAAAGTTGATATCGAGATCGGGATACTTTTTCATTATCAGCCTGCGAAAAGTAGTGCCAGCTTCATCCAGGGGATAGTCACACAAGGCTTCGAAGGACGGTTTTAACTCCGCCAGGCTCTCCATGGTGGTCTGTGGACGCGGAAACTCTTCGTGATCCAGTGCCAGCGACCCATCTTCGTTGTACACAGGTACCAGTGATTTGTCGAAGTGGCCGTTGGCGATGGCATGGGCAGCGCGCTGTTGTGATAGCACTGCCAGGCTGTCTACTGCCTCGCGGTCTATGCCTTCCAGAGTGGCAATTGCATCGGCGCACACGCCCTGGTTAGGCTGTGGATGGACCTCCCGCAAACGCAGGTTGTCGCTGTCGATAAACGGAGAGAGTCCCTTGATCTGGCTGTAATGGGACATCATTTCGCTACCACCGCCGACACACAAATCCTCCATGCCGGCCATAATGCTGGCAGCGGCCATATTGACGGTGGTGATGCCCGAGCCACAAAAACGGTCCAGGGTGACGCCGCTGGCGCGCACGTCGTAGCCCGCATCCAGGGCCGCCATGCGACCCAGGTCACCGCCCTGCAGGCCTTTCTGTTGACTGGTTCCCCAGATGATGTCATCGACATCGGCGGTATTGAGGTCATTGCGCTCGGCAATAGCCTTGAGCACCGTGGCACCCAGGTGTTGGGGGTGGATGTGCGCCAGCGCACCTTTGCCTACTTTGCCGATGCCGCGGGGAGTGCGGCAGGCATCAATAATCCATGCTTCAGGCATAGCTATTTTCCTTTCCAGTTAGGTGCACGTTTTTCAGCGAAGGCCGTGGCGCCTTCTATGGCGTCTTCGCTGGTGAACACGGGGTTAACAATATCGTTCTGGTTTTTGAACATCTCACCCAGCGACCAGTCACTCTGCTGCTGGATAACTTGTTTGCTCTTGGCCACTGCCAATGGACCATTGGCAGCGATCTTCCCAGCCAGTGCCTTGGCCGCTTCCAGCGCCGTTCCCTCTGGCACGATCTGGTTAATCAGGCCCAGTTCGTAGGCCCGTTGCGCGGAAATGAAATCGCCAGTCAAGGCTAACTCCATGGCAATGCGCGATGGAATCTGCCGGGGCAGCTTAATCAGCCCACCGGCGGCAGCAGCGAGACCGCGCTTGGTTTCCGGAATGCCGAACATGGCGTTGTCAGCGGCCACGATCAGGTCGCAGGAAATGGCCATTTCCAGGCCGCCAGCCAGGGCGTAACCCTCTACCGCGGCGATCAATGGTTTACTGGGTGACGCTTCGGTCAGGCCGGCAAAGCCGCGCCCAGCGATATGGGGCGTTTCGCCGGTGATGAACGCTTTCAGGTCCATACCCGAGCAGAACGAGCCACCGGCGCCGGTGATGATGGCAACACGCAGCTCATCATTGCTGTCCAGTTCATCCATGGCGGCGGCAACCCCTTCGGCCAGGGCCTTGTTGACTGCATTTTTCGCCTTGGGGCGATTGAGGGTAACGATAAGAACGCCATCTTCGACGCTGGTTAATACTTCATCAGACATTAGGTTTCTCCCGGTAGTGATACTAGTAGCGCTATTAATTGATCAGTGATACACCCGCTTCGGCCAATGGTGCGACCATGGCACCGCGGCTGCTGGCTTGTGCACTTGAGGCGGTGCCAATCTCGACGCGTTTTTTGATGCCCTGCAAAATCGCCGCCAGGCGAAAGAAACAGAACACCAGGTAAAAATTCCAGTTTTCAATGTTCCCGCGGGCGGTGCGCTGGCAATAACTGGCGATATAGTCTTCATCAGATGGAATCGACAGGCTGGCCCGATCAACCCCGCCCAGGCCGAGAATACCGCCCTTGCCCTGGGGTAACATCCACGCCATGCACTGGTACGACAAATCTGCCAGCGGGTGGCCCAGGGTAGATAATTCCCAATCCAGTACCGCGATGATTTTGGGCTCGGTGGGATGAAACATCAGGTTGTCCAGTCGGTAGTCACCGTGCACCAGGCTCACCACGCCGTCGTCCTCTGGCATATTGGCTGGCAACCACTCCATCAACGTTTCCATAGCCGGTTCATGGTTGGTCTCTGAGGCTCGATACTGCTTGGTCCAGCGCCCGATCTGGCGTTCGAAGTAATTGCCAGGCCTGCCATAATCAGCCAGGCCCACCGCGCTGACATCGACATTGTGCATGGCGGCCAGCACCCGGTTCATTTCATCATAGATAGCGGCGCGCTCTTCGTCGCTGACCTCGGGCAGGGTGGGATCCCAGAACACCCGCCCGTCCATAAACTCCATCACATAAAACATGGAGCCGATCACGCTGTCATCCTCACACAGGCAGTAGGCCTCGGGGACCGGCACCTCGGTGCCCTGCAGTGCACTGATAACTGTAAACTCCCGGTCAACGGCGTGTGCAGATTTCAGCAATTCACCGGGTGGCTTGCGCCGCAGCACATAGTGCTTGCCACCGGCGCTCAGTTTAAAGGTTGGATTGGACTGGCCGCCGGCAAATTTCTCGGCCGTCAGCTGTCCGTTAAAGCCTGGGATGTGTTGCTCCAGGTAAGGCTGGAGTTTTTCCAGATCAAGTTCGTGAGCACTCATGCGTTTGCGTATCTTTGAATTATCTGTTTGCCCAGGGCCATCATGTGAACCTGGTCGGGACCGTCTGCCTGGCGACACCAGCGTGCGTAGTTGTAGGCTTCGGCCATGAAGTAATCCTGGCAAAGTCCGCCCGCTCCGTGGATTTGCATGCAGCGGTCGATAACCTTTTGCACAGTTATCGGCGTGGCAATTTTTGCCGCGGCAATGTAGTCGCGGGCCTCTTTGTTGCCGACTTTATCCAGCCGGTAGGCGGTTTTTAAAGTTAGTAGACGCACCTGCTCAATGTCGGCAAAACTGCGCGCAATATCTTCGCGCACACTCTGGTGTTGGGATAGTTTCTTGCCAAAGGTGGTGCGCTGTTCGGCGCGTACGCAGGCCAATTCCAGGGCGCGCTGGGCGCAGCCGATCAGTCGCATGCAGTGGTGCAGGCGGCCCGGGCCGAGACGGCCCTGGGCGATTTCAAAACCGCGGCCTTCACCCAGTAATAAATTATCTGCTGGCACCCGTACATTGTCGAAAACGACTTCGGCGTGGCCAATGGGCGCATCGTCATAATTAAAGGTTTTCAGGGCGCGCTCAATACGCATTCCCGGTGTGCCGGCGGGCACCAGGATTTGTGATTGCTGCAGGTGGCGATTGGCGTTTTCCGGGTCTGATTTACCCATCACAATAAATATGCCGGTACGCTCGTTCATAGCGCCGGTAATAAACCATTTGCGCCCGTTGATCAGGTAGTCGTCGCCGTCGCGTTCGATGCGGGTTTCGATATTGGTGGCATCCGAGGAGGCTACCGCCGGTTCAGTCATGGCGTAGCAGGAGCGGATATCGCCATTGAGCAGGGGTGTCAGCCACTGTTCACGCTGCGCCTCGGTGCCGTACTTCATGAACACTTCCATGTTGCCGGTGTCAGGCGCGTTGCAATTAAAAATCTCTGGTGCCCACAATACCCGGCCCATAATTTCGGCCAGAGGGGCGTATTCCAGGTTGGAAAATTCGCCGCCGTGGTCGCGGGGGATAAACAGGTTCCAAAGACCGGCTGCTCTGGCCCTGGTCTTGAGTTCTTCCATCAGCGGGACAGTCGCCCAGCGGTTGTCGCAGTTATCCAGGTAGTCGTAGTAATCGTGCTCCACCGGGTAGACGTTTTCGTCCATAAAAGCGGACAGTCGCGCCATGGTGTCTACTGTTTTAGGACTGTGTTCAAATTCCATTGGGTCTTCCGTCAACGGGTTGCTATCGAAAGCCGGTCAGTCTGTGGCTTGGCCCGCTAATCGACAATGACGCGTGACAACAAAAAAATATACCGCAAATGACAGGTGGCCGAATGAATTCGGCCCAATGTAGGGTCGAATTCATTCGACCAAGGGAGTATTCATTGCGAATACCGGGCCAAAAACTCGTATTGTGCCTGTAGCGCCTGTTGGTGTATGTCGGGAGCGTAGACTCGCACCCAGTCTGCCTGCACATCAAAGCCGTGATCCACGCCGGGATACATATTCCAATTGACCGGTTTCTCGCGGCTGGCCTGCTGTTTGGCTACATCTATACAGGGTTCGGGAGCGGTGGTGTGGTCTTCAGCGGCGAGTAGCATCAATACCGGCAAGTCGCTGTCCCAGCCATCCCTGTACTGTGCTGCAAAACCGCAATAGGGATGCCAGGCGATGATACCCCGCAGCCCCTGCAGGTGATTACCGGGGCTATCAGTCAGGCCTGGCGGCAGGGTGGCGCGGGTTTGAGCGAAACTCAGTGGCTCTGCAAATACCGCCGCCTGGAAGTACCAGGCGTAACTCGCCGTAACTGCCAATAAAAACATGCCGCTACCGACAACAAGCTTGCGAATCCATTTGTTCATGGCATGGTCCTCAGGCCAGGGCCCTTTTGTACAGCTCCCGATCTATATTGCCACCGCTGAGCACTACGCCGATACATTTGCCGCGATTGGCCTGTGCATCCTGCAGGGCGGCGGCCAGCGGGGCGGCGCCGGCACCCTCGGCGATGTTATGGGTGTCGCTGAAATAGTGGCCGATCGCCGTCAGCACCTCAGCGTCGCTTACTCGCACAATGCCGGCGAGATTGCCGGTCATAATAGCCAGCGCCTCGGGGCTGGGTACTCTAACTGCCATGCCATCCGCCAGGGTGTCGGACGAATCGGTCTCGATGCATTTGCCCGCCGCCAGTGAACGCGCATAGCAGTCAGCCTCGGTGGAGACCACGCCGATGATTTCGGTATCGACGCCCAGCGCATTGCGTGCGCAGATCATGCCGCAAATCCCCGAGCCAAGGCCTATCGGAATATAAACGCGTTCCAGTTGCGGCCGCGCCCTGAGAAATTCCAGGCTGTAACTGGCGACGCCCTGCACCAGGTCCATATGAAAGGAGGGCATCTTATGCAGGCCCCGTTCATCGGCCAATTGTTGTGCGTAGGGTATGGCGGCATCAAAATCCTTGCCGTACACGACCAGTTCGGCGCCCAGTGCCTGTATGGCCCGGTTTTTATCCGGGTTGTTGCCCTCTGGTACCACCACCACTGCCTGCAAGCCCACCAGAGCTGCGGCGTAAGCGACACTCTGGCCATGATTGCCGCGGGTAGCGGTGACGATTCCGGTAACGGTGGGGTCGGCAGCTTTCAGTCGCTGCATAAATACCAGTCCGCCGCGCACTTTAAAGGCGCCGGTGGGGTTGTGATTTTCGTGTTTAACCCACAGCTCGCAACCGCAGCGTGAGTTCAACAGGGGCCAATGTAGCTGTGGCGACGGCTGCATATGCTGGTACACTTGCTCGGCTGCGATTTCCAGCGCGGCAAGTTCTGGAAGAGTGGCAGTAATAGACATGCTGGTTTCCGGACGATACAAACGAATTATGCTAACGGGAAACCCTGACGATGTACAAAGTGTTGCGTGAAACCTGGGCTGAAATGACCGCGCCGGGACAGATGTTTGAGCTGACCGAAGTAGAAGTTAATGGCCAGAGCCTGAAGGCGTGGGCAACGGCGGCAGGATCACTGCGTGATATCTGGGCCATGTCGGCGGGCCATGGCCAGGCCGATTACCTGGTGTACCAGGATGAGCGCTGGACCTATGAACAGGCCCATGAAGAAGTGGCCAGGATAGCAGCATGGCTCACGGCTAATGGCATTGGCCAGCACGATCGCGTGGCAATCAATATGCGCAACTACCCCGAATGGATGCTGGCCTATTGGGCCATTGTCTCTATCGGTGCCGTCGCTGTGGGCCTCAATGCCTGGTGGGTACCTGAGGAGATGAAGTACGGCCTGCAGGACTCGGCCCCCAAGCTGCTGATTTGTGATCGCGAACGTCTGGAGCGCTTTGAAGCCATTCGCGATGATTTCCCGGATATGAAAGTGGTAACCGTGCGAGTTGAAGATGTGCCTGCCTGGGCCGTGCCCTGGTCCAGTGTATTGGCAGCAGAGCCCGCCATGCCCGAGGTCAGCATTGAACCCGATGATGACGCGTGCATCTTTTATACCTCGGGCACCACCGGTACCCCCAAAGGTGCGCAGTTAACGCACCGGGGTTGTGTGGCCAACCTGATGAGCCTGATGTTTGTGAATATTGCCCAGACGGCGGCCTCCGCCAAACTGAAAGGTGAAGTGCCAGCTGATCCCTTGGCTGGCGGTGGGCCACAGATGGCCGCCATTGTTGCGACCCCCCTGTTTCATGTGACAGCCAATAACTGTCTGGCCCAAACGGTGACGATTGCCGGTGGCAAGCTGGTGCATATGTACAAATGGGATGCCGGTGAGGCACTGCGCATTATCGAGGAAGAGAAAATCACCACATTCACCGGCGTGCCGGTCATGAGCCGGGAGATTATTTCCCACCCGGACTTCGCACACCGCGATACCTCTACGCTAACGACATTGGGCGGCGGCGGTGCCGCCGTGCAGCCTGACCTGGTGGAGAAAATCGAGAAAAACGGCCGTGGCGCGCGCCCCTCTCAGGGGTATGGTATGACCGAAGTGTGCGGCATTATCAGTGCCTCGGCGGGAGACTATTTTGTCGACAAGCCCACCAGTGCGGGTATTGTCATGCCAATTTTTGAGACCAAGTGTATCGATGAAGACGGTAACACCTTGCCACTGGGAGAAACCGGTGAAGTTTGCGTCAGGGGCACGCAGGTTATCAAAGGCTATTTGAATCGCCCGGAAGCCACGGCGGAAACCATTATCGACGGCTGGTTGCACACCGGCGATATCGGTTATTTTGATGAGGACAATTTCATCTACCTGGTGGACAGGGCCAAAGACATGGTCTTGCGCGGCGGCGAGAACGTTTTCTGCAGTGAAGTTGAAACCGCCCTGTTCAAACACGATGCGGTGGCCGAGTGTGCAGTTTTTTCCGTGCCTGATGAGCGTCTCGGTGAAGAGGTAGGTGCGGCCATTTTCCCGGTCCAGGACCAGGCCCTGACAGCCGATGAAATACGCGCATTTTGTAAGGATCACCTGTCTGCCTTTAAAATTCCCCGTTATATCTGGATTATGAACGAGCCCCTGCCACGCAATGCCAGCGGTAAGTTCGTGAAGAAAGATTTACAGAAAAGCCTGTTGGTATCTGAGGCCGGCTAGTAAGTCCGGGGGCTTACAAGCCCTTGCGATAGGTATAGGGCGTAACCCCCGTCCAGCCCTTGAAGGCGCGGATAAACGCACTCGATTCAGAGAATCCGGCGCGGTGGGCGATTTCCTCGATACTCAATCCCTGCTTGCCCAGGTAGTGCAGGGACACATCGCGCCGCACCTGGCTTTTTAGCTCAGAGAAAGAGGTGCCTTCCTTGCTGAGGCGGCGACGCAGGGTTTGTGGATGAACCTCCAGCAATGCTGCCACGTTATCCAGTTCGGGCATCTGCTCCAGGTCTTTGCGTAACATTGTCTTGACCCGTGCGGTCCAGCTGGCCCGTTCATATTGTTGTGACAGCATCACCAGCACCGGGTGGCGCAGGTAGCGCGCCAGTGACTGCTCGTTCTGGGTGACTGGCATTTCCAGCAATGACCGATTTAGTACCATCTCCGTGCGGGGCTGATCAAAATAAACCGGGTTGCCCAGGAACATGGCCCTGTATTCTGCGGCATGTTCCGGTGTGGGGTGGGCGAAATTAAAAGCCAACGTAGGCAGGTGCTCCTGCACCAGCCAGCTGCAAAAACGGTGGCAGTTGAACAGCGCCAGTTCTCCGGCGTAGACATCATGGTTATCCGCTTCGTCTGTGCCACTGAGCCGTATGTTGGCGCGGTCCCCCTCAAGCACCAGCTGCGGCGCCACGAAGTATGGGAACAGGCCGAAGAAGCGACAATAGCGCGCCAGTGCCTTGCCCAGGGTGTCACAGTGAATAACGGCGTAGCACATCATCGACCAACTGCCGAGGGGCAGGACCTGTTGACCGTAGCCCAGGCTTTCATCGCCCATGGCCAGCATGGTGCTCACTTGCAGGTCGGCAAATCGCTCAATGGAGATGCGTGCATCGTCCTCTTCCAGCAGGCGCGGCGAAATACGGTTTTCGCGCAGTAGTTCTACCGGGTCAAGGCCCTTGGCGACGGCGTATTTGAGCACGGCGCGGACGAATTGCACTGAAATCGAGAGTTGCCGCATAAGTTTTCAGCGGCAGTCGTTCTGCAGCCAGTCCAATATCAGCTCGGTCAGCTGAATGCGGCTCCAGGAAAAGGAGTGGTCACCGGGAATAGTGAAGTGATGCAGTTTGATACCGGGCTCGCGCTTATAGGCGGCAACGGTTGGGTCAAACATGGATTCTGTGGGCAGAACGACGTCGTTTTCTCCGGCAACCATCAGTACTGATTTACCGCGCAGGCCAGGTGCAAAGGTCCTGGTATCCAGTTGCCAGGGCGGCACTGACAGCAAATCTTCACGCATGTGCTTGCCATCGAAGTTTCGCAACATAAACAGGGTGTCGGCGTAATCGAGGAAGCTGATGGCGTTGGGCTCGCCGGCGCGGATGCCCTCAGCCATCAAACCCAGGTTGGCGGGAGCCAGCGCGCCAACACAAGCCAATCCCACATCTTTGCGGGCGGCCGCCAATGCTGCCCATCCGCCCATGGAATGGCCCAGTAGGGACAGTTTGCGGCCATCTATGCGATAGCGGGTGGTGTGGCTGCGCAAAAATACCAGCGCTGCAGCGACGTCATCTACCAGGGTGTTCAGGCAATAATCACCTTCGCTGCCCCAGGCACCCCGATAGTGAAAAAACATGATATTGAAGCCCGCGCGGCGTAACACCTGGGCGATATCGAGGTTCCTTTCATTGCCGGGCAAGCCGTGCAGCAGGACCACTGTAGGGTGCGGCCCCTTGCCGTTGGCGATATAGAGCAGGCCGGACAGGCGTGACTCACCGCTGAGAAATGTCAGTTCCTCGATGGAAGGTGGAAACATCTGCTCTGGAACCGGGTCGGTGGTCAACGGATTGCCGGCGGCCGAAATTCCCAGGCTGTAGAGCATGATGAAAAGGCTTAGTAAGGTGCGCATGGGCTATCCCGTGAAACCAAGTTGTATATCCTAAACCCCGCTGTCATTTTGGGTCAATTTATTTGTTTGTGGCCGTCATTGTTGACAGACAGCCTGCTCACCATACTGTGGGCCGTTTAAACCAGCTGTAAATCTATAGCGAAGGTGTAGAAAATGTTGCCCAGAGAATTTACCGAAGAACAGAATATGTTTCGCGATGCCTATCGCAAGTTCCTGGCAGCTGAAATTGTCCCCCATATGGAAGAGTGGCGCAGCGCAGGTATCGTTGATCGCGGGGCCTTCCGCAAGGCCGGTGAGCAGGGCTTGCTGATGGTTTGGCCGGAAGAGAAATACGGCGGTGTGGGAGACAATGACTTCCGATTCGAGCAGATCATCATTGAAGAAACCACCTACGCCCGCGCTGCGGACTGGTTCAACACCCTGCACAGCCGGCTGGTTGGCCCCTATTTGACTCGCTTTGGCAACGATGAGCAGTGCGAGCGTTTTTTGCCCAAATGTGTCTCGGGAGAGTGTATTTTGGCGATCGCTATGACTGAGCCCGATGCGGGCTCCGACCTTGCCGGTATACGTACTACAGCAGTGGAACAGGACGACCACTGGTTGCTCAGTGGTTCCAAGACCTATATTTCCAATGGCATCAACGCCGACCTGGTGATCGTGGCTGCGAAAACTGACCCCGATAATAACCCCCACACGATGACCCTGTTGCTGGTAGAAGCCGGCATGGAGGGCTTTGAGCGCGGTCGCAATCTCCACAAGATGGGTCTCAAGGCCCAGGATACGGCGGAACTGTTTTTCAACGATGTCAAAGTGCCCAAAGAAAACGTGCTGGGCGAGCCTGGCAAGGGTTTTTACTACCTGATGGAAGGACTCGCCGAAGAGCGCCTGCTCGGCGCTGCCGGTTATATCGCGGCGGCACAATTGAGCTTTGACCTGACCGCGGACTACGTGAAAGAGCGTAAGGCCTTTGGCAAGCCCATTGCAGCTTTTCAGAATACCCAGTTCAAGCTGGCAGAGTTACGCACCGAGTTGGATATTGCCCAGACCTATGTCGATCAGTGTGTGCGCGCTTTCAATGCCGATGCGCTGACCGCGGTCGATGCGGCCAAGGCCAAGTACTGGTGTTCAGAACTGCAGGTCAAGGCGGCTGATATTGGTGTGCAACTGCACGGTGGCGCCGGCTATATGGACGAATACCCCATTTCCCGCCAGTACACGGATGCCAAGATTTCGACCATTTATGCAGGTACCTCGGAGGTGATGAAGATCATCATCAGTCGTGATTGCCTGGGTGATGACTACCAACCATTTAATACCCGCAACTTTTAATCTACACCTTCGATAAGCACAGACTGGAGCAATAGTATGGACGTTAAAGACAAAGTAGCAGTTGTAACCGGCGGCGCCTCTGGCCTCGGCCGTGCCACCGTTAAACGCCTGGTGGCAGCAGGTGGCAAGTGTGCCATCTTCGATATGAATGAAGAGAAGGGCAATGCCCTGGTGGCGGAGCTTGGTGACAGCGTGATTTTTTGCCAGGTTAACGTAACCGATGAAGATTCGGTTAAGGCCGGCATTGCCAAAACCATGGAAGCCTTTGGCGCCATTCATATTGATTGCAACTTTGCCGGCATCGGCAATGCGGTGCGCACCGTCGGCAAAAAGGGCGTGTTCCCGTTGGATGCCTTCAAACTGATTATCGATGTCAACCTGATCGGTACCTTTAACGTGCTGCGCCTGTGTGCCGAGCAAATGCAGGCCAATGAGCCATTCAACAAGGACGGCGGCCGCGGTGTCATCATTAATACCGCGTCGGTAGCTGCCTACGAGGGCCAGATTGGCCAGGCGGCCTATTCCGCTTCCAAGGGCGGTGTGGTTGGCATGACCCTGCCTATCGCGCGTGACCTGGCGGTGCTGGGCATTCGCGTTAACACCATTGTCCCTGGTTTGATCGCTACGCCGCTGATGATGGGTGGTGCGGAAGAGCTGACTCCGGAAATCTGGGAATTCCTCAAGCCGCTGGGTGAACAGGTGTTGTTTCCGAAGCGACTCGGCGACCCCGATGAAATCGCTCATGTAACGATGATGATGGTCGAAAACGACTACATCAACGGCGAGTGTATTCGCCTGGATGGTGGTATCCGGATGCAGCCCAAGTAAGGGTTGTCAGCGTAATATGAGGAGAAAACTATGGGCCCTTTGAACGGCTATACGGTCATTGAATTGTCGGGCATTGGGCCCGCTCCTATGGGCGGGATGATTCTCGCTGATATGGGAGCCGAAGTAATACGTATCGAACGGGCTGGCGCCTGGAATCCGCTGAAGTCCAACGACGTCAGTTTTCGGGGCAAAAAGTCAGTCGTTATCAATTTGAAAGAACCCCAGGGCGTGGAGACCTTGCTGCGCATGGTGGAAAATGCCGATGTACTGATCGATCCCTATAGACCCGGTGTCTGCGAAAAGCTGGGTGTGGGGCCGGATGAGTGCCTGCAGCGCAATCCCAAACTGATTTTCGCCAGGATGACGGGCTGGGGACAAGAGGGTCCACTGGCCAAGGCGGCTGGCCACGACATCAACTACATATCCCTTACCGGTGCCCTGTTCGCTACCGGCCGCAAAGGTGAAAAGCCCGTGCCGCCCCTGAACCTGGTGGGTGATATGGGCGGCGGTGGCATGTTGCTGGTGAACGGCGTGTTGGCGGCTTTGCTGGAAGCCCACAGCTCTGGCAAGGGCCAGGTTATCGATGCCGCCATGGTAGACGGCGCCGCCCAGCTCATGTGGATGTTCCATGGCTTCCAGGCCGGTGGCGGCTGGGACGAGACCCAGCGTGGCTCCAACATGCTGGATGGAGCGGCGCATTTTTACGACAGCTATGAATGCGCCGATGGCGAGTACATTTCCATCGGTTCCATCGAACCGCAGTTTTATGCCCTGTTGATAGAGAAGGCCGAGCTGGACCCAGAGGAATTTGCCGACCAGTTCAACGGCGAGCTCTGGCCGCAGTTGACGGCACGTCTGGACGAGGTATTCAAAACCAAAACCCAGGCCCAGTGGTGCGACATCATGGAAGGCACAGATGTGTGTTTTGCGCCAGTGCTGAATTTTATGGATGCCCCCAAACATCCCGCCAACGTGGCCAGAAACACCTACATCGAAGTCGATGGCATTACCCAGCCGGCGCCGGCGCCGCGTTTTAGCCGTACTCCATCTGAAGTTCGTCACGGTATTCGAGAGTTGGGCGCAGATACGGATGCGACCCTGGCCGCCATGGGTTTTGAAACACAGGAAATTGCCGCCATGCGTGAAGCTGGTGTAATCGCATAACCCTAAATTCGCATAGGAAACCGAACTATGAGCAGTGAACAGAACGTCACCATTGAACGCCAGGGAGCGATAGCCATTGTTAGTTTCAATCGTCCAGAGAGCCTCAATGCCATTGAAGCGGGCATACGGGCAGAGATACTGGCGGCAACAGAAGAGGTTAACGCCGATGACAGTGTTCGCGTTGTCATTCTTACCGGGGCAGGGCGGGCCTTTTGTGCGGGTGCAGACCTGACCGAGAAGCAGTCGCCGGATTTTAGTGTCGAAGATCAGCTCAATCTGGAATACAAACCCGTTTTGATGGCCATCGCCAACGCACCAAAGCCGTGGATCAGCGCGGTCAATGGTGCCGCTGCGGGGGTGGGCTCTGCATTCGCGATGAACTGCGACCTTACTGTGATGGCAGATAATGCCTATATTTACCAGGCCTTTGCCGCTATCGGCCTGATACCGGATGGGGGTGCAACCTGGCATTTGGCCCGTACCCTGGGCAAGAAAAGAGCCTATGAACTTATCGCCCTGGGAGAGAAACTCACGGCATACAAATGCCTGGAACTGGGTCTGTGTAATCGCGTGGTGCCTGCTGACAAGCTTATGGACGAGGCGCTGGCTTTGGCCACTGAGCTGGTGGGCAAGGCTCCATTATCCCTGCGCTATGCCAAGCAGACGGTTAATGCGGCCATGACCGAAAGTGTTGACCAAACTATATCCACTGAAGCCCGTTTTCAGGCGCTGTGTATCAAAAGTGCGGATGCTGTAGAGGGTGCAATTGCATTTGTGCAAAAGCGCGCTCCGGTCTTTCAGGGCAAGTAAAAAATAGCGTAGACACACAAGAGGGCAGACAGATGAGCGAAGCAAACTTATTGGTAGAGAAGTCCGGCAACATTGCCACGGTGACCTTGAATCGCCCCGATGTTATGAATGCCCTGTCTCCAGAATTATTGAGCGAGCTGTGTGTGGCTTTTCAATCCCTGCAGACGGATGCAGACATCCGGGCGGTGATTCTGACCGGTAATGGGCGCGCGTTTTGCGCCGGGCTGGACCTGAAGGCGATGGCGGCCCATCCCGATGGTTCGCTGTCCTTTGATATTCATGGCAAAAATAATATTGCCCGCGCCATGGGAGACTTCGACCGGCCCATTATTGTGGCGGTCAATGGTGTTGCTGCCACCGGCGGTTTTGAACTGGCGCTGATGGGCGATATTCTGATTGCGTCTGAATACGCCCGCTTTGCCGATACTCACTGCCGCGTGGGGCTGGCGCCGGGCTGGGGGCTGTCGCAGAAACTGTCCCGCCTGATCGGCCCCAGTCGAGCCAAGGAGGCGCATTTCACCGGTAACTTTATTTCTGCCGAAGATGCTGCCGAGTGGGGCATGGTCTCCCGCGTGGTGGCGGCGGACTCGCTGCTGGAAGAAGCCCATAAGATCGCAGTGGATATCGCCAGTTGTGTCCCGGATACCGTGAGGATATACAAGAGCCTGGTCGACCGAGGCCTGGCTGCCACGCTGGGGCAAGGTTTGGACATGGAGGAACGGGAGATGGGCCCCGCCAATCAAAATGTGGATGGTGCTACCATCGCCCAGCGTCGTGCCGCCGTACAGGAAAGAGGGAAATCACAGCTATGAGCCTACCTACACGAATTGCATTATCACTGCCGGCACCCACCGGTTCCGTGGCGGATACCATTGCCATGGCGCAGCAGGCCGAAGCATTGGGTTACGACGATATCTGGTTGGCTGATGCGGGCGGACTCGACGCCTTTACCCTGTCTCCCATGCTATTGGAAAAGACTACATCCCTGCGCCTGGGTATTGCCGTGGTGCCAGCTTACACCCGCACACCGGCGGTTATGGCATCGACCCTGGCGGTAATCAACCAGGCCTATCCGGGGCGCTTTATTGCTGGTCTGGGCACCTCGAGTCACGCCATCATCGAAGGCTGGCATGGACTCAAGCTGGAAAAACCATTGACCCGCATGACCGAAACCGTCGCCTTGTTGCGAACCATGCTGGCCGGTGAGAAAACGGCTTTTACTGGTGAGACTCTGCATAGCAAGGGTTACGCGCAAGCGCCCTCTGATCCAGCCGTACCCATATACCTGGCGGCGCTGCGCTCCAAAATGGTGGAGCGTGCCGCCGAAATTGGCGACGGGGTTATTCTCAACCTGTTTCCCCGCCGTGTTTTGCCCAGGATTATGGAGCATGTGGCGATTGGCGCTGAGCGCGCTGGCAAGAATCCGGCTGATGTTGAGATAGTCTGCCGGCACATGGTGGTGGTAAGTGAGGACAAGGCAGCTGGCCGCGCCGCTTTTCGGGCTGGTTTTGTAGGTTATTACGCCACGCCGGTATACAACAAGTTCCTGGCCTGGGCTGGTTATGAAGAGGCGGCCGCCGAAATTCGTGCTGGCTGGGCAGCCAAGGATCGTGAGCGCACTGCCGCTGCATTACCCGATGAACTGATCGATGAAATCGCCATTATCGGCTCGCCGGATGAGTGCCGGGAATTGATGCGCGGTTATGCCACCGGTGGCATCCATACCAACATTGTCTCCTGTATTTACCCGACCCCGGAAATCCTGGCGGCGACCATTGACACTTTTGCCGCCGCAAACTTCAGTTTTTAAATCGCAGGAGTTAAAGCAATGAGTAGTTACCAGACCATCATTGTGGAAAAGCGCGGTGCCGTAGATTGGCTCACCCTCAATCGCCCCGATGCTCTCAATACCATGACTATGGAATTGGTGGACGAACTGTCGGGCTATTTTTCCGGCTTGCGTGATGAGCTTGCCACCCGCGTGGTCGTGCTGCGCGCCAATGGACGGGCGTTTTGTGCCGGCCTGGACCTGTCGGGCGGTGGTTTCCCCGATGATTTTACTCCACAGGGTATCTACGCTATCCAGAAACGCATTGGTAATATCTACCGGGCCATGCGCCAGTGCCCGCAGCCTATTATTGCTCTGGTGCAAGGGCCTGCCTGCGGTGGCGGCTTTAGCCTGGCGCTGGCCTCAGATATTCGTATCGCCGGAGCGAGTGCGAGGATGAATGCAGCCTATATCCGGGCTGGCCTGACCGCCTGTGATATGGGCTGCAGTTACTTCCTGCCCCGAATGGTTGGAGCGTCGGTAGCCTCTGAGCTGATGATGACAGGACGTTTTATTGACGCCGAGCGAGCGCTGCGGGTCAACCTGGTCTCGGAAGTGGTCGCCGACGACCAACTGGAAGCCGCCGCCGGACCCTATATCGAGGAAATGCTGCGTACCACACCGCTGGGTTTGCGGCTGACCAAAGAGGGGCTCAACCAGGGTATTGATGCCCCCAGTCTCGAGTCGGCCATGGCAATGGAAGATCGGCAGCAAAGCCTTACCGCACTGACTGAGGATTGCCGGGAAGCGCAGCGGGCTTTCTTTGAAAAACGGGAGCCGGTTTACAAAGACTGTTAGACTGCCTGCCACAATCAAAGCAATGGATGATGGATGATTTCAGCAGCAGCAGGCCTTGATCGTTTACGCGCTGGCAATCGCCGCTTTGTAGAGGGCAATCTCAACAGCGAAATTCTCGCCAGTCCCGCCCGTCGCAATGCCCTGATCGTCGACCAGGCACCCTTTGCCATTATTCTCGGTTGTTCAGATTCCCGTGTGCCCCTGGAGATTATTTTCGGCCAGGGGCTGGGCGATTTATTTGTAATTCGGGTGGCAGGTAATGTGGTGGCGCCCTCGCAGATTGGCAGTATCGAATATGCGGCCGAACAGTTCGGGTGTCCGCTGGTCATCGTGCTGGGGCACTCAAACTGCGGTGCTGTTATCGCTACACTTGAGCAGCTACAAGGCCCGGATGAAAATCGCTCACCCAACCTGCGTTCCATAGTGGGTCGTATTGAGCCCTCAATAGAGGGTTTGTTGAAAACCGATGCCCGGCACGATTCCGAGCAGCTTTTGGAGCAAGCGGTACAAGCCAATATTCGCGCTTCAGTAGAGCAGTTACGACATGGCTCCGAAATTCTTGAAACTCTGCTGCTGAACGGAGAGCTGCAAATTATTGGCGCCGAATATTCCCTGAAGACAGGAAAGATTGAATTTTTTGAAGGAGAGAGACCGGATGACAACGGAGATTGACGGGATTAATTACGGCCCTTTGGCTTGCCTGGTCGGAGTATGGAAGGGCAGTGAAGGAATGGATGTGGCGCCGGAGCCGGATGACGATGAGCGCAATCCCTACTATGAAACAATAGTATTCGAAGCGGCCGGTGATGTTACCAACGCCGAAGAACAAACTCTCGCCTTGCTGCGCTATCACCAGGAGGTTAAACGCAAATCTGATGACAAGGTATTTCACGATCAGGTTGGCTACTGGCTGTGGGACTCTGCGACTGGTGTGGTAGTGCAAACACTAACTATCCCGCGCGCCGTAACCCTGTTGGCCGGGGGTACAGCGAACGTAGAGGGTGATAGCACGGTGCTGGAAGTACGTGCCGCCGATGGTGACGAGCAATGGGGCATAGTGCAATCGCCCTTTATGCAGGAAAAAGCACGTACCGTAGCATTTAGCCACACGATTACCGTTAGCGGTGACAGGCTTGAATACAGCGAAACCACGCTGCTGGATATCTACGGGAAGAAAAATTATGAACATACTGACGACAATGTTCTGCAACGTCAGTGAGCGCCAGGCATGAGTGAGGAAAAACGGCCAGAGCTGGCCTATGTAGAGAAGCGGCACGGCAAAACCCTCGATGATCAACGTGAGGAGGCGGCGGCAAAACGCCACGCCAAGGGCTATCGAACCGCCCGCGAAAACCTCGAAGACCTGGTGGATGCGGGCTCATTTACTGAGTATGGCCAATTGGCGGTCGCAGCACAGCGCAGTCGCCGCGACTACGAAGATTTGCAGAGCAGCACCGCGGCTGATGGGGTCATTACCGGCATCGGTACCGTCAACGGCCATCAAACCGCGGTCATTGTCTATGACTACTCGGTGCTGGCTGGCACCCAAGGCTATTTCCACCACAAAAAGCTTGATCGTATTTGCGAACTTGCCGAAGACTGGGACCTGCCGGTCATCATGTACACAGAGGGTGGGGGCGGTAGACCGGGTGACACCGATGTGCTGGTGCAAATCGCCGGGCTGAATATTACCTCCTTCGCTACCTGGGCTCGGCTTTCCGGCCAGGTGCCCAGGATAGCCATCAACAATGGCTACTGTTTTGCGGGCAATGCGGCACTGTTCGGTTGTGCTGATATTACTATCGCCACGCGCACATCCTGGATTGGTATGGCCGGCCCCGCCATGATTGAGGGCGGCGGCCTAGGGGTGTTCGCACCCACCGATATAGGGCCGATTGATGTGCAGGAAAAGAATGGCACCGTGGACATCGTTGCCGAGGACGAAGCCGATGCGACGCGAATCGCCAAACAACTGCTGGGCTACTTCCAGGGCTCTGTTGACGAGTGGACCTGCGGTAGTCAGGACAGCTTACGCGACGCCGTGCCCGAAGACCGGCGCTGGGGTTACCCGGTCAGGCGCATTATTGAAACCATTGCCGACGATGATTCCTTTATGGAATTACGGCGTATTTATGGTCGACCCATCATCACCGGATTTATACGCCTGGAGGGAAAGCCGGTCGGGCTGATAGCCAGTGATTGCCAGCAACTGGGCGGTGCCGTGGATGCAGAGGCGGCCGAGAAAGCGGCGCGGTTCCTGCAACTGTGTGATGCTTTTGAGTTGCCAGTGCTGTCGCTGACGGATACCCCCGGCTTTATGGTCGGCCCAGACAGTGAAAAACAGGCGGCCGTGCGTCGTATGTCCAGCCTGTTTGTCACCGGTGCCAGTTTGACCGTACCCCTGGTCGCCATATTCCTGCGCAAGGGTTATGGCCTGGGTGCTATGGCAATGACCGGCGGCAGTTTTGCTTCTCCCGTGTATGCCGCTGCCTGGCCCACTGGTGAGTTTGGCGGCATGGGGCTGGAAGGCGCAGTGCGACTAGGTTACAAGAAAGAACTGGAGGCCATAGAAGATAGTGCAGAGCGGGAGGCTTTGTTCGATAAACTGGTGGCCCGCATGTACGAGATTGGCAAGGCAACTGAGGCGGCGGCGCATTTGGAGATCGATGCGGTAATTGACCCGATCGATACTCGCTCGGTAGTAATTCGTGCCTTGAATGTGGCGCCGCGACCCCGGCCATCCCAGGGCAAACGACGTAACTTCGTCGATACCTGGTAACCGAAAATGCGCCCGGTTTAAGCAGTGACAGAAGATATTCCCACAGTCACCGTCTCGGCATTTAATACTGTTTTACAGGTGGCAGAGCGCTTTGGCGTGCAGCGACGCGAGTTGCTGGCGCAGGCCCATTTGGAGCCGGAGTGGTTGCGCCACCGGGATGATCGCTTGCCGGTAGCGGTTTTTCTAAACCTGTACAGCTTGGCGGCCCGTCACAGCGGTCGCGATGATATCGGTATTTTCGTGGGCCGCGCCAACTACTTTACCGGGCTTAACCTGCTCCTGTATATGTCGACCCTGTGTCACAGCCTGCGTGAATACCTGAACCTGGTACCCAGTATTCTGCGCCTGCGCGGCGATATTGGCGTGGTCGCTATAGAGCGAGATGGTGATTTTATTCGCCTGGAGTGGCGGCCGCTGCTGGAGCAAACCAGCGACCCGCGGTTTTTAACCGATGACATTCTCAGCTCGTCGGCAGCGATTGTGAATGCCCTGTGTGTAGATCCGATTCCGGTGCGCAGGGCACACTTTACCTACCCAGAGCCGGCCGACAGAGAACAGCTCGAACTGGCTTTTGGCGCCGATCTCCACTTTGACCAGCCGGTAAGCTGCCTCTATTTTGATCGCTCCTGTTTGCACGCCCCGGTTATTAAATTGGACTATGAGCTGGATGAGAGCTGGACCTCTGCGTTACAGGACCTGTTTGAGTCAGAGTCTTCTACAGATCCGTTCTTACATACGGTGCGACAGGCCGTTGCGCGGTTTTTACCTACTGCCGAGGTGTCCATCGACAGTCTGGCCACGGAACTGGGTGTGTCCAGACGTACCCTGCAGCGTCGCCTGACTGACCGTGATACGCACTTTATGCAGGTGCTGGCAGAGGTGCGCGCCGAGTTGGCTGGGCGTTACCTGAGCGATCAACGCCTGGGTATTACCGAGATCGCCTTCCTGCTCGGCTATTCTGACCTGGCGTCATTCTCAACCGCGTTTCGCGGCTGGTACGATTGCTCACCCAGCGAATTTCGCAGCCGCTAAACCACAGCATTTCTCATTCCACTCGCGACAACATGCAGGGCCGAATTCATTTGGCCTTTTGGTCGGACGCGGAGCGAGGAATAAATTCCACCCTACAAGTTCTCATCCAGCGCATTGACAAGGCGTACGTAATAACGTACGCTCAGAATTTTGGAGGACGACTGTGTCAACTCTCACTGCGACGGATGCGAGAGCTAAGCTCTACGCTCTGATTGATGAAACTGCGAAAACCCACCGGCCGATAACGATTACAGGCAAGAGGGGTAACGCTGTACTTCTATCTGAAGAAGACTGGAATGCCATCAACGAAACCCTATATCTCGTCTCTATTCCGGGTATGCGAGAGTCTATCCGCGAAGGATTGGAAGCAGACCTCAATGAGTGCAATGAAGATCTGGATTGGTAATGTGGAAGGTTTACTACACCAGACAAGCGCAGAAAGACGCTCGGAAACTAGCATCGTCCGGCCTCAAGAAGAAGGCAGAGGAGCTACTGCCAATTATTGCAGAAAATCCCTACCAGAATCCACCTCCCTATGAAAAGTTGGTGGGGGATTTATCGGGCGCCTTCTCTCGTCGTATCAATATACAGCACAGACTGGTTTACCAAGTGTACGAAAAAGATAAGTGTGTAAAAGTTCTCCGCCTCTGGACGCACTATGAATAAGCCGCATAACCGGGCCATCAATGAGGTGCACAAACAGCCAGTGTTGTGGAGATCTACCTGCGATGCGGTGGCTTTAATTGCGAAATCCAGCAAATGCTTTTCTGCCATGGGAGTGGCAATTCGCGTGAGATAACGGGCCTTGGAATAAGAAAGATCACCTTTTTGGAAGGCGGCCGATATCTGCGGCAAGTGGAACAGGCCATTGGCCACCCTCATTTTCTCGCGGGCGGTACCCGGCGCCATGCCACATTTCATATTCAACCACTCTGAGCAGTGGTTGAAGTGATATTCCTTCCAACCCTGTCGTAAATCAAACTCTTGCACCAACACCAGGAACTCGTATTCGTGGGCATTGATGTGCGAAGAGAGGTAAATAATATCGGTTTCGAGTTGATCGAGACTGCGGCGGGTGATGAGTGCGGGGGTATTCATAATGGAGCTCCTGAGGAGGGAAAACACAGTGGCAAAATCGCTAGAATCAGTAGCAAAGAGATTTTGCACATAAGCAGGTTAACCCTTTGATAATTAATGCTATTTAATCATTTTACTTCAACTATCTGGCTGCTGTTTTTCATCATTTCCGCGCCACTTTCCTACCATTCATCCAGTAGGCGTTCGAGGTCTGCTATATTTGGGAGAAACCCAAAGCTGTCGTCATGTGTGATGAGACTTATGGATAGGAACGAAAGAAAGAAGAAACTCAAACAATGGAGGCTTCAGCAGCGAAAGATTGCGGGCACCGCTTTTCCACTCCCGGATGAGGAGTTGGATGTCTTGTTCGATGAACTGGATGCTGAGCTATCCTCAAGAGGTTGTGACGATACGCCAAGCTTCTGCCGGAGCTGGTTGACGGCAAGAGGGCACTCCGAAGACATGGTCATAGACTGGTTCAACGAACACGGTGGCTATTGCGATTGCGAGGTACTAATTAATGTGGGGCAGTACTTTGAAGAAAATCGCAGTTACACATAACAAGCGGCGTCAGGCTGACATCGTGACCGCGAGCAGGGCCGGCAAATGAGTATTCTGGTGGAATAAATTCCACCCTACAGGTGCACAAACAGCCATTGGCGCACTTTCCAAAACGAATGGCGCTTAATCACAGGCCATAAGATCGTACTGAACCTACCATAGCTGACACTTTTCTAGCTGTTGCAGGAGATTGTCATGTCACTGGATTTTGATTCAGCGCGTTTACCCAATCCAAATCTCACTGAGGACCACGAGGCCTGGCGCACCCAGCTGCGCCGCTTTATAGACGCCGAGATCATGCCCTACGCTGAAGACTGGGATGAGAACGGTGAAATCCCCATCGAATTGTGGCCCAAGGCGGCGCAGATCGGCTTGCTGGGTATGGGGTATCCCGAGCAGTACGGCGGTACCAAAGAAGGCATCGACAGCTGGCACAGCCTGATTACCAGCGAGGAACTGGCCCGTATCGGCGTCGGTGGCATACCGGCCAGCCTGATGATACACGGCATTGGTCTGCCGCCGGTTATCAACTGGGGTAGTGAAGCCATGAAACAGATGGTGGCACCGGCGGTTATAGCCGGGCAGAAGCATATATCACTGGGTATTACCGAACCCGGTGGCGGCTCGGATGTGGCGCAACTGACCACGACTGCTGTGCGCGACGGCGATCACTTTATCGTCAACGGCTCCAAAACCTTTATCACCGGCGGTATGCGTGCCAACTGGGTATCGACAGCAGTGCGCACCGGGGAGGAGGGCAGCAGGGGCGTTTCCATGTTGCTAATTCCCACTGACAGCGAAGGCTTTTCCCGCACTCAACTGGATAAAAAGCAGGGCTGGTGGGCATCTGACACAGCCACTTTGTATTTTGACAATGTCAGGGTGCCGGTAGCAAACCTGATCGGCGAGGAAAATCACGGTTTTAAAGTCATCATGACCAATTTCAACAGTGAGCGCATGGGTATGGCCTCGTCCATGGAAGCGTTTGGTCGCGTTTGTCTTGAAGAAGCAGTTGCCTGGGCACGCGAGCGCAAAACCTTCGGCCAGCGCCTGGCCGATCACCAGGTTATTCGTCACAAGATCGCGCAGATGAAGCAAAAGCTCAATGCCACCCAATGCTATATACGCGTCTGTTATGAATCTATTGAAGCGGGTAACCCCAACCCGGGTGATATCGCCTTATTAAAAGTGCAGGCCAGTGAAACCATGGAGTTCTGCGCCCGCGAGGCGATGCAGATTTTAGGCGGCATCGGCTATATGCGCGGCAACCGGGTTGAACGTATTTACCGGGAAGTGCGGGTCAACGCCATAGGCGGCGGCTCGGAAGAAATCATGCGCGATTTGGCCGCGCGACAATACGGATTATAGGGAGAGACTATGAAACTCTGGCATTGTAGAGGCGCACGTTCATTGCGTGCCCTGTGGGCATTGGAAGAGATGGGCCTGGATTACGAGGTGCACATCATGCCGTTTCCGCCACGGGTATTTGAAAAAGAGTACCTGGGTACCAATTCCCTGGGAACGATTCCCTATCTCGAAGATGGCGACACCACCATGACCGAGTCTACCGGTATTTGTCATTACCTGGTGGAGCGTTACCAGCAGTATGACTTTGGCCTCAAGTCCGATCATGCTGAGTACGGTGATTATCTTAACTGGCTGTATCACAGCGATGCCACGCTGACTTTTCCCCAGACGATTGCCATGCGCTACCTGCACCTGGAACCCACACCCGAAAAGAAGCCGGTAGCGGTGGATTATGCCAAGTGGTTTTTTGCCCGCCTGCGTAGATTGAACACGCACCTGGAGAGTCGGCAGTACTTGTGTGACGAGCGTTTCACTATCGCCGATATTGCCGTGGGCTATGCCATTTACCTGGCCAAGCAAATGAAGCTGGGCGAATTTGTCGAGCGCGATTTCACGCCGCAAGTCGAAGACTGGTACGCACGACTCATAGAGCGTCCTGCCTTTCAGCGTGCCGATGCAATGGATGGCGGCCAGACCGCCACGTTTGGGGTGTAACGCCATGGCAGTTTTTGAATCGCAAATTGATACGCACGCAGACAGCTTTCAAAAGAGTACTGAGCTGATGGGCGAATCTCTTGCTGAGGTTCGAGCGATTGAGCAGGCGGTGGTCGAGCGGGCGCTGGGCAAGGCCCAACGTTATATTGACCGTGGTTATCTGCCGCCGCGAGAACGGCTCAGTCGACTGCTGGATCCCGGCACAGCTTTCCTGGAGTTTTCTACCCTGTGTGGCTATATGCAGGATCAGGATACCGATGGCTCGTTTGCCGGTGGCTCGGTGATCTCCGGTATTGGCTACGTGTCGGGAGTGCGCTGCGGTGTCATGGTCGACGATTACCTGACCAAGGGCGGCATTATGACCACCTTTGGCGGCGCCAAACGCACCCGTATGCACTTGCTGTGCCTGGCCGAAAAACTGCCGCTGGTTACACTCGCTCAAAGTGGTGGCGGCAACCTGACCACGGCCGGGGATGTGTTTGGTACCTCAGGCGCGATGTTCGCCAACCAGTGCAAGCTGTCAGCGGCGGGTGTGCCACAGATAACCGTGGTGCACGGTAGCGCTACCGCAGGTGGCGCTTATCAGCCCGGCCTTTCCGATTACATTGTCATGATTCGCAATCAATCAACCATCTACCTGGCCGGCCCGCCTCTACTGAAGGCGGCCACCGGCGAGATCGCCACTGATGAGGAAATTGGCGGTGCCGAAATGCACAGCCAGATCGCTGGCACGGCCGATTACCTGGCGGAAGATGATGCTGACGGTATTCGTATTGCCCGGGAGATTGTCAAAAAACTGGGCTGGAACTCCGGACCCGGAGCCCCACCTGTAAACCCGAAAGCGGATTTTCAGGAGCCACTTTATCCCAGCGAAGAATTGATAGGCATTGTCCCCGTCGACCCCAAAACCCCTTATGACGTGAGGGAAATTATTACCCGCATTGCCGATGGTTCCGACTACCTCGATTTTAAGCCAGAGTTCGACAGTGGCACGGTGTGTGGCCATATCGAAATTCATGGCCAGACCTGTGGCGTGATTGGTAATAACGCACCGATCACCGCCAACGGCGCTGCCAAGGCGGGACAGTTTATTCAACTGTGCGAGCAGACCGGTACGCCGATTTTGTTTTTGCATAACACCACCGGTTTTATTGTCGGTACGGAGTCTGAGCAGGCGGGCATTATCAAGCATGGCTCCAAGCTCATCCAGGCGGTGACCAACAGCACCGTCCCCAAGATCAGTATCGTGGTGGGTGGCTCCTACGGTGCAGGCAACTACGCCATGTGTGGCAGGGGCATGGGTCCGCGCTTTATGTTCGCCTGGCCGCGTAGCGTGGTGTCTGTGATGGGGCCGCCACAGGCGGGCCAGGTTATGCGGCAGGTGTGGAAAGCGCAGATGCAGCGCGCCGGTGAAGTTGATGAAGACAAGCTAAACGCCATGGAAGAGGAGGTTGTCAGCACCATGGAAAGCAAGTCTCACGCGCTGGCTAATACTGCCAGGGTCTGGGATGACGGCATTATCGACCCGCGCGACAGCCGTGAAGTTCTGGCCTTTGTGTTAAGTGTTTGCGCGGAATCTGACGCCCGCCAGGTGAACACCAACAGTTTTGGTATTGCGAGGTTCTAGATGGATTTACCACAATTGGAAGAGTTGTTACTGCGCCAGGAAGAAGGTGTTTTGTACATCACCATTAACCGCCCGCACAAGCGCAATGCCATGAACGATGCGGTGGTCAGCGGCATTATGCAGGCCTTTGACGCCATTGCAGATAACCGGGAGATACGCGCGGTAGTGTTGCGCGGTGCGGCGGGCCACTTTTGCTCTGGCGGTGATATATCCGGTATGAGCAAGACCAGTAATCAGCAGGAAGCTGAAAAAGCTGCCTGGCAGTTTAATCGTATCTTTGGCCGCATGTGCACACAGGTAAATCGTGCACCACAGGTGGTGATTACGCTACTGGAAGGTGCGGTGCTCGGTGGCGGTTTTGGCCTGGCCTGTATATCGGATGTGGCAATTGCAGATATCAATGCGAAGTTCGGTATGCCGGAGACCGGCCTGGGCATAGTGCCAGCACAGATAGCCCCCTTTGTTGTGATGCGCATTGGTATTACCCGGGCCAGGCAATTGGCCTTGCTGGGCGAGCGCATTAATGGAGCCGCGGCGCGGGAAATGGGCATTGTTCATTACACCACCGATGGCCCCGAAGAGATGGATCAGTTGTTGCAAGAAGTGCTGGCCAAACTGAAGCGCTGTGCACCGGGTGCTACCGCAGTCACCAAACAGTTAATGCTGGATGTCGGCTCCACCGATCTGGAAACACTGTTGGACCGTGCCGCCGATGATTTCACGGCGGCCATCAATAGTACTGAAGGTAAGGAAGGCACTACCGCCTTTGTTGAAAAGCGGTTGCCTGCCTGGGCGAAATGAAGAGCTGGCCGAGAAAAAATAAAGTGAAGGAGAATTGAGAATGAGTGCCACAGCACAGGAATTAAAAGAGTTTCGCACTGCAGTTGGTGCATGGATGCGTGACAACAAACCCGCTGATCCCGGCTTTTTGCTGCCGCAGACTTTTATGGAAGTAGGCTCCGATCAACAGATGGAGTTTCTGCAGGAATGGCAGCACAAGATCTGGAGCGCAGGCTACCTGGGTATGGCCTGGCCCAAGGAATTTGGCGGCGGCGGTGTTGATGCAGCGTTCCAGCTTGTCGCCGATTCAGAAATGCGCAACGCCGGCGTGCCCATCGCCTTTAACGTGATCGGACTGGGCTGGGCTGGGCCGCTGATACTCGATATTGGCAGCCAGGAGGAAAAGGAAAAATACCTCAAGGGTATTCTCAGTGGTGAGGACGTCTGGTGCCAGGGTTTTTCAGAGCCGGACCATGGTTCGGACCTGGGCAACGCCCAGTGCCGGGCGGTACGCGATGGTGACGAGTACGTAATCAATGGCACCAAGATCTGGACCACCATGGGTAACTACGCGAAATACATGATATTGCTGGCGCGCACAAATCCTGAAGCCGAGCGCAAGTACGATGGTTTGTCCTACTTTCTCTCACCTATGGATGTACCCGGTATCGACCCGCGTCCCATACAAAAGCTGACCGGCGAATACGGTTTCACGGAAACGTTTTTTACCGATGCGCGTATTCCCGCCGATTGCCTGATGGGCGAAGAGGGCCAGGGTTGGAAAATTGCCATGCAAACCCTGCAGTACGAGCGCGGCGCAGAAGCGGGCGCGGCTGGCGGCCTCATGGCGGTGCGGGTGGTAATCGATGATGTGATAAATGACCTGCGTGGCATAAAACGCGATGGTGAGCCGCTGCTGAATGACCCCATTATTCGCGATCAACTGGTGCAGTTCATCATGGAGGAAAAGGCCATTCGGCTGGGCGATCGACGTTCATCCATACCGGCCCTGACCTCGGATTATCCGTTCTCCCTGAACCTGTCCAACAAGTTGCGTAGCACCGAATACGCCAGGCGCATGCGCCAGTTTGCTATTGCCGCGCAGGGCGCGCGGGGCTCTTTATATGTAGGCGACGAGGATGCGTTGGGTGGAGGCTTCTGGCAGCGTGCCTACTTCAATAATTTTTCCACCACTATCGGTGGGGGCACCAGCCAGATACAGGCCAATATTGTTGGCGAGCACGTGCTCGGCCTGCCCAAGTCATGAGGAGTTTGAAATGAGTATTGCCGCAAATAGTACGCTTAACTTTGGTGATGAGCAGGTCATGATCCTGGATAGCGCGCGCGAGTTTTGCCGCGACAAATCACCGATTGCCGTGGTGCGTGGCTTACTGCAGGATGAACGGGGTTTCGACGCTGCTGTGTGGCAGCAAATGGTTGATCTGGGCTGGCTGGGGCTGGCTATTCCCGAGGCACACGGGGGCTCTGAACTGGGTGTGGGTGCACTGGTTCCCATTGCCGAATGCATGGGCCGTAGTTTGCTATCCACGCCGTTCTTTTCTTCGACGCTGGCGGCACAGGCATTGCTACGCGCCGGTAACGCGGCACAGCAGGAGGCCTGGTTACCCATTATAGCCACTGGCACCATAGCCACCCTGGCGCTGTTGGAAGGCGAAGACTGGGGTGACGAGACAGTGGCAACAACGGCCACGATAGAGGGTGATCAGGTAAGCCTGCAGGGTGAGAAATGCTATGTCGCAGATGCAGGCGTTGCCGATCTCTTTGTGGTCAAGGCACGTTGTGATGACGCTACCGTGCTGGTAGTCGTGGAACGATCGCAACTTGCCGATTCCGCGATTCGGCCACACACGCTTATCGATGAGACCAAACGGGCCGCAAAAGTAGATTTCTCTGGTGTGGTTGTGCCAGTGAGTGCATTGATATCTTCCAAAAAAGTTGCCACGGCACTGCGAGATACAAGCCTGTTAGGTGCGCTGTTGGTTGCCGCTGAAGCTACCGGCAGCACCGCGGCCTGCCTGGACACCGTGGTTGAGTATCTCAAGATACGCAAGCAATTTGGCAAGTTGATCGGCTCATACCAGGCCCTGAAACATCCGACTGTGGATATGCTGTGTGGCATGGACAGTGCCCGTTCGCTTATCTATCACGCCGCCAGTGTGGTGGGTGATGGCCCGCTGGATAAGGATGCTGAAATTGCCTGCAGGATGGCGAAGGCGCAGGCCACCGACGCACTTGAGTTTGCCGGGGATCGCGCCGTGCAATTTCACGGCGGTATGGGCTTTACCTATGAATGTGATGCGCAGCTGTATATTCGGCGTGCGCAATGGACCCGTCAGCAATTTGGTGATGCCTATCATCACCGAAAAAGGTTGGCCGGTTTGCTACTGGACTAAGGAGGCAACGTGGCATTGTTCAAAAAAATACTAATTGCTAATCGTGGTGAGATTGCCGTTCGGGTTATCAAAACCGCACGTGAGTTGGGTTATCGGACCGTTGCTGTGTACAGCGAGGTGGATGCTGATGCACTGCATGTGCGGGTCGCCGATGAAGCGGTTTGCATTGGACCTGCACCGGTGAATGAATCCTATCTTGTCGTTGATAATATTTTGCAGGCAGCACAGCTCACCGGTGCCGATGCGATACACCCTGGCTATGGCTTCCTGTCAGAAAATGCCGGTTTTGCCGCCGCCTGTGAAGCCGCTGGCATTACCTTTATTGGTCCGCCGGCAGCGGCGATTGAGTTGATGGGCAGCAAGCGCCTGTCGAAGATTGCCATGTTGGCGGCTGGTGTGCCCTGTATACCGGGCTACCAGGATGCTGAGCAATCAGACGAGGTATTGATTGAAAAAGCACAGCAGGTCGGCTTTCCGCTGATGGTAAAAGCCTCCGCTGGCGGCGGTGGTCGCGGCATGCGACTGGTTAATACGGCCGAAGAACTCGCCGACCAGATCAAGACGGCCAGGTCCGAAGCGCTCAACGCTTTCGGCAACGGTGAGCTGATTCTTGAGCGCGCCGTGTTGGAGCCTCGCCATATAGAAATCCAGGTGTTTGCGGATAACCATGGCAACGTGGTTTACCTGGGGGAGCGTGATTGCTCTATCCAGCGTCGCCACCAAAAAGTTGTCGAAGAGGCGCCGTCGCCCTTTGTCGATGAGGATTTGCGCGCGCGCATGGGAGCGGCGGCGGTGAACGCGGCCCGCTGCTGTGATTATCGCGGTGCGGGCACGGTGGAATTCCTGGTGGACAAGGACCGCAACTTCTATTTCCTGGAAATGAATACGCGATTGCAGGTTGAGCACCCGGTGACCGAAATGGTGACTGGCCAGGACCTGGTGGCCTGGCAGATTACTGTGGCCGCCGGTGAGGAACTGCCCTTGCAGCAGGAACAGATTGAGCTAAACGGTCACGCGGTGGAGGTGCGTCTCTACGCAGAAGACCCACGCAATAATTTTCTGCCCCAGACTGGCACCGCCAGGGTATGGGACTATCCATCGCGTGATGGTATCAGGGTGGATCACGGCCTGGCACAGGGGCAGCCTATTTCTCCCTTCTATGATCCCCTGCTCGCCAAGTTGATCGCCTGGGGTGAAGATCGGGACCAGGCCTGTCGCAAGCTGGCCAGTGCCTTGCAGGATACCGTGTTGCTGGGGGTGAATAACAACAAGCTGTTCTTGCAGAATATTCTGCGCCACCCGGCCTTTATCGCCGGTGAGGCCACGACTGCGTTCATAGAGCAACATTTTCAGGGCGATCCCAGCATAAGCCAACAAACCCCTGCTGCCACCAGTCAGGCACTGGCGGCGGTTTTGTTCTTCTGTGGGTCTGGTATCAACGGCAAGGGATCCGCCCAACAGGGCTGGCACAACCCTACCGCTGCCAGTTATCACTACCAGTTGAGTGTGGCCGGTGAGCATCACGATATATACCTGCTGCAAAACGAAAGTACTTTCAGCGTGAAGGTGGCGGAGGAACTGATTGAACTGCAGCTTGTGGCGCTGGAAGGCCATCGCTGTACGGTTGTTATTAATGGCGTCAGGCAGCAGCTACATTTTTGCATACAACACAATATGCTCTACCTGGATGATGGCAACGGTCACTACCTTTACGAAAATGAAACTCA
>SMVB01153810.1_pt1 | contig 112645 bp, 115 predicted proteins | sample 2456461 | NCBI WGS metagenome assembly SMVB01 (sample SAMN11095934, study PRJNA526329) | marine sediment metagenome | biome: Marine sediment; feature: Surficial sediment; material: Deep marine sediment; isolation source: Hadal surficial sediment | place: Pacific Ocean | collected 2014-05 | depth...
GACGTTATGTGCGCAGGCTCATCAAGGCCAGAAGCAACTGCTTCGTAAACAGGCCGGATATACGGCCGCAACCTATCCCTGTTATCTAGATCCTATGCCTTGCAAAAGGGGAGGAGACCATATACGGATTTCAATCCGCCAGCAAATAGGGGGCCAGAGTCTTGACTCTGACCCCGGTCCTCGGCCTGGCAGAATTTGTCGGCCCTACAATAATTGCCACAACATATCGAACATCAATTGCTGGGTGCTGGCTATGGCGGCGGAATCGATAACAATTACCACCGGGTAGTTATTCTGGGTGAGGGTAATGATGGCGACCTTGGGCGGGTAGATAGCAATATAGGAAGAGTCGGTATCGGCGCTGGCGGGCAGCCATTTGCGCTCTGCCAACTCTGCTTCATCGCCACCTTCGCCGACCGCTATAACACGCACCTGTATGCCCCGCTGTACACGCTGGCGAGTGAAATTGGGAAACGGTCTGTACAGGTGATCGCGCAGGGTTTTGGTGGAGATCACCGCATAGCTGGGGTCGCTCATCTTGGCGGTCGAATCCAGCAGATCGCGCAGCACCAGCTCAACACCATCATCCCCCTCGTAAAATCGTACATTGCCAGGGCTGAACTCGGGTTGCTGGCTTTTAAGTGCTGGAATTATGTCTTTGCGTATCTGCTCCATGGCCACGCTCAGCGCCTGTTGTTTGCTCTCGCCAAGTTGTAGCAGGCGCTCGGGATCTTCGGCCTGGAATACGCGCCGCTTACCCTTGGGGAAGTAGCTCACTATGCCGCGGGTGGCCAGCTGTTTGAGCGTTTCGTAGGTGCTGCCACGGTTGATGCCGGCCTCAGCGGCAATATCACGGATAGAAACCGGGCCCAATCTCAACAGGGCGTGGTAGACGTTGATCTGGCGTTCGCTGAGATCCAGTGCCCGTAGTGCGTCTAGCTGCATCTATTATCGGCCTTGTTGTCATTATTTTTGTGACAATTACTGTTGTTTGCTTTGATCATAGAAAACATAATGCTTTGCAGGTATTTATATGTCAAAAATATAATGACAGGTGATTTAGTGACAAACAGCCCAATGAACATTGAAGTGATTATTCTCGCCGCCGGTGAAGGCAAGCGCATGCGGTCGACACTGCCCAAGGTATTACACTGCCTGGCGGGCACCAGCCTGTTGCAACATGTACTCAATACCAGCGCGCAGTTACAAGCTAATGCCTGCCATGTGGTGGTCGGCCACGGTGCCGACCAGGTACGTCAGAGCCTGGCAGATACCCCATCGGATACGCCGCTGGTGTGGGTAGAGCAGAGCACGCAGCTGGGTACCGGACATGCGGTGTTGCAGGCCTTGCCGGGCGTGGCAGATGATGCCGTTGTGCTGGTGTTGTATGCCGATGTCCCCCTGGTGAGCGCCGATTGCCTGCTGGAGTTATTGCAACTGGCTCAGCAGGGCCCGGCGCTACTTACCGCGGATCTGTCTGACCCAATGGGCTATGGCCGGATTCTGCGCGACGGGACCGGTGCCCTGGTTGGTGTGGTGGAGCAGCGCGATGCATCGGTCGCCGAGCAGGACATTACCGAGATTAATACTGGCATACTGGCGGCACCTGCCGCCCTGCTCAAGCAGCTGTTGCCTGCCGTGGGCAATGATAATGCGCAGGCAGAGTATTACCTGCCCGATGTACTTGCTCTGGCGGTGGCCCAGGGTCACCCGGTAGCGAGTGTCTGCGTCGCCAATCCTATCGATGTGCTGGGAGTCAATGATCGCGCCCAGCTCAATCAACTGGAGCGGGAATACCAGCGCCGGCAGGCGCATGACTTGATGCTGGGTGGAGTCACACTTATCGATGCCGCACGCATTGATATCCGCGGCCAGCTGAACTGCCAACAAGATGTTGTCATCGATGCCAACACCCTGTTTGAGGGTAAGGTTTCGCTGGCCGCCGGGGTGACCATAGGCGCCAACTGCGTGCTTATAGATTGTGAAGTGGGAACCGGCGTTGAGGTGAAACCCTTCTCACATCTACAGGGTGTGGTTATTGGCAGCGATTGCAGGATCGGCCCGTTTGCACGTCTGCGCCCGGACACCCGCCTGGAGGCGGGGGTGCACATCGGCAATTTTGTGGAAACAAAAAAATCTCACATCCGTGCCGGCAGCAAGATTAAGCACCTCAGCTATATTGGCGATTGCCAGATGGGTGAAGCGGTAAACATTGGCGCAGGCACCATTACCTGTAACTACGATGGAGCCCACAAGCATACTACCCATATTGGAGATGGTGTTTTTGTCGGTTCCAACTCCACCCTGGTGGCGCCGATCTCAATTGAGAGTGGTGGTTTTGTCGGTGCCGGTTCAATCATTACCAAACCGGTCAATGCAAACCAGTTGGCAATTTGCCGCGCCAAACAACGCAACCTGGACGGCTGGAAGCGTCCTGTTAAAAAGGACGCCTGAACATGTGTGGAATAGTAGGGGCAGTGGCCCGGCGCGAGGTGTCAGAAATTTTGCTGGAGGGTTTACGCCGGCTTGAGTACCGCGGCTACGACTCGGCCGGCATGGCACTGATCGACAATGAAAATAACCTGTTGTTGCACAAGCACACCGGCAAGGTGGCCGAACTGGAGAAGCACCAGCAACGCCAGCCCATTCTGGGCTGCACCGGTATTGCACATACTCGCTGGGCAACCCATGGCAAACCCAGTACCGTTAACGCGCATCCCCACACGGCGGGAGACAGGCTGGCCCTGGTACACAACGGTATTATTGAGAACCACGAGCAACTGCGGGCGCAGTTGATCAAGGACGGTTGCGAGTTGGTTTCGGGTACTGATTCAGAACTGGTAGTGCACCTTTTGTATGCCGAACTTGAAGCGGGCGCCGGTCTCAGGCAGGCACTGCAACAAGTGATAACGAAGTTACAGGGAGCCTTTGCCCTGGCCGTGATTGATGCGCTACACCCCAACACCATTGTGGCAACCCGTCGTGGCAGCCCGCTGGTGATCGGCGTGGGTATTGGTGAGAATTTCCTGGCCTCTGACCAGTTGGCACTGCGCCAGGTTACCGATCGATTTATCTACCTGGAAGAGGGTGACGTAGTAGAGCTGGGCCTGGGTACACCGCAGCTATGGGACGCAGGCGGAAATAGCGTAAGCAGGGAACAGGTAAGCCTCTCTGACGCGGTTGAACAAAACGACCGCGGCGAACATTCTCACTACATGCGCAAGGAAATTTTTGAGCAAGCAGACGCCCTGCGCAAGACCTTTGCAGCGATTGATATCGACGACCCGGACGCTACTTTTGGCGCTGGTGCGGCGGCACTTTTTGAACAGCTGCGAGGAGTACAAATAGTCGCCTGCGGCACCAGTTATCACGCCGGGCTGGTGGCGCGGTACTGGCTGGAAGAGTGGGCGGGTATTCCCTGCCAGGTAGAGGTGGCCAGTGAATTTCGCTACCGCAAGCGCGTACAACACCAGGGCACCTTGCTGGTGATAGTGTCCCAATCGGGAGAAACAGCGGACAGCCTGGCCGCCTTGCGCGACATCAAGCCGGGCGAGTTTATAGCCAGCCTGGCCATTGTCAATGTTGCCAACAGCGCCTTGGCGCGGGAGTCTGAGCTGGTATTCCAGACCCGCGCCGGTGTCGAGATTGGTGTGGCTTCCACCAAGGCCTTTACCACCCAGCTGCTGGCCCTGCTGGCGCTAACCATGATGCTCGGCAAGAAGCGGCAATTGAGTGATGAGCAGGAGAGCGAATTCAAGAGGGCAATGGAGTTGTTGCCAGGCCTGGTAACGGAGACCCTGGCCATGGACGAACTTATTCGCAGCACAGCGGAAGAGTTTGTCGGTAAATATAACGCACTCTTTCTCGGCCGCGGCATTCACTACCCCATTGCGATGGAGGGGGCTCTCAAGCTCAAGGAAATATCCTATATTCACGCCGAGGCCTATCCGGCCGGCGAGCTTAAGCATGGGCCGTTGGCGCTGGTGGACAGGGAAATGCCGGTTATAGCGGTGGCGCCCAATAATGAGCTGCTGGAAAAGCTCAAGTCCAACCTGGAAGAGGTGCGTGCGCGGGGGGGTGAACTGTATGTGTTTGCCGACAAACAATCCGGCTTTGTCAGCGAGGGCGATATCACGGTGTTGTCCATGCCCAGTGGCCCAGACCTGTTAATGCCCTTTATTTATACGGTGGCGCTGCAACTGCTGGCTTACCACGTTGCCGTATTCAAGGGTACCGATGTGGATCAGCCGCGCAACCTGGCCAAGTCGGTGACGGTGGAGTAGCAACTTGCTACTGTCATATCGTGGAGCAACAGTGATTGGCTTCAACCTAACAATCACCAGCAGTCGGGACAGGTTTACAGCCAGCCCCTGTTGTGGGCTTATGTTTCCTTAAGCACTGTAGCCAGGCCAAGATAGTCCACGAACGGTATGAAATCTCTGTCTGAGAAAAGTAGGGGAAGTTCGTTTTCGATGCAGAAGGTAGCAATAATTACATCGGTTGTTTTTCTGATAGTCACTCCCCTTTTTCTGAGAGTACGGTAATTTTCAGCACACTTCTCGGCAAGCCGATGATTGAACATTTCGTATTGGTCTAACGTGGCCAGTGTTTTCTTTGCCTGCTTGTAATGATTATCGCTCTTGAAGCCCTGGAGGATCTCGAGGAATATCAAATCACCGATGGCGACAGTGCCATCAATGAGTGCTTGATCTAAAGTCGTCGTGTAATTATTTTCATTGCCGTTGAAATAGTCAATCCAGACACGGGTGTCTACCAGTATCACTTACCGCCTCGCATTTCGTCCAAATCACCTTCCCACTTCAGCTTTCCCTTCAATTTCCTGATCGCCTGCTGTTGGTTTTGGCGTACTAGCAATTTGAGGCCTTGCTCCACGGCTTCCTTCTTGGTACTCAATCCAGTAGCCTTAAGAGCATCGGCCATCAATTTGTCATCTATTACAATATTTGTTCTCATGGCGAACCTATGTGTATAAATAGTTTGTCTATACACACCCTATCACGAGGTTGGAACCATAACAAGTGGCGGCAATCTAGCGTCCAAACTACCGCTTTGGCTGACGTTAACAGAATGCTATGTCCCAAGAATCTCTTCTTTTACGGGTAGCCGATGCGATCCTTATAACGCATGTGTTATTTGTAGGCTTCGTGGTGCTTGGTTTGGCCGCTATTTATCTCGGCTTCTTACTGAGATGGTCCTGGGTCAGAAATACCTGGCTCCGGGTGTTGCATCTCATCGGCATTGGTATCGTCGTACTTCAATCCTGGCTAGGTGTCATCTGCCCGCTAACCACCTGGGAAATGGCGCTTCGAGAAAAGGCGGGCGCTGAGACATATTCGGGCTCCTTGATACAGCATTGGTTGCAGTCCATTTTGTACTACAGTGCCCCGGAGTGGGTCTTTATCGTCTGTTACACACTCTTTGCTGGTTTTGCACTGGCTAGCTGGTTCATCGTTCGTCCGAATTAGTCGGCGGGGCCGCCTTCGGTTCTACAAGGTCCGGTCAGTGAACAGGGCGTAGTGGGGAAACTGCAGTTGTATATCGGTAACACCCTGGGCGTCCTGTTGCCGAGCAGACTGCCGCAGGTCTTCCAGTGCCTGTGGCAGCGCGCTGCGCATGCTGGCAAGATTGCCCCATTTTTTTCTGAATTCTTCACTGGGCTCACCTGCATCCATGGCCTTCATCAAGACACCCACCTCTGCATAGGCCGTGTAGATTCGCTGTGCCTGTTCACGTTCATACACATTAATCGACTTGAGTGCCTGCTGTAGCTGGGGCGATGCCTGGGTGGATGCAGGTGGTGGTGTGCCCGCGGAAAATTGGTCAAAGTAGGCGATGACGTCCTGCGGCTGGCGACTGCTGGCCGTGCCCCAGTAGGGTAGCGAGCTTCTGTTTAACAGGGTATTTGAGTGTGGATCCACCACCATCACCGTGGGTGTTGTATAGATAACCGGCACTTCGTAGAGGCTGACATACTCGCGAATATACTGCAGGTAACCCACGTTGATGAACTGCACGTGGTAACGCTGTTCGATCATCGGCGCTACTGAAGGGTCCTGCAAAAGTGCGGCAAAATCCGTACTGTCGTGACACCAGTTGGCACCGAGTATGTACATGGCCAGCTTGTGGTCGTCAGTTGCCTGTTGCCGTGTAGCGGCCATGTCGGCAACCACCTGCTGCGGGTCACCCGCAACCGGATAAGGTTTTACGGCCTCATGGCCAGCACAGGCGACAAGCAAGAGGCAGAGCAGGGCACTGATAAAATTTGTTCGCATAGAGAGTAGTTCAGCGGTGGTTTTGGTGGGGAAAGATAATCTACTATACACACACTGTCAGCCATGATTTAAAAGGACTGTTCGATGCCGGCAATCATTTTTTTATTATTTGTTCTTGCCCAGGCGGCGGTTGCAGAACAGCAGGCCGATCTAAGCGGCATTCCAGAGATTACCGCGCCTACCTACAGCGCCAATGCCGGGCCGCGTGTGGCGATCGATGCAGCGCACCACAATTTTCATACTGCCGACAGCCGTTACCGTCCATTCGCGGCGCTGCTGACGGCGGATGGTTACCGGGTCAGCAGCTGGCAGCAACAGTTTTCGCGCGCTGCACTGAAAGATGTTGATGTGCTGGTCATTACCAATGCCTTACCGGCTGCACAGGCCAGGAACTGGTCTGCTCCGCCTGCGTCTGCATTTACTGCCGCTGAAATAAAAGAGCTCTCAAGCTGGGTTGAAAATGGCGGCGCGCTGTTGCTTATAGCCGATCATATGCCCTTTCCAGCGGCGGCAGCAGAACTCGCCAGGGCCTTTGGTTTTCTTTTCTACGATGGTTACCTGCTGGACAAGACACGTAAGGAGCAGCAGGGCTTAGTGACTTTTAGAGTGGAGGATGGCTCGCTGCAGGCACATCCTATCGTGGATGGAGCGAATGGCCGGGCCAGTATTAGCTCTGTTACCACTTTCCTGGGGCAGGCATTTCTGGCGCCACCCGAGGCACAAGCCCTGTTAGAACTGGGTCAGCGACACTTCCTGTTTTTTCCCCAGGTACCGGGAAAAATAGGCAAGAAGACCACCCAAATATCAGCTGAGACCTGGCTGCAGGGAGCCACGCTGGAATATGGTAAGGGCAGGCTGGCAGTGTTTGGAGAGGCGGCAGCATTCACGGCACAGACCAATTCAAAGGGCAACAAAGTGGGCATGAATCATGCGCTGGGTCAGAACAATGCGGCCTTTCTGCTCAATACCCTGTATTGGTTGTATCCGTCACCCTAGCTTGTCGCGAGTGCGCGCCAATAGTTCTGTAAAGATGCGAAAGCTCTCATCGGCGGCTAATTTTTCGGCAATCAGCGATTCGAAGGCTTCCCGTTCCAGCGCATCCAGCTCCTGACCCAGCAGGGTGTGATCTTCACCATCGGCACGTTCGGCAACTGCCAGCACGCGCGTGTAAAAGGTATCTATGCGGTCCTTCTTGCGTTGCAAGCGCCAGCGGGAGAAACCGATCAAGCCGGTGAGAATAAGAAAGGCCAGGTATACCAACATATTGATGGTTTCAGCGTAGCGTTCCACCAACCCGGGCTCGTCCCGTGCCAGGTACCGTCGCGCACCTTTGTGCAGGGGAAAATTCAGATCCAGCGGATCAAAGTCCTCGCGAATATCCCGGAACAGGCTGGGGGCAATCGCGACAAAACGCGGTTTTTGCTCTATCAGTGTCTTGGCGAGCTCATAGATCAATTGCTCGGGCACATCTTTGCGTGTTACCAGCAGGGCATCGACCGACAGTGTCTGAATGGCTTTCTCATTGCCGGGTATGTCGTAGGTGTGGGGGGGAATAACCATGGGCTCCATCTGCGGTAATAGGTAGTCGATTCCCTCGTGGAAAAATTCACTGCCGCGACCAAGCTTGTAGTCCAGGGACAACAGCTGATAATCCGGGTGGTACCAGGCGGGTTGCTGTGGGTTTATTGGACCAAAGTAGATAAGAAGATCGGCCTCGCCAGGCCCCAGTGCGTAAACGAGAGTGTAGTCGTCATCGCTTAAGCCCTGCCGCTGTGCGGCGAGTTTCAGGAACATGTGTCCCGCGCGGGATTCATTGGCGACATAAATTTTTGCACCGCGCAGGGGACTGTCGGGATCTGGTGCCAGAAAATCTTTTCTTGCCAACAGGTGTAGCACGCTTTTATACAGCGGCAACACGGCGCGAATTCCCGGCACAAAGGCGGTGCTGTTGTCTACCACCGACAGATCAGCCTCGTTGCGCGACAGTGCATCCAGCGCTGATGTGCCCTGGGGCGGCTGGGCAAGGGTCATAGTAATTATGGAGCGTTGTTCGAATATGGCCTGCATGGCAGCGGGGTCCATCTTCTGGTAGGCAAGCGGATACATGCGCAGCTCTTTGCCGCCGGGGGAGCAACCGCCTACTAACAGCAGGGCTAGAGCAATGGACAATATGCGGCTAGAATCTGGGCTACAGCAGCAGGAGAGTATCGACATGAACTTTATCTTAGCCGAGATAACACTGTATGGGGAGCAGACATGAAGCGGTACCCGGGTAGCTGCCACTGCGGCGCAGTGACCTTTGAAGTGGAATTGGAAGATCATATCCTGGTGCAGGAGTGTAACTGCTCTATGTGCAACATGGTCGGCTTTCAACACGTGATAGCACCGGCCAGTAAATTCCACCTCACCAGCGGTGCGCAAGATATCACTACCTATACGTTCAACACGGGTGTTGCCAAGCATACTTTCTGTAAACACTGTGGCGTTAAACCCTTTTATACTCCTCGCTCGAACCCGGACGGCATCAGCGTCAATTTGCGTTGCCTGCTGAAAACACCTCCACAGGTGGAGATGGAGGCCTTCGATGGCCAGAACTGGGAGCAGCACGCCGCCGCGCTGTCACATCTCAGTGAAGAGTAATCAGCTGCGAAAGCGGGTGCGGGGACAGGGTTGATTTCGCTAGAATAAGGCTATGGACGTCACTCGTATTTTAGAACCTCTCAATGACGCCCAGCGAGATGCAGTAGCGTCTGAAAGCCAGAATTTGTTGGTGCTCGCCGGAGCAGGTAGCGGTAAGACGCGCGTGCTGGTACACCGTATTGCCTGGTTGATTCAGGCACAAGGGCTATCTCCCTGGGCCATCCTGGCAGTTACCTTCACCAACAAGGCGGCCCGGGAAATGCGCCTGCGCATTGAGACCATGCTGGACATACGCACCCAGGGCATGTGGGTGGGTACTTTTCACGGCCTTGCTCACCGCTTGCTGAAAACACACTGGCAGGAAGCGGGCTTGCCGCAGAACTTTCAGATACTGGACTCCGATGATCAGTTGCGACTGGTCAAGCGAATCTGCCGCGAGCTGGAACTGGATGAAGGGCGCTGGCCGTCGCGCCAGACCCAATGGTATATCAACGGTCAAAAGGACGAGGGTCTGCGTTCAGCCCATAGTGAGGCCCCCCAATCCGACCTGTTTGCCTATACCATGCAGCGTGTCTACCAGGCCTACGAACAGGCCTGTGAACGCGGTGGCCTGGTGGATTTTGCCGAGCTTTTATTGCGGGCCCATGAATTGTGGTTGAAAAATCCCGAGCTGTTGCAGCACTACCAGGGCCGTTTCCGCCATATCCTGGTGGATGAATTCCAGGACACCAACACCATCCAGTATGCCTGGCTGCGGGTGTTGGCGGGCGGCGTTATACCCATGGTTGCGGTGGGTGATGACGACCAGTCGATCTACGGATGGCGCGGCGCAAAAATTGAGAATATTCAACGCTTTAGCGATGATTTTGCACCCGTGCAAACCATTCGACTGGAGCAGAACTACCGTTCTACCGGGACCATATTGCAGGCCGCCAACGCGGTTATTTCCCACAATTTTAACCGCCTTGGCAAGGTGTTGTGGACAGCGGGAGAAGAGGGAGAACCGATCACGCTGTACGCGGGCTTCAATGAGCAGGATGAGGCGCGCTTTATTGTCGAACAGATAGAAGACTGGGTGCGAGAGGGCAATGATCGCAGCAGCTCGGCCATTTTGTACCGCTCCAATGCGCAATCGCGGGTATTGGAGGAAGCACTGATTCGCCAGGGTATGCCCTACCGAATATACGGCGGACAGCGTTTTTATGAGCGTCTTGAAATCAAGAATGCGCTGGCCTACATGCGCCTGCTGGTAAGTCGTGGCGATGATGCGGCTATCGAGCGTGTTCTCAACCTGCCCCCGCGGGGCATCGGCAGTAAAACGGTAGACGTGGTAAGAAACGTGGCGCGTGAGCGGAATATGCCCCTGTGGCAGGCGCTGGCGGTTGTCAGGCAAGAAAAAATGTTACCGGCCCGGGCGCTGACTGCGCTGGAGGGGTTCGCGGTACTCATCGATGAAATGGACAGCGCCACGGTTGAGCTAAGCCTGCATGAACTGACGGAGCATGTTATCGAGTGTGCGGGCCTTATTGAATTTCACGGCAAGGAGAAGGGCGAACGTGGCCAGGCGCGCATAGAAAACCTGCAGGAGCTGGTTACCGCCGCGCGTCAGTTTGATGTCGAGGACGATAATCTTTCACCCTTACAGGAATTTTTGAGCAATGCCGCGCTGGATGCCGGTGATGCCCAGGCCGACGAACACGAAGACAGCGTACAGCTGATGACACTGCATTCGGCCAAGGGGTTGGAGTTTCCGCTGGTGTTTCTGGCCGGCATGGAGGAAAACCTCTTTCCACACCGCATGTCGCTGGAAGAACCCGGCCGCCTGGAAGAGGAGCGCCGGCTCTGTTACGTGGGTATTACCCGCGCCATGCGGCGACTGGTAATCTGCTACGCGGAGACGCGTCGCCTGTATGGCAACGAAAGTTTTAATGCGCCTTCCCGGTTTATCAGGGAAATCCCCGCCCAGCTTATGCAGGAAGTCAGGCTGCACACCACGGTTATGCGACCGGCCAGTCTCGCTATGCAAACTGATGTGCCAGATACAGGGCTCAGCCTCGGACAGCGGGTTTATCACCAGGTCTTTGGCGAGGGCACGGTGCTCAATTTCGAGGGGCGCGGGGCCAATGCCCGGGTTGAGGTCAACTTTGATACAGAAGGCAGCAAGTGGCTGGTGGTGCAGTACGCCAATTTGCAAACCATGTAAACTTGCCTGCCTTGCCCGGGAACGATAACCATGAGCCAGAAGTCATTTGAAAGCCGCTATTCGCCCGCCATTATACTCGCGCTGTTAGCGGCGTTGATGTTGGTGCTCAGCCTTTGGGTGGTAGATCACAACCGCAGGGGCTCAACTGTGAAGAGCAGGGCCAGCGACGACACACAAGCTATTTTTGAATGGAAGCTGGTAACCACCTGGCCCAAGAATTATCCGGGCCTGGGCCTGGGGCCGGAAAACTTTGCCCGCCTGGTTGACGAGATGAGTAACGGACGTTTGCGGGTGCATGTTTATGGCGCCGGTGAAATGGTGCCTGCAATGGGTGTGTTTGATGCGGTGTCGCAGGGCGTGGTTGAGATGGGGCACGGCGCGTCCTATTACTGGACCGGGAAAGTACCGGCAGCGGTATTCTTTACGTCAGTGCCCTTCGGTCTCACCGCGCAGGAGATCAACGGCTGGATTCATTACGGCGGCGGCATGGAGCTGTGGCAGGAAGTGTATGCACCTTTTAACCTGGTGCCCCTGGCTGGCGGTAACTCGGGGGTGCAAATGGCCGGCTGGTTTAACAAGGAGATCAATTCCGTTGCCGACCTCAAGGGTTTGAAAATGCGCATACCGGGCCTGGGTGGAGAGGTGCTGTCCAGGGCTGGCGGAACGGCGGTGACCCTGCCCGGCGGCGAGTTATATACCTCCATGCAAACCGGGGTGATTGATGCCACCGAATGGGTGGGGCCATATAACGACCTGGCGCTGGGGCTGCACGAGGTGGCCCGGTATTACTACTACCCCGGCTGGCATGAACCCGGCTCTATGCTGGAGTTCATAGTTAACAAGGATGCGCTGGAGAGCTTGCCGCCAGACCTGTTGGCTATTGTGAAGAGTGCGGCGCGCACCGTAAACCAGGATATGCTGGATGAGTACACGGCCAGGAATAATCGGGCCCTGCAGGACCTGGTTAATAATCACGGGGTTGAACTGCGCAAGTTGCCCGACGATGTCATCATTGAATTACACAAGGCTACCGACGAGGCTCTTGCCGAACTGGTTGCCGACGATCCCCTGGCACGGCGGGTCTATGTGTCGTTTCGCGATTTTCTGGATAATGTGACCCAGTACCACCATATCTCGGAGCAGGCCTATATCAATGCCCGCGATCTGGAATAACCCTCCCGGTAATAATTCGTGAACCTCGTCACAAAACAGGCGGTTTTCTTGGATTCAGAGCGTCTTTTTGTGATATTCGTCATAAAATGTTTTTGACAAGGAAAGAGTCTTATGGATGGCGGTAGACGCAGGGGCGTTGCACCCATACCAGCAGACATCGACAAGTATCTCAGTGACGTACAGCTGTCAGGGTTACACAAAATCGAAAGATCTGGCTGGTCAATTAAATATATCCGCAGGGCGACAGTTGTGCTGGTCTACAAAGACGGCTCAACACTGGGCTTGCTGGATGAAGATGGAACCTTGAACCACAAGGTGGTAATTCGTGAGCGCGCCAGCAGTTCGCCGCCATTTGACGAAAATAGCCTTAAACCAGGCAAATATATGGTCTAGGCACTGTTTTACTCCCACCGGGGTGCTAGCCTCTGGGCACAGCCCGGGTGCGACCATTCTCATCGATGGCCACAAACACGAATTCACCCTCGGTAACCTTGATGGGTTCGCCATCATGTTTGGAGTTAATCCACACTTCCACCATGACGCGAATCGAGGTACGGCCGACCTCCAGCACATCGGTATAGCAGGTCACCACGGCGCCCACATGCACGGGTGTCAGAAACGCCATGCCATCAATAGCCACCGTCGCGACGCGGCCATCGGCTACATCAGCGGTGGCGATGCTGCCGGCAATATCCATTTGCGATAACAACCAGCCTCCAAATATATCGCCGTTGGCATTGGTATCTTTGGGCATGGCAACGGTTTGTAGTGCCAGGTCACCCTGAGGTAGTGGGACGCTGTCGATATCGTTCATGCTGGGCCTGCTTGTATTAGGACTTGAGTTGCTGGGGCAGCCAGGTGGCTAATTCGGGCCAAACCAGTAACAGGCCCAGCACCAGCAGCTGGATGATTATAAAGGGAATTACGCCACGGTAGATAGCGCCCGTGGACACCTCCGGGGGGGCGACCCCACGCAGGTAAAACAGGGCAAAACCGAACGGGGGTGTCAAAAACGAAGTCTGCAGGTTGATGGCAATCATAATGCCCAGCCAGACTGGGTCAACGCCCAGGGTAAGCAAAATGGGACCGACAATGGGCACTACTACAAAGGTAATTTCGATAAAGTCGAGAATAAAGCCGAGTAGAAAAATGACCAGCATTACCATCAGGGTTGCGCCCATGACGCCACCGGGCATGCCCTCGAAGAAATGCCGGATCAGTTCTTCACCACCAAAGCCGCGAAATACCAGCGAGAACAACGCTGCGCCAATTAGAATCATAAACACCATGCAAGTGACTTCCATGGTGCTGACGACAACTTCGTGCATTTTTTGCCAGTTCATCTGGCCTTTGCCTATGGCCAGCAGCAGCGCACCAAGGGCACCCACCCCGGCCGCCTCAGTGGGTGTGGCGGCGCCACTTAATATTGATCCCAGTACCGTGGCGATAAGTAGCAGCGGTGGCGCCAGTCCAAACAGCAGGGCTTTGCTGTTGATCTTTTCATGCTCGCCTATGGGCGGGGCGTGGGCGGGCCGCAGCGTGGCGTAGACGAAAATATAGGCGATGTACAGGGTTACCAGTAACAAGCCGGGAAACAGCGCACCCATAAACAGGTCGCCCACCGATACGGTTTTTGGGTTGAAAATGTTCATACTTAATTGCGCCTGCTGATAGGCACTGGAGAGAATGTCTCCCAGCAGCACCAGCGCAATGGATGGAGGAATTATCTGTCCCAGGGTGCCGGTGGCACAGATAGTGCCTGTGGCCAGGGCCGGGTCGTAACCACGCTTGAGCATACTGGGTAGCGCTAACAGGCCCATGGTGACCACCGTTGCCCCGACAATACCTGTGCTGGCGGCTAACATGGCGCCTACCACCACCACCGAGATACCCAGCCCGCCCCGCAGGCCCGCAAAAACCCGTGCCATGTTGTCCAGTAGTTCCTCGGCGATGCGGGATTTTTGCAGCACGATGCCCATCATCACGAACAGCGGTATCGCGATCAGGGTAATGTTGGTGACGGTGCCAAACAGGCGGCCCGGTAGCGCCGCCAGGAAGGAGGGGTCAAAATTTCCCAATAAAATACCGCCTCCGGCAAAAATCAACGCGGTTCCCGCCAGTGTGTAGGCCACCGGGTAGCCCACCATTAATGCCAGGCAGACACAGGCAAACATATACAGGGATGTGTAGTTATCCGCCTCCATCAGCGGTCATCCTCGATCAGGAACAGGACATTGCGCAACAGCTCCGCCAGGCCCTGCAACAGCAGGGTAAGGCCCAGTAGCGGTAGCAGGGTTTTGAGCAGGAATACGCCGTGTATGCCGCCGGGGTCGGGCGAGCCTTCAGTAATTGCCCAGGACTCGCCCACAAATTGCCAGCTAGCGGCGATCAGGAAGATACAAAAGGGCAGCAGAAAAACAATGCTGCCAATACTGTTGACCCAGGCACAGCCACGGCGGCTGAGGCGTCGGTAGAAGATGTCCACGCGCACATGCCCGCCCCGTTTGAGCGTAAAGGCTGCTCCCAACATAAAGATGCTGGCGTGCAGGTAGGTTACTCCTTCCTGCATGGCGACAGAGCCGAATCCAAAGCCGTAGCGCAATAACACCACCAGGCCGGAGAGCAGTGCCAGCGCCAGGCACAGCCAGGCGAGCAGATTACCGGTCTTCTCGGTAAACTGGTCGATAATTCTTACAGTAGCGTGCAGTGCCTTCATGGGTGCTTTTTGATTGTTGTAACCCAGAGTATGATTGGCCGCAGTATAGCGGCCGTCGCAGCGCATCTCCAAGCAGGAGCCGCAGGGCCAAACAGGGAAACTGGAAAAACTATGTTGATTGTCATATCTCCGGCCAAGACACTGGACTTTGAAACTCCGCCAATCGTGAAGAAGTCGACCCAACCGGCTTTTTTGGAACGTTCCGCACAACTGGTCACCGATGCCCGCAAACTCAGTCCTGACCAGGTTGGTGCGTTGATGGGCATCAGTGACAAACTGGCCGAGCTGAATCACCAGCGATTTATGAACTGGGGTCTGCCCTTTACCGCCGAAAACGCCAAGCAGTCACTACTGGCATTCAAGGGTGATGTCTATACCGGCCTGGATGCAGACAGCATGAGTGCGGCGGATTTTAATTTTGCGCAGAAACATCTGCGCATCCTGTCGGGCCTATACGGCTTGTTGCGCCCGCTGGACCTGATGCAGCCCTACCGGCTGGAGATGGGCCTCAAGTTTGCCAACCAGGGCGGTAAAAACCTCTACGAATTCTGGGGGTCCGATATTACCGATAAGCTCAACAGCCAGCTCAAGGCGCTCAAGTCTGAGGTGTTGCTTAACCTGGCATCCAATGAGTATTTCAGGGCGGTGCAAGCCAAGGCCTTACACGCCGACGTGATTACCCCGGTATTCAAGGATCTGAAGAGCGGCAAGTACCGGGTGATCAGCTTTTTTGCCAAGAAAGCGCGCGGTCAAATGACGCGTTACATCATTGACCAGCGCCTGGACGATGTGGCGGGAATCAAGAAGTTTCGCGTTGGCGGCTATCGCTATAACAAGGCGGAATCTACCGCCAGGGATTGGGTATTTACCCGCGACCAAGGGGCATGAAGATGGAGCGGCCTTTTTCCCAGGCCTGTGAAAACAATAAGGAGCCCATCCTGCAGGTGTTGCGCGTGGAGTTGGATGGTATTGAACAGCTGTTGGAGCTTGGCAGTGGCACCGGTCAGCACGCCCGTTATTTCGTGGAACATTTACCGCAGCTACTCTGGCAGCCTAGCGATGTAGCAGACAATATCTCCGCCATCGAAAGCTGGCGAGTAGATTACCCGGCCGACAATCTGCCACCGCCGCAGGTGGTGGATGTGCGCAGCAAGGACTGGGGGGTGGAAATTCCGGCGGCAATTTTTACTGCCAACAGCCTGCACATCATGGCCTGGTCAGCGGTCGAGAGCCTGTTTGAATACCTGGGCAGACACGCCCCCGCTGGCAATCGGCTGTGCGTGTATGGTCCATTCAACTATGGCGGTACCTACACCAGTGACAGCAATGCCCGCTTTGATGAGTGGCTGGCACAGCAGAGCCCCGACAGCGCGATTCGCGATTTTGAGCGGGTGGACAAATTGGCGGGCCAGGCGGGTTATCAGTTGCATGCTGACCATGCGATGCCGGCCAATAATCGCTTGTTGGTCTGGCATAAGCTGGCGGAATGAATTCCGCCCTACCGCGAACGGGGGACAGACTTAAGTCTGTCCCCAAATACCCCGCCCGTAGGGTTGAATTCATTCGACCGAGTCAGCGGAGGGGTTATTTTTCTTAAACGGCAGATAAGCAGAAGCCTGGTCAATATAGTGTTCTATATGCGGCACTTCGCGGCGCGTGAAATCGGCGATGGCCTTGGCGAACTGTGGGTCGGCGATCCAGTGATTTGACCAGGTGGGAATGGGTTCGAAGCCGCGCTGTATTTTATGTTCTCCCTGTGCGCCTGGGTCGAAACGTTGCAGGCCTTTTTCGATACAGTAGTCGATGCCCTGGTAATAACAGGCTTCAAAGTGCAGGCAGTCCAGCTCCCGGTCGCAGCCCCAGTAACGTCCATACAGCGTGGTACTGGAGCGGAAACACAGGGAGCCGGCCACCGCTTTACCATCCAGGTAGGCCATGATCATCACACACTGTTCGGGCAGAAGCTCGCCGATTAGCTGGAAAAATTCCCGGGTCAGGTAACCGCCATGCCCGCTGCGCTTGGCATAGGTCCGCTGATAGAAACGGTAAAAATCCTGCCAGTCCTGGGCGCTGATCTCACCGCCCTCACGCCGTTGTAACTCTATGCCCTGTTCAGACACACGCCGCCTTTCGCGGCGCAGGGCTTTGCGTTTACGGCTGTTAAATCTGCTGAGAAAGTCGTCGAAGTCTGTGTAGTCACGATTGAACCAGTGAAATTGGCTGGCCAGGCGCAGGCTGGAGCCAAGCTCTGCCAGTTCTAGCGCGTCTGCCTGCTCCGGGAACAGCACGTGCCAGGAAGACAGCTGCTGTTGCGAGGCGAACTGTTTGATGGCGCGGAATATGGCAGCTAACAGGTCAGCCCTGTGTTCCTGGGGTGCTGTACAGATACGGGGGCCGGTAGCAGGAGTAAAAGGTATCGCGGTAACGAGTTTGGGATAGTAGTCGAGACCGTGTTGTCGCCACGCATCAGCCCAGCTCCAGTCGAACACGTATTCACCGTAGGAATGTGACTTGATATAGAGCGGCATCAGCGCCACCAGTGTGTTATCGCGATACAGGGTAAGGTGGCAGGGTTGCCAGCCAGACTTCTTGTCAGTGGAGCCGGATTGCTCCAGTGCCAACAGAAACTCGTGGCGGATAAAAGGATAGTCGGTGCCGCTTAACTGGTTCCACTGGGCCGGGGTAATCTGCGTTATGGAGGACAGGAAGCGGGCTTCCAGTGGCGCCGACTCAGAAGCCACCTGCAAACCCGTAGTGCAGTGCAATGCCTGCGAAAATAAGCATGCCCGCGTAATTATTATTCAGAAAGGCCTGGAAACAGGCCTGGGGTTTGCGCTCGCGGATCAGTTTTTGTTGGTAGACGAATAACCCACCGGTGCCCAGCAAAGATAGATAGTAGATCGCACCTAACTCAAAGCGTTGGCCTACCAACAGCAATGCCATCAGGGCCATGACCTGCAAGACGGCCACCATGGTGCGATCCATGGGCCCAAACAAAATGGCGGTCGACTTGATGCCCACCTTGAGGTCATCTTTGCGATCTACCATTGCGTATTGCGTATCGTAGGCCACTGTCCACAGCAGGTTGGCGGTATACACCAGCCACAGGGTGGCCGGCAGATCGTCTCTTACAGCGGCGAAGGCCATGGGTATGCCCCAGGAGAATGCCGCTCCCAGCACCAGTTGGGGCAGGTGGGTGTGCCGTTTCATATAGGGATAACAAGCGGCCAGCGCCACGCCACCGAAAGACAACATGATGGTGAGTGTGTTGGTAAACAGCACCAGCACAAACGCCAACAGGCCCAGCCCGGCCGCCAGGGCCAATGCCTGGTTGGGTGAAATGGCACCGGTTACCAGTGGCCGGTCTTTGGTTCTTTCCACGGCACCATCAAAGTTGCGATCTGCCAGGTCGTTAATAATGCAGCCAGTGCTGCGCATCAAAAAAGTACCGAGTATAAATATCACCAGCAATTGCCAGGGCGGCAGACCCTCCGCTGCTAACCATAGCGCCCATAGAGTGGGCCACAGCAATAACAGGGTGCCGATGGGGCGGTCAAAACGGACCAGCAGCAGGTAGTTTGTGATTGTGGAGTTGGGTTGCAACATAACAGCGCTATTATGGGGCCAGTGGGCTACGGTTGGAACCGCTGTAAGAAAACCTCACTAACGGAGAGCGGCTTACCGGCAATGGTAAACAACGACCGACGTGCCCAGGCCGGTTCTGCCTGGCGCACGGATGCATCTATATATGGACTCATGGAGGGTAGCAGCGCCAGCTCAAACTGACTGCGTTGCAAACCCGGTTGGCGAAATAGCAGGCTGCCCAGCGACTCGCTTTGCAGGTGTCGCAGGTGCCGCAGTGGGCCGTTCAGGGTTGCCTGCGGGATTATACTGCGTGCATATACCCAGGGCTGGTCAAAACAGATCAGCAGTACCTCTCGTACCAGCGCCCACTGTCGGTTGGGCAGTCCCAGCAGCCTTTGTTCAGACAGCTGTGGCTGTTGCCAGCCTTGACGCTGGCGCTGAACGCGGAAATTACCCCCGGTCGCGTTTACCAGCTGTTCGGTCAGCGAGCCTTCATTGAGTAGCCAGTGCTCGGCCCCGCCTGGTAATTCAGCGCGCTTGAAGGAGCGCAATGGTCGCCAGCGCGGGTCGCGGGCATTTTCTTGACGGGAGCGGGATTGTGGCACGCGCGCAGTTTGCCACCTGCCCGGCTGCCATGCCAGCATTGTTCGAACTATACTCACCCCAGGATTGCCCGGTAAACAAGGAGAACCCCGTGCAGTTGTCGACAACCATCTATGAGAAAAAAGGCCACGTTGCCTATGTCACTCTCAACCGACCCGAAAAACTCAATGCCATGGATGACACCATGCACCGTGAGTTGGCAGAAATATGGGCAGACTTTCGTGACGATACGACGCTGCGGGTGGCAATTTTATCAGGCAAGGGGCGCTGCTTCAGTGCCGGTGCCGATCTCTCGGGCGGTACACCGGAGACTTTTACATACACCGGTGTGGCGCCGGATATTTCGCAGACGCAGAAACTGTACAAGCCCATTATTGCCGCACTGCACAGCCATGTAGTGGGTTACGGTTTATGGATTGCCCTGGATGCGGATATTCGCATCGTCACGCCAGACACTTCTTTTTAGCTGCCAGAACCCCAGTGGGGAATTGCCACCATTCCCTGTGCCTGGTTTCCCAAGATCATGCCCTGGGCGATTGCCTCAGAGTTGCTGTTACTGGCGGAACGAATCCGTGCCGAGCGCGCCTACCAGTTGGGGATGATCAATAAAATCGTGCCGGTGGATCAACTCATGGCGGAGGCAGAAAAGCTGGCGAGGCGCTTTTGCGAGTTGAGCCCGGTGGCCGTGCAGGGCATGAAAGAATCCATGGTGCGGGCCTCGACGCTGGACTACGCCGCGGTTGACCATATAACGGACTGGGTGCAAACGCGGGTCATGAACTCGGCAGACCGCCAGGAAGGTGCCCGGGCTTTCATCGAGAAACGACAGGCTGTGTGGGAAGACGAGTAGCTGCCCCGGAGGGTAGGTGTCTCCGTGCCCAGCGACCCGGTGCGGCACTTGCACATTTTTTGTACGGCACTATAGTGTTGCCTCCTGATTTTTCCTGTCCAGAATTGTAAAAAATAGAGAGAGGCAACATGAGCAAGTGGGAATGTATTGTTTGTGGGCTCGTTTACGACGAAGCAAAGGGTTGGCCAGACGACGGCATCGCGCCGGGCACCAAGTGGGAAGATGTTCCCGAAGACTGGTTGTGCCCGGATTGTGGGGTTGGCAAAGAAGACTTTGAGCTGATTGAAGAGGCGCCGGTTGAACAGGTACCCCACCACGAGGAGCCTGTTGTAGACAAGATTCATGCGCCGGTAATTATTATCGGTACTGGCCTGGCCGGTTATGGCCTGGCCAAGGAGTTTCGCAAGCACGACAGCGAAACACCACTGATCCTTATCAGCTCTGACGACGGTCGCTCCTACTCCAAACCGATGTTGTCTACCGGTTATACCAAGGACACCAGTGCCAATGACCTGGCCCAGGTAGATGCCGGTGGCATGGGTAAAAATCTCAAAGCCAGCGTCTGGACCATGACCCACGTCGGTGAAATTGATACTGACAAGCAGTTGATCATGGTGGGCGACGCCCAGACCACTATCCACTATAGTAAGTTAGTGCTCACTGTCGGCGCAGACGTTATTCGTCCGCCTATCGAAGGGGATGCATGCGAGTACGTCTACACGATTAATGACTTGCTGGATTACGATGATTTTCGCCAGGCAGTGAAGAAAAATAATGTCAAAAAGGTCTGTATTATTGGCGGCGGCCTGATTGGCTGTGAATTCACCAACGACTTGCTCAACGGTGGTTTTGAAGTGGAAACCGTGGACCCGCTGGGCTACTGTTTGCCAACACTGCTACCCGAAGCGGCGGGCAAGGCCGTGCAGAGAGCACTTGAGGAAAAGGGCGCAAAATTCCATTTTGGTCCACTGGTCACAGCAGTTAACAAGGCCGAGGATGGTGTTCTGGTCAGCCTTAATACCGGCCAGACTATTGCCGCTGATATCGTGCTGTCCGCGGTCGGTGTTCGCCCACGGATCGACCTGGCACAGGCCTCTGGGCTGGAGGTAAAGCGCGGCATTGTTACCAACCGTTTGCTGGAAACCAGCGCTGCCAATGTCTATGCATTGGGTGATTGCGCTGAGGTTGCCGGCCATGTGCTGGTGTATGTGGCTCCCTTGATGGCGGCGGCGCGTGCGCTCGGCAAGACCTTGGCCGGAGAGCCTACCGAGGTTGCCTACCCCGCTATGCCGGTCAGTGTGAAGACACCGATCTGCCCGATCGTGGTTGCCCCGGTTGCTCCCGACACCGAGGGCGAGTGGCATATTGTCGAAGAAGGCAACAATGTGAAGGCGGAGTTTCGCAGCGCTGACGGTACCCTGTTGGGCTTTGCCCTCACCGGTGAGGCCACCAGGGACAAGATGACCCTGCAAAAAGAACTGCCGGCTATTCTTGCCTGATCCACTTTTGCAGGACGCACTCTTGATGGGTGCACGGGGCCTGGTGCAGCGCTGGTTACACGATTGTGTGCTAGCGCTGGAGCTGTGCCCCTTTGCCGCACCGGTGGTGCGCGACGGCAGTCTTCGCATCGCGATTTCAGATGCACTCGAGCCCCCTGCCCAGCTGCGCGATTTTTTGCTGGAACTGGATCGCTTACAAAATAGCTCTGAACAGGAAATTTCCACGACCCTGCTGGCATTTTCCCGGCAGCCACAGGACTTTGATGACTTTTTGGACCTGGTTGGCGAGGCCCAGGCCCTGCTTGAAGAGGCAGGTTTGGAGGGCCTGGTACAGCTGGCACATTTTCACCCCCGGTACCTATTTGCCAATGAAGCGCCCGACGGCTTGTCTCATTTCAGCAATCGTAGCCCGCTGCCAATTATCCATCTGATTCGAGAATCGATGCTGACGCGGGTAGTGGAAGCAGTTCCCGACCCGTCAGCTATTCCCCGTGCCAACATGGCCCGCCTGGAGGCAATGGGCAGGGAAGAGGTGCAGCGTCGCTGGCAGGCGCTGTTGGTGGAGCCGGCCAATGGGCAGGGCGACTAGACCGACGCAAAGCGTTCGGCGCCACCCAGCCAGCGCCTGATCAGGGCATCTACATGCTGCGGGGACTGATCGGCTATCTGCATAGCCAGTGTTTTTACCTGGTCCAGCAGGTCCGCGTGTAGCTGGATATCGGCCACTCGAAATTCCATAAGCCCGGTTTGGCGCGTGCCCAGTACTTCGCCGGGGCCGCGCAGTTCGAGATCTCTTTCGGCGATGTAAAACCCGTCATTGCTGGTCCGCATGATCTCCAGGCGGGTTTTGCCCTGGCTGCTCAATGGCAGCTGGTAGAGCAACACACAGTGGCTTTGCTCACTGCCGCGACCGACCCGGCCGCGCAGCTGATGCAATTGTGCCAGCCCCAGTCGCTCAGGGTTTTCGATAATCATCAGGCTGGCATTGGGCACATCTACGCCTACCTCGATCACCGTGGTTGCCACCAGCAATTGAATTTCGCCGGACTTAAAACGCTGCATAAGTTGCTGTTTTTCCACTGACTTGAGGCGGCCGTGTATTAACCCGATGCTGATATCGGGGAGTTGATCCTGCAACTCTGTGGCGGTTACCTCAGCAGCCTGGCACTGTAGTGCTTCCGATTCTTCTATCAGGGTACAGACCCAGTAAGCCTGGCGGCCCGCGCGACAGGCGAGGGAGACGCGTTCAACGATTTGCTGTCGGCGCTCACTGCCAATCAGCACTGTTTTAATAGCCTGCCGGCCGGGCGGCAACTCATCAATTATGGAACAGTCCAGGTCGGCGTAGGCCACCATGGATAACGTCCTGGGAATGGGGGTAGCTGTCATAACCAGCTGGTGTGGCCGCTCGCCCTTGTCGGTCAGGCTGAGCCTCTGGTGCACGCCGAAGCGGTGTTGTTCATCGACGATAACCAGGCCCAGTTGCGCGAAGGTTACGCTTTCCTGAAACAGTGCGTGGGTGCCAATGATCAGTTGGCTATCACCGCTGGCTATGGAGGCCAGCATTTGTTTTCGTGCCTTGCCTTTGAGGCGGCCGGTCAGCAGGCAGGGTGTTAGCCCCAGGGGCTCAAGCCAGGCGCTGAAGCTCTGGTAGTGTTGTTCCGCCAGGATCTCCGTCGGTGCCATGATGGCGACCTGGTAGCCACAGTGTATGACTTGCTGGGCTGCGCAGGCGGCGACCACGGTTTTACCCGAGCCGACGTCCCCCTGCAGCAGTCGCAGCATCGGTTGGGCCTGATCGAGATCGGCAGATATTTCTGCTATTACTCGTTGCTGCGCTGCGGTGAGGGAGAACTCCAGACGCTCAATAAAGCTCTTTATGGCCTGCTTGCCGCGGCCCATTGCAGGGGCGCCCAGGGCCTGCGTCTGGCGACGCAATTTTTCCATGGAGAGGTTGTGCGCTACCAGCTCTTCCAGCGCCAGGCGCAACTGGGCCGGATGGCGTCCCTCGCGAATAAGATCCTGCGGGGCATCGGGTGGCGGGGCGTGTAAATACTGCAATGCATCAACCAGGGTCATTGCGCCAGCCTCACCTGGCGGTAGTAAATCTGGCAGAGACGCGGCCGCCAGCTGCGCTACGGCCTGCTCGCACAACTTGCGCCAGGTAGTTTGCGTAATACCGGCGCTGGTTGGGTAGACCGGTGTGAGGGCTTCCTCTACGCCGTGATCGTCATCCTTGTCCAGCTTTCGATATTCGGGGTGATAGATTTCCAGTCCGCTGGCACCGCGGCGCACCTCACCGTAGCAGCGTAGTCGACAACCCGGTTCCAGGTTGCGTTTTTGGGCCGCCGAGAAATGAAAAAAACGCAGGGTTAGCGAGCCGGTGCCATCCTGGATTCTGCACACCAGGCTGCGCCGGCGGCCGTAGGCGACGTCGGCGAGGCGCACCTCGCCTTCCACCACCACATCATCGCCCGGTTGCAGTGCGCCAATCGGTGTAACACGGGTGCGGTCCTGGTATCGCAGCGGCAGGTGAAACAACAGGTCCTGCAACTGTGCAATGCCCGCTTCTGCCAGTTTGGCGCTCATGCGGGGGCCAACTCCATGCAGGTCGGCAACCGGACGCGCGGAAAGATCACTCATTACTTGCTACATCGAACCCCGTGGATTAGTAGTTCCCGCGTCAGTTACAAAGCCATAATCACTTCGACTTCAATGGCCACCGCCTTGGGTAGAGCCGCCACCTGGACGCAGGCCCGGGCCGGGTAGGGCTCTTCGAAAAACTGTGCCATTACTTCGTTTACCGCCGCGAAGTCACCGAGATCGGTGAGTGAAATATTGACCTTTATCGCGTCATTGAGCGTACCGCCGGCGGCTTCGGCGACAGCGGCGAGGTTTTGAAAAACGCGTGCCGCCTGGTCGGAAATATCCCCGTCTATTATCTCCATGGTCTCCGGATCCAGTGGAATTTGGCCAGACAGCCAGACGGTGTTGCCGACCTTAACGGCCTGGGAATAGGGGCCGATTGCCTGCGGTGCAGCCGGGGTTGAAATCACGGCGCGATTACTCATGGTGTTCTCCTTTGATCTTCACTGCTTGCTGCGTATGACTTTACGCACTTCTTTCAGGGTACGAATACGTTTCATTATAGCTGCCAGTTGGGTGCGGCTTTTGATAGACACCTCGAGGTCGACGAAGCTGAACTGGTAATCCTTGTCTTCGCTACTGATCTTTTCGATGTTTACATCGAGGCTGTTGATGCGGGTGGCAAGTACCGCGATTATGCCGCGGCGATTTTCTACTTCGATACGCAGGGCCACCGAAAATTCTCCTTCTACCTCATCATCCCAGCGCAGGGGAATCAGCTTGTCGGTATTGTTGCGTAATTCAGCCAGGTTGTGGCACTGCTCGCGATGTACCACGATGCCTCTCTCCGAGCTGATATATCCCGCCACAGCATCGCCCGGAATAGGGTGGCAGCATTTGGCATAACTGACCATAAAGCCCTCGGTACCGCACAGGGCCACCGGTGCTGCAGTGAACGTGGACGAGCCGTCGCTGGACTCATGGCTTTCTCCCAGCAGTTGTTGGGCGGTGATGATGGCGATGCGATTACCCAGTGCAATGTCTTCCAGCAGCTGATCCATGTTTTGGTAGTTGGTCTGTGCCAGGTAGGCCTCGATGTTGGCAACATCCAGCTCCTCCAGGGTGACATCGAAGCTGGCCAGTGATTTCTCCAGCAGGCGCCGGCCCAGGACAATGGAATCCTCACGGCGCTGTTGTTTCAGGAAATGGCGAATGTTGGTGCGAGCCTTGGCGGTAACAGCATAATTAAACCAGGCGGGATTAGGCCGCGCACCCGGGGCAGTGAGAATCTCAACGGTTTGGCCGCTTTGCAGGGGCTCTGAAAGTGGCGCCAGGCGACGATTGATACGACAGGCCACGCAACTGCTGCCAACATCGGTATGCACTGCATAGGCAAAATCAACCGCCGTGGCGCCCCTGGGTAGTTCGAAGATATCGCCCTTGGGGGAGAATACGTAGACCTCATCGGGGAACAGGTCGATCTTGACGTTTTCAATAAATTCCAGTGAATTGCCAGCGCGCTCTTGCATCTCCAGCAAGCCTTGTACCCACTGTCGTGCACGGGCATGGCTGCTGTTCACACCAGCCCCTTCATTGGATTTGTAGAGCCAGTGCGCAGCGATGCCGTTATTGGCCATATCCTCCATTTCGTGAGTACGAATCTGGATTTCTATAGGCACACCGTGCATGGCCATCAATACCGTATGCAGGGATTGGTAGCCGTTGGCCTTGGGTATGGCAATATAATCCTTGAACTCCCCTGGCACGGGTTTGTAAAGGCTGTGAATGCAGCCCAGCACCCGGTAGCAGGTATCCACGGAATCAACGGTGATGCGGAACGCAAAGATATCCATAATTTCTGAAAAGCTTTTGCGCTTGGTCTTCATCTTTTGATAAATGCTGTACAGGTGCTTTTCGCGACCCACTACGTCTGCTTCATGCCCCTCTCGCTCCAGGCAAGCCTCAATCTGGTGGCGGGTTTTCTCGACCAGTTCCTTGCGGTTGCCACGGGCGTGGCGCAGGGCGGCGGAGATGCGCTCCGCGCGCATAGGGTACAAAGCTGCGAAGCCGAGGTTCTCAAATTCTATACGCACGTTGTTCATGCCCAGTCGCAGGGCGATGGGGGCGTACATATCCAGGGTTTCGCGGGCGATACGGCGTCGCTTGTCGACGTTCAGCACCCCCAATGTGCGCATATTGTGGAGCCGGTCGGCCAGTTTGACCAGAATCACCCGGATATCCTTGGCCATGGCCAGCGCCATTTTCTGGAAATTCTCGGCCTGCTGCTCTGCCTGCGAGCTGAAATCAATCTGGGTGAGTTTGCTAACCCCGTCGACGAGGTCTGCGACAGAGTGGCCGAACTGGCTTTCTATGGCTGATTTGTCGATGCCGGTATCTTCAATAACATCGTGCAGCATGGCCGCCATCAAACTCTGGTGGTCCATGTGCATGTCGGCCAGAATGCCGGCGACGGCCAGCGGATGAGTAACGTAGGGCTCCCCACTGCGCCGGAATTGCCCGTAGTGGGCCTGTTCCGCGAAGTAGTAGGCGCGCTTTACCTGGTTACTCTGGTCTGGATTGAGATAGGTTTGCAGGGTGTTATCGAGGGCACTAATGCTATTCATTGCTGGATAGTGCCCCCGTCGGTGCCCTAGGTCAGATCGACTGGGTAGACTCCATGGCTTCGAGGAACTCTTCGTCTACGTCCACTTCTTCTTCGCGGGTGAGGATGTCAGCGGTAATAAACCCTTCGGCGATCTCACGCAGAGCGATAACCGTGGGCTTATCTGACTCTTCCTCGACCATGGGTTCTTTGCCGCCGGTAGCGAGCTGGCGTGCGCGTTTGCTCGCGACCATGACCAATTCAAAGCGATTTGCGACGTTTTCCAAACAATCTTCTACAGTTACACGTGCCATTTTTTGCTGTCCTGTTTCTTGCTCATTAATAAGCCAGCCGCATAGCGGGCTTTTGAGCGGGCCGGAATGCGGTGAAAAGTGGATCGGGCCAGTGCTGGACCCGAAAGAACCGGCGATTATAGCAAAAACTCTGGCTTAGGACAGTAATTCAGTAAGCAGGCCCTGGTGACGTACGATTTGCGATTCTGTGCGCAAGCCCTGACTGTCGACGATACACTGTAGTTCGATTAGCGCCTGCTCAAAATCATCATTTACCACGATAAAATCGGCTTCCGGGTAGTGGGAGATTTCATCCGCCGCCTGGCTCATGCGCTGCGCGATAACGGCAGCGTCGTCCTGGCCACGGTTGGTTAAACGCTGCTGCAGGGCGGCCCGTGAGGGCGGCAGGATGAAAATGGAGACGCTGTCGGGGCGCTGTCTCTTGATTTGCTGCGCGCCCTGCCAATCGATTTCCAGGATAACGTGAACGCCACTTCGCAACTGTTTTTCCACCCAGTCCTGGGAGGTTCCGTAGAAGTGGTCGTAAACCCGCGCGTGTTCCAGGAAGGCAGTGCGAGCCAGCATTTCCTGAAAGGCGGCCTCAGCGACGAAGTGATAATTGACGCCGTCTTGTTCAGCGGGGCGCATGGGGCGAGTGGTATGTGATATCGATATGCAAACTTTGCCATCGATCTGGGCCAGGGCTTCGACAAGGCTGGTTTTTCCTGCGCCGCTGGGCGCGGACACGGTGAACAGTGTCCCGGGACTTTGCATGGTGGGAATTACTCCAGGTTTTGTATTTGTTCGCGCATCTGTTCGATGAGCACTTTTAATTCTACTGCGTTTTGTGTGCTGGTGCTGGAAATCGATTTGGAACTGAGAGTGTTGGCCTCCCGGTTAAGTTCCTGCATGAGAAAGTCCAGCCGGCGTCCGCAGGGTCCCCCTTTAGCAAGCACCCGCTCTACCTCTCCCACATGGGCATGCAGGCGGTCCAACTCTTCCTCAACGTCAGTTTTCTGCGCCAGTAACACCATTTCCTGTTCCAGGCGCTGCGGGTCGAGCTCGGCGGTTACATCTGCCAGGCGCTGTTCCAATCGTTGTCGCTGGTGGGCCATCAGTTCGGGCATCAGCTGGCGGGTGTTGTCGACTTCCACCAGTACGGCCCGCAGGCGCTCGCCAATAAACTCAGCCAGCTTGGCGCCCTCACGGGCCCGGTTGTCCTGCAGGCTCTGCAGGGCGCGCTTGAATATGCCGGTAGCTCTTGCCTGCAGGTCGTCCTCGTTATCGTCGGGGTTTTCCAGTACCCCCGGCCACTGCAAAACGGCCAGTGCATCCGGTGGTTGGCAGGGCCCCATTAAGGCATTGACCTGGTTGGAGGCCGCCGCCAGTTGTTGCAGGCGTTCGGTATTGATTTGTAATGCAGAATCCTGGCCTGACGGGGCCTGCCAGCGCAATTGGCACTCAAGTTTGCCGCGCGCCAGCGATTTTTGCACGAGTGCGCGCCAGCTTGGCTCCAGGCCACGCAACCGCTCGTGCAATTTAAAGTGGCAGTCCAGGTAGCGATGGTTGACGGAGCGAATTTCAACCACCAGGCTGCCAGCGTCAGACTCGTCACTCTCCCGGGCAAAGGCTGTCATGCTGTTGATCATAGCTAGGTGCTCCGAAAAGCCGTTGATTTTAACAGCCCTGCCTTAATTCGCCAGAGGTTGACGTATAATGCGCGCCCCTTATTCGTCCATGAGTATTTGCTATGTCCCGACCCGGCGGCCGTCAGCCTGACCAGTTGCGAGAAATATCCATCACGCGCCAATTCACCCGTCATGCGGAGGGTTCTGTGCTTATCGCTTGCGGCGACACCAAGGTTATCTGTACGGCCAGCGTAGAGGCGGGTGTGCCGCGCTTCCTGCGCGGCCAGGGCAAGGGCTGGGTAACCGCTGAGTATGGAATGCTGCCGCGTTCTACCGATAGCCGCATGGGCCGTGAGGCGGCCCGGGGCAAGCAGGGTGGCCGCACGGTAGAGATACAGCGCCTGATCGGCCGTTCACTGCGCGCGGCGATAGACTTCAAGGCGCTGGGAGAGAACACTATTATGATTGATTGTGACGTGATCCAGGCCGATGGTGGTACTCGTACAGCATCAATTACCGGTGCCTGCGTGGCGTTGGTGGATGCACTGCGTTACATGCAACGCAATGCCATGATCACCACAGACCCACTGCGGCAAATGGTGGCTTCTGTCTCCGTGGGTATTGTTGATGGCGTACCGGTACTGGACCTGGATTACCCTGAGGATTCCAGTGCCGACACGGACATGAATGTGATCATGACCGAGGCCGGCGATTTTATTGAGGTGCAGGGCACGGCTGAGGGAACGGCTTTTAATCGCAGTGAACTTGATTCCCTGCTCGACCTGGCCAGCGGCGGCATTGCTGAACTCATTGCTATTCAAAAGGCTGCGCTGGACTCTACTGGTCAGGCCTAGTGCGCGCCGATCAGGCTGTCGGCTGTATATCGTAATCCATTATTACCGGCGCATGATTGGAAAATTGCTTGCTCTTGTAGATAGCGCCGTACTCGATAGCATACCTGAGGCCACTGGAGACCAGCTGGTAATCCGTGCGCAAGCCGCTGGTGGCACGGTCTCCATCTGGCCACCAACTGAATTCATCGGAGTCTGAATTAATTTCGCGAAAAGCATCCACGTAGCCTAGCCCCAACACTTCCTCAATCCACTGTCGCTCTTCGGCCAGAAAGCCTGAACGGGTGCTGTATTGCTCGGTATCCTGGACGTCAGCGGCAGTTTGGGCGATATTCCAGCCCCCACAGATGATAAATTCGCGGCGTTTATTGCGGATTTTGCCCAGGTGTGCCTTCAGTAACTCCAGAAATTCTGACTTGCGCGTTCGCTCCTCACTATCCGCCTCGCCACCGGGTGGTACCAGCAGGCAGCCGATGCTCACGTTGCTGTAATCAGCCTGGATGTAGCGCCCTTCCATGTCAAAATCGGCGAAGCCCAGACCCGTCATTATGGCCTTGGGCAGGGTTTTGCAATAGAGCGCCACGCCATTTTCCTTGCCGTCAACGGAATCGAGAAAATAGGCGTTGTACTCGGGTGGGAAGAACTGGTCGGCCTGCAGGTCGAACTCGGCACAGCCGAGGTCCTGAATGCAGATAAAGTCGGCATCCTGCTCCTTTATCCAAGTATAAAACCCTTTGTCGGCAGCATTCTTTATGCCGTCAGCGCACAGGCTGATAACTCTCATCAGTAGCTCCTTTAAGCGGATGAGTCTGCCACCTGCAGGGTCGAATTTATTCGACCGAACAACGCCTTGATCGGGTTATTGGTCGAATAAATTCGACCCTGCGGGTGGCAAGTAAATCTGTATGGTTACGCCCTGAACCCTTATTATGGTTGACTGTTCCGGTGCGTAGGGCGATCATTTATACAGCATAATGGCGCCATGCGATACTATCGCAGGCGGCTTTTACCAGGCAGATGGATCCCTGCAAAGATGAAGAATTACCAGAGTAGTTTTATTGAGCTGGCACGACAGGTAGGCGCGCTCAGGTTTGGCGAATTTACCCTCAAATCAGGCCGTGTGAGCCCCTATTTCTTCAATGCGGGGGCCTTTTGCACGGGCCGCTCGCTGGCATTGCTGGGCCGTTGCTATGCCGATGCCATCGTTGACTCCGGCCTTGAGTTCGATGTCATGTTCGGCCCGGCTTACAAGGGCATTCCACTGGCGGCGAGCATAGCCGTGGCCTTGTCTGACCATCACGGGCGCGATGTTCCCTGGACCTATAACCGCAAAGAAGCCAAAAACCACGGCGAAGGTGGCATTCTGGTAGGAGCACCATTGGAAGGTCGCGTTCTGGTGGTAGATGATGTTATTACTGCAGGTACTGCAGTTCGTGAAGTATTGTCTATAATAGAGGATCAGGGAGCGATCTGTGTCGGTGTTGCCATAGGCTTGGACAGGCAGGAGCGCGGACAGGGCGAGCTTTCTGCAATACAGGAGATCGAACAGGAGTTCGATCTGCAGCTTGTGAATATTATCAGCCTGGTGGACTTGATTGAGTATTTTCGCCAACAGGGAGGAGAGTCTGCCGCCATGCTGGCGTCCATGCAGGAGTATCGGGCTCAATATGGTGTAAATTGTTAGCTGTAGCCGCGGTATTACGCGTGCCGCGACTTGTGTTCACCGAGCCTAGCTAATATATTGGGATTAAACAGGATGTTGCTATTTTTTCAATACTAATGCGTAACCTTGCCAGACCTCTTACGTGGCTCACCTTGCTCAGCCTAATGGCTGTGAGTTTCGCTGCGCATGCGCAAAGAGGAGGGGGCTACCTCTACCGCTACCGGAATGATGCTGGCTTCACGGTTATTGACCATAAAATTCCCCCCAACTATGTGCACAAAGGATACGAAATCCTCAATTCAGATGGCACGCTACGCCAGGTCGTACCTCGCGCATTGACCAAGGAAGAACGCGCCAATCGTTCCAGTGACGCCTATCATAAACAGGTAGAGGTGGAGGAGAAGGAGCGATTGCTCAAGTGGGACGAATCCCTGTTGCTGCGCTATAGCAGTATTGAGGATATTGAGGCTGCCCGGGACCGGGCGCTGAGAGAGTTGCGTATCCGTATTAGCATTTTGCGCAGTAATGTGCGCTCCCTGAAATTGCAAGTGGAGAGCAACCAGACGCGCGCCGCGGATATTGAGCGTGGTCGTGGCGTGGTACCGGTGGAAATAGTGTCGGCCATTGATGGCCTGCAAGGCGAGATTATCGAGACGGAGCGTTCAATCGAAGAACGGGGCCGGGAAATCGATGTTGTGGAGCAAGGTTTTCAGCGAGATATTGACCGCTTTGCACTCTTGCTCGATAAAGTTGAATTGCGCAAGCGCTATTCGCGGACACCCGACTAAGCCCGGCGCAGTCGCCCGCGGTTAGAAAGCGCCCGGCTATTGGGCAGTTGTGGTGGTACGAAAAAACCCCTCTATCAGCAGTTGCCATTGATCGGGCCAGCCGTCGGTGGGTGATCGCTGAAAGCCGCTGCGCACATATTGGGATATTCGGCCTTCTGCCACCGCCAGTAGCAGATTTGCCGCCGTATTTATTGGCAATACAGGGCGCAGCCCTTCTCGCATCTCTGCTTCCCGCAACACCTGCTTGAGTTGGGTTTCGAAACGGTCGAAAAGCTGGGCTACCCGCACGTGCAGGCGTTCAGTTTCCCCGGTCAGGGCATCGCCGCCAAGGATTCGGGTAATGCCTGGGTTGCGCTCGGCAAAGGTCAACAAAAGGGTCAGCATCTTTTCGCAGCGAGTGGCGGCGCTGGTCTCTTCTGCCAGGATGAGGTTGATGCGACTGAACAGGGTCTCCTCGATAAACTCAATCAGGCCCTCAAACATTTTTGATTTGCTGGGGAAGTGTCGGTACAGCGCGGCCTCGGACACACCGACTTGCCTGGCCAGTCGTGCCGTGGTGATACGCTCACCCGGATTTGCCTCCAGCATGTGTGCCAGGGCCTCCAGGATTTGTTGTTTTCGTTGCGATTTTCTCGCTGACATACCGTGCGCAGAATAATGAGAATAGGGTGATTAATGCTAGCCGTATCACTGGGGCCCTGCAATACACAGGGGGCCTTTTTACCTTGTTTTTTTAGCCTTTTGCTTACATTCCGGCGGTTATGAGCGTGCCGACGCCCTCATCGGTAAACACTTCCAGTAGTACGGCGTGTGGAACCCGGCCATCGATGATGTGCACGCTGGTGACTCCGCCTTTAACCGCATCCAGCGCACACTGGATTTTAGGCAGCATTCCACCATGTATGGTACCGTCGGCGATGAGCTCATCTACCTGCGCGGGGTCGAGCCCGGTGAGTATGTTGCCGGACTGATCCAGCAGGCCTTCCACATTGGTTAACAGCATCAGTTTCTCTGCGTGCAATACTTCGGCCAATTTACCGGCCACCAGGTCGGCATTGATATTGTAGGAGCTACCATCGCGGCCAACGCCAATGGGGGCGATGACCGGAATAAAGTTGCTGTCCAGGATCATATGGACCACTTCGGGATCTATGGCCTCTACCTCTCCGACATGACCAATATCTATGATCTCGGGCGCCTGCATGGCGGGGCTCTGGTGGCTCACTTTCAGCTTGCGTGCGAGGATCAGTTGCCCATCCTTGCCGGTCACGCCAATTGCCTTGCCGCCATTGCGGTTAATACTCGAAACAATGTCCTTGTTTACCGTGGCACCCAGCACCATTTCCACGACGTCCATGGTGGCGCTGTCTGTGACTCGCATGCCGTTTACAAACTCGGTGTGAATATTGAGTTTTTCCAACAGGGCACCGATCTGTGGGCCACCGCCATGCACCACAATGGGGTTGAAGCCGACCAGCTTCATCAACACCACGTCGCGGGCGAAACTCTCCTTGAGTTCGGGATCCACCATGGCGTTGCCGCCAAACTTTAGGACCACCGTTTTGCCCGTGAAGCGCTGGATATAGGGCAGCGCCTGAGTTAAAACCTTGGCGATATTGAGGGCGGAATCCCTGTTTTGTGAACGGCGGGAAGAGGACACTAGAATCCCGGATCCAGATCGGGTGCAACCTTGGCCAGTTGCTCCCGGAACTGCTGCATAATGCGCTCCAGGGAGTCGGTATCGTGAGCTTCAAAGCGCACCGTCAGGGCCGGCACGGTATTGGATGCCCGCACCAGACCCCAGCCATCGTTGTAGTCGACCCGCACCCCATCCAGATAGTTGACCTTGCCCGGGCTAAAGTCGCCGTTCTTGACCAGGCTGTCTATCAGTGCAAACTTTATATCCTCGTCGACGGGAATGCGTATTTCCGGCGTACTTTCGGTGTCGGGAAAATCGCTGAGCAGGGTGCTGAGGTCGGTGCCCGCACCACTGACTATCTCGGCCAGCCTGGCGCTGGCATACATGCCGTCATCGAAGCCAAACCAGCGCTCACCAAAGAAAATATGGCCGGAGAATTCACCCGCCAGTAATGCGCCTGTATCCAGCACTTTTTGTCGCATGAAGGCGTGTCCGGTTTTGCACATGATGGGCCGGCCGCCATAGCGGCTTACCAGCTGGGACAGGTGTCGGCTGCACTTTACATCGAAGATGACATCGGCACCGGGGTTGCGGGAAACCACGTCCTGCGCAAACAGCATCAAGAGCTTGTCAGTACGAACAATATGTCCTTCAGCGGTTACCACCGCGATGCGATCGCCATCGCCATCAAAGGCGACGCCAAAATCAGCGTCTTCCTCCTGTACCCGATTCTGTAAATCCACCAGGTTTTTTTCGTCGGAGGGGTCCGGAGGATGGTTGGGGAAGGTACCGTCAACCTCGCAATAAAGTGGCACGACCTCGCAGCCCAGTTCTTCCAATAGCACCGGTCCCACACCGCCAGCGACGCCGTTACCGGCATCGACGACAATCTTCAGGGGAGCAGCAATCGCCATATCGCTTGCCACGGCCTCGATATAGTCTCGGCGTATATCCTGTTTCGCCAGTCGTCCGGCACCCTCGCTGAACTTGCCCTCGATTACCAGGTCGCGCAACTGTTCCAGTTGCTCACCAGCGAAAGGTTTACCGTCCATGGTTATCTTGATGCCGTTGTACTCAGGCGGGTTGTGGCTGCCGGTCACCATGATACCGGTCTTGGTGCTGAGGGTGTGGGTTGCATAGTACAGCAGTGGGGTAGGCACAATACCGATATCAATGACATCGCGGCCGGTGTCCAGCAGGGCCTTGACCAGAGTATTCCTGATCAGCGGGCTGGTGGTGCGACCATCGCAGCCAACGATAAGAGCCTGCTGCTCAAGTGTGCCGGCCAGGGTCCCCAGGGCTTTGCCGATGCGAATCACCAGCTCATTATCAAGTTCATCTGGTGCCAGGCCGCGGATGTCATAGGCGCGAAAGATGTGTGCAGGAAAGCCTTCTTCAATTGCGGTGGCAGCTGGAGCGGCGGCGGACTCTTCCTCAATCAAGGCATCCTCGTTCTCATCCACATCTGTATCGATCATGTCGGTGCTCTGGAACATGGGATCAGAGTAGCCATCCTCGCCCTCGCGGCGGGCCATTCTCTTTTTGCCCTTGGCGCCAATTTTTGCGGTATGGCGCAGGGTGGTCCGCCGCAGTTGTTTGGCTAGTGGCAGCAACTGGGGAATGGTTAGTTCAAACGGGTTCTTTTTGTCAGCGGCGATTGAAATGCGTTCTACCTCGGCAGTGAAGGAGCGCTCAAACAGAAAAAGTAGTGTCAGCATTGCGCCCACCACGGAGAGCAGTATGACGGCCAGTACCGCCATAACCGGTGTAGTGCTGACGCGCAACTGGCTCAGCATCAGCGCAGAAGGGGTGTAAACCAGAGACCATCGCCCATCGTTCAGTTTGACGCTGCTCTGATAGTCGACAACTTCGCCATTGCCGGATGTGGCAATTTCATCGGCACGGGTAAAGTTGCCACTCATAAATATTTGCTGCAGGGACGATCGACCCAGATCCGTGCCTGCGGATGCCAGCGTCTCACTAATAATCTTGTTGTCAAAAGTCGCCAGTATTACCGCCTGTTTGCTGTTATCCCGGGGGTGTTCGATTAGCGCTGCCAGCGAGGTCAGCCAGTTACCTTCAAACTGGTAGGCTTCTGGCAAGGTTGCTTCCCCCTGGCTGGTTCGGCGCAACATATCTACCTCGATGTGATTGCGAAGACCGAGATTGCTGCCCTCCAGGCCGGCTGTGCCCAGATCGCCCATGGTAATGAGCCGCAGGCTGGTAACGCCGGGGAAGTAGTCCATCAGGGCTTTTTCTACCAGCGCAACGTCTTCCACATTGCGACTGTATATGGCTGCCAGCGCGAGTGGAGAATGGGCCGCTATATCAATGCGCATTTTAAATCGATCAAACAAGCGCTCCACATTGGCTGCTTGCTGGTGAGCCAGTTGCTCGGAAGCACGTTGTACCTGGTGGTCCTGCACCGATACTTCCCGCATTAACAGTAAATATACAAAACCGAGCACCAGGGGTAGCAGGATTACCGTAAGGGCGATCAGCCAATAGCGACGAAAGGCATTCCCCCGACTGGAAATACCCTGCGGATTATCGCTGTCACCATTCTGCTTTTTCTTTGTTTTAAGTTTAAACATGCCCTTAACAATTGGCTCCGTAGATTTCTTATGATAGCTGTCTGGGTATTTATACTATATCTATCGTCGGTACTGTGAGGCTATTGTTTCTATCAGAATGCGTGCCAACTGCTGTTTTGAGGTCAGTTCGACAAGCTGCCGGCCCTTGGGCCACAAAATAGTGGCGGCGTTATTGTCGCTATTAAAGCCGGCCTGGTCACTGGCGACGTCGTTGGCCACTATCATATCCAGATTTTTACTCTCTAGCTTGCCCAGGGCATAGGCCTCTACATCCTGGGTTTCAGCAGCGAAACCAACCGTAAAAGGGCGCTGCTGGTGCGTTGCCACAGCAGCGATAATATCGGGGTTGCGAACCAGTGAGATGGTCGTGGTTTCCGCACCCTTCTTGATTTTTTGTGTCGAAATGGATGCGGGTCGATAGTCGGCAACGGCGGCACAGCCGATAAAGATATGGCAGTTACCCAGGCCGGCAATGGCTGCCTGGTGCATTTCCTGCGCGCTAACCACGTCTATACGCTGTACCCGGTCCGGGGTTGCCAGGTTGACCGGACCGCTGATCAGTGTGGTTTGAGCGCCGGCATCAGCGGCTGCCCGGGCGATGGCAAAGCCCATTTTTCCGGAACTGTGATTACTGATATAACGCACTGGATCCAGGGCTTCCCGGGTGGGACCGGCGGTTACTGTGACCTGCAAACCATCCAGCAGGCCGGTGTCGAATGTGCTTTGCGCTGCCGCTACGATTGTGGCTGGTTCTTCCATACGACCGGGGCCAATATCGCCACAGGCCTGCACGCCCTCTGCGGGTCCGACCATGGCAATGCCGCGCTCACGCAGCAACTCGATATTGTCGACTGTGGCAGGGTCTCGCCACATGCCCTGGTTCATTGCCGGCGCCACCAGCATTGGCGCAGCTGTTGCCAGGCACAGGGTGCTTAACAGGTCATCGGCGCGCCCCTGGGCCAGGCGGCTGAGGAAGTCGGCAGTGGCAGGTGCGATCACAACCAGGTCTGCCCAGCGCGCCAGCTCGATATGTCCCATACCGGCCTCGGCCTCGGTATCCAGCAGATCCTGGTGCACGGGATTGCCCGACAGCGCTTGCAGGGTCAGGGGGGTAATAAACTCGCCAGCGCCGCGGGTCATCACAACTCGCACAGTGGCGCCCGCCGTTTGCAAATCGCGCACTAATTGAGCGGATTTGTAGGCTGCTATGCCGCCAGTGACGCCCAGTAACACATTGCGATTAAAAAGTTGCCCCATTGCCTTGACCAATGCCGCAGATATGGCTAATTAATAAAGGAGGAAAGATAACACTCAGTCAAAGGATTTGACACCGAGCTCAATGACTCAAGGAGGAGCAATATGAGCATAGCTACCTGGCCGGCGGGGGAAAGACCGCGGGAAAAAATGCTTTTGAGAGGTGCTGCAGCCCTGTCAGATGCGGAGCTATTGGCGGCAATACTCGGTACTGGCAGCGCTGGCCGCAGTGTATTGCAGTTGGCAGGCGAGTTGTTGCAGCAGTTTGGCAGTCTGCAGGGGGTGCTTGCAGCCAGTTGTGAGGAGATGCAGGCTATGCCTGGCATGGGGCTGGCAAGGTTTGCCCTGTTGCAGGCATCGCTGGAACTGGCGCGACGCTTCTCACTGAGCTGCCTGCAACAACCGGCTGTGGTGCTGACTTCACCCGAGCTTACCCGTCGGTTCCTGCATTGCCATTTGCGCGATCCGTCGCGAGAAGTATTCAGTTGCCTGTTTCTGGACAGCCAGCACGCGGTGATCTGCTGCGAGGATTTATTCTGGGGCACCCTGGACGGAGCGGCAGTGTATCCGCGGGAAGTGGTCAAGCGGGCGCTGCAATTGCGGGCCGGGGCGGTGATCTTTGCCCATAATCACCCCTCGGGTGTGGCCCAACCCAGTGTCGCAGATCGCCGTATCACCGAACGCTTACAGGCGGCCCTGGCGCTGGTGGACGTGCGGGTCCTGGATCACATCATTATTGGCCGTGGCGAGCATTACTCTTTTGCGGATGAGGGGCTGTTGTAGGCTTCCAGGGCTGTAGTCTGCGAGGGTTTTTTGCTTGCCATGCCAGGGGCCTTCTGGTATAAAGTCGCGCTCCGTTTGGCAGGCGTCCGGATAAACCCCGGTACTGCTCGTTATTTAGTAGAAAGCAACACTGTAATCCCAACCGATTTGGGAGTGAGAAGATCATGGCCAGAGTATGTCAGGTTACGGGCAAGCGCCCGGTAACTGGAAATAATGTATCCCACGCAAAAAACCGCACCCGTCGCCGTTTTTTGCCCAATTTGCACCAGCACCGTTTCTGGGTAGAGTCCGAGAAACGTTTTGTCAGCCTGCGCGTCTCTACCAAGGGTATGCGCATTATCGACAAAAAGGGTATTGAGCAGGTCTTGACCGACATGCGTGCCCGTGGCGAGAAGGTTTAAGCGGCCCGTCCGCGAGGAGAACTGATATGAGAGAAAAGGTCAAACTGGTGTCTTCTGCCGGTACCGGTCATTACTACACTACCGACAAGAACAAGCGCACCACGCCGGACAAGCTGGAAATGAAGAAGTATGATCCGGTGGTTCGCAAGCATGTGATGTACAAGGAGTCCAAGATCAAGTAGATCTCTGGATATCCTGAATTAAAAGAACCCGCTGCGGCGGGTTTTTTTGTACCTGGCTTTCTAGTCTGACTGTAAGATATGTCGCACTCGATGCGAATGCTGTGGTAGGCATAGAGCGTTCACTGACACGCCGTGAATACATCCATGTAGGCTCGGGGCCAGCATCCCTGCTGGCCACGGTCTGCTCAAGCTCTATGCCTACCACAGCATGGCAATCAACGCCTTCTGCTGGGAATCATCTGCTATGCCCGAATTACCTGAAGTTGAGACTACCCGCCAGGGGATACTTCCCCATGCCAAGGGCGAGACCATTGTCGCTGTTATCGTGCGTGACAAGCGCCTGCGCTGGCCTATACCGGATGAGTTGGGCCGTATGTTGCCCGGCGCGACCATTTTGGATATTGAGCGGCGTGGTAAATACCTGTTGTTTCGGACCGATGCGGGTACCTTGATTGTCCATCTGGGCATGTCTGGCTCTCTGCGCGTGTTGGTCGACGATGAGCCGGCGGGCAAGCATGATCACGTGGATATTGAGTTGGGCAGCGGCCGCGTACTGCGCTACAACGACCCGCGCCGCTTTGGTTGTATGTTGTGGACCCTGGCAGACCCGCTGCAACATGAACTGCTTTGCCACCTGGGACCTGAACCCCTGCATGCGGACTTTGATGCCGACTACCTGTTTGCCTTGTCACGCCGTCGCAAGGTGGCGGTGAAAACCTTCATCATGGACAGCAAGGTCGTGGTGGGGGTGGGCAATATCTACGCCAACGAGGCGCTGTTTATGGCGGCAATCAGGCCCGGGCGGGCCGCGGGACGGGTATCGCGGCATCACTATGAAGGTCTGGTCGCCGCCATAAAAAACGTGTTGGCGGCGGCCATAGAACAGGGCGGTACTACCCTGCGTGATTTTGTCGGCGGGGACGGTAAACCCGGGTATTTCCGCCAGCAGCTGAATGTCTATGGTCGTGCCGGCCAGCCCTGCCTGCTATGTGGGCTGGAGTTGTCTGAGTCGCGGTTGGGGCAGCGCAGTACGGTGTATTGCCGGAACTGCCAGAGTTAGTCTGCGAATTTCGCGCGCAGGGCGTTGAGCACAGGCTCAGGCACAAAGGGAGAGATATCGCCATTGAGGGAGGCGATTTCGCGCACCAGCGAAGAGGAAATGTAGGACAGGTGCTCGGAGGGCGTCAGGAACACGGATTCAAACTCGGCCCACATGGCGCGATTCATATTGGCCAGTTGAAACTCGTACTCAAAATCGGCTACAGCGCGCAGTCCACGCAACACGCAGTGGGAATTTTTGCTTTTGGCAAATTCGATTAACAGATTGCTAAACCCGCATACTTCAACGTTATCCAAGTGAGTAAGTGATTGCTCACATAGCTCGGTTCGCTGTTCTATAGAGAATAGAGGCGACTTTTTCTCGCTGTAGGCAATGGCGATGACCACATGGTCAAATAGCTTGGCGGCCCGCTCTACCAGGTCGATATGACCGTTGGTAATGGGATCGAAGGTGCCGGGGTAGATCACAGTTTTCATAGATATCCTCTCTAGCGCCAGCGCATGCTAAACAAATTAGTCGCTGTGGACAAATAGTCGGTAACGCACGGCACCGGCCCGCTTGTCCTTGCGCAACGTCCAACCGGTGGGTATGCCGGGTTCTTCCTCCTCTACAGCGGCCTCCACATAGACCTGTGCACCGTCGGCCAGCAGCCCGGAGCCTGCCAACTGTTCACAACTGGGACCCAGCAGGCCTTGCCCGAAGGGAGGGTCCAGGAACACAATATCAAAAACTTGATCCTCAGCTTGCTGCAACCAGCGCAGGGCATCCATTTTGAAAGTTTGCGTCTGCTGGCAGGCCAGGGTGTCCAGGTGTTGCCTGATGTTGTCGATGCTGGTGGCGGAGGCATCGACAAAGGTGCAGTGCTTGGCTCCCCGTGAAAGCGCTTCCAGTCCCAGTGCGCCGCTACCGGCGAATAGATCCAGACAGCGGGCGCCGGCCATTGAGCTGGCCAGCCAGTTGAACAGGGTTTCCCGCACCCGGTCGGGGGTTGGCCGTAGCCCTTCTGTTGCTGTGAATAGCAGTTTCCGGCCGCGCCACTGGCCACCGATAATGCGTAACTGACCTTGCCTGGTGTTGCGCCTGACCCCCATTACCCTGCCTCTTCCATAGGTGGTAGGATACGCGTTTTTTCCAAGCGATAGACATGAAATTTTTCCGGCGCGACAAGAGCAAACAAGAACCTCTGGCAGAGTCGGACAGCCCGGTTATGGATGCTGCTTCGACATCGGCAGAGGAAACTGAACCGGGCGGAGTACTGAACCGCCTGCGGCAGGGCCTAAGTCGTACCAGTAACCAACTGGCAGCCGGGGTGGGTCGTCTCTTTCTCGGCCGCAAGGAAATCGATGCCGAACTACTGGAGGAGTTGGAATCAGAGCTGTTGATGGCTGATGTGGGCGTTGAGGCCACGGTTACTATTGTCAGCCGGTTGACCGACCGGGTCTCGCGCAGGGAACTCGCCGACGGAGATGCCCTGCTGCAGGCATTGCAGCAAGAGTTGCTGCAGTTGTTGGCTCCCTGTGAGCAGCCCCTGTTGCTGGACAGCGCTGCTGCGCCCTACGTGATTCTTATGGTGGGTGTTAACGGTGCGGGCAAAACCACCACCATAGGCAAGTTGGCGCGTCGTTTTCAGGCTGATGGCCACTCGGTGATGCTGGCGGCCGGTGATACCTTTCGTGCCGCCGCAGTGGAGCAGTTGCAGGTCTGGGGTGAGCGCAACGGTGTACCCGTGGTAGCCCAGCAAACCGGTGCTGACAGCGCATCGGTGATTTTTGATGCCTTGCAGGCTGCTAAAGCCCGCGGTATCGACGTGTTGATTGCCGATACCGCGGGACGGCTGCATAACAAAGAAAACCTGATGGAAGAATTGAAAAAAATTGTGCGGGTGATGGGCAAGTTGGACGAAAATGCCCCCCACGAGGTGATGCTGGTGCTGGATGCAGGTATGGGCCAGAATGCGCTGGCCCAGGCTGAGCGCTTTCGCGATATAGCAGGCGTTAGTGGCATCACCCTGACCAAGATGGATGGCACTGCCAAGGGCGGTATTATATTCGCCATTGCGCAAAAGTTGGGCCTGCCTATTCGTTTTGTTGGCGTCGGTGAAAAAGCAGAGGATTTGAGACCTTTTGTGGCTGCGGAGTTTATCGATGCCCTGTTTGCTGACCAGCCCTCCCCGTGATCACATTTGACCGGGTATCCAAGCGTTACCCGGGGGGGCACGATGCCCTTAGTGAACTCAGCTTTACTATTGAAGCGGATGAACTGGTCTTCCTCACGGGTCGCAGCGGCGCGGGCAAAAGTACCCTGCTCAAGCTGATTATGCTGATGGAGCGGCCCAGCCGCGGCCAGGTAATCATTAATGGCCAGAATCTCAACACGTTGCGGCGCGGCGGTATTCCGCAGTTGCGGCGTCAGATTGGGGTGGTGTTTCAAAACCACCAGTTGCTGTTTGATCGCACAGTTTTCGACAATGTTGCGCTGCCGCTACTGATTGCCGGCTACAGTATGCGAGACACCGGTCGGCGGGTGCGCGCGGCACTGGACAAGGTTGGCTTGCTGGCCCGCGAAAAGGATATGCCTGTTACTCTGTCCGGTGGCGAACAGCAGCGCATCGGCATAGCCCGGGCGGTGGTCAACAAGCCGCAGGTTATTCTGGCTGATGAACCTACCGGCAACCTGGACCCGGCCCTGTCCGCCGAGATCATGCAGCTGTTTGAACAATTCAACCAGGTTGGGGTTACCGTGTTAATCGCCAGTCATGACCTGGCGCTGATATCCCGTATGCAACATCGCATCATGACCCTGCGCGATGGCCGCCTGGTGACTGCCGGCGGGGGAGATATTGGCTGATGGTGGCAGGGACGCGCAAAGAGGGCGCCAGTCAGAGTCGCACCAGCATAAAAGACCTGCTGCGCTCCTGGTTGCAGCACCACCGTCTCTCCTCAGTTGATAGTCTGCAGCGATTACTGCGCAGTCCCTTTTCCAGTGTGATGACCTGGCTGGTGATTGGCATAGCACTGGCCCTGCCGGTGGGCCTGTCGGTCGCCCTGGAGAATGTAAAATCGGTCAGCGGCAACCTGGACAGCCCGGCCCAGATATCCCTGTTCCTGCGCACCGAAATGTCTTTTGAGGCCGCGCAACAGCTGCAACAACGCCTGGACAAGCGCGCAGATGTTGCCGCCACCCGGCTGGTTTCCAGGGAGGAGGCCCTACAGGAGTTCCAGCAGTTATCTGGCTTTGGTGACGTGTTGCGCAACCTGGATGACAATCCGCTGCCCAATCTTATTCTGGTGACTCCGGCGGCGCAGCGGTTTGATGGTGAACAGGCCGCACTGCTGCAGGCGCATCTGCAGCAGGAGGCTGGTGTGGCGCGAGCTGTTTTGGACATGGCCTGGGTACAACGGCTCAATGCATTAATGCATCTTAGCCAGCGCCTGGTCATGGTGCTGGCAGCGATCCTGGCATTGGGCGTACTGTTGGTTATTGGTAACACTATTCGCCTGGCGATTGAAAATCGCCGCGATGAAATTGTGGTGGTGAAGCTGGTGGGTGGCAGTGATGCCTTTGTGCGCCGGCCTTTTCTCTACACCGGTCTCTGGTATGGGCTGGGTGGAGCGAGCTTGTCCTGGATCATAGTCAGCGCCGCCCTGTGGGGGCTACGCGGCCCCCTGTCGGCCCTGGCGCTGCTGTACCAGAGTGACTTTCACCTGCAGGGCTTAGGTGCCGTGGCTGGCCTGCAACTGCTGATGCTGGGGGGTGCGTTGGGCCTGTTGGGCGCCTGGCTGGCAGTAGCACGGCACTTGAGCGCCATTCAACCCAGGTAACTCACTGATAACTAACAATAAACCATTTTATATTTCCCCAAAAACGGAACTTTTCAAGAGTTAGCACTCTAACTTAAAGAGTGCTAATATTGCCGATCGTTTAATGGAGAGAAGTCTATGAACACTAGCCTTGCAGCTGTTGACCAGATGGTACCCGGTGCCAATCTGGGTGCCTATGTACAGGCGGTCAGTAGTATCCCCGTGCTCAGTGTTGAGCAGGAGCGGGAGCTGACTGAGGATTTGTTCTACAACGATAATCTTGATGCGGCGCGGCAGTTGGTTATGTCGCACCTGCGCTTTGTAGCACACATTGCGCGCAGCTATAACGGCTATGGCCTGTCAGAGGCTGACCTGATTCAGGAGGGCAATGTTGGACTGATGAAGGCTGTTAAGCGCTTTGACCCTGAGCGCGGCGTGCGCCTGGTGTCCTTTGCTGTGCATTGGATCAAGGCCGAAATCCACGAGTATATTCTGCGTAACTGGCGCATCGTTAAAGTGGCTACCACCAAGGCCCAGCGCAAATTGTTTTTTAACCTGCGTAGCCAGAAGAAACAACTGGGCTGGTTCAGCCAGGCCGAGGCGGAAGCCGTTGCCGAAGATTTGGGCGTTGCGGTTAGCGAAGTACAAAAAATGGAAGGGCGCCTGAGCTCCTATGACGTCACCTTCGACAGCCCCACCGATGCCGACGATGATGACGCCTGGCAGGCTCCCGCGAACTACCTGGAAGACAAGCGCCAGGATCCGTCCCAGCTGGTAGAACAAGCAGATTGGCAGAATAGTAACCAGCAGGCATTGCACCTGGCCATGGCTGATCTGGACGAGCGCAGCAAGGACATACTTGCCCAGCGCTGGCTGGCTGAAGACAAGGCAACCCTGCACGAATTGGCTGCCCAGTACGGCGTGTCCGCTGAGCGCATTCGTCAGCTGGAGCAAAATGCCATGAAAAAACTGCGAGTCTGCCTGGAAGCCTGATCCGGTTCGCACATGGCCAGATGGTATATTGCCCTCGCTGCTGTCAGTGGATTATTGGCAGTAGCCCTGGGTGCCTTCGGCGCCCACGCCCTTAAAACTCGCCTCGATGAGACAGCTCTTTCCGTCTACCAGACAGCGGTCCAATACCACTTCTATCACAGTTTCGCCCTGTTGGCTGTTGGCCTGCTGTGCCTGTGGCAGCCCCAGTCCAGATTGTTACTGAGCAGCGGTGCGGCCTTCGTTGTCGGACTTTTGATGTTTTGTGGCAGCCTGTATCTATTGAGCTTCACGGGTATTCGTTGGCTGGGTGCGATTACCCCGGTGGGCGGCTTATTTTTCATGGCGGGTTGGGTATTACTGGCGCTGGCCGGTTGGCAGCTGGGCGGAACAAGTACGCCTTAAGGTCCGGGCTATGACTGATTCAAACAAACACCGGCCCATCCGTAGCTTTGTGCTGCGCCCCGGGCGCATGACTGCCGGTCAGCGCAAGGCCCTGGATGAAAACTGGCAAGTCTGGGGCCTGGCTAAGGAATCGGGCCTACTGGACCCCCGCCGCGCCTTTGGCCGGCCCGGCCCGCTGGTATTGGAAATCGGTTTTGGCATGGGTCGGTCGCTGGTGGAGATGGCAGCGGCAGCACCGCAAATCAACTATATAGGTATTGAGGTACACAGATCCGGTGTGGGGAAACTGATGCGCGGTATGGCGGCGGCCGGTATTGATAATATACGCGTCTACCGGGATGACGCGGTGGTGGTGCTCACGGAGTGTGTTGCCGACGCCAGCCTGGACGGAGTACAAATCTTTTTCCCCGACCCGTGGCACAAAAAGCGTCATTACAAGCGGCGTTTGATACAGGCCCCGTTTGTACAAATGCTGTGTGCAAAGCTCAAGCCCGATGGCTTCCTGCACCTGGCTACCGACTGGGAAAACTATGCCGAACAAATGCTGGAAGTGCTTAATGAGAATGAGGCGCTGAAAAATATATCCGCCAGCGGAGATTATGTGGAGCGTCCCGCACACCGACCCCTCACCAAGTTTGAACAACGCGGTCAGCGACTCGGGCATGGGGTTTGGGATTTGTTGTATCAGCGTTGTTAGAGGCTCTAAATAAACTCGGCGATAACCGTATCCAAAAACCGGCGGCCATGTTCGCTAGCTCGCACTCGACCTCCCTGGCATTCAAGCAAACCCCTGTCCTGCAAGGATTCGACCTCGCTCATGATCTCAGCGGTCTCCAGGCCGGTGCGGCTTACAAACTCCTGTAATTCAAAACCGGCCTGCAGCCGCAGGGCGTTGAGCATGTATTCTGCTTTGAGGTCGGCGTTGCTCAGGCGCTGCCGTTGGCTGCAAAGCTGATCGGCGTTTGCGCGCAGGTATTCGTCAGGCTGGCGTTTTTTGGCGGTGCGCCACACCGTTGCGCTGTCCAGTTCGGTCAGCTTGCCGTGGGCACCCGCGCCGATGCCGATATAGTCACCAAACTGCCAATAGTTCAGGTTGTGCTGACACTGGTAGTTTTCCCTGCTATAGGCCGAGACCTCGTAACTGGCATAGCCATGCTGGCGGAGTAAGGCCTCACCGCGCTGCTGAATATTGCCGAGAATATTCTCCTCGGGCAGGATGGGCGGGCGTTTGTAGAACTCGGTATTGGGTTCGATGGTGAGCTGGTACCAGGATAAGTGTGGGGGCCGATAGCTCAGTGCCTGCTCCAGGTCGGCCAGTGCGGCATCGCTTGTCTGGCCGGGCAGGCCGTGCATCAGGTCGATATTAAAACTCGTCAAACCGGCGTTCTTGGCCAGCTCCACGGCCACCGCCGCTTGCTCACTATCGTGTATTCTTCCCAATCGCTGCAACTGCGGGTCGTGGAAGCTCTGGATGCCCAGTGACAGTCGATTGACGCCGGCTTCGACGAATTGCGCGAATTTTGCCGCCTCGGCGCTGCCCGGGTTCGCCTCCAGGGTGATTTCCGCCTGGGGGCGCAGTGGCAGGCGTTGCCTCACGCCCTGCAGCAGCTCTTGCAAGGCTGCGCCGGATAAAAGACTGGGCGTGCCACCGCCGATAAAAATTGACCGTAGCTCTCGGCCCTGCACCAGTGGCAGGTCTTGTTCCAGGTCGGCCAGCAGCGCCGCGACGTAGGCCTGTTCGGGCAGGGTGCCCTCAAGTTGGTGCGAATTAAAGTCGCAGTAGGGACACTTTCGTTCGCACCAGGGGATATGAATGTACAGGCTCAGTGGCGGCAGCTGCAGTTGGCTCATGCCATTCATGCAAATTCGCGTTGCAGGGCTGCCATTAGTAGTCGCAGGGCTTGCCCGCGGTGACTAATGTGATTCTTGGAATCCTTACTCAATTGTGCGGCGGCGCAGCCCATATCGGGTACGTAAAACAGCGGGTCGTAGCCGAAGCCCCCGCTACCGACCGGTTGTTCCAGGATGAGTCCTTCCCAGTGGGCCTGACAAATCACCGGGTTGGGATCCTGCCAGTGGCGCAGGAACACCAGTGCGCACTGGAAGCGGGCGGTGCGTTGTTCTTTCGGCACCCCCTGCAGTTCTGATAGCAATTTTTGATTATTGTCAGCATCACTGGCTGCCGACCCCGCATAGCGCGCCGAGTAGATACCCGGGGCGCCACCCAGGGCGTCAACTTCCAGACCCGAATCATCGGCAATGGCCGGCAATCCACAGTGGTGAGCGGCGGCATGCGCCTTGAGCAGGGCGTTGGCCACGAAGCTGTCGCCGCTCTCGTCGACTTCAGGTGTGGCAAATTTAGATTGTGGAATTACCTGGCAGTGCCAGTCGGAGAACAGGCGCTGAAACTCTGCCACCTTGCCGGGGTTGCCGCTGGCCAGCACCAGCCGGTGTGGGAATTTACGGCTCGGCACTTTATTGCTCGACATAGACCTTGTGCTGGAACTTGATTTGTTTTGAGCGCTTGGCACCGGCTGGTAACACGGCGATATCATAAAAGCGCACTTCGCCGTCACTGAACTTGAAGTCGGCGATATAGTAAATAGCGTCGCCTTCGCGGATCTCTCGAAACTCGAGGAATTGATTCTGGAACAAATCCCAGGTCCGTCCCTCAATTTTGACGGTCACCGCGCGGTCGCTTCCGTCTGCCAATTGCTCCCTGACCGCCAGGTTAACAAAGGCGCGATCCTGGGCCCTGATGATCTGGTAGTGCGCGGCCACGTCCGGATCCACGAAGGTACTGTTGACGACCGTGTAGTGCACCTCGAATGTTCCAAACTGCAGGGACTCGGCGAGGGATGGTTGGCTGGCAAGCAGCAGTAGTAACAGGGCAATACGCATTGAATAAAGGCTCATCGGCTTATGTGGTAAATGGCAGTAGTGGCGAAAAGATTGGGCCATAGTCGGGCCAGGGTATGGCTGCTGTTGTCTGGTCCGACCATCTCCCTGTGCAGTACTTTGATGCCGCGCTCCACGCACAGTTTTTCGAAATCAGTGACGGTGCAAAAATGAATATTGGGTGTGTCATACCAGGTATGAGGCATGAATTTTGACACCGGCATACGGCCTCGCGTGCCCAGGTAAATGCGGCAGCGCCAGTGGGCGAAATTGGGAAAGGTGACAATACATTCCCTGCCTATGCGCAACATCTGGTCCAGCACCAGGTGTGGGGCGCGCACGGCTTGCAGCGCATGCGCCATAACCACGGTATCAAAACTATCGTCGCGGAAATTATCCAGCCCCCCATCCAGGTCCTGCTCAACAATATTCAAGCCGGCGGCCAGCGCTGTGTTGATATTTTCCGCATCAATTTCCAGGCCCAGTCCCTTCACCCCGCGCTCATTTTGCAGCCGCAGTAAAAATTCGCCATTGCCACAGCCCAGGTCCAGCACCCTTGAACCGAGGGCAATCCACTGTTGTATACGGGTCAGGTCCTGGCGCATCAGTGGTCACCTCTAACCCTGATCATATAGGCGGTGAAAGCCTCCATATAGCGAGGTATCGGTAACAGGAAGGCGTCGTGACCCTGGTTGGCGTCGATCTCCGCATAGGAGACCTGCCGGTCGGCCGCGATCAATGCATCGACAATCTCCCGGGAGCGTCGTGGTGAAAACCTCCAGTCACTGGTAAACGACATAATCATGAAGGATGCCGATGCGTTGCCAAAAGCCGCTACTGGATCATCGTCGTACTCGCGGGCCAGGTCAAAATAATCCAGGGCGCGGGTCATAAGCACATAGGTATTGGCGTCAAAACTCTCCGAAAAAACAGATCCCTGGTGTCGCAAATAGCTTTCTACCTGAAACTCCACGCTTTCTTCGGTGCCTTTGGCGAAGCTGCCGGAGCGTAAATCACGGCCAAAGCGATCGGCCATGGCGTCGTCAGAAAGATAGGTAATATGGCCCACCATACGGGCGATAGCCAGCCCCTGGCGGGGAATAGTTCCCTCGCGTCGATAGTGTCCCCCATTGAATTCAGGGTCCGAGACTATTGCCTGCCGGGCAATCTCGTTAAAGGCAATGTTTTGCGCGCTCAGCTTCATGGCGGCGGCGATGACCACGCAGTGTCGCACCCGCTGTGGATACTCCAACGCCCAGCGCATGGCCTGCATACCGCCGAGACTACCGCCAATGACCGCCGCCCAGCAATCAATGCCGAGGCGATCTGCCAACAGGGCCTGGCTACTGACCCAGTCACGGGCGCGCAGGGAGGGGAAATCGGGGCCGTATTCCGCGCCGGATTCAGGATTGATACTAGTGGGCCCCGTTGAGCCGTGACAGCCGCCCAGGTTATTCAGGCTGACAACAAAAAATACGTTGGTATCAATGGGTTTACCCGGGCCGATGCAGGCGTCCCACCAGCCGGGCTTTTTGTCATCCTTGCTGTGATAGCCAGCGGCGTGATGATGGCCGCTGAGGGCGTGACAAATAAGCACCGCGTTGCTGGCATCGCTGTTCAGCGCACCGTAGGTTTCATAAACCAGCTCAAACTCGGGCAGAACGCGACCACAGGCCAGTGGTAGCGGATCGGAAAATTTGGCCAGCTGGGGTGTTACCAGGCCTACACTGCCGGCCTGCTCCATGATGGCAGCGGCCTCGTTCACAGACCGATCACCAGGGCTGGGTGCAAGCCAAGTCCCACGGCGGTGTGGCGCAGGAAGATCTGGACTATATTGATAGCGATAAAGACAATGATGGGGGAAAGATCCAGTCCCCCCATCGCTGGCAGCAGGCGTCGACAAGGTGCCATCACAGGTTCTACCAACTGGTGGATAAGGTTGATGGCGGGATTGCCGCTACCGGGGGCCACCCAGCTCAGCACAATCATCGCCAGCAGGGCGAAAAAATAGAAATTGACCAGCAGGCCCGCCACACCCAGTATCGCCCATACCAGCAACAGCAATGGATTGGGCAGGCTGTAGCCGCTCAACAGCAGTATGGTTGTGATGGCCAGCATCTGCACGACTAACAACAGCACTACAGCAGCCATATCTATGCCCCACAGCCCGGGGATTACCCGGCGCAGCGGCTTCAGCAAAGGATTGGTCACTTTAACGATAAACTGGCTGACGGGATTGTAGAAATCCGCCCGCACCAGCTGCAGTAACAGGCGCACCAGTACCAGCACCAGTACCGTGCTGAACAGAATTCGCAGCAGATAGTCCAAAATTTCAGCAAAAGCTCCCATGTTTTTCTCCCTATCCCATTTCCCGGGCTATTTCCCGGGCCCGATCATAGGCAGCGGTCATGGCGGTGGTAATGGTTGCACGTAAACCATTGTTCTCAAAACTTTCAATCGCGGCCTGGGTAGTTCCGCCGGGGCTGGTGACGCGGCGGCGTAACTCTTCCAGGTCTACCTCGCCCGCAGCAGCCATCTGGCTGGCGCCAAGGCCTGTTTGTATGGCCAGCGCCCGACTGGTTTGAGCATCCAGGCCAAGCTCTTCCCCAGCGCTCGCCATCGCTTCCATAAACAGAAAGAAGTAGGCGGGACCACTGCCAGACAGGGCGGTAACTGCGTCCAGCATTTGTTCTTCTTGTACCCAGCAGGTCTCTCCAACAGCGGCCAGGATACTCTGGGCAGCAGCGCGTTGTTCTGTGCTGGCGTTGGCATTGGCGTACAGGGCGGTAGCGCCGCTGCCCAGCAGGGCCGGAGTATTGGGCATGCAGCGCACAATGGCGCTGGCACTGCTGAGACCGTTTTCCATGCTGGCAATGGTGATACCGGCGGCAATAGAAATTACCAATGGGCCCTGTTCAATGACGACCTCCTGAATGTCCGCCAGTACGGCTTTCATCACCTGTGGCTTGACCGCCAAAATGACCACATCGGCACCACTGACGGCGTCAGTGTTACTGGTAGTAATGTGGATAGACGCCAACTGTTGCAGGCGCTGCAAGCTTTCCTGGCTGGGATCACTGGCGCGAATATTGGCGGCGGGCATAGCCTGCTCCAGCAAGCCGCCGATTATGCAGCTGGCCATGTTGCCGGCACCGATGAAAGCAATTTTAAGCTGGTTCAAGACATCTATTCCGAATGCAATACAAGAGGAAGCTGAGTATACACGCCGCTTGCGGCCAATATCACCCGCTGCGGGCACCAAAGATATCTGTACCTATGCGAACAATGGTCGCGCCCTCGGCAATGGCGGCCTCGAGATCGTCGGACATGCCCATGGAGAGCGTATCAAGCTGAGGCGCGAGGACCCGCATGGCCTGCAGTAGGTCGTACAGTTCCCGGAATTTGGCGCGCTGTGTCGATTCATTGTCACAGGCGGCCGGAATGGCCATCAATCCTCGTAAGCTGAGCCGGTCCATGGCTTGTACGGACCGCACCAGATCCGGCAGCTGTTCTACAGAGACCCCGGATTTGCTGTCTTCGCCGCTGATATTGACCTGCAGGCATATTTGCAGTGCCGGCAGGTGGGCGGGTCGCTGCTCATTGAGGCGCCTGGCAATCTTCTCTCTATCAACGCTGTGCACCCAATCGAAGTGCTCGGCGATGGTGCGGGTTTTGTTGGATTGAATGGGCCCGATAAAGTGCCAGCGCAGGTCCAGGTCTTCAAGCAGGCGCTTTTTCTCCAGTGCTTCCTGCAAGTAATTTTCGCCGATATCGGTGATACCAGCGCCTGCTGCCAGGCGAATTGCGTTTGCTGAGCGGGTCTTGCTCACTGCCAGCACCGAAATATCGTCCGCTTTTCGCTGATATTTTTGCGCAGCGATGCGTATTCTATCGATCAGCTTTGCTATATTCTTGGCTATAGCGGTGTTAGTCATTGGCATTGCTCGTTATGGGCGTAACAATATTATAAGAGAGCCGGACACTTGAAGTCGCGGCCGACCAGGGGAGACTAGAAAAGCCATGGACATTACCGAACTGCTAGCATTCAGTGCCAAACAGGGTGCATCCGACTTGCACCTGTCGGCGGGCTTGCCGCCGATGATTCGTGTCGACGGCGATGTGCGTCGTATCAACCTGCCACCCATGGACCATAAACAGGTGCACGATCTCATCTACGAGATCATGAATGACAAGCAGCGCAAGGACTTCGAGGAGTTCCTGGAGACTGATTTCTCCTTTGAAGTCCCAGGCGTGGCACGTTTTCGGGTCAATGCATTCAATCAAAACCGCGGCGCCGCCGGCGTCTTTCGGACCATTCCCGCCAAGGTATTGTCCATGGAAGACCTGGGCATGGGCCAGGTGTTCAAGGACCTGTGCATGATATCCCGCGGCCTGTTGTTGGTGACAGGCCCGACCGGTTCGGGCAAGTCCACCACCCTGGCGGCAATGGTGGATTATATAAACGACACTAAGTATGAACATATTCTCACCATTGAAGACCCCATCGAATTTGTACACGAGAGTAAAAAGTGCCTGGTCAATCAGCGCGAGGTGCACCGGCATACCCTGGGTTTCAGCCAGGCATTGCGCTCGGCATTGCGGGAAGACCCCGATATTATCCTGGTCGGTGAGATGCGCGATCTGGAGACCATCAAGCTGGCCCTGGAAGCGGCCGAAACCGGCCACCTGGTGTTTGGCACCTTGCACACCCAGTCGGCGGCAAAAACCGTTGACCGTATTGTCGACGTATTTCCCGCCGCCGAAAAAGAAATGGTGCGCTCAATGCTGTCTGAGTCATTGCAAGCGGTAATTTCGCAGACGCTGCTCAAGAAGATCGGCGGTGGCAGGGTGGCAGCGCATGAAATTATGCGCGGTACGCCGGCTATTCGTAACCTGATTCGCGAGAACAAGGTGGCGCAGATGTATTCGGCCATTCAGACTGGCGGGGCGATCGGCATGCAGACTCTGGATCAGTGTCTGGAAAACCTGATAGAAAAACGCGTTATTACCACAGAGGTGGCTCGCGAAAAGGCAAAAATACCCGAGAACTTCTAAGCTCTTACTAAGTCAGGAAAGCTTGTATGGATATTAATAAACTACTGCACTTTATGGTGGACAAGGGCGCCTCGGATGCTTTTATTACCGCGGGTGTCGCGCCCAGCCTGAAGATCAACGGCAAGGTTTTGCCGGTTTCTGATCAGGCTCTCACCGGCGAACAAACCCTCGCCATTATCACCAGTGTGATGAGCGATGCTCAGCGTGCGGAATTCGAAGAGCACCACGAGTGTAATTTTGCGGTTGCCCGCGACGGTATTGGCCGATTTCGCGCCAGTGCTTTTTATCAGCGCGGTCTTGCTGGCATGGTCTTGCGTCGCATTGAAACCATTATTCCCACCTTGGACGAGCTGAAACTGCCACCTATCGTCCGCGAGCTGGCCATGGCCAAGCGCGGCCTGGTCATATTTGTCGGTGCTACCGGAACCGGCAAATCGACATCGCTGGCTTCGATGATCGGCTACCGCAATCGCAATAGCACCGGCCACATTATCACCATTGAAGACCCCATCGAATTTATACACGAGCACCAGGGCTGTATTGTGACGCAGCGAGAGGTGGGGATAGATACCGACAGCTTTGCCGTGGCCTTGAAAAATACCCTGCGCCAGGCACCGGATGTCATTATGATCGGCGAGGTTCGCACCCAGGAAACCATGGAGCAGGCGCTTACTTTCGCTGAGACCGGTCACCTCTGCCTGTGTACCCTGCACGCCAACAACGCCAACCAGGCGCTGGACCGTATCCAGCATTTTTTCCCGGTGGAACGTCACAACCAGATATGGATGGACCTGTCCCTCAATTTGCGCGGTATGGTGGCACAGCAGTTGGTACCGACACGGGATGGCAAGGGTCGGCGTGCGGTCATAGAAGTGCTGCTGAATACCCCGCTGATTGCAGACATGATTCGTAAAGGTGACGTTCACACCATTAAGGAATTGATGTCGAAATCCAATGAGCTGGGCATGCAAACCTTTGATCAATCGCTGTTCAAGCTGTACAAGGAAGGGGTAATTAGTGAGGAGACGGCGCTTGCTCATGCCGATTCCCGCAATGACCTGCGCTTGATGATCAAGCTGAATGTCGATGGCGATGATGCTTATTCAAATGCTCCAGATCTGACTATGGAGGGAGACAAGCCCGAGGGCACCGTGATGGGCCGCTAGCGGTCCAGCCAGCTCTGTAAAATAAGCTGTGCGGCCAGGTCATCGGCCGGGTTTTTGCGGTAGTCCCCGGAATGTCCCGCTTCGCGCAGCTGCTGTTTGGCCTCAAAGCTGCTGAGCCGTTCATCCATGTATTCCACCGGCAGACCGTATCGACCATGCAGGCGCCGACCAAACTTGGCGGCCAGCCGTGATAACTCGCTTTCGCTGCCATCCATATTGAGCGGCTGTCCCACGATCAGTTGGCCCGGTTGCCACTCGGTCAGCAATTTGCCAAGCTCTATCCAGTCCGGGATGCCATCGCGAGCGCGCAAAGTCGTTAGCGCCTGGCTGGTACCTGTTTCCAGGTTGCCGACCGCTACACCAATTTGGCGCAGGCCGAAGTCAAATGCGAGTACCGTGGCAGTCAGGCGTGTCCCGCCTCCCCGGAGATCAGGTTCATATCGACACCCAATTTTGCTGCGGCCGCACTGGCGCGCAGGTGATAGGGCGTATCAAAGATGATGCCACTGTCTGCGGGCAGGGTTAGCCAACTGTTGTCGGAAATTTCGGATTCCAGCTGACCGGCGCTCCAGCCCGCGTAGCCCAGCGCGATGAGACTGTCTGCGGGGCCTTCTGCATCGGCCATTGCCACCAGTATGTCCCGCGAAGTGGTGAGGATGATCTCATCGGTTACCTGCAAACTGGCTTCCCATTCATGTTCGGTGGGTCGGTGCAGGACAAAGCCGCGATCCATGTGTACCGGACCGCCGGCCATTACCGGGATCTCCTTGAGACGTCCACCAGCAGACAGGTGCAGGTGCTCCAGCACTTCCTCCAGGCTCAGATCCAGCGGGTGATTAATGACAATTCCCATGGCGCCGTCAGCATTGTGCTCACACAGGTAGGTGATGCTGTGGGCAAAAAGCGCATCAGTCAGGGTCGGCATTGCGAGCAGGAAGTGATCGCGCAGACTGGTGTCCGAAATGCCGTTGGAATTACTAGCTGTGTTCATTGGTGGCAGTTCTACAACGCTCATTGGCAATGTGTTTGACAATTTAGCCCTGTACTGAGCTTAGCCGGTTTTGCCTGAATTTCCACGTTCTGATGATTTCCAGCATGTCTGTAGTGGCGCGCAGTTCCGGCGGAAAGGGTTTAAATGGGGCGGCCATGCGTACAATGCGGATGGCCGCCTCGTCCAGCACGGCGTGGCCGGAGGATGACAATATTTCAATATTGTCGATACTGCCGTCGTGGCGCACCGCTACCATCAGGCGCAAGTCGCCATAAATACCGTAGCGGCTTGAGGCAACCGGGTAATAGCGATTGCCAATGGCCTCAATTTTTGAGCGCCAGTCATGCAAATAAGCCGCATCAACGGCGGCCCGTGCCGACACAGAGGTCAGGCGTTTGACCCGTGGACGTTCCGCGTAGGCCTGTTGCTGCTCATCGAGGCGGGCCTCCAGGCTGGCGATGGATTCACTGAGCTGACGTATTTCCGGGGTCAGGCCGGTGGCTGGCAGCGGCTCTGGCGCCGGATCTTGCTGCACTTGCATAGCCTTGTCCAGTGCATCGCTAATCGTGCTGACAAGCGACGTCTGCGTAGTGTCGGAGCGCGGTTGATCCAACCGGGCGGCGGCGGTCTGGCGAATACGGTTGTCGCTGAATTCAGCGCGCCGGCGTGTGGTGAGTTCGGTTTTGTTTGCCGATGTGCCGCTCCCCACCTGGTTGGATTGAGCGACAAACCGCGCCTTGTCGGGGGCCTGCTCACTGTGATACTGGGTCAGGGTAACCTCGAGTTGGGGGGTGCCGTTGAACTCCTCGTTGGCGGTGAAACCAATGCCGAGTATAAACATCAGGTGCACGGCAAAGGCGAGGAATAGAAAAAATCCGAGCTGGTCGTGCTGAACTATTTCGTTGTCAACAGTCTCCATGGCTCCACAGAATCAACTTTTGCCGAGATGGTTCATTATACAAGTCATCAGCTCGCCGCCAATGTCTGTTTGGTAGGCGTTATCAATCTCCCGGATACAGGTAGGGCTGGTAACGTTGATTTCAGTCAGGTATTCACCGATGACATCCAGGCCGACAAAGTACAAACCTTTTTCCTTAAGCGCGGGTGCCACCTGGGACACGATCCAGTGATCGTGCTCGGTCAGTGGCTGTGCTACGCCGCTGCCACCGGCGGCGAGGTTGCCGCGAGTTTCACCCGCCAGCGGTACGCGGGCCAGGCAATAGGGTACAGGCTCACCATCGATGATGAGTATGCGCTTGTCGCCATCGGCAATTTCGGGGATAAAGCGTTGCGCCATGATGGTGGTTTTGTCGTATGTCGTCAGCGTTTCGAGAATGACATTGAGATTGGGATCATCAGCCTTGACGCGAAAGATCGCTGAGCCACCCATGCCATCCAAGGGCTTGAATATGACGTCGCCGTGTTCCGCGTGAAAAGCTTTCAGGCGCTCGCTGTTGGCGCTAACCAGCACCGGCGGACAGCACTGGGGGAACTGGGTGGCAAACACCTTTTCATTACAGTCGCGCAGACTCTGGCAGCGGTTGATGATGAGCGTGCCCAGTTTCTCAGCGGCCTCGAGGATGTAGGTGCTGTATATGTACTCGTTGTTAAAGGGCGGATCCTTGCGCATCAGTACCACGTTCAGGGATGACAGTGGCTGGCCGCTGGCCGCCTCCATTTGATACCAGCGCTGGGGATCGCGAAAAACCTGCAGGGGAGCCATGTTCGCCATGGCGATGCCCTGCTCGAGATAGAGGTCGTTCTGCTCCATGTAGAACAGTTCAAAGTCGTGCTCCTGCGCCGCCCAAAGCATCGCCAGGGTACTGTCTTTCTGGTAAGTGATGGCGCTGATTGGGTCCATGACCACACCCAGTTTTAGGCTCATCGCGGATTCCTGCTAGTTACTGGTGAGCGGCTAACTTACGCAACTGAGCGCAGAGGTGCAAGCTACGGCCACTGGCTTTAGAATAGGAACCTCCTCAAACAAACACTAAACGCTTATGACCCTTTCCAGCTTCTATTTTACCCTCAGCATTATTAGTGCTGCCGGGGTAGTTACCGCGCTCATTGCGGCGCGGCGTATCTCCTTTGTCAGCATTATCTGGTTTTTAATGGCCTGGCTTACCGGTGAACTGGCGGCAGTGCACCTTATCTGGCAGCTACTGCTGACGGTACTGGTGGCCATGCTCGGCGGCCTGGACACTGCTACCGGTCAAGCTGGCCTGTTTATTTTTGTGCTGTCCTGGCTGGGTTTATTGCAGCTACATCGCCAGTCAATGGATGCTGGCGGGGTGCTGGACGAGGCCCTGCGCAGCGCCCTGGGCAAAAACTACCGGGGCGATATCCCCCAGCAGCGCCAGGGGGTTTTGCGCGGCGACATTGAGTCGAGCCAGTGGCTGCACCCTTTCCGAATGGCTCGCCCCGGTGTCAAAGTGCACAGGAATATTTCCTACGGGGATGCCGGTAAACGCAATCTACTGGACGTCTATGAGCCGGTGGAACCGCGCGAGGGTGGATTTCCGGTGTTATTGCAGGTTCACGGTGGCGGCTGGATGATCGGGGAGAAACAGCAGCAGGCGCTGCCCCTGATGTACCACCTGGCCCAACGGGGTTGGTTGTGTGTTGCCTGCAACTACCGACTCAGCCCGAAAGATGCTTTTCCGGCCCATATTATCGACGTTAAGAAAACCCTGGCCTGGATTCGCGAACACGCCTCGGAGTATGGCGGCAATGCGGATTTCCTTGCCATTACCGGTGGCTCTGCCGGGGGTCATTTGTCCTCACTGGCGGCATTGACAGCCAACAGGGCCCAGTGGCAGCCAGGTTTTGAGGAGGTTGATACTTCGGTCTCGGCGGCGGTGCCATTTTACGGTGTCTACGATTTTCTTGATCGCGACAATATACGCGGCAGCATGTCTATGGAGGACATACTGGCAGACAAAGTGTTGCAGTGCCGACCAGCAGACAACGTGCAGCTGTGGGAGGATGCCAGCCCTATCAATCATGTAAGGGCAGATGCCCCACCCATGTTTGTCATCCAGGGCACGCACGATTCACTGGTGTGGGTTGAGGAGGCGCGCAGTTTTGTGGCGGCAGCGGCTTCAGCCTCAGACCAGGTGGTCGCATACGCTGAATTGCCGGGTGCCCAGCATGCTTTTGAGGTGTTTCACTCGGTGCGAACGGATCACACAGTAAACGCGGTCACGGCTTTCCTGGAGTGGTGTTACGCCCGCCGCTAGTCTTCAGTTTGCGCTGGTTTCGGTTTTGTAAATGCTCATGCCCCGCGCCTGGTAATTGGCCAGGGCACCGGGGTGGTCCAGGCTGCAGGTGTTGACGATGACCCTGCCTGCCTGCCAGTTCCAGGCCTGCTGCAGGGCGGCGCTAAGCAGGTAGCCACCAAAGCCTCTGCTGATGAACTTCTCCGCCAGGCCGAAATAGCAGATCTCTATGTCGCCGTTGGGGTCTTTACGCAGCTCGAAGTATCCCGCCGGAGAGCCCTGGCACCAGCCTACCCAGGTGCGCAAATTATCCGCTTCAGCGTAACTCTGCCACTGCTGGTCACTGATACTCAGTTTGTCTGTCCACTGCCAGCTTGCCCCCACCAGTTGGTAGAGGAAGCGGTTGAACTGGTATTGCTTGATCTCTGCTTCCACCAGGATCAGTGCGGCGGGCCTGTCCTTGCTGCGAAGCTCGGACTCCGTTTGCATCTGCAGATACCAGATAGTTACCGCGGCCACGGCTATTGTTGTCCCCGGGACAGGAACATGAGCCAAAAGAAGCCGCCCAGGCCGGCGATGGCTGAGGCGAACAGGATGCCGGTTTTGGCCATTAGCAAATCTTCTGGATAGTTGATGAAGCCAAGATCAGCGATAAAAATCGACATGGTAAAGCCGATACCGCCCAGTAGACCCACTCCCAGTACATGGCTCATATTGAGATCCTCGGGCAGCTCGGCCCAGCCCAGCTTTACCGCTGCCCAGGTAAAACCGGCAATACCCAGCGGCTTGCCAATGAGCAGCCCTGCCAGCACGCCCAGGCTAACCGGGTGGGCCAGGTAGTCCCCCAGGGAGGAGAAATCGATCGGAATGCCCGCATTGGCCAGTGCGAAAACAGGAATGACCAGGTAGGCCACCGGCAGGTGCAGGGCGTGTTCGGCGCGCTGTGCGGGCGCCTGCACCAGGTGTACACCATCGCCCAGCGATGTCACCAGGCTGCGAAAGCGAGTGTTGTTAATAATATCCGGGTCTTCGGCCACAGATCTCTGCATCTTTCCGGTAATGTCTTTCACCTTGTTGATAAACAGTTCCGGGTCAAATTTGGGTCTTATGGGAATACAGAAGGCGATCACAATGCCGGCGATGGTGGCGTGCACGCCGCTGCTCAACATCGCTGCCCACAGCAGCATGCCAATCATCGAATAGGGCAGGGCGTGGCGTATACCACCCAGGTTAAAACTTATCAGTATGCCGGTGCACAGGGCGGCATAGAGCAGCGCTTGCGTATTGATCGACTCGGTGTAAAACACGGCGATCACTGCCACTGCGCCCAGGTCGTCCACGATAGCCAGCGCAATGAGGAAGGTTATCAGGCTTTTCGGGACGCGTGAGCCCAGCAGGCTCAGCGCCCCAATGGCGAAGGCGATATCAGTGGCCATGGGAATGCCCCAGCCATTGGCGGTATGGCCACTGGGATTGAGGGCGACATAACACAGGGCCGGTACCAGCATGCCACCGATTGCCGCCATGATAGGCAGCATCGCCTGACGCACCGAAGACAGCTCGCCCACCAACAGCTCGCGCTTTAATTCCAGCCCCATGATCAGGAAGAACAAGGCCATTAGCGCTTCATTAATCCAGTGGTGAATCGACAGGGAAAAGTAGGCCGTGCTGAAACCGATGCCTATTTCCTTGTGCAGGAATTTTTCAAGGCCCTCGTGCAGCGGGCTGTTGGCAACCACTAAGGCGATGGCGGCACAGATCATCAGCAGCACGCCGCTGGTAGTCTGGCGGTGGATAAACTCTTCCAGGGGAGTCAGGATGCGGTCAAAGGATTTCTCCCAGAGGCCGTGATAAATGCCGTCTGACATAGTGTGCTAGCTCCGGATATCAATAACTGGCGTGCCTTGAGCATACCAGTTATAGGGGAGTCAGTCGGTGAAGATCATACGTGGACGGTTGTACAGGCCGGCGGCAACCAGGCACAGGCAGGCGCCCAGTAACAGGCTTCCACACCAGGAATAGACTATCCATTCCACTGGCAAGGTTTCGTTGCGAATCAGCCGATTGAGCAACATCACCTGGGATAGCATGGGCACGGCACTCATCCAGGCCTGCTCCTTAACGGGGCTGTAGAGTAGCCAAACCGAAGGCAGCATGGGAATAAATACCAGGAAGGACGCGTAGCCCTGCGCCTCACGAAAACCCCGGGCAAAGGCGGCGATGATGCATTGCAGGCTACTTGCTACCAGGGTCAGGGGCAGGGCAATGAAAAAACAGGCAATTATTACGGGCCAATCCAGGTTGAACTCGAAGCCCAGTGTTTCTGTGGGAACGGTCATCATGGCATAGTGAAAGGCCACCAGGCCTATGGCGGCGCTGACGGCACTGAACAGGGCGGCGGCGAAGACCTTGCCCAGCATGATCTGCCAGCGGGGCACCGGGTTTATTAACAGGGGCTCCAGGGATTGGCGTTCCTTTTCCCCCGAGGTGGCATCAATGGCCAGGTACATGCCGCCCATGAATACCGTCATAAGCAGGAAGAAAGGCAGCATTCCAACCAGCATTGCACCGCGAGCCTCGGCGGTGGAAACATCTTTCTCACGGATAAACACCGCCTGTACCAACAGCGGATTAACACCGCGCAACTGCAGGCGCATGGCACCAATTTGCTGGCTGTACTGTTGCAACAAAGCCTCCAGGCGATAGTAGGCGTTATCGCCCTCACGCCGGGAGTTATCGGTAATAATTTCTACCACCGCCGGTGTACCCTTGCGCCAGCGCTGCTGGTAGTCGCCAGGGATGCGCAGCACGATTTCCTCAGTTCTCTCCTTCACCAGGTCCTCGGGGTCGGCGCCAGCTGCCACGATCAAAACACCCTGCTGTCGTAAATACCGTATCAGCATGGGTGCGTGTTCCTGTCCGGCCACGGCCAGTTGCAGTGGCCGCTCTGCTTTCTCTATCTCCTGGGCCAGTATCACGTTAAATATCACCGCGAAGGTGATGGGCCCTATCAACGCACCCATCAACAGTGTGCCCAAAACCGTGCGCCGGTCACGCAGGTTGTCCAGCACTTCCTTTATAAACACCAGTCGGATAGCCCTCATGCCAGCAGGCCCTCGGCACCGGCCCCGATAATCTTGACGAAGGCATCCTCCAGGTTGTTTTCAGCGGACTCCTGCAACAATTGCGCCGCACTGCCCTGGGCGACCACAGCGCCATCGGCAATGATTATGATGTGATCACAGAGCGTGGCGACTTCATGCATGATGTGGCTGGAAAAGATCACGCAGCGGCCCTCGTCGCGCATTTGCGAGATAAAGCTGCGCAGGGCGCGGCTACTCATTACGTCCAGGCCATTGGTGGGTTCATCCAGCAGAATATTCTGCGGATGATGAACCAGGGCGCGGGCAATGGCTGTTTTTACCCGCTGTCCCTGCGAGAACCCACCGCAGCGCCGGTCGATAAATTCACTCATGCCCAGCGTATCGACCAGCTGGTCGAGGTTTTTCTGCAATTGCGCGCTGGATAGCCCCTGCAATTTCCCAAAATACTCGATGTTCTCGCGCGCGCTGAGACGCTGGTAGAGGCCCTTGGCGTCGGGTACCACGCCCAGTTGGGCCCGCAGTGCGTGATTTCCCGCCTCCATGGGCAGGCCATCGACGAGTATGCAACCCTGGTCCGGGGGCAGCAGGCCGTAAAGCATACGCAGAGTGGTAGTTTTGCCTGCGCCATTGGGACCCAGCAGGCCGGTGATTTTGCCATCGGTAGCGCTGAAGGAGAGTTGCCGCACGGCTTCGACCGTGCCGAAGGACTTGCTTAGTTGACGGACCTCTATCACGGTTCACCGCCCAACAGGTTAATGAAAAAGGGTGTGCTGCCGAGGTCTTCCAGGCAGCCGCCATCAATGTCCGCAGCATTGCCAGCATTGACAAACTCTGCCAGCAATTTAGGCACACAACCGCGGTTGCTGATACCGTGGCCCTGTCCCGGCCCCACCAAATGACGACCGTTGGGAAAGTACCGTACTACCTGTTCAGCGTAAGCGGGCGGCGTCACCGGGTCGAATTCACCCGACAGTAGCAACACCGGAACCTCACTCTTTACCGGTTCATGAAAATCTGCGCTAACGCTGGTATGAGGCCACCATTGGCACTGCTGCCGACTGATTTCGATGATGCCGTCACCCAGCAATGTATCCGGGTATAGCGGCGTTGCAGGAAAAAAGGGCACATCTTCTGCACAGATTACCGAGACCTCCAGACCGCGATAAATGGTTTCGCTAAGGTTCTCGACAATCATCAGCGCCATGTTGGCGAGGCGCTGGTACTGGTGTTTAGTGGCAGCTTCATAAACCAGCAACGGTAACACGGCCTGGCCGGCCGGAGCATAGGCCAACATGCGCAATGACGCCGCCAAAACTTCCTCGTTGAATCGCATTGAGATTGCGCGACCGCTCAAGGGTAGCGTGGCTTCAATTTCTACGGGCTCTGCCCTGACTTTTTGCTTGAGCGTCTCAAAGTGCTGGCTTACCCCGGGAAAAGCCGTGTTGCAGGCGGCTTCCTGTGCGCAGCTGGCAAATATAGCCAGCAGGGTTTGTTCCAGGCGCAGGGCGTGCTCAGACCCCAGCATCAATTCCATAGGTACCACGCCGTCCAGGGTTACCGTTCGCACCGGGTCCGGATAATGTCGCAGATATACCTGGGCAAGGCGGGTGCCATAGGAAATGCCAAACAGGTTAATGCGCTGGTAGCCCAGCGCCTGTCTGACAGCATCGATATCGGCGGCTGACTGTGTCGTGGTGTAGTAATGCGTATCGGCATCCAGTTGTTGCAGGCAATCGCGGGTAGTTTGCCTGATTTCTGCGGCGCTGGGGGTGCGTAGCAAGGCGGATAAATCTGTCGGTCCAGGACAGCGCAGGGGATTGGATGCACCGCTGCCGCGCTGGTCAACCAACACGATATCCCGCTCCCGTCGAAGCAGGGCCAGTGCCGCCGCAACGGCGCGAAAGGACTCCAGCGCGGATTGTCCGGGACCGCCGGCGAAGAAAAAAACAGGGTCCGGTTGTGGCGTATCACTACGGGCTCGTAAAACAGCTACCCGCAGATCGATGGTACGTGCGTCGGGTCGATGGGGGTTTTCGGCAACGGTGAGCCAGCCACATTCCGCGCTGGTGGTGACCAGGCCCATAGGCGCACCCAATTCGCAGGGCGTCAGTTCCAGGCTTGCTGCCGGTGATGACAGGCAGCAGACCAGAAATAGTGGAATGAAAAAATGACGATTCAAGCAGCCGGCTCCCAGAGGTAGAGGTCGCTAATTCTTGCTGCGCACCAATTTTGCGGTGGTGGTGGCAGCCGCTGTCAGTTGGCCAGCTTCATTGAAAAGCTCGCCTTCCATAAAACCAATATTTCTGCCGATCTTACAGAGTTTGCCAACGCAACGAAAACGGCCCGCCCTGGAGGCTTCATAAAAGCTCACTTTAATCTCCAGGGTGGCGCCATTAACGATATCCCTGTCCATGGCAAAGACGCTATGAGACATGGTTGCGTCCAGCATGGCGGTGACAAAGCCGCCCTGGACAATATCTACTGAATGGCACAGTTGGTGCCCGATGTTGAATTCAAAAGTGCAGCTCTGCTGCTCCAGGTCCACTTCAATCACCTTGCCGCCCAGCAATTTTATAAATTGCGGCGCGTGCTCGTTCAATCCGTCGACAACGGATGTTTCTACCTGGCTCAAGCCACATCTCCCCATAGCTGTTGCACGATAACCAGGGCGGCCAGCGGTGCTGTTTCGGTGCGCAGAATGCGCGGCCCCAGCGTCAGGGGGCTGAATCCATGTTGTTGTGCGCCTTCGATTTCCGCCGCAGACAGGCCGCTGCGGTGGTGCAATACCAAACGGCAGTCATCCTCTGCCGCGGCTGCCCAGCTTGCCAGTGCTTGTATGCTATGCACTGGCGGGACCTTGTTGCGGCCGCATTGTTCACAGGCGCTGATGGCAATTTGCTGCCAGTGCCGCAGTTTCTTGTCGGCTCGCTCGCCCTTGAGTTTTACTTCGACTCGCTCGCTGATCAGGGGACTGATGTGGGTTGCGCCCAGCCCAGTCGCTTTCTGTACCACCCAGTCGAAGCGATCACCGCGGGAAATAGCTATACCCAGGTGTATCGACAGGGGAGATTCCCGTTCGACGGCGTGATGCTGTGTAACCCGTACTACTACGTGCTTGCGATCAAGCTGTTCAATCTGCGCGGAATACTCGCCGCCATTGCCGTCAAACAGGACTATGGCGTCATCCTTTTGCAGACGTAAGACACCAGCAAAGTGGCGGCTTGCCCCCGGTTCCAGTGCCAGTTCTAATCCTTTGGACAGGGCTTGTGCGGTATAAATCCGCGGCGTAGCCATGGTGCTAGCCCAGCCCCAGGTTCCGAAAGATGGTGCGCGTGGGCTCCAGCTGGTTCATGGTGTAGAAATGAATTCCCGGGCAGCCATTGTCCAACAGGGTTTGGCACAACTGGGTTACCACTTCGATGCCGAACTGGCGGATGCTGTCCTTGTCCCCGTCGTAGCCCTCCAGCCGCTTGGCGATCCAGCGCGGTATTTCAGCGCCGCAGTTTTTGGAAAAGCGGGCCAGGTTCCCATAGTTGGTGATGGGCATGATGCCGGCAAATATCGGCTTGTCTATGCCCGCTGCTGCACATTGATCCAGAAAGTAGAAATAGGCCTCGACGTTGTAAAAGTACTGGGTAATTGCCACATCAGCGCCGGCATCAAACTTACCCTTCAGATACTGTACGTCAGTGAGGTAGTCATCTGCCTGGGGGTGAATCTCGGGATAGGCGGCCACGGCAATGCGAAAATGATCACCGGTGCGCTCGCGTACAAACTCCACCAATTCATTGGCGTACACCAGGTTGGCACCGCCCATGCCCGATGGCATATCGCCGCGCAGTGCGACCAGGTGATTGATGCCCAGCTTCACGTACTCATCCAGCAGTGCGGCGACGGTATTTTCGTCATCACCACCAAAACTGAGATGGGGCGCGACCTTGATGCCAGCCGCGTGGATGGCCGAGACAATACCCAGGGTATTGTCTCGGGTGGAACCACCGGCACCATAGGTACAGGAGAAAAACTCCGGCCCCAGTTCGTTCAGGGCCGGTGTGGTTTCCGTAAGCAACTTCTCCCTGCCCGCATCGGTCTTGGGCGGGAAGTACTCAAAGCTGATATTGGGTTTCTGATCAGCCATTTTAGTACCTGTAGCTATCTGGCTTGAACGGGCCATCGACGTTAACGTTGATGTATTTGGCCTGCTCATCGGTGAGCCTGGTGAGTACGGCGCCAAAACCATTAACCATGTGAGCGGCAACTTCTTCGTCCAGTTTTTTGGGCAGTACTTCTACCGACAATGCCGAGGGCTTCATGTTCTCTTCCAGGTCGGCGAACTTGCGTTCGAACATATAGATTTGCGCCAGTACCTGGTTGGCGAATGAGCCGTCCATGATGCGCGACGGGTGACCGGTGGCGTTGCCCAGGTTTACCAGGCGACCTTCCGAGAGCAGAATCAGGTGATCGTTGCTGGCGCGATCACGGTAAATCGTGTGTACCTGCGGTTTAACTTCTTCCCACTCCCAGTTTTCGCGCATAAAGGCGGTATCGATTTCGTTGTCGAAGTGACCGATGTTACAGACCACCGCGCCGCTCTTGAGGGCTTTGAGAACCTGGCTATCGCATACATTGAAGTTGCCGGTGGTGGTCACCACCAGATCGATATTGGCGAGCAGCTCGACGTTGGCCCCGTCGGCGACCACGCCGTTATAGTAGGGGGAGGTAACTTCATAGCCATCCATGCAAGCCTGCATGGCACAAATGGGATCAATTTCAGAAATCCTCACAATCATGCCTTCCTGGCGTAGTGATTGGGCAGAACCCTTGCCGACGTCGCCGTAACCGATAACCAGCGCCTTCTTGCCAGCCAGCAGGTGGTCGGTGCCGCGCTTGATGGCATCATTGAGGCTGTGGCGGCAGCCATACTTGTTGTCGTTTTTGGACTTGGTGACAGAGTCGTTAACGTTGATGGCGGGTACTTTCAGTGAGCCCTCTTCCAGCATCTCCTGCAGGCGGTGTACGCCGGTGGTGGTTTCTTCCGTGATGCCGTGGATATTGTCCAGCATGGCCGGGTACTTCTCGTGCAGCATGCCGGTCAGGTCACCGCCGTCGTCCAGTACCATGTTGCAGTTCCAGGGTTGGCCGTCCTTGAGAATGGTTTGCTCCAGGCACCACTCGTATTCTTCCTCGGTCTCACCCTTCCACGCATACACCGGCACACCGGCAGCAGCGATTGCCGCGGCGGCGTGATCCTGAGTGGAGAATATATTACAGGAAGACCAGCGCACATCCCCGCCCAGCTCCTTGAGGGTTTCGATGAGTACAGCGGTCTGGATGGTCATATGGATACAACCGATAATATTGGCTCCGGCCAGTGGTTGTGAATCCCGGTACTTGGCGCGCATAGCCATCAGAGCGGGCATTTCACCCTCGGCAATAGCGATTTCACGGCGGCCGTAGTCGGCCAGTGAAATATCGGCGACTTTGTAATCCTGGCTAACTTCAATTTTTTCTGCGGTGCTCATAGTCATGTCCTTGTTACAGCGCGGCGCGAAGGGCGTCGGCTTTGTCTGTTTTTTCCCAGGTGAAATCGGCATCTTCGCGGCCGAAATGTCCGTAGGCGGCGGTGTTGCGATAAATGGGGCGTTTCAGGTCCAGCATTTCCACCAGGCCCTTGGGACGCAGGTCGAAGTTTTCACGTATTAGCTCGACGATATGGCTTTCGGCGATCTTGCCGGTGCCAAAGGTATGGATGGAGATGGAGGTGGGTTCAGCAACGCCAATGGCGTAGGACACCTGGATTTCACAGCGATCTGCCAGACCGGCGGCGACGATATTTTTGGCCACATAGCGACAGGCGTAGGTGGCGCTGCGGTCAACCTTGGAGGGGTCCTTGCCGGAAAAGGCGCCGCCGCCGTGGCGGGCCATGCCACCGTAGGTGTCGACAATAATCTTGCGTCCGGTCAGGCCGCAGTCACCCACGGGGCCGCCGATAATAAATCGCCCCGTTGGATTGATGTGATACTGGGTATTGGCGTGCAACCATTCTTCTGGCAACACGTGTTCGATTACGTTTTCCATAATGGCTTCGCGAATGTCGGCCTGGCTGACATCGGGATCGTGCTGGGTGGACAAGACCACGGCGTCAATCGCAACCGGCTTGCCATTCTCATAACGCAGGGTCACCTGGCTTTTTGCGTCTGGCCGCAGCCAGGGTAAAATACCGTCCTTACGCAGGTGTGCCTGGCGCTCTACGAGTCGGTGCGCGTAGTAGATAGGTGCCGGCATCAAGACCTCTGTCTCGTTGGTGGCATAGCCGAACATCAGGCCCTGGTCACCAGCCCCCTGCTCTTTCTCATCGCCCTCATCTACACCCATGGCGATGTCGGGAGACTGCTTGCCAATGGCATTCAGCACGGCGCAGGTATTACCATCGAAGCCCACGTCTGAACTGTCGTAGCCAATGTCCAGAATGACCTTGCGAACCACCTCCTCCAGCTCAACGTAGGTGGACGTAGTGACTTCACCTGCTATCACCACCATACCGGTTTTAACCATGGTTTCGACGGCGACCCGGCCGTCGATGTCGTCCGTCAGAATAGCGTCAAGGATGGCGTCTGATATCTGGTCGGCCATCTTGTCGGGATGGCCTTCCGAGACGGACTCGGAGGTAAATACAGAATACTCACTCATTTTTCATTTTCCTTGTTGCTAATTAATTGGTGGCCGAACAGGCGCACCTGAATTTGAAATCCGTTACGTTGCGCCAGGTAGACGCTGGCAATTTCCCTGAGCCCGGCACGTTCTGCCCAGGACAGTAAATCTTCGGGCTCAAAGCCCAGCCATAAATCGCCACAGTTCTCACGGGCCCAATCCTGGTCGTGCTGACACAGATCGGTGACCAGCAGTACGCCGTCTTTGGCCAGGCAACTGGCCAGGTCTTGAAAAATATCGGCCGGGGAGGGGGTGTGGTGCAGTACCATATTCACCACAATGCAGTCGGCGGCAAGGTTCTGCAGGCGTGGGTGGCGTGTGTCGCCGTGCACAAACTCAATATTCTCGATATTGCTGGCGGCGGCCAGTTGCTCCGATTTTGCCAACATCTCAGCGGCGTTATCGAGCGCGACCACCTGCTCAAATTGCGCCGCCAATTGGGTCAGAAAGGCACCATCGCCCGGGCCTACCTCCAGTGCAAGGTGGTGCGCTTGCAGCGGTGCGTCCTGCAGTACTTCTGCCACGGTTTCACCATACTGCTCGTAGCTGGCGATGAGGTCCTGTTGGGCGTGGAATTTATCAGCATTTTGGCGGAAAAACAGCTGTGAGGTATTTTCCCTGGCCTGCTGCATGGACGATAGTTGCTGTTGCAGGGAGCTGGTCAGGGTCATTTGGTCGATGGCGGCATACAATACCGATTGCACTGTATCCAGTCCCGGTTGTTGTCCCAGCACTGCCCGACGATAGTAAATCGAATTGCCTTCCCGGCGGCTGGTTACCGCGCCTGCGGCTGTCAGCACTTTCAGATGGTGGCTCATGGCCGGCTGGCGTATTGCGAAAATGGCACACAATTCCTGTACCGCCAGGGAATCCTGCCGCAACACCTGCAGGATTTCCAGGCGCAGCGGATCACCGGTGGCCTTGCACAGGCTGGCCAGGTCATTGATGGCAACTACCGGGGCAACGGGCGCCGGATCGTCCAATAGCGGGTTTTCGTTGGCTAACATGGCGGGCAAGTCTAGCAGAACTGATATCTATATCAAAATATTTTGATATAGAAGGAATGAATGAAGAAGATATATACAAAATACGGGCACAGCGTTGCCGTAGGCGTCTGCATGTAAGAAAATAGCGGCCCCTTTATACCGCTCTAAACAGGAGTTTATGCATGCCCTCCCGAAATGACCTGGCCAATGCCATCCGCGCCCTCAGCATGGACGCGGTCCAACAGGCCAATAGCGGCCACCCGGGCGCCCCCATGGGTATGGCCGATATAGCGGAAGTACTGTGGAACGATTACCTGCAACACAACCCGGCCAACCCGCATTGGCCCAATCGGGATCGTTTTGTACTGTCCAATGGTCATGGCTCCATGCTGATTTACTCGCTGCTGCACCTGAGTGGCTATGCATTGCCACTGCAGGAGCTAAAAAACTTCCGCCAGCTGCACAGCATGACTCCCGGTCATCCCGAATATGGCTACACGCCGGGCGTTGAAACCACCACCGGCCCACTGGGACAGGGCCTCAGCAACGCGGTGGGCATGGCCCTGGCTGAAAAGGTATTGGCGGCGCAGTACAACCGCGATGGTCACGACGTTGTGGATCACTACACCTACACCTTCCTTGGCGATGGCTGTCTGATGGAGGGTATCTCCCACGAAGTTTGCTCGCTGGCTGGCACTCTGGGGCTGGGCAAGTTGATTGCTTTTTATGATGACAATGGGATTTCCATCGACGGTGAGGTCGAAGGCTGGTTTAACGATGATACGCCGGCACGCTTCGGGGCCTACGGGTGGCAGGTCATTGCCAAGGTTGACGGGCACGACAGCAGCGCCATAGCGGCAGCGATCGAACAGGCCAGGGCTGAATCAGGCAGGCCCACCTTAATTTGCTGCCAGACCATTATCGGCAAAGGTTCGCCCAACAAACAGGGTTCTGCTTCTGTACACGGCGCCGCGCTGGGAGCCGACGAAGTGGCGGCCACCAGGGAAAATATTGGCTGGACTCACCCGGCCTTCGAAATCCCCCAGGATATCTACGATGGCTGGAATGGCTGTGAGCGGGGTGCGGCTGCAGAGCAGGCCTGGCAGCAGACCATGAGCGCCTATGCACAAGCATTCCCGGACCAGGCGGCGGAGTTGAGCCGACGCCTGGCTGGCGACTTGCCAGCGGATTTTTCTGAGCAGGCGGACGCCTATATTCGTCAGTGCCAGGAAGCCGGGGATGCCATCGCCAGCCGTAAGGCCTCGCAAAACTGCCTCAATGCCTACGGGCCGCTGCTGCCTGAGCTGTTGGGAGGTTCCGCTGACCTGGCCGGTTCCAACCTGACGATCTGGAGTGGCAGCAAGCCGATAAGCGCCGCTGATGCGGCTGGCAATTATATTTATTACGGGGTCCGTGAATTTGGCATGTCGGCGATCATGAATGGCATTACCCTGCACGGTGGCTTTGTCACTTATGGTGCCACCTTCCTGATGTTTATGGAGTACGCCCGCAATGCCGTACGTATGGCGGCGCTGATGAAGCAGCCGGTTATTTTTGTCTATACCCACGATTCCATTGGACTGGGTGAAGATGGCCCCACTCACCAACCGGTGGAGCAGCTGACCAGTTTGCGTACCACGCCCAATGTGCAGACCTGGCGTCCCTGTGACGCGGTGGAATCGGCGGTGGCCTGGAAGGCCGCTATCGTGCGCGATGACGGTCCCAGCGCGCTGATATTTTCGCGCCAGAACCTGGCCCACCAGACCCGTACAGATCTGCAACTGGCGGATGTGTGCCGGGGTGCCTACGTGCTGGTAGAGCCGGACGGTGCGCTGGATGGCATTTTGATCGCCACTGGCTCGGAGGTGCAGTTGGCGGTGGATGCAGCTGCCCAACTATCCGCACAGGGTAAAAATATTCGCGTTGTCTCGATGCCCTGTGCGGAAATTTATGAGCATCAGGATGCGGATTACCGCGAGCGGGTATTGCCTTCAGATGTATTGGCAAGAGTGGCCGTAGAGGCAGGTCACCAGGACTACTGGTACAAATATGTTGGTCTGGATGGCCGTGTAGTGGGCATGAATAGCTTCGGTGAGTCGGCGCCGGCCCCGGAGCTGATGAAACACTTTGGTTTCACGGTAGGCAACGTGGCTGCCACGCTTGCCGATATCCTGCTGTAACGAGGCCTGAGCATGCTCCGCTTGGCGATTAACGGCTATGGCCGCATCGGCCGCAGTGTCTTGCGGGCACTGTATGAGGGGGATTACCGCCGCGATCTGCAGATTGTCGCCGTCAACGAACTGGCAGATAGTGGCACGGTGGCACACCTGACTCGCTACGATTCCACCCACGGGCGTTTTCCCGGCACGGTACAAAGCAATGAAAACTCGCTGTTGATTGATGCAGACGAGATGCGCCTGCTGCGCGAGCCCAGCATTGCCGCACTGCCATGGGCGCAGCTGGACGTAGATGTGGTGCTGGAATGCACGGGTACCTTTAGTGAGCGCAAGCTGGCGGAACAACACCTGCAGCAGGGGGCCCAGCGGGTGCTTTTCTCGCAGCCCGCGCAAGCGGATGTTGATGCGACCATTGTCTACGGGGTGAATCACCAGACCCTGTCTGCCAGTGACCGGATTGTCTCCAATGCCTCCTGCACCACCAATGGGATTGTGCCGGTTATCCAGTGCCTGGATGATGCCTTTGGGATTGACATCGGCACTATCACCACTATTCATTCGGCCATGAATGATCAACCGGTGCTGGATGCTTACCACCATACTGATTTGCGCAAGACCCGCGCCGCCGGACAATCCATTATTCCTGTGGATACCGCGCTGGCCCTGGGGGTAGAGAGAATCCTGCCACATATGAAGGGCCGCTTCTCGGCCCAGGCCCTGCGCGTGCCCACGTTGAATGTCTCGGCCATGGACCTGACCGTGGTGGTGCAGCGGGATGTTGACGAGGTGGCGGTAAACGCCGCACTCCGCGCGGCGGCTGCTAATCGCTTCGAGGGCGTGCTCGGCTATACTGAAGAGCCACTGGCGTCCTGTGATTTTAATCATGACACCCGTTCCTCCATTGTCGACGCCGGTCAAACCCGGGTTAGCGGGCGTCGATTGGTCAAGGTACTGACCTGGTTTGACAATGAATGGGCCTACGCCAATCGCATGCTAGACGTGGTGCGCTACTGGGCAGGAGTATAAGCATGGCATTGAAAGTACAACGCATGGTGGACCTGGACCTGGCCGGTCAGCGCGTTTTGATTCGAGAAGATTTCAACGTCCCCATCAAGGCGGGCGTGGTGACCAGCGATGCACGTATCCGGGCGACCTTGCCGACGGTGCGGGCAGCTGTGCGCCAGGATGCAAAAGTGCTGCTGATGTCACACCTGGGCAGGCCGGTTGAGGGTGAGTTTGATGAACAATACTCACTGCGGCCTGTGGCCGAACATTTGTCAGAATTGTTGCAGCAACCGGTGACGCTGGTAAAGGAATGGCGTGGGGGTATAGCTCAGCAGGAGGGAGAGATCGTGCTGCTGGAGAATGTGCGCTTTAATGTCGGTGAAAAAGCCGACCAGGACGCACTGGCACAGGCCTATGCAGATTTGTGTGATGTGTTTGTTATGGATGCCTTTGGCACCGCCCACCGGGCTCAGGCCTCCACCCATGGGGTGGCCCGCTTCGCGCCCATCGCCTGCGCCGGGCCGCTGTTGATAGGCGAGCTGGAGGCTCTGGAGCAGGCGCTCGCTAATCCGAGGAGGCCCATGATGGCAATAGTTGGGGGCTCAAAGGTTTCCACTAAGATGGCTGTGCTGGAAACCCTGGCCGACAAGGTTGATCAATTGATAGTGGGTGGCGGTATCGCCAATACCTTTTTGGCCGCCGCTGGCCAACCGGTTGGCAAATCCCTGTGTGAGCACGATTTAGTTCCAGCGGCGCGGGCGCTGATGGAAAAAACCAACATCCCCGTGCCCACGGATGTTGTTACAGCCAAGGAGTTTTCCGAATCTGCCCATGCTGAAACCAAAGCCGCCAGCGAGGTGGAGGCAGACGACATGATTTTCGATATTGGTCCGGATAGCCGCCAGCAAATTGCCGACCTGCTCAAGCAGGCGGGCACTATACTCTGGAATGGCCCGGTTGGTGTATTTGAATTTGACCAGTTTGCAGGCGGCACTGAGGCGTTGAGCCGCGCTATTGCCCAAAGCCCGGCTTTTTCCATTGCCGGCGGTGGCGATACGCTGGCGGCGATTGACAAATATGGCATTGCCGATAAGGTTTCTTATATCTCTACCGGCGGTGGCGCCTTCCTCGAATATGTGGAGGGCAAGGTATTGCCAGCAGTGGCTGTACTGGAACAAAGGGCAGCCGAATAAACAATCACACACAGGACGGGAATACATCATGGCTTTAATCAGTTTGCGCCAATTACTGGACCACGCCGCCGAGCACGACTACGGAGTGCCGGCCTTTAATGTCAATAACCTCGAACAGACACGCGCCATTATGGAGGCGGCGGATGAAACTAACAGCCCGGTAATCATGCAGGCCAGTGCCGGCGCCAGGAAGTACGCCGGCGCGCCTTTTTTGCGGCACATGATCGAAGCGGCGATAGAAGAATTTCCCCATATCCCGGTGGTCATGCACCAGGACCACGGTGTCAGCGTGGCGGTCTGTCAGCGCTCTATCCAGCTGGGATTTTCTTCGGTAATGATGGACGGCTCGCTCGGTGAAGATGGCAAGACCCCCATGGATTATGACTACAACGTGGCAGTGACCCGTCACGCCGTGGAAATGTCCCACGCCTGCGGTGTATCGGTCGAAGGTGAATTGGGTTGTCTGGGTTCGCTGGAGACCGGTGAGGCCGGTGAAGAAGACGGTATCGGTGCCGAGGGTATCCTCACGCACGAGCAGATGCTGACCGACCCTGAGGAGGCCGCCCTGTTTGTGGCTGCCACCGATGTGGATGCGCTGGCCATTGCCTGTGGCACCAGTCACGGTGCCTATAAGTTCAGTCGGCCACCCACCGACGATATTCTGGACATTGACCGCATCAAGGCAATCCATGCGCGTATTCCCAATACCCATTTGGTGATGCACGGCTCTTCATCGGTGCCCCAGGAGTGGCTGGCGGTAATCAATGAGTTTGGCGGTGAAATTCCCGAGACCTACGGCGTGCCGGTAGAGCAGATACAAGAGGGCATTCGCCACGGGGTACGCAAGGTCAATATCGATACCGACCTGCGACTGGCCGCTACCGGTGCGGTGCGGCGTTTCCTGGCGCAAAATCCGGCCGAGTTTGATCCGCGTAAGTTTCTTACCGCCACGATGATCGCCATGAAAGACATCTGCCTGGCTCGCTACGAAGCCTTTGGCAGCTGCGGTAACGCCGATAAAATTAAAGTGCAGTCGCTGGCAACTATGCAGCAGCGTTACTCCGCCGGCGAGCTTGGCCAGGTTACCAAGTCTGCCTGATATCGCGTCCCTGGTGCGGGGCCTGCAGCCACTGAATCTCAGTGGCGAGGGCCTCAATGGCCAGGCCCTCAGTGAAGCGCAATGCGACTACCTGGATTTTTACGGCCTGGATTTCAGTAGTGACTTCCCCCTCGCCAGCTATCACCTGGGTAGTATCGAGTCGGGCACCGACCAGTTGGCGGTGCAGCTGTGGTGCCAGCCCGGGGCAACATCCACCCTGTTGTTGGTGCACGGCTATTTTGATCATGTGGGCCTGTTTGGGCACCTGGTCCGCTTCGGCCTGGGCCGGGGCAGCAATGTCATTGCCTTTGATTTGCCCGGCCATGGTCTTTCCAGTGGCGAGTCGGCGATGATCGAGGACTTTTCGCAATATACGCAGTCTATTGGCGATGTACTGGCGGCAACCGCGTCGCTGCCGGGCTCGCGCCATGTTATCGCCCAGAGCACCGGAGCTGCGGCGGTAATGGATTACCTGACAGTTAACGGGCCGCAGCCCTTCCAGGGTATTGTGCTGCTGGCACCGCTGGTACGACCGCTGGGCTGGTGGAAAACCCGTTTGGCGCATGTGGCATTCAAGCGTTTTGTAGATTTCGTGCCGCGCGGCTTTGTGGAGAATTCCGGCGATAAGGCTTTTCTAAAGTTTCTGCGCAACGACCCCCTGCAACCCCGCCGCATACCGCTGGGCTGGATTGCCGCCCTGCGTCGCTGGATACCCCGGTTTTTGCGGCGCGCACCGGTGCCCTGCAATTTACTGGTTATACAGGGTGACAGGGATCGCACCGTGGACGCGGCTTACAATATGAAGCAAGTGCGGCGATTGTTTCCGGGTGCCCGTATTGAAATGATAGCGGGGGCCAGGCATCACCTGGCGAACGAAACGGCTGCGATACGGTCCAATTACCTGCGACGGGTGGAGTCTTATTTGCGGTCAATAGAGGGGTCCCAATGAGCTGCAGGTGCTACACTTAAAAGGTAATCCAGAGGGCCCCTGTGTATGGGAAATTCTGCCATAGCTAGAATCATGCTGGTCCTGCTGGCGGTGCTGCTATCTGCCTGCGCCGCCCAGAACCGTACGGCCAGCAAATCGGTAGTTGAAGAACATCGGCAGCTGCTGCGCGGGGCGGTATTTTTCCCGGTTGATGAACCACTGCCAGTGCTGGAGCCGGTTGAATTGCTGGCGGTCAATGACGATATGCGTGCTTTCCTCCACGAGCATATTCCCAATATGCGGGTCAGTGAGGAGTATCGGGCCAAGTTAATTCTGAAGGCGCTGCTCGATGACGGCCTCAAACTCCACTATAACAATTTAAAGACCTATACGGCGGAAGAGGCTTTTTATGCCCGCGAAGGCAACTGCCTGTCTTTTACCAATCTGTACATGGCGCTGGCGCGAGAGGCTGGGCTGATGGTTTCTTTCCAGGAGGTGGCGGTACCACCATCCTGGAGTGCGGTGGGTGATACACATTACTTCAGCCTGCACATGAATATCCTGCTGGAATTGCCACGCAAGTTGCAGGAGATAGATTTTGATGCCCAGGCGCTAACCGCGAGGAGCAAGAAAAAAATCGTCGGTGATTATGTCGCGGCCTCTCAGTACTACAATAATATGGCTATGCATTACCTGGCTATGGGCGATCTGTCCACGGCGTTTCTGCATTCTCGAAAGGCTATAGCGCTGCGTCCAAACACCGGGTATTTTTGGGCAAACCTTGGCACTATCCTGCGTCGAGCTGAAGATGAGGAGGGTGCCGAGGAGGCTTATCTGGCGGCTATTGAACTTTCCAATGAACCCGCTGCTGTGAGCAACCTGGCGCGCCTGTATCAAAGTCAGGGCAAGCAGGAGGTGGCTGATGAGTATGCGCACCGAGCCGAATCCTACCGTCAGCGCAATCCTTACTACCTCTACGAAATGGCTGAGTATGCCTATTATCAGGAGAACTACCAAGAGGCTAATCGCCTGTTGCGTTCAGCCATAGCGAAACAAAAAGATGTCGCCAGATTTCATCACCTGCAGGGCCTGGCCTGGGCGCAACTGGGTGATGCCAGGCAGGCTCAGCAGAGCTTTACACTGGCCGCCGAACTCGCAGAAACCGAACAGGACTCCAGCCTGTACGCTCACAAGTTATCCCTGTTGGCCCATCAGGATTGAGTAAAAATACGGTCAACAAGTCCGCCGTAGCTGCGGACTGGGATCGCTATTGGCGCGGCACCTGGGAGGCCTCTGCCCATGAGGATGGCAGCCCCCAGGACGCGGCGCTGGAAGGCTTCTGGCAGCAGTTTTTCCAGGCTGCTGGCTATCGTAAAAGCCAGGGCAGTTTGCTGGATGTTGCCTGTGGTAATGGTGCAGTCATCCGCTACGCGCAACAGTTTTCAAGCCGGGCACCGCAATGCTTTGCCTTTGATTATTCCCACGCCGCATTACTCAACCTGCAGAGCCGCTATGCCAATGTTTGCTGCACGGCGGGTGATGGCAACAAGCCACCCTATGTTGCCGCAAGTTTCGATACCGTGGTCAGTCAGTTTGGAATTGAATACGCCGGAGCAGGAGCCAGTGCTGTTGCGGCGGTAGCGCCGCTGGTGGCCCCCGGAGGTTACCTGGCCCTGGTTATGCACCTGCACGATGGTGCCATTTATAAAGAATGTGCTGACAATTACCGGGCGCTTGAGGATGTGAAGCAACTGGACATTCTGGAGTTGGCCAGAAGCGCCTTCCTCGCCGGCTTTGCCATCAATGCGCGCACTGGCTCAGTGGCTGTGTTCAAGCAGGCGGAACGGGCGTTCACACCCGCTGTGCGCGGTCTTGAACAACTGTTACAGCGCTGGGGTCCCCAGGTGGCAGGCGGTTTATTGCAACAGCTGTACCGGGATATTGCCGAGATGTATAAAAATATGTCGGCCTACGCCGAAGCTGAGGTTATCGCTTGGGTGGATGGCATGACAGTTGAAATTGATGCCTATGCCGGGCGTATGCTGTCCATGGTGAATGCCGCCGTAGATGAGCCAGCCTGTGACAGGCTCTGCCAACAACTCAGCGCTATAGGCTTTACCCGGCTGAACCGCGACAAATTACGTATAGGTGCCAAGGCTGAGTTCGCGGCCTGGACACTGGTCGCGCAGCGCTAAAGCCTGCGGGGCAACTAGTTGCCAGCACCGGGCATGTTATTGGTTTGATTACCAGCGCGGCTAATACTGTCTGCGTAAGCCCTGGAGCGACGCTGGCTCTCGGCCCAGGAACGATTGGTCCTGCACTCCTTGACACCAATGCGAGTACCGGTTTTGACTTTGGTGCGGCAGGTGACTTGATCGGGATTCTCAATGACCCGGGCTACCGTATCTCCGCCGCCAGTGCTGGCACAGGCGGTGAGTACAGCGAAGCCGGTGGCAATAAGCGCTGTTCTTGAGAAATTTTTCACGTTAACGTCTCCTAAAAGAAACCCCTTAAAGAAAAGCCAGTGTACAGTCGGCTGAGTGCGGGTCAAGTGTCGGTGTTCCCGCCTCTTGCTACCCATCTTCGAAGCTCTGCACGGATTGCAACATGGCGCTGATGAGGTGACGTTCTTCCTCATCCAGTTCGGGCCGCCAGATATCAAACAGTAAAACAACCCGCTCCCGGTCGCTGTCATTCCAGGCTTCATGCTCAATCGAATCATCGAAAATGTAGGCCTCTCCCTCCTGCCAGTACTGGGTTTGGTTGCCTACCCGCAGGCCGCCACAGTCTTTGGGCACCAGCAGGGGCAAATGGCAGATCAAGCGAGTATTGATGAGGCCGCAATGGGGAGGAATACGTGTATTGCCAGCCAGTTTTGAAAACAGGGCATGGGGCGTGCTGCCCTCAACCAGGGGTAATGGTGCGCCGGACAGCGCCTGCATGGTGGCGGGGCAGAGGGCGGCATTTTCGCGCACCTCGCGGCCTGCCTGGTAAAAGTAAAAGGCGCCCCAATCATCATTATCCAGGTTGGTGACGTCGTTGAAGTTGACGATATCGGGGTTGCTCTGCAGGTAGGGAGTGAAGCGGTCGGCCTGCTGCATCACGCCATCGAGTTCAACACGAATCGCCTCCGTGTTGGCTTCCAGCTGCTCCAGCCAGGGGAATTGTTGGCGTGGATAAAACTGGATTTGTGGCAATCCGGGATAGTAAAACCGGGTCGGTTGCTGGTAATAAATATCGGCCTTGCCGAAGGCGATATCCAGGGCCTGGACGAAGCGGGGGTGGCTCTGGGCGGGGCTGTAGCCGGCCTTCTGCAGGTGTTGCAACAGGTACTCCTCGTACTCGCCGGCGGCCTTCTCAATGCTGGCCTCGGCCCGGCGCAGGGCTGTTTGCACATCCGGCGGAATAGAGCTCTGGCGCGAGGCCAGTTTTAGTGCGGCTTTGTAATACACCAGCGCCTTGCGCGATTGTTGTTCATGAGCCAGATGATCACCTTTGAACAACAGGGCCCGCATATTGTAGGGCTCCAGCGCCAGCGCCTTGTCCACAGCGGCCAGCGTGGCCGGGCTATCATCGAGTTGAGCACATGCAAAGCCCAGTCCCAGCCAGATAGAGGCATCCTGGTCATTGACGGTGCCAGCCTGTTGGAATAGAGCGCGGGCATTGCCAGCATCGCCCTGGCGCAGTGCCGCCATGGCTTGTTGCGCGAGTTGTCCCGCCTGTTCAACCGTATCGTTCATAGGTGTCTGTGTTCAATTATGGAACCTGCAGCTGCTCAGTAAAGAGCATTGCCGTCACTGCTACTGGCCCCACATGGGATGAGCGCTTATTATACGCCATCCGTAGTTATGACAGTGGAGAACAGGCCTATCTCACAGGTAGAGGAACAGCTCAGGGAGGCACAGCAGCTGCTTGCCCGGCAGCAGGTCCCGCAGGCAGAACAACTCTTGCTTGAGGTTTTGAAACAGGATGCAAATAACCAGGAGGCGCTGGGCGGCCTGGTGATGATTTGCCTGCAAAGCGGCCGTGCTGAAGAGGCGCAGCAGCACCTGCAGTGCCTGGTGGCAACCTACCCGGAGAATGAATTGTACTGCGAGCGCCTGGCCACTTTGCTGGTCAGTCGCGGTGAGGCTGATAAGGCCATTGCCGCATATCGTACGCTGCTGGCAGGGTCTCCCCAACGCAGTAACAGTCGTTACAACCTGGCACGGTTGCTGAAGCGCAGCGGCTATTCAGACCAGGCGTTGGTAGAGTATGAAGAATGCCTGCAGCGCAGCATAGATTGCCCGGAGGAGGTGCTCACCAACATCAGTGTCATTCATACCGAGGCTCACCACAATGACCGCGCCGAGGCGGCGCTGCGCAGGGCCCTGTCTATAAACATGGATTATGTACCAGCGCTCTACAACCTGGCCCTGTTGCAGGAAGAAATGGGTGACTGGAGTGCGGCACATGCCCAGTTGGTAAACATTCTCGCGCTGCAGCCGCTGCACGCGGGCGCTCTTTCGCACATTGCCGCCGCGCAAACCATTACCGACCCGGTAGATCCATTGCTGCGGAGCATGAAGCGGGCGGAGCGCCAGGATGGCGTTACAGAGGAAGATCGGGAGAGCCTGCTCTACGCGCTGGGCAAGGCTAATGATGATCTGCAGCGCTTCAGTGATGCATTTGAATTCTATATGCGCGCCAATCAGTACAGTCGCGGCCGCGCTGGAGAGTATGACCGCGGCGACACGGAGCAGGCTGTCAGTGCTCTTATCGAGGGCTGTAACCCGCCATGGCTGAACGCTATTGAGCCTGTCTCTGATGCCCCCCTGCTATTTATCTGTGGTATGTTTCGGTCGGGGTCGACACTGCTGGAACAAATACTGGCGGCTCATCCCCGGGTGACCGCGGGTGGCGAAATTGATTATTTGCGCAGTCGGCTGGCACCTTTTCCCGCCACTGTGCTGGATATTGAAAATGACGCGGCCCAAAAGCTGGGTCACGGCTACCTGGACTACCTGCAACAGAATTTTGGCGATACGACGCTCGTTTGCAACAAGCGGCCAGACAATTTTCTCTACCTGGGTCTAATAAAGGCGTTGTTTCCCAATGCGCGTTTCCTCAATACTTCACGCGACCCCATGGATGTGTGCCTGTCGGTGTTCTTCCAGTCGCTGGATAAGTCGCTGGATTATGCCAACGATCTATTTGATATTGCCCATTATTATTTGCAGTATCAGCGTTTAATGAGCCACTGGCGACAGTTATTTGGCGACAATATTCTGGATGTGAGCTACGAATCCCTGGTGGAAAATCTGCAGCCGGAAATCACTGTGGCACTGGAGTTTCTGGGCCTGGAATGGGACCCTGCCTGCCTGGAGTTTCACGCCAGTGATAGCCGAGTGCGAACCGCCAGTTTGCACCAGGTTCGACAGCCCTTATACCAGAGTTCGGCGGGGCGTTGGCACAACTATGCCGCGCATATAGGTAAGCTGGAAGGCTATCTGAAATAGGGCAGTTCGTAGGGTCGAATTTATTCGACCAAAATGGGGGATACACCACGGCTTCCCAAGCCTTGGATCGGATTAAATTGGCCGAATAAATTCGGCCCTACGTTGATACTCCTATCTTGCAAGTACGCATAAAAAAGGCCGCCCGAAGGTGGCCTTTTTGTTTTCTGTCCTAACAGAGCCTGCCAGGCAGGCTCTCAACAGGCAGGCTTAGAAGCCTACGCTGACACCAAAGAACCAGTAGCGGCCCAGGGCGTCGTACTGACCCGGGAACGTATTACCGTTACCACCGATTGAAGGACCCGCTGCGTTGCCGGCAATGGGTGGAGAGTTATCACCCACGTTGTTGACACCTGCGCGCAGAGTAGCCCAGTCGGTGACATCCCAGATAGCGGCGATATCAACGTAGTTCTTCTCAGACAGGTCGCGGTTGTCGTTGAGGTCATCAACCTCGCCGATATGACGCCACTGCAGGCTGGTAGTTACGTCCCACGGAGTCGTCCAGGTAAGACGCATGCTGTTACGCACATCCGGGGTGGGAATACCACAAGTACCACCCCAGTTACCTTCACAGTCAACGGTTGGAGCCGTGCTCAGCTCTTGTTGCTCCCAGCTGTCGATATAAGCCAGAGTATTGGTGAAGTTCAGGCTGCCCCACTCGCCGATATCGTATGAATAGTCGATGCTGACGTCCACGCCTTTGACACGCTCAATAGCGAGGTTGTCGGTAAGCGCTTCGATATTGCCGTTGACTTCGGGGTTGGAACCAACCCACAGGTCACCGTTGGCCCCACGCCGAACCTTGGCACACTGGGCATCGTCGCCATCGAGACACTCGGTCAAGATAAACTCAGGCGTCAGGTTGTTGATGCCATCCTTGATCTCGATATCGTAGTAGTCGACAGTCAGGTTAAAGCCATCCAGGAACTCAGGTGAGAAAATGAAACCCACAGAGTAGGTGTCAGACTCTTCCGGTGCCAGGTTGGGGTTACCACCTTGCAGGAAGTTGTACTGACCGGCCGGGGAATCCAGATCTTTACCCCAGTTGCCTGGCTGCAGGCCACTGCGGGCACACTGATCTTGAGTATAACCGCCGACACTGGTGCCACCGGCAACGCCGAATGAGCAAGGGTCCTGGTCCATATCAAACAGGTTTAAACCTTGCGCCAGGAACAGCTCCTGGATGTTGGCGGCACGCACCGCGCGCTGATAACTGGCGCGCACTTTGATCTGCGAATTAATGGCCCAACCCATGCGAACACCGTAGGTGTCGGTGGTCTCACCATAATCGTAATCAGAATAGCGGTAGCCCGCATCCAGGGTCAGCTCGTCAGCCCAGGCCGCGCCTTCAACCAGCGGTATGCTGATCTCGACAAAGCCTTCCGTCACGTCATAACCGCCACCAACTGCCTGGGTTGCACCACCCTGGCCAGCGCCAAGACCGTCAGAGAAACCCTTGTCAGGGCTGAAATCGAGATTTTCTTCGCGATATTCAACACCGAATACAACGTCGACACCGTTCTCGGCCCAGGGGGTCTTGATACCGTAGTCACGCAGGTTACCAGCGATATACGCATTCATGACAGTCTGGTCGGTAGTACCACGGGCAAACAATGGCAATACCAGGTAATCAACCGCCTCCTGGCTAACACCACCGGTCTCAAACACGTTCCAGGGTGCACAGGTAGGATCAGTACCGTCCAGTACGGAGGCACAGACGATCTCGCCGGTATCCGGATCAATAACTGCTTCCAGCGACTTGGCAATAGAGTCATTACTCAGGTCATTCATATAGGTGTTGGCCATGGTGACTTCTGAATACTGGTAGTACAGGTCATAACGCCAGATGTCATTAATGTCACCACGCAGGCCAAATACACCGCGGAATGAATCGTGACGCAGATCTTGCCGGCGGGGGCCGCCCTCTACGTTACGACGGGCGATGTAAGCCGGCGCACGGTCGTCAAGACCCAGGCCCTGGCTGCCACAAATCGCTTCAAACTGCTGGTCGCTTAAAAAAGCGTTGTTACAGGGGATGCTGCTGGTAGCGAAGAAGTTACCGGAAGGAGCGATCTGGGTAACCGTGCGGTCATCCATGAACATCAATTCCGTGTAGGCTTCTGCGTGCTCGTTTATATCATAGTGAGCAAAAGCACCAAAGGTGTAACGCTTGTCCGGGCGCTGAAAGTAGTTCAGCGGACCGTAGTTGTAGGTGTTACCGGCACGATCTACAAACTGGTCACCCTCGACCTTATAGTCGTACTGATCGAAATCGGTGAAACGACCTTCGGGGCTGGTTGATGAACCAAAACAGCCGGTTGCATCGGTGCTCAAAGCACAGGAGCTGTAGTCACGAGAGCCCTGCTGTACCGCGTCGATCTTGCGATAGGTTGCGTAGGCGGTCACGTTACCGCGGCCCCCTTCGATGTTGCCACCGATAATGAACGACAGGTCCGTCATGTCGCCGTCTGTTTCAGAGTTGCTGGCAGCCGGGTAGCCGGCATCATTAACAATGTCCTGCCAGGTGTCGTTGTCGTTGTCGTGGTTGTATTGGCTGAACTGGTAGTCCAGCTTTACACCCTGGAAGTCGTCAATCATGATGAAGTTGACAACACCGGCAACCGCGTCAGAACCGTAGGTAGCAGAGGCGCCACCGGTCAACACGTCAACGGTTTTGATCAGTGCACCCGGAATCTGGTTGATATCGGCGCCTACACCACCTTGCAGGGGTGAGCCCGCGGGCATACGGCGGCCGTTGATCAGCACCAGGGTCCGTTCTGCACCCAGGTTACGCAAGTTAATGGTCGCAGTACCTGTGCCGCCGTTCGAAACGCCGGTGTTTTGACCAGAGTAGATTTGCGGCACGCTGCGAAGCATGTCTTCCACACGAACCGTACCCTGGAACAAGAGCTCTTCAGCGCTGATCTGGGTGACTGGCGTGGAGCTGACCAGGTTGACCTTTATAATACGTGATCCGGTGACCACAACCTCTTCAAGAGCGGCTGGATCTGCACCCGGGTCTACCTGTGCATAAGCGGGCAGTGCTGTCAGCGCCGAAACGCCGAGAGCAGCTGCAACCGCCATTGATACATGAGTTTTTCTCAACATGTTGTTCCCCTGTGTATTAATTATTAGTGACGAACCCCTGTAGGAGTTTCCACCACATAACTCTAGACGAACACGGGGGGTGCTACCTCATTGAGAAGGCTGGGTTTGTGTAAAATTCACACTTTTACGGCCATATTGTGATTATTCACAACATTGGGAGGGAACTCGGAGCAATACAGCGACTATTTGATACGTTGCACCTGCACCGATTTGCCGCTATCTACCAGCTCCATGCGATAGAAACCCATAAAATTCTTGGTAATGATGATTTCCGGATTGGGTCCGTGGTGTGCATAGTTGCCGCGCCGGCGCTGTTGCCAGACCTGGCCGTTGTCCAGTTTGAACACCGTGCTGCCCGACCAGCCCTTGAATGCGCCACTGATGGTGGACAGGACTTCAGTTTCTTTGGCAGCTTCGATGACCTCCTCATCGGTGTTGCGCAGTACCTCGGAATCCTCGGCGGTGTAGCGCACCAGCCAGCGATTGAGGGCGTCGCGCTGCTCCTTCGATAAACCGTCGATACCAGACGCCTGGTATTCCTCCGCCGTCATCAGATTTTCTATGCCGGGGAAGGAGGACTGGGCCTGGACCAGGCAGCTACCGGCAACCAGTGCCAGTACGGTGAGTGCGGTGAGTGCGGTGTGAAATTTTTTCATGGTTGTTCCCAATAAGAGGTTCAGATGCGTTGGCTCAGCTTGGCGTACCAGAAGCGTCCCTTCAAGTCGTGAGTGCGGGCGTCGATATTGTCATTGAAAGCGGATGCGGCAAAAGGGGCCTCCTTATCCAGCAGGTTGTCTACCCCCATCGACAGTCGCAATCCCTTGAGGATATTAAACACGTAGCTAAATTGCACGTCATGTACGACCCAGGAGTCGATGTTGCGGTGTCGGGTGGAATTGGGGATGTCTTCTTTCAACTCACTGATAAAGTGAATGTCATAATTGCCGCGCCAGCGCTGGCGGGCCCACTGGATGCCAATATTGCCCTTCCATTCCGGCACACCGCCCAGCCCCTCGGAAGCGGGATCGACAAAGGTGCCCGCCAGGTCAATGGTGGGGGCATCAGCGCCCAGTTGGATACTGTATTCGTTGATATAGGCAATATTCAGCGCGGTAGACCACTGGCCCCAGCGGCGGTCTGGTAATTGGTAGCTGAGGCTTATGTCCAGTCCTTTGACCCGCCGTTCCCCGACATTCACATTGGTTGCTGTTACCAATTGCAGGTTGCCGGCGTCGTCCCGGGTGACGCGATCAGAGAAGCGACCGGTGGCGGCGTTCTGGTTGACAATAAACTGGGCGCTGGAGTCGATGACATTCTCGGTGTCGATATCGAAGTAATCCAGTGATGCCGTCAGCCCGAGCACAGTATCCGGTGTCCACACCACGCCCAGTCCCCAGGTTTGGGCATTTTCTTCATCGAGATCGGGGTTGCCGCCCACCACGGTAAGAAATTGGTTGAGGCTGGGGTCCGATTGCTGCTGACAGCCGGGCAGGACACCGGTATTTTCGCGCAGCGCGCAGGGGTCGGAGATAAAAGCCTGGTCTTCGCTGGCGCCCTGATACAGCTCATTCAGGGTAGGTGCGCGAAAACCCTCGCCATAGGTCGCCCGCAACAACCAACTGGGTGACAACTGAAATCTCACGCCATACTTGGGATTGCTGGTTGTTCCGAAGTCGCTGTAGTTGGACCAGCGCAGAGCCAGCTCCAGATCCAGTTTCTGGGCTTCGCTGTCGGATTGCCAGAGCGGAATAATGCTCTCCGCATAAATTTCCCGGATCTCCCGGTCACCGCTGGTAGGCTTGAAGTTAGTGCCGCCTATGGTGCCAACATTGGCAATCAGCGTGCTGGGCTTTTTCTCGGTGGATTCGTTGCGAAGTTCCATGCCAAAGGCAAAGTCTACTTCGCCGTAGGGGAGCGTCCCCAGGGTACGTGTGGCGGTGAAGCTATAGGTGGTCAGCTCACTGTCACCCTTGATCTTGCCGGCAATTTGCAGAAAGGCCAGTTGTTGCGCATCGATACTGCCGGTCGGGCCAAACAAATTGATGGGTACACATCCGTCTACGGCGATGCCCTGGCAGTCACTGGCCGGACCAACACCGCGCCGGAGGTTGTCGGCATTGATCAGTCCCGAGGTGGTTTGCTTGGCTTTACTGCGGCTGTAACTGTAGTCGAACTCCCAGCTCCAGCCCCGGTGAAAACCCTCCAGTATTGCCACCAGGCGGGTGACGTCGGATTTGTTCTGCTGACGGCGGCTTGGCAGTTCCAGCATGCGTCGCCGCAAATCGCTGATGTCGGTATTAAAGGGGTTGTAAATATTATTGACAGCCACGGTAATCGGGGGCAGTTCAAAGCCGGTGAACACCGGGGTGGGCGCCAGTTCGGCCTCGGCATTGGTGTCGGTGTAGCTGGCCTCCAGTTTTATGGTGGTCAGGTCAGTGAGATCGTAGCTGGCGCTGCCGTAGAAAAAATCGCGCTCGGAAGGCACCAGGGATGAGGTGAACTTCGCGAAATCGAACAAGTCATCCGCACGCACCGGGCGGTATTGCCCCTGTGCCACGTCGAAAATCACCGTTTCCCCGCTGGGCAGGGTTACGCGGGCGCTGGGTGTGGCGCTGGAACGCAGGTCCGCACCACCCCGGTCGCGGCCATCGGCACTACGGGATACGCCGCGATCACGGCTGGATATTTCCTGCTGCTCGAAGTGGGAGGCCGAGAAAAATAAGGAGCCGTGCTTGAAGCCCGTGCCGTACTGCACGGTGGTGGTCTGGGTCTCACCGTCGCTGTCCCCGGTGGCGCCGTAGAACTGCTCGGCCAGGAAGCCGTAAAAGTCCTCCTTCATGATGATGTTGATAACCCCGGCAATGGCGTCAGACCCGTATATTGCCGAGGCGCCATCTTTGAGAATTTCAATGCGCTCGACCGCTGCCGGGGCGATACTGTTGAGGTCAATCGACTCGCCGGCCAGACCGTCATTGGCGACGCGGCGGCCGTTGATTAGTACCAGCGTGCTGGAGGCCGGCAGGCCGCGCAGGGTCACCGTAGCCGTACCATCACCACCGTTACTGATAGCGGTGCTGGTCAGGCTGCCGGATACGGCTGGCACGTAGCGCAGAATTTCGCCAATAGTCTGCGCGCCAGTGAGCTCGATATCCGGCGCTGAGATCACGTCCACCGGGGCTGAGCCCAGCAAATGGTTACGTTTTATGCGCGAGCCGGTAATCGGCTTACCATAGACGTACAGTTCTTCAATACCGGGCACATAGAGAGGGTGCTGCAGCAGCAGTTGGTCGGTGTCCAGACAGCTATTGGTAGCCCGGCAACTGCCGTCGTAGACGGCGACTATTCTGCCGTCGATTATCTGCCAGGCCAGGTCCGTGCCGGCCAGCATGGTCTGCAAGGCTTCATCTACGGACAAGCGTCCCGTTACCGGTGGACTGACCAGGCCGCGAGTTATGGGGTCGGGAAAAACGATGGCCAGGCCGCTCTGGTGACTGAACTGGATCAGGGATTGCGAAAGAGGCTGGCTAGCTATGCCGAATGTGTATTCAAGGTCTTCCGAAGCAGTTGCCGATGGGCACAGCAGGAGGAATACAGGGCCGCACAACAACGCGGCAATAACGATGCGAGCCAGGGAAATCACAAGGCTGTTTATACGTTATAGGGGCGCTCTGATCAACTGAACCGTGCCGTCGTCCAGCCGTACACTGCGAACAGCCAAAGTGTGCTCCAGAGCGCGCAATATAGTGTCCGGGTCCTGCAGGCGAAAAACACCGGATACGGTCAGCTGACCCACTTCAGGGTCCGGGATCAGTATCTGCTGTGTATGGTAGCGCGACAGTTCACGAACCAGGGTAAGCAGCGTCATACCCTCAGCCACGATATTGCCGTCGCGCCAGGCCAAAATGCTGCTGCTGTCGGCAATGGCTGGCTCGCTCAGGCCGCCACTGTCACCGGCGATAGTCTGGTCGATATAAAGCAGGGCTGAATCTGCCGCCCGACTAGCGGGCGTATTTAATTCAGTGACACGCACCACGCCCTCGGTAACGGTAATGTGGCTGGCATCGTCGTGCAGGTAAATGTTGAAAGCGGTACCCAGGGCGACCACCTGCGTGTCACCGGCTTGTACGACAAAGGGTCGTTGCTGGTCGTGGGCAACCTGGAAGAATGCCTCGCCCCGGGTGAGTATCAGCTGGCGGGACTCGGCGCCCAGCTCCACCTGCAGGCGACTGTCGGTATTAAGGGTGACGTGGCTGCCATCGGCCAGTTCAACCGACATTTGCTCACCGATCCGGGTTTTGTAGAGCTGTTGCTGTTGGCTGAAGTTCAATTGTGGAGTCAGCAGTATGGCGAGGGTCAGGCTGGCAGCCAGCGCCAGTCCGCCGGCAATCCAGTTTCTGCGGGACGTATCACGGCGGTGATCGCGCCAGGGCAGAACTTTAACCACGGCCAGGTCATCCCACATGTCCAGCATGGAATCCATAGCGCGCCGGTGGCAGGCATCGGCGGCCAGCCACAGCGCAAAGCCCTGTTGATCCTGCTCAGAGACGGAGTCTGAGCGCAGCCGGGCTATCCACCCGGCGGCCTCGTCCAGCGCCCTGGCGGGGATATTGTCGGTGTTCTGGCTATTCACGATATGTCTCTTGAATCCTCCTGATCCACTTATGAAACGAAGCAGCACTCAAATCCCGCAATATGAGTGTAGCGCTTTACTTGTCCTTTGGCTCGTCCCCCTCGCTGTAGTATGAGGCCAGCTCGGCCCGGCAATGTTTCAGAGCCTGCAAAATATACTTCTCCACACTGGAAACTGACACTCCCAGCTCGCGGGCGATATCGTTATATGACATGCCCGAATTGCGGTGTAACAGGAACGCCTGGCGACATTTTTCCGGCAGCGTATCGACGGCCTTATAAATTCGTTGTAATTGCTCCTGGGCGCTGAGGATATGTTCTGGGGAAGCGGCTCCCGCGTAGTGTTCGGAGAACTCGCCTTCTCCCAACTCCTGCCGCTCAATTTTGAGGAAGCGAAAGTGCAGTGAACGGCGTCGCAGCTGGTCGATGGCGAGGTTGGATGCAACCTGGAACAGAAAAGCACGGACATTATCGAGCTGTTCAGGGTGTTGCAAACGGTAAATTCGCAGGAAAGCCTCCTGGGCGACCTCGGCCGCATCGGCGGGGTTGTCCAGTTTTCGCGCCAGGTAGCGCTCAAGCGAGGGGCCGTAGAGTTCTACCAGTTGGCTGATGAAGCGGCTTTTGTCGTCCTGCATCGCTATGCTAATAGAGATGGCATGCAATCATGCGCTTCTCATCGATGAATTTGGGTACCGGTGCCTGCTCGCGGCAGCGGCTCTGTACTTCCGGACAGCGGCTGGCGAAGCGACAGCCAGGTTTGGGATTGATAGGCGATGGTATTTCTCCCTGCGGCGGCTGGTGCTGACGGGCTTTTTCCCGATGGGGGTCAGCCACCGGGTTGGAAGCAATCAACATCCTGGTATAGGGGTGACGGGGATTGAAATAGACCTCGTCGGAGGGGCCTTCTTCGACCACCGTACCCAGGTACATAACCGCCATGCGGTCACACAGGTAGCGCACCATCGACAGGTCGTGGGCGATGAATAACAGGGTAAGGCCCAGCTCCTCCTTCAGTCGCTGCAACAGGGTTATTATCTGGGCTTGCACCGATACGTCCAGCGCGGAGATAGGTTCGTCGCAAATCACGAAGCGGGGCTTTACGATCAAAGCGCGCGCGATACCAATGCGCTGGCGTTGTCCGCCAGAGAATTCATGGGGGTAGCGGTTGGCATGATCGCGTTTAAGGCCCACCTGCTCCAGCCATTGAGCCACCAAATCCCGGTAGTTGCTGCTGTTCCCGCCAGCTTGTAGTCGCAATGGCTCAGAAATAATTTCCTGGATCGTCATGCGGGGGTTCAAAGAGGTATAGGGATCCTGAAAAATCATCTGTATGTCGGTGGATAACCTGCGAAAATCCTTCATGCTGTAGCGGTCTGGTAAGGTTTTGCCGCGAAACAGGATGTCGCCGCTGGTTTTAGTTTGCAGACCGGCCAGGGTGCGCCCCAGGGTCGATTTTCCGCAACCACTTTCACCGACCAGGCCGAGAATTTCATTTTCTTTAATATTCAGAGAGACGCCGTCTACTGCGTGCACGGTCCGATTGCGCCCGATAGTGAAGTGGGTCTTGAGGTTTCGAACTTCCAGCAACATTAGTTAATTCCCCCGCTTTGGGTGGAGTGTCGCGGCGGGGCATCCGGGTGTTGCAACCAGCAGCGGGAGGCGTGCTCAGCATCCAGTTCCCACCTGGCGGGCGCTATGCGACTGCAGACTTCCATTGCATGGGGACAGCGCGGGTGATAAGCACAGCCGGGCGGCGGCGCAAACAGGTCCGGGGGGCTACCGGGAATAGCGCGCAATTGCTCGGTACCCGGCTGGTGCATGCTGGGCATAGCCTGTTTGAGACCCTGGGTATAAGGGTGGGAAGCGCGGTAAAAAATATCGTCTACTGTACCTGATTCCACCACCTCGCCAGCGTACATGACGGCGACCTGGTCAGCCATCCTGGCGACGACACCCAGGTCGTGAGTAATCAACAGGATGGCCATCTGGTCTTCGCGCTGCAGCTCTTTCATTAATTCCAATACCTGGTCCTGGATTGTGACATCCAGTGCAGTGGTAGGTTCATCGGCAATAAGCAGCCTGGGTGTACAGGCCAGGCTCATGGCAATCATTACGCGCTGCAGCATGCCGCCGGAAAATTCAAATGGATATTGCCGTATACGCTGTGCGGCGTCCGGAATACGCGTACGCTCCAGCAATCGGGTCGCCTCCTTCAAAGCACTCTGTTTCGACATACCGCGGTGTACCCGCAGGGTTTCTGCAATCTGGTCTCCAATGCGCATGGTTGGATTGAGTGAGGTCATCGGGTCCTGGAAAATCATGGCCATATTGGCACCGCGAACGCGATTGAGTTCGGCCTGGGTCAGGCCGATAAGCTCCTGTCCCAGCAACTTGGCCGAGCCACTGACAATGCGACCTGGAGGCATTGGAATCAGGCCCATAAGTGCCTGCACCGTCACTGTCTTGCCCGAGCCCGACTCGCCGACCACGGCCAGTGTTTCACCGGCATAGACATTGTAGGAAACACCGCGAACGGCCCGCACTTTGCCGCCATAGGTATCGAACTCAACCACCAGGTCTTTAACGCACAGCACCGGCTCATTATTATTCATGTGCCGCTCCTCATGCGTGCGTCCATGGCATCGCGCAAACCATCACCGAGCAGGTTGAATGCCAGCACCGTGATGCTGATAAACAGGGCGGGGAAAAACAGTTCATGGGGGTGCGACAGCATGGTGCGAATGCCGTCATTGCACATCGATCCCCAGGAGGGCGTCGGTGGCACCACGCCCATGCCGATGAAGGAGAGAAATGCCTCGACGAATATAGCGGTGGGGATGGCGAAAGTGAGTGATACCAGCAGCACCCCCATCACGTTGGGCAGCATGTGCCGAAGCACCAGGTAGGGAGCTGAGGCGCCCATCAGCCGCGCTGCGGCAATATAGGCCTCCTCTCGAATTTGCAATACCTGGCCGCGCACCAGTCGTGCCGTGGCCGGCCAGCTGAGCAAAATCAATGCCAATAACATGGGACCCACACCACTTTCGCCCGGGCCCAGGCCAAAGGCAATCTTGAACAGGATCATAAATAACAAAAAGGGCAGGGCAATGACAAAATCGGCAAAACGCATCATCAGGTTGTCGGTGCGGCCACCGCTGTAGCCAGCCAGGCCCCCGTAAATCAGGCCTATGGAAACGTAGATCAAGGGTGCAAACAAGCCGATAAACAGGGAGGTCCTGGCACCCCACATTAACCGTGCCAGCATATCCCGGCCCAGGTAGTCTGTGCCCAACGGATGCATTTCAAGGCGTATACTGATGCCGGTAGCCGTCTCGTCATCTATGCCATCCAGCAGACCCCGGTAACGGGCTTCGGAAACACGGATGGACTGTTCCACGTCCACCGGCAGGGTACTGAACTGGCTGCCCTGTCGGCGACCCATTACTGCCACCACCGAATAATAGTAGCGGCGTGTTTCCAGACCCAGGCGATCCAGGTAGCTGAGTTGCGATTCACGCAGATCTGTCAGTGGCAGGCCCAGGTCATTGATTCCGCTGGGTTCTAACTCATGTCTGTACAGCTTGTATCCGCTGGCGCCCGGCACCGCATCCCAGGCCAGGGTGACGCCCTCGGAGTGGGCGCTGCCCAGTACCCTCAGGCGCTGCGGCGGCTTGTCGTAGGCGGCGTAGCGGTTGATTTGGGTGGTAGTTATTGCTTGCGGCGGGGGGTGGTCCGGGATAACCAGTGCCCAGCGCCCCAGGTTTGGCGACTGGGATATTTGTTCCAGATCTTGCAGCGCTGGATCAATGGACCACAGCAACGGTCCCACCAGGGTAAACAGGCTCAGCGCAACCACGATATAGAGTGAGCCCAGTGCGCGGGTATTATGGCGCAGGCGACGCCATACATCCTGCCAATAGGATAGCGAGGGGCGGTCAATTCGCTCGGCATCACGGGCCTGGGACAGGGGCGCAAAATCTTCAGCTCTGGGTATGTATTCTGTCATCAGCCCACACTCTTGGTGACTTGGATGCGTGGGTCAATAAAGCCATAGACAATATCAACGGCGATCACCATTAGTACCAGGAAGGCACCATAGAATACGGTGGTGCCCATAATAACGGTGTAGTCCAGTTGTTGTACTGCCTGCACGAAATAGCGCCCCAGGCCGGGGATTGCAAACACCAACTCAACCACAAAGCCGCCGGTAGTAATTGCGGCGATGGACGGCCCCAACACGGTTATCACCGGCAGTATGGCGTTGCGTAGCTGGTGGTGGAAGAATATACGGGCCGGTGACAAACCCTTGGCCCTGGCGGTGCGTATGTAATCTGTGTTCGCCACCTCCAGCATGGAAGAGCGCATAAGGCGGGTGAGATACGCCATGGTACTCAGTCCCAGCACCAGTGCCGGTACTAACATATGCGACACAGTGCCCCAGCCCGCAACGGGCAATAGCGAAAAACCCAGCAGCTTATTCAGCTTGAGTATGGCCAGCTGCCCCATGGCGGCAAATACAAAGCTGGGTACTGACACGGAGATAATTACCATGAACATAATGATGTAGTCAGGCAGACGATCCCGGTACAGCGCTGTCAGCGCGCCCCAGGTAATACCACCGCCAGCTGCAAACAACAGGGCCAGCAGGCCCAGTGTTGCCGATACCGGGAAGTGTTCGGCAATGATGTCGTTAACCTGCCGGTTTGGCTGGGTGAAAGAAATCCCGAAGTCACCGCGTGCCATGTTGCCCATGTAGATCAGGTATTGTTGCAGTATGGGTTTGTCCAGTCCGTAGGCGCGTTCGAGGTTGGCACGAATTTCTGGTGTAACCGCCTTGTCATTGAGTAGCGGGTCGCCGGGCACCATGTGCATACCAATAAAAGTGGCAGTGGCGATAAACCAGATGGTGATCACCCCTGAGAGCAGGCGTTTGCCGATGTAGGTCAACATGCTATTGCTCTCCGGGGGGCGGTGCTGGAGCGGAGGGTTCTTTTATCCAGGCGTAATTAAAGCTGGGGTCGCCACCGATTCTGGAGCGCCTCACCCCGCCCAGTTGCTTGTGCTGCACATAAATATAGCCGCGCTCGTACTGGGGCAAGATCACCGCCTCATCATAAATATGCTGTTGTATCTGACCAAAAATTCGATTGCGAACCCGGCTATCAGTGGTGGCCTGTGCCTGCAATATCAAGGCGTCATAGGCGGCGTTTTTATAGCGACCACGGTTGTTGAGATTCCATGATGTAAACAGGTCGGCAAAGGTCATGGCATCGTCATAATCCGGGCCCCAACCGGCGGCCACAAGGTCAAATTCACCGGCGCTCATTTTGGCCAGGCGTTGTTTGAAAATCTGCCGGTCCAGTTTGATGTCCAGGTCCAGCGCTCTTTTCATAACGTTCTGGAAATATTCTGCCTGTTTAACACTATTGGGGACGTCGCTGAGTAGCAGGGTCAGCGGTGGTATTTTCTCCACGCCAAGTTCCTGTTGCGCCAATTGTAGATATTTGTTTGCCAGCTCCAGGTTCAGCTCGGGCACGATGGGCGGGAACTGTTCCTGCAAAGTGCCCTCATCACCCGCCAGCCAATCCGGGAATACAGAATACGATGGCAGGTTGCCCGGCAAGCCGATGATCTTGTAGGTGAGTTCAGCCGCGTCATAGACATGACGAATCGCCCGCCGCAGGTTGATATTTGCGGTGGGCCTGCCGGGGCGGTGGTTATATTCCATAAAAAACACCGAACCATCGCGAAACGAACGCAACTGCTGGCGCTCCTGTAGGGCCATTTTTGTGGATGAGTAGTCCAGGCTGCGGGCCATAGCGATCTTCTCGTCCATAAACAGGTTGAAGCGGGCGTTGGGATCAGCGGTGATATAGGGAATATTGATTGCATCCAGCCTTATGGCATCTGCATTCCAGTAATAGGCATTCTTGACCATCCGCAGCGAGGCGCCGTGCACCCACTCGGTGAGGGTGAAGGGGCCGTTGGAGAGCATGGTGTTTGCTTCGGCCGCATACAGGCTTCCCTGCAAACGAAAGTAATCTTCGCGTACCGGACGAAAACTGATAAAGGTGACCAGCTCCATAAAGTAGGCTGTCGGGGAGGTGAGATGGGCCACGAAGGTGTAATCGTCCAGGGCTTCAACACCGAGGGACTGCGGTGGCATATCGCCGGCGATAATGGCCTCTCCATTGGTAAACAGACGCATTAAAAATGCATACTCGGCGGCGTTGTCCGGGTTGGCCACTTGTTGCCAGGCAAAAACGAAGTCGTGGGCGGTAACTGGCTTGCCGTCACTCCAGCGGGCGTCTTGCCTCAACCAGAAGGTAGCAGTGTCGTCGGTCAACTCCCAGCGCTCGGCCACGCCGCCGACCAGCTCATTGTTAATGTTGTAGGTCATCAGGCCTTCGCTTATATGGTCGATAAGAGTGAAGCTGACCTGGTCCGTGGCCTTGATGGTATTGAGCCACTGTGGCTCCTCGGTGATAACCACAGAAATTTCGTTATTCACCGGGTCGATGGCGGGTGGTACGGCGTACGCCAAACTGGCCCAGAGCAGGCCAGCTATTACCAACAGCAACTTTTTAATCTGTGGCATGTAGAATCTCTACTCCCTGGGGTCGAGCCAGCATCAGAATATCGGCGGGCCGATGGGCGAACAGGCCACTGGTCACTACGCCCACGATAGCGTTGATGTTTTGCTCCACCGCAAACGGTTGCTCAATAGAGAAGTTATAGACGTCGAGGATAATATTGCCATTATCGGTAATAACGCCCTCCCGGTAAATCGGGTCGCCACCCAGTTTTACCAGTTGGCGCGCGACGTGTCCGCGCGCCATGGGGATGACTTCCACCGGCAGCGGGAAATTCCCCAGCGTGTGTACCAGCTTTGACTCATCACAAATGCATATAAATTCCTCAGCCACTGCGGCGACAATTTTTTCCCGGGTCAGCGCCGCCCCACCGCCCTTGATCAACTGCAGCTGGTGATTACTTTCGTCGGCGCCATCTACATAAACATCCACGCGATCGACGCTGTTCAGCTCGTAAACGGGTATGCCGTGTTGGCGCAAGCGCTGGGCCGATGCTTCAGAGCTGGCCACTGTGGCGTAAATCTCACCCTTGATGGCGCCCAGCGCATCGATAAAGCAATTGGCTGTTGATCCCGTACCGATGCCGACCACAGAGTCATTTTCCAGTTTGGGTCGAATATAGTCCAGGGCTGCCTGGGCCACTGCCTGCTTCATCTCGTCCTGGTTCACCGTCACTCTCTTGAATCTTGCTTGTGTGGAAAGCGGCATTATAGGCTGAGGCGCAAAACAAGTTATAGCCTGAGAGCTGAAAAAATCTGTCGGGTCGATTAGTATGGCGCGCCTGCATTAATGAATAGGCGCCATTGGGCATGCCACAGTCCTACATCAAGAGAATTCTCGACGCCCGCGTCTACGACGTGGCACGAGAGACACCGATCGACGAAGCACCGCTGCTATCGAAACGTCTGGCCAACCGCGTGTTGCTGAAACGGGAAGACCTGCAGCCGGTGTTCTCGTTCAAATTGCGCGGCGCATACAACAAATTGTACCAGCTGTCCGAGACGGAGCGGGCCCGCGGTGTCGTGGCGGCCTCCGCTGGCAATCATGCCCAGGGGCTGGCGCTGGCGGCAAACAAACTGGCCGTGAAGGCCATTATCGTCATGCCGAGAACCACGCCTGTGATCAAGGTAAATGCTGTCCGCGCGTATGGAGCCAGGGTCATTCTGCACGGCGATACCTTCGAAGAAGCCTCTGTACATGCCCATAAGTTGGTGTCTGAAAAGGGCTATATCTATGTCCATCCCTACGATGACCCGGATGTCATTGCCGGCCAGGGCACCGTCGGTATGGAGATAGTGCGTCAGCACCCGGATCCCATCGAGGCGATTTTTGTGCCGGTCGGTGGTGGTGGCCTGATGGCTGGCGTGGCCGCGTATATCAAGTACGTGCGGCCCGACATCAAACTCATAGCGGTTGAGCCCGAAGATGCCGCCTGTCTGGCGGCGGCCCTGCAACGTGGGCGCCGGGTAACACTGCCCGAGGTCGGTATCTTTGCCGAGGGGGTAGCCGTTGCACAGATTGGCAAAGAAACCTTCCGGGTAATACGCAAAACCGTGGATGAGGTAATCACCGCCACTACCGACGAGATGTGTGCTGCTATCAAGGACATATTCGAAGATACCCGGTCGATTGCAGAGCCAGCGGGCGCGCTGGCGCTGGCCGGACTCAAGATATATGCCGAACGCGAGGGGATACAGGGCAAAAACCTGTTGGCTATCGTCAGTGGGGCGAACACCAATTTTGATCGCTTGCGTTATATTTCCGAACGCACCGAGATCGGTGAAAAGCGCGAGGCTATCCTCAGCGTTACTATCCCAGAGCATCCTGGCAGCTTTAAATCTTTCTGCAGCGCGCTTGGCAAGCGCAATATCACCGAGTTTAATTACCGCTATGCCGATGATCGCGAGGCGCATATTTTTGTTGGCATGCAGATCGACGAAGGCACCGAGTCCAGGCAGACTGTGGTCTCAGAGCTACAGGAAAAGGGCTACGAGGTTGTCGATTTCACCGATAATGAAGTTGCCAAACTGCATATTCGCCATATGGTGGGTGGACCAGCGCCAGGCAGTGTAGAGCATGAAGCGGTGTATCGCTTTGAGTTTCCGGAGCGGCCGGGGGCCCTGCTGAATTTCCTCCGGCATCTAGGTCAGCGCTGGAATATTTCGATGTTTCACTACCGCAACCACGGTGCGGCCTATGGCCGGGTACTGGTGGGCCTGCAGGTGCAACCGGACCAGCGTCAGGAGTTGGCCAGGGTGCTGGAGAGCGTGCACTACCGGTTCTGGGATGAGACGGATAACCCCGCCTATCAGCAGTACCTGGGTTAGGTGGCGCAGGGTCGGCAGACCCGAATGGTACTTACTTAAGCGATTTAGCGCTGTAGTTCCGGCCCCAGTCTTCGACAGCTATTTTTCAGACACGCCGTAAACCCATCCATGGGGGCTCGACTGCGGCGTCCCTGCCGCAGACGGTCTCAAAAATAGCTGTCGAAGACTGTGTCCTAACGTGATTTTCAGCTTAAGTAAGTACCATTTTACTCTGACCCCATATTTTCTGGTCGAATAAACGCGACCCTACTAAATTTGTGACACAAGGACTTGCAATTAATTTGCCACGTACTAAACTGCGTTTGCTTTGTGGCAAATTACCAAAAAATAATATTGAAAATTGTGATCGCCAGTGCTGCCACTGCATACGGCTCTGGTAAGAAAGCAAGTGGAGTAAGTTTTGAAAAGAAAGCCTGATATTCTTATGGTTATTCTGGCCATATTTGGCCTTGGGGTGGTAATTACTTTGTTGATGCCGATGAGTTCATCTCACTCTGTAGCGGAGCCGTTATCCGCCTTACAGGCAGGGGTTCTTCCGCAAACAGAGATAACTACCGAGTAGCATCTAGCCGCGCCCTGGCGCGCAGACTATATACTCTCGTTCCGTAACTACCGCCTGTAACGACCTGTCCCAGGGTTGCGGGACAATTGCATCCACTTGCTGGCAGCTGTGTGCTGCTCCTATCAGCTGAGGCCGATAGAGTCGCCGGCTCACGGTTTGCAAAGCCCGGTCATAATACCCCCCGCCCATGCCCAGGCGATTGCCACGGCGATCGAAGCCAACCAGCGGCGCAATCAACAAATCCAGCTCTGATACGTCTACTTTTTCAGCGGACGCCTGTGGTTCGGCTATCCCAAAACGATTGCTGACAAGCCGTTCACCGCGCTGGAAACGGCGAAACTCCATGCGGCGGTGGCCGGTGATCACCGGTAAATAAATTTGCTTGCCAGCCCGCCAGGCGGTTGCGATCAGGGGTTGCAAGTCGATCTCGCCGTCGCTGGCCCAGTAGGCAGCGATGTGTTGGCTGCGCCAAAAGGCGGGTAATTTCGACAAACGCCGACACAGTAGTAACGCGGCGCGCCGTTGCTCCACACGGCTTAAGCACTGGCGGCGGTGGCGCAGGGTGCTACGGAGTGCGGCCCTGTCAGGGGTCGTGGCATTGCGAGGGTGAGAAGATGTCATGGCAAAGATGGGGATCCCGGAGTACCGCTGAGAGCGTTGCCCTTGAACCCGATGGCTCAAGGCGGCGATTGCTGTGCTGCATTAGGCTTCCCGTAATACGGACCTGCACATCAACAACAGCGAGCAACCTCCTGGGTTGGTATTATCGGGTAGAGAAAACAGCCCTCTGGCCAATACACCAGGTATCCCACTGGCATTATAACCAATGCTGGCGGGGGCGGCTAACCGATTTCCATTTGGCGCAGCGAAAAAATAGCCTCGTCGATTTTGCGTGACAGACCGTCGACGGTCTCATTGGCTACCGACTCCAGGGCCGGTGCTATGTCGGTGTGTTCCGAGGCCTGCAGTAATTCGTGGCTTATATTCAGGGCAGCCATGACGGCAATTCTTTCCAGGCCAATGACCTTGCCAGTTTCCCGGATGGAGCGCATCTGCTTGTCCAGATAAGAGGCGGAGACTATCAGCTCGGCCTTTTGTTCTTCCGGGCAGGCGACCTGGTACTCCTTGTCGAGGATAGTAACGGTGACCGTTTGAATACTCACTAGCCTTGCTCCATGGCTTTGAGGCGGCCGATAATTGTTTCCACCCGACTCTGGGCAGTCTCATTTTTTGTGACAAGATGATCGCGCTCCAGCTGCCAGGTGGCGACATCAGCTTTAAGGCTGACGTTTTCCTGATTCAGCTCAGTGCAGAGGCTGATAAGGTCGTCGATCTTCTGTTCTAGAGCCTCAAATTGTGTATCAGGCATGGGACTACTTGTTATGTTTGTTAAAGTCACCCTACTATAGTTGCCTGCCAACAGCAGGTCAATTTAATAAAATGCATTAATATCAACAACCTGCCATGCTTTTCAATAAATAGGTACAAGTTTAGCCATGGAACATTACTTACCGGAAGAACAACCGCTGGATTTTGATGACTTTGCCAACCAGTTACTGGAGCAGGGAGCGGAGCAATCGCCATCGCATTTGCACGGTGCCATCTGCGGCGTTTTGTGCGGTGGTGGCAACCGGGACGCGGAGTATTGCCTGACGGCGGTGGCGCAGGCTTTGCACATAGAAATACTCGGCGAACTGACCGGCAGCTGCCTGCGCCTGGCCGCTGTCACAATTGCGGCCCTGCAGGATGAGGAATTCGATTTTCATCCATTTCTGCCCGATGACGAGGAGGAAATAGAGGTGCGAGTGCGCGCCCTGTCAGATTGGAGCGCGGCATTTTTGTCTGGCTACGCCGTGTCGATAGCGGCACCTGATAGCGGGGTGTTTGCAGAAGACACCTCGGACGTACTCAAAGATATCCATGCTATTGCCGATGCCGCTGTCGATACTGAGGACGAGGCAATGGAGCCCGATGAAGAAGAGTCGGAGAACCACTATTTTGAACTCACGGAATACCTGCGTTTTGCCACGATCAACCTGTTTATGGAGCTGCTTGAGAGGGAGGAGTCTGCCGAGTAATGAAGGCCATGGAATGCGATGTCCTGATCATCGGTGGTGGCATGGTTGGCATCAGTGCGGCGCTGTGTTTGCGGCGGCGGCTCGGACCCGGGTGTAAGATTTTACTGGTTGAGGGGTTTCCGTTGCCGGCTAAGGATGTGGATTTTCACGCTGCTTACAGCCCTTCATTTGATGCCCGTTCCACAGCCTTGTCCTACAGTAGCTGCCTGATCTACCAGGAATTGGAATTGTGGGATGAACTGGCGCAGCGGGCCTGCACCATAGAGCAAGTACATGTCTCCGAGCAGGGCCGTTTCGGTAGTACCCTGATGCGCGCCGCAGACTACGATTGGCCGGCACTGGGATACGTGGTGGAAAATGCCTGGCTGGGAAATGTGCTGGTACAGGCGCTGCACCAGACCGATGTGCAGACGCTGAGCCCCGCACGGGTATTATCCGCCAGTGTTGAAACAGATCGGGTACGTGTCAACTTTGAGAGCGGCGAGTGTGCCTATGCGCAGTTGTTATTGGTGGCCGATGGTGCCAATTCGGTACTGCGTGAATCACTGGGCGTGGAGGTGCTGGAACAGGATTATTCCCAGCATGCCCTGATAGCCAATATTGGTCATGCCCTGGAACATCGGGGATGTGCCTACGAGCGGTTCACACCACAGGGGCCTCTGGCAATGTTGCCGCTGCTGGCCAGCCCGGCTGAGGGTCAGCGCAGCGCCCTGGTCTGGAGCTTGTCAGAAGAGGAGGCGCAGACATTACAGCACTGCCCAGAGGACGAGTTTCTGGCGACCCTGCAGGACCGGTTCGGATATCGGCTGGGGCGCCTGCAGCGCGTTGGCGACCGGCACAGCTATCCGCTGGCCCTGATAGAAGCCCGGGAACAGGTGCGCAGTGGGATAGTCATTATGGGCAATGCAGCCCATTCGCTGCATCCGGTGGCGGGACAGGGATTTAACCTGGCGCTACGGGATATAGCCCGGCTTGGCGCGGTGCTGGCCGAGGCGAAAATGCAGGGCGACGCGCTGGGCGCGTTGTCGGTACTGCAACAGTATATTAACCAGCAAAGCGGCGATCAGCAGCGCACTAAACAGTTCAGTGATCGCTTGCCAGATCTGTTTATGCGACGGGATCCGGTACTGGCACTGCTGCGTGATGTCGGCCTGGTAGCACTGGATTTGAGCCCCGTTCTGAAGCGGGAATTTGTCCGCCAGACAACGGGTGTAGCAGTCAGTGCGGGGTATAGAAATGTCCAGCCCTGACTTTGATGTGCTGGTGGTTGGCGCCGGTATCGCCGGTGGTGCACTGGTTCGCAGCCTGCTGGGTTCAGGACTTCGAATAGCCCTGGTAGAGGCCAACCCTATGGTCTGTGAATTGCCTGCTCTGGAACCTGGTGTGGCTGGCTTTGATAGCCGGGTTAGTGCTATTACGCCGGCATCGTCACAGGTGCTGGATGCACTGGGCGTGTGGAAGCAGGTGAGCGATCATCGAGCTTGCCCCTACCAACATATGCGGGTTTGGGATGCCGAGGGCACCGGTGGTATCGGTTTTGACGCGGCCGAACTGGATGTAGCTGCGCTGGGGCATATTGTAGAAAACCGACTGCTGACCGCCGCCTTGCTGCAGGATGTTGGGCAGGCTGACCAGGTCACGCTTTTTAATCCCGCCCGTGTGCAAGGCCTGCGCCGCGATGAATCGCAACATCCGATCCTGGCATTGGAGGATGGGCAGGAGCTATCCACCCGGCTGCTGGTGGCTGCCGATGGGGCGCTGTCGCGAATTCGTGATCTGGCGAATTATCGTACTCGCGAATGGGACTATGGCCATCATGCCCTGGTCGCGACCGTACAGACTGAACAGTTCCACCAGGCAACCGCCTACCAGCGTTTTTTGGAAACCGGTCCACTGGCCTTTCTGCCGCTGCAAAGCCAGGGCGAAGCACATTTTTGTTCCATCGTCTGGTCCTGTGAGGCCGATGTGGCCGCAGAGAAGCTGGCGTACGGCGATGCGCAGTTTTGCGATGATATTGCGGCCGCCCTGGAACATAGGCTGGGAGCCGTGCTGGCGGCGTCACCCCGCTTTTCATTCCCTTTGCGGCAACGCCACGCGCTGGACTATGTGCAGCCCGGCATCGCTCTTATCGGTGATGCGGCACACACTATTCACCCCCTGGCGGGGCAGGGAATAAACCTCGGCTTGCAGGATGTGGCGGTGTTGGCTGAAGAGATTATCGCCGCACAGAGCCGCGGTATCAGTCCCGGTGAATTGGTGGTGCTGCAGCGCTACCAACGCCGGCGTAAAAGTGAAAACCTGCTGATGATGGCAGCCATGGATGGCTTCAAACGCTTGTTTGGACAGCGTCAGTTGCCACTGCGCTGGTTGCGCAATGCCGGTATGCGCCTGGTGGACCAGTCCGGACCGGTAAAGGCTCAGCTGATGCGCCACGCCATGGGCATTCGCTGAGTCGCGCATTGTTTTTCAAAATTGGCCGGGTAAAATGTGCCGCCCACACATGCATGACCCGGATTTCATAAAAAGAGATCTACCCAATAGACGAGGAATTTGACCATGAGCCATACCCCAACTGAACTCAAATACGCCAGCAGCCACGAGTGGGCGCGTCTGGAAGATGATGGCAGCGTGACTGTTGGCATCTCCGATCACGCCCAGGAAGCACTGGGCGATGTGGTTTTCGTCGAACTACCTGATGTGGGTACCACGCTTGCGGCTGGTGGTGATGCCGGGGTGGTAGAGTCGGTAAAGGCGGCCTCGGATGTTTACGCTCCCATCAGTGGAGAGGTGATAGCTATCAATGAGCAGCTGGAAGATAGTCCGGAGACAGTAAATTCCGATCCCTATACGGATGGCTGGTTTTACCGGCTGCAACCCAGCGATGTCGCCGAGTTGGAAAACCTGCTGTCCCCGGAAGACTATGAAGTGCGATGTGCTGAAGACGACTGAGCTGTGGCTGCGTAAAGGCGCTGACCGGCGTCTGCGCGGTGGGCATTGCTGGGTATACAGCAATGAAATCGATACCAGCCGCAGCCCACTTTCTGCATTTTCAGCCGGTGATATTGTCACGCTACTGTCCAGCAGCGGAGATGTGCTGGGCACTGCCTACATGGAGCCCCAGTCACTTATTTGTGCGCGCCTGTTCTCGCGTCAGGGTGCAGCGGTATTCGATGAACAGTTTTGCCAGCAGAAAATTGCCGCGGCGTTGACCTTGCGCCAGCGGTTTTTTGAACAACCCTATTATCGATTGATCTACGGGGATAGCGACGGCTTATCCGGCGTTGTCGTAGATCGTTTCGGCGATTTCCTGGTGGTGCAGCTCAACACGGCCGGCATTGAGCGCCATCAGCAGGCACTGCTACAGGCGCTGGTGGATTGCATAAAGCCGGCCGGTATTTTACTGCGATCAGACAGCCGCATGCGGCGCGAGCAGGGTTTGCAGGATCGGATTGAAGTGGTACACGGCCAGGTGCCGGATATGGCGCCGCTGGTTGAGAATGGTGTGCAGTTTGAGGCGCCCCTGAAGAGCGGCCAAAAAACCGGCTGGTTTTATGACCACCGCCGCAATCGACTGCGCTTGCAGTCGCTCAGTCGCGACCGCCGTGTGCTCGATGTCTACAGCTACATAGGTGGATGGGGGGTGCAGGCTGCAGTGGCCGGTGCTGCACAGGTGTGCTGTGTCGATAGCTCTGAGCCGGCCCTGGCGGGGGTGGTGCACAATGCCACACTGAACGGAGTACAAGACCGGGTGAGCACACTGGCTGGGCGCGCTGACCAGGTGATGGGTGAGCTCCGCGATGGTGGTGAGCGTTTTGACATCGTGGTGTTGGATCCGCCGGCGTTTATTCCCCGGCGCCGTGATCTGGGCAAGGGCCGCAAGGCCTACCGACGTATTAATGAACTGGCCATGGGTTTGTTAAATCCGGGCGGGCTGTTGGTATCGGCATCCTGCTCCATGCACCTGGCAGAAGCGGATTTGCTGGAGTTGATGGCCGCCGCCGGGCAGCGCAGTAACTGTACCGTGCAAGTCACCGAACTGGGAGGCCAGGCCGCTGATCACCCTATTCATCCGGCTATTGCAGAGACCCGATACCTCAAGGCGGCCTTTGCGGTCATCAGCCCCGCAGGCTGATAATTGGCCATCCGGCGGCGTTTGCCGCTGCTCGCAACTTGTCATCGGGATCTACCGCAATAGGTCGTTCCACCGCTCGCAACAAGGGTAAATCGGTGTGGGAATCAGAATAAAACCAGCTGCCCTCAAGATTGCCACCGGTCTCTGTCAGCCACTGCTGTAAGCGAGTGACTTTACCTGCGCCGTAACTGGGCAGGCCGGAAGGATTGCCGGTATAGCGGCCATCGATAATTTCCACATCGCAGGCGATCAGGTCGCTTACACCCAAACGAGCGGCAATCGGCTCGGTGATAAAGCGATTGGTAGCGGTAATAATCAGCAGGTCGTCGCCAGAGCGCCGGTGGCGGTCCAGCAATAGAGTAGCCGCGGGCAATAGCATGGGCTCAATTTTGGCAGCCATAAATTGCCGGTGCCATTGTTCGGCGGTAAGCTGGTCCCGGTTCGCCAATGGCGATAATGCATGGCGCAGATAGGCATCTATATCCAGCGCGCCTGCCAGGTAGTCCTGATAAAAGCCGTCATTGCGGCGGCCAAACTCCAGCGGCTCGACAATGCCTATTTCACAGGCAAACTCCCCCCAGGCATGGTCGCTGTCACCACCCAGTAGCGTGTTGTCGAGGTCGAAGATAGCCAGTGCCATGGTGGCTTCCTGTGGTAAAGGGCGCACAGCATAGCCAGTTCCTGTAGTGGGGTAAATGGTGGGGTAAATGATAGAGTAAGTGGTAGGGTAAATTGTTCAGTGACGGAAAAGTGTGGAACAATACATGGCTCTCCAGACACAAGCGGACTATTGAAAATAAAGTGATAGATGCAGACGGCTTTCGTCCCAATGTAGGAATCATCCTCGCCAATGACCAGGGGCGAGTGTTGTGGGCGCGGCGTGTACGTCAGGATTCCTGGCAATTCCCCCAGGGAGGCATTGACGAGGGAGAGTCGCCCGAACAGGCCCTGTACCGGGAGCTGCACGAAGAAGTGGGGCTGCATCCGGAGGCTGTAAAGGTCGTTGCCTGCACCCGCAGCTGGCTGCGTTATCGCCTGCCCAAGCGCTACCTTCGCAAGGGGCAAAAGCCACTTTGCATAGGCCAGAAACAAAAATGGTTTCTGCTGCAGATGTTGGCCGACGACGAAGCGGTAAAAGTAGATGGCGGCGATAAACCGGAGTTTGATCACTGGCGCTGGGTTAACTACTGGTATCCATTGAGCCAGGTGATTGCGTTCAAACGGGAAGTGTATCGCAGTGCGCTGCGAGAACTGGCCACTCCGTTAGGCAAAATTGGCCCGCCTCGGACCGGGGAGCACTAACTGTCATGTTGGAGATACTTCGCGCCATTGTTCAAGAGGTCAACACAGCCGCAGACCTGCCGGCTGCCCTGGATATTATTGTGCGCCGCGTGCGCGATGCCATGGGTACTGAAGTTTGCACCGTGTTTATGCGGGATGAGGACACTAACCGGCTTGTGTTCCAGGCCACAGAAGGACTGAATCAGGATCAGATAGGCGTTGTCAGCCTGGCGCCCGGTGAAGGCCTGGTGGGCCTGGTCGCCGAGCGCGAGGAGCTACTTAACCTGCAAGAAGCCCCCTCTCACCCCAGCTTTCGGCATCTGCCCGGCATTGGTGAAGAACCCTACAACGCCTTTCTGGGTGTGCCCATCATTCACCACCGCGAGGTGTTGGGGGTGTTGGTTGTGCAGCAGATGGATCGGCGTCGTTTCGATGAAAGTGAAGAAGCGTTCCTGGTTACCATGTCAGCGCAGCTGGCCGGAGTTATTGCCCATGCACGGGTAACCGGGGCGATACAGCTGGATCCGGGCGACAGTGGCAGCACCCGCATTCGGGGTATTGCCGGCGCGCCCGGCATTGCCATTGGACGGGTTGCGGTGGTGTCACCGGTGGCCGACCTATACGCTGTGCCGCAGCACAAGACCAGTGACCGCCGGGCTGAGCTGAGGGCATTCAAAAAGGCGTTAAAAGCGGTGCGCGGCGATATTGAAATGGTGGCCAGCCAGCTCAGCACCCAGTTGAATCCGGAAGACCATGCCCTGTTCGATGTCTACCTGCGCATTCTCGATGACGCTACCATCGGCGCCGAGGTGGCGTCGCGAATCAAGGGCGGCGAGTGGGCCCAGGGTGCGTTAAGCGAGGTCATGATCGAACATATCCAGCACTTCGAGCGCATGGAACAGAGCTACCTGCGCGAGCGGGCTGTGGATGTAAAAGACCTGGGCACCCGGGTATTGGCTTATTTGCAGGCCGCTAACAAAGACGTCAAGGAATACGCGCCTGCCACCATTCTTGTGGGCGAAGAATTAACCGCTTTCGTGCTCGGTGAGATTCCCCGGGAAAACCTGGCTGGCATCATCTCTGTGCGTGGATCGGGCAACTCACATGTGGCAATTCTCGCCCGGGCCATGGGTGTGCCGACAGTGATGGGTGCGGTAGATCTGCCCTATACCAAGTTGCAGGATCGCGAACTGATCATCGATGGCTATAACGGTGTGGTTCACCTCAACCCGGGTACAGAGTTAAGACGCCGTTTCGAGATAATGCGGGCCGAAGATGAGGCCCTGTCGGCGGACCTGGAATCCCTGCGCGATGAGCCCTGTATAACCACCGATGGCAAGCATTTGCCCCTGTATGTGAATACCGGGCTGATGGCCGATGTGGCGCGTTCGCTGGACCAGGGTGCGGAAGGTGTTGGCCTGTATCGCACCGAGGTGCCATTCCTGCTGCGCGAGCGATTCCCCAGCGAGGAAGAGCAGCGCCAGATTTATCGAAGCCAGATCGAAGCCTTTGCACCCAGGCCGGTAACCATGCGCACACTGGATATCGGTGGCGACAAATCTCTGCCTTATTTCCCCATCGAGGAAGAGAATCCATTTTTGGGCTGGCGCGGTATCCGCGTCACCCTGGATCATCCGGAAATTTTCCTGACACAGGTGCGGGGCATGCTTAAAGCCAGCGAGGGTTTTAGCAACCTCCGTATCCTGTTGCCCATGATCAGCAACATGGGTGAGCTGGAGGAGGCCAAGGAATTTATCCACCGAGCCCACCGCGAATTGCTCGAAGAAGGCTTCGATATCGAACTGCCCCCCATCGGGGTGATGGTGGAGGTGCCAGCGGCGGTATACCAGGCATCGGCACTGGCCGCTCAGTCGGATTTTTTATCGGTAGGGTCGAATGACCTGACCCAGTATTTATTGGCGGTGGACCGCAACAATCCCCGCGTAGCCGATCTGTATCACGCCTACCATCCCGCCGTACTGCGGGCCTTGCAGGATGTTGCCAATGCAGCTAAGGCCGCCGGTAAACCAGTGAGTATTTGCGGTGAACTGGCAGGAGACCCGGGCGCGGCGATTCTTCTGTTGGCGATGGGCTACGATGCGCTGTCGATGAACTCCACCAATCTCACCAAAGTGAAAAAGGTGTTGCGCAATCTCAGTTGCGCCGAGGCAGATGCTCTTTTGCAGCAGGTAATGAAGCTGGAGAAGTCAGAGGAGATATTGCACTGCCTGGAGCAATTCCTGATTGACAAGGGCATGGCTAATTTTATCCATGCCCGCCTGGATTGAACTGCCAGCGCCGCTCCAGAACCTTGTCTCCGGCGGCGTCAAAGCTGCTCTCTAACCAGTCACCGTGACCACTGCTGTCCAGCCACAGCGACGTAGTTGCCCGGGTGCCGTACTCGGGGCTGACGATAAACGGTGCCGACAGTAATTTCTCAAATTCCAGGTCGATGCCGGTATTCGGCAGCTGATGTTCGGCGACCTGGACGCGGGAGCTGACCACGGCCTGCAAGCCCGGGTGATCAATTTTCCCCTGGCTGTGTTTACGCATTTCTGAACTGGCCAGTACTTGCTTGGGCCAGGCGCTGTCCAGCAGCGCATTGCTGAGACTGTAAATCCCGCTACCCAGCTGCTGCACCCGTTGTTCGATATTGGAGAAATACCACAGCTGTCCGCTCTCTCCCACAATCAGGTTGAAGCCCGCATATTCTCCTGCCCGTGCCGCCACAGATTCGAGATAGTGCGCGGCGGACATGCCGCCAAGCAAAAAGTCCAGCGTCAGGAAGCCGCGCGAGCGGGGTTGCGCCCGGGTGGACGGGGGGTTGCGGTGGTTGGTGATTGCGGCGAAGCGGCCGGTGCGGGTGATGCCTATCCAGGTACCGCCAGCTTGCAGGTCTTTGCCGGCCAGTAATTGTGGGTGGTCATCCCAGAATTGTGCCCCAGCGGTCGGGCGCCGGTGGTATTCATCGCGGTTGGCGGCGACCAGCAGGGGGTAGTCAGGATGCGATTGGTAGGCAATAGATATCAGGCACATGGGTTGTTTATGCGAGAGTGGATTGTGAAAGCGTTGGCGCTGGCAGATAATACACTCATTCACTAACCAGAAGATTGCCGATTTCACATGCTTCCATATCCCCAGATTGATCCCGTGGCTATAGCGCTAGGGCCGGTTAAGGTGCACTGGTATGGCCTCACCTATCTGGTCGGACTCGCCTTTGCCTGGTGGTTGGCGAGTCGACGTGCCGCCCGCCCCGGCGCGGTGGTAAATCGTGCGCAGGTTGATGACATGATTTTTTTCTCCGCCATGGGCGTGGTGCTGGGCGGCAGGCTGGGTTACCTGCTGTTCTATGGGCTGGAGCGCCTGGCCGAAGACCCGCTGTGGGCGCTGCGAGTCTGGGAGGGTGGTATGTCCTTTCACGGCGGTGCCCTGGGGGTGATATTTGCCAACTGGATCTACGCTCGCAAGCATCACCTTAATTATGCCGATCTATTGGATTTCGTGGCGCCATTGGTGCCAATTGGCCTCGGGCTGGGGCGATTGGGCAACTTTATAGGCCAGGAATTGTGGGGCCGCCCCAGCAATGTGCCCTGGGCCATGGTATTTCCGGCCGATCCACTACAGTTGCCGCGCCACCCCAGCCAGCTATACCAGGCGGCACTGGAAGGGCTATTACTGGGCGCTATCCTGCTGTGGTTTTCCAGTAAGCCGCGTCCCCGGCTCGCGGTCGGTGGCTTGTTTGTGATGGGTTATGGTTGTCAGCGTTTTGTGGTGGAGTTTTTCCGCCAGCCCGATTCGCATATCGGCTTTGATATGTTTGGCTGGTTGACGCGCGGGCAATTACTTTCTGTGCCGATGATAGCCTTCGGATTCTACTTGATGTACAACGCCTATAGTCGCAGATCTGCGGCCAGGCACTGACTCAGCGACCACAACATGCAGCCATACCTCGACCTTCTTGCTCACATTCTGGAAACAGGCACCGACAAGTCTGACCGTACCGGCACTGGCACACGCAGTGTATTTGGTTACCAAATGCGCTTTGACCTGGCCGACGGGTTTCCCATGCTCACCACCAAGAAGCTGCACCTGCGTTCAATTATTTACGAGTTGCTGTGGTTTTTGAGTGGCGACACCAATATCGCCTACCTGCAGGAACACGGCGTTCGCATCTGGGACGATTGGGCGGATGAAAATGGCGACCTGGGGCCGGTGTACGGACATCAATGGCGCGCCTGGCCCACCCCCGAGGGTGGCACTATTGACCAGGTGAGCAAACTGGTGGCACAGATTCGCTCCAACCCGGATTCGCGGCGCCATATTGTCAGTGCCTGGAATGTGGCGGAAGTGGACAATATGGCATTGCCGCCCTGTCACAGCCTGTTCCAGTTTTATGTGGCCGACGGGCGACTCTCCTGCCAGCTCTACCAGCGCAGTGCGGATGTGTTCCTGGGGGTGCCCTTCAATATTGCCTCCTATGCGCTGTTGACCCTGATGATGGCGCAAGTCTGTGATTTGCAGCCTGGTGACTTTGTACATACCTTTGGTGATGCACACCTCTATAGCAACCACTTTGAGCAGGCCCGCCTGCAGCTGCAGCGCCAGCCTGGAACACTGCCCGGCATGCGCATCAATCCTGCTGTGACAGATATATTTGGCTTCAGCTTTGAAGATTTTGAGCTTGCGGATTACCAGCCGCAGGCCCATATTTCAGCGCCCATTGCAGTATGAGGCTGGCGCTGATTGCGGCCGTTGCAGAGAACGGCGTCGTTGGGCGCGACAACAAGCTGCCCTGGCACCTGCCCGAAGACCTTAAGTACTTCAAGCGCACCACCCTGGGCAAGCCAGTGGTGATGGGGCGTAAAACCTGGGATTCCATCGGTAGGCCCCTGCCCGGGCGCACCAATATTGTCATTAGCCGACAGCCGAACCTGAAGCTTGCCGGCGCCAGCGTGGTTGCGGACCTGCCTGCTGCACTGCGCCTGGCCGAAAGAGTGGGTAGCACACAGGGTAGCGAAGAACTGATGGTTATCGGCGGGTCGGAGATCTATGCACTGGCCCTGCCCATGGCGCAGCGTTTGTATCTCACCGAGGTGCACGCACAGGTAGCCGGGGACGCCACGTTTCCGGCCTGGAATCGCGATGAATGGAGGGAGTCTTCCCGCCAGCGGCACAGTCCCAGCGATACCAATCCCTATGACTATAGTTTCGTAATTTACGACCGGCGCTGACTTTTCAAGGCATCGCGACCTGAGGCACTGTTACCTTGAAGGCCACACACTATGTAAAGTGTAACCTTTATACACAAGAACCCCGTATCACCAGCTGCTGCCTGGCCTTTTTTTGCTTAATTATCGGTAATGTTATTAAATTGCCCTCCCTTGTTTTACCGACTCAATATTTTCCACTATATATACTAACAGGAGTCGGCATAAACGACCCGGTTACAATCAGTTGTTGGATATAGGAAACACGCATCCATGAATAAGCATCGAATGAATAAGCCTTGGATCGCTGCTCTATTGGCGTTTAGCTACCTGTTGGGTGCTAGCTCCATGTCGCAGGCCGATGAAACGCTGCAGGCCATCCTCAAGGTTGGCGCGGATAAAAACGCTGTAGCAGCAAAGTCACAGGTCAAGATAGACAAGCTGGCCGAACAGACCCGCTCACTATTGACCGACTTCAAGACTGTCAGCAAGCAGATTGACGGCCTCAAGGTTTACAACACCCGTCTGCAAAGGCAGATCGACAACCAGATTCGTCGCATCGGTGATATCGAAGAGTCGATTTCGCAGGTGACAGTGATACAGCGTCAGATGATGCCGTTGGTCATCCGCATGATCGATGGACTGGAGCTGTTCGTTGAGCTGGATGTGCCTTTCCATATTGAGGAGCGCCGCCAGCGGGTTGCGTTCCTGCGTAGCAATATAGATCGCAGCGACGTGAGTATCGCCGAGAAGTTCCGCCAGGTACTTGAAGCGTACAAAATCGAGAATGAGTACGGACGCAAAATCGACGCCTACAAAGGTGCCGTGGAAATTAACGGTGCCGACCGCGATGTGAACTTTTTGCGCGTTGGCCGTATAGCCCTGCTTTATCAAACAACAGATACGGAAATTTCCGGTGCCTGGGACCAGGCTAACCGCAGCTGGGTTCAGCTGGACAGCGGCGAATACCGCAACGCGATCAGGAAGGGCTTGCGTATTGCCCGGAAGGAGGCGTCCATTGATCTGATGAATATGCCGATTGCTGCGCCGGAGGCTGCTCAATAATGAAATATAAAATGCTGAAAGCCACCGTCTTTACCGTCGGTGCAATTATGACTCTTGGAGCTGCCGGGGTTAGTGCCCAGCAGGATGCTAAATCACTGGATGAGCTGCTGGTTTTCGTCAAACAGGGCCAGACTTCAGAGGCCAAAGAAAACAAGGCCCGTGAGCAACGCTTCAAGTCAGCTAAAGCTGACCAGCAGCGCCTGCTTAACGAAGCCAAGGCCGAACGCAAGCGGCAGGAGCAAATCTCCACTCGCCTGGAAAAGAATTTTGAGAATAATGAACTGCTGATCACCGACAAGCAGAAGCAATTGAAAGAGCGCCTCGGTACCCTGGCTGAACTGTTTGGTCACTTGACCTCGACAGCTGGCGACGCGGCCGCTAACTTCAAGACGTCCCTGAGCAGCGCCCAGTATCCAGGCCGCGAAGTGTTCTTCGAAGAACTGATCGAGAAGATGAGCGGCAGTGACCGACTGCCCAGCATTCAGGAAATCGAGAAAGTCTGGTATGAGCTGGCTCGCGAAGCTGCAGAATCCGGTCGTATCGTTTCCTTCGAGGC
>SMVB01009726.1_pt1 | contig 111387 bp, 108 predicted proteins | sample 2456461 | NCBI WGS metagenome assembly SMVB01 (sample SAMN11095934, study PRJNA526329) | marine sediment metagenome | biome: Marine sediment; feature: Surficial sediment; material: Deep marine sediment; isolation source: Hadal surficial sediment | place: Pacific Ocean | collected 2014-05 | depth...
CCTGCCACAGGTGCCTGGCCTGCAGCCACTACTGTGCCTGTTGATGCGCGACCCCATAGAGCGAATGCGCAGTGTCTACCAGTTTGAGCGGCAGCAGCAGGACGTTGACACACCCGGTTCGGTGCGGGCAAAAAAGCTCAGCTTCCTGGACTATATGCGCTGGCAGATTGAGCCCATGCCCGGCCCGGTGGTAAAGAACTACCAGACCCGGTATTGCTCGGGAACCTACCTCGGTGAAGATTTGCCAGAACTATTCAACCGCGCCTGTAGCTTGCTATCTGCTACAGATACAGTAGGCCTGGTGCATCGTTACGACGAAAGTATGGTCTTGTTCGAGTTTCACCTGCGCCCGTATTTTCCGCAGCTGGACCTCAGTTATGTCCGGCAAAACGCCCTGTCCAAAAGCCCGCAGTCACTTGCTGAGAAGCGGGCAGACGTATTGGAGGAATTGGCGGAAATCAGCGCAGAAGTTTTGGCCGCCAATGAATACGATCTGCAGCTCTTCGCCCTGGCGGAACAGCGCTTCGATCAGCTGATTGCCCGTGTCCCCAACTTCTCCGAGCGCCTCGCCTCGCTGCAGGAACGCAATCAATCCCGGTTGCGACAAGAGACGCAGCTATGAGTGGGTCGCTGAGATGAACTGGTCGCTGAGAAAGTGGCGGCAGCGAAAACTGGATCACGGTTTTATTCGTGCGGTGCACTATTTTGGAGATGGTTGGCCCATCAATTGCTGGAGCACTATGTCTGTTGAGCAGGCGCGAATAGATTTTCCGCAGATCACAGAGGATGGCTTTAATGCCATTATCCTCATCATTCCCTGGCGTGGCCTGCAGATTGAACAATTTCCTCCACGTTACGAGACGCACTATTTCAAGTTGCTGCGTGGTTTGCTTAAAGAGGCGCGTCGGGCCGGCTTGTGGGTGATCTTGCGAGTCAGCTATTCACACCACATTTGTGACGAAGCCAGTTTGATCAGCAAGCATCTTACGGCCAATTTTCTAACCGATGCGAGCTATCAGCAACCCTGGTTGCACCATCTTCGAAAACTGCGCCGCCACACCCGCTTTGCCAGTAATCTCTATGGCAGCTTTCTGTGCTGGGAAGAATTCTGGCACGGCTTGATGCGCTTTTGCGAGGAGCCCGAGGCACGGCGGCGTGAATTGGCTGTGAGTACCGGCTATGCAGACTTTATGGATACACCCAGCAGTATTATTCCCGGCTTTGATGAACCGGAGTTTGCCAGCTACCACGCCTTTATCAATGCAAAACTCAGGCAGATCTATGAGCTGGGACAAGAAGTGTTACCCACACTGGGCTACGAGTTTCGTGTCGATAAAGACCCGCTGCAGCATCCCGATGGTTCTGTTAGCTGGCTGGAAAATGACAACTACATGGATACAGAGGGTCTGCGCTACAGTTACTGGGCGCCGTTTATAGGCGCCACCAACCAGGGTGAAAAACTGGATGCGACACAGGCCTTGAACCTGCTGGACTACAACCTCAGGGAACAAACAAAGGATGGCAGCAACACCCGCCTAATCATCGACCAGTTCAACTTCGTCGACGATACCTTCAAGTACACCGGCAGTAATGCGCGACTGGCCGAGTCGGAAATTGAGCCCTTTCTGCAGGCCTGTGCCGAGCTACTGCCGCGCTACTGTAAAGGCTACGGCATCTGGGCCTGGCGCGATTACTTTCAAAATCACCTGTTTAATCCCGGCTTTCAACTGGGCTTGCGTGGGTGGGAGTTGCACGTTGCGCATTCGATAGGCCGCCGTCTTGGCAGAAAGGGGCTCTGCCTAAATGCCGGCGATGCAATCGCCCAGTCTTTTCCCAGTGCGGCACATGGTATGCATAAAAAATACAAGACCAGCCACCTCTTGCTGCGCGTAGAAATTGCGTCCAGCAAAAATTTGGTGATGGAGGCGAGTTTGAATCAGGAGCATTATTTTCCATTGGTGTGGGATGGGCAGGTGGCATGTTACTGCGCGAATTTACCGATTGACGATCCCGTTTATGGGAAGCGGGGAGTCCTATTTTCTCTCAGAGTAGTTGCCGGTACCGTAACTGTCAGTACGGCCAACTTATTCCAATACCATTATCAGGTTGGAATTCGCGCTACAGACGGCCGCCCTGGCCCATTTTTGGGGCCGTTACGTCAATTAAACAGAGATTTGTCGCTGTCCTCCACGGAACTCTAATTCACCATCAATAGTTAAAGTGAAAAACCTCTACATGCAGCCCAGCTGCCCTGTTAACCTACATCGCGTAGCCATATTAGGAAGCGACTGGATTGTATACCTACGACCGTCAATTCTATAAATACATTAATCGCGGTGCTTTGGATTCGGCGAGCGAGGTCGTGCCTCTGGTGCAAAAACTGGTACCGCAGATAGGCTCAGTGCTGGATGTCGGCTGCGGTAGCGGAGCCTGGTTGTCGGTTTGGAAGGCCGTCGATGTGAAGGTGATGGGCCTGGATGGCGATTATGTTGACCGCGCCAGCCTGCTGGTTGATGTCAGTGAATTCCGGGCCGTTGATATTTCCAGTGGCTTTTCCACTGGCGAGACATATGATCTTGCGCAGTGTTTGGAGGTCGCAGAGCATCTTCCCACCACCAATGGGGCAACTTTGGTGGAATCCTTGTGCGCACATGCTGACGTAGTACTCTTTTCTGCTGCTGCACCGGGACAGGGAGGTGAGAACCACATCAATGAGCAGCCATACAAATACTGGCGGGATTTATTTGCCACTGAAGGGTTTCAGATGTATGACGTTATACGACGGCCGCTGCTCAATAATAAACGTGTAATGCCATGGTATCGCTACAACACTTTTTTGTATGTTCGCTTGACGGCTCGGTCTGATTTGCACGCGGATCTGGTTGAATGGACCGTGGCGGCTGACCAATACCCAGTGGATATTTCTCCCTGGCTCTACCGATTGAGAAAGCTGTTAGTTGGACTGCTGCCTGCCGCTGTGATGACTCGACTCGCTGTGCTGAAAAAATATCTGGTTCCTCTAATGCCAGGCCTCCGATGAGTTTTGGCCATTTTTTTAAGCGAAGCAGTGTGCCGCTGTATGCTTTGAAGCAGCAGTTAAAAAGAAAGTTCGTGGAGGCAAAACACTATGAGTGAGCTGCGAAGACCGGTAGTCGGTCTTGTCCTGCCCTGTTTCAACGAAGAGGAGGCTTTGCCTATTACTGTTGAAAAGTTGGGTGCAGAGCTCGATCGCCTGGCCGGGATTGGCCTTATCGATCCTCGATCACGTATCTACTTGATCGACGACGGGAGCACGGACGACACCTGGCAAATCATTTGTGGGTTTGTCGAAGCTGGTCAGCCGATTACCGGCGTTAAACTATCGCGAAATCATGGTCACCAACATGCGCTGTATGCGGGGCTGATGGAGGCGGATGGCGACGCGATAATTAGTCTCGATGCGGATTTGCAGGATGATATTGATGCCATTGAGGAGATGCTCCACCTGTACAGGCAGGGCAAGGAAATCGTATTCGGTGTCCGCAGCGATCGTTCGAGTGATGGGTTTTTCAAACACTGGAGTGCGCGTGGACACTATTGGTTGTCGCGGATGATGGGCATTGAAACAATACACAACCACGCAGATTTTCGGCTGATGAGTCGGCGTGCTATTGAGTTTCTTCGGCAATACCGGGAAGCAAATCTCTACCTGCGCGGTATCGTGCCTCTGCTGGGTCTGGAATCGGCTGTGGTGTACTTCAGGCGATCTGAACGGGTCGCGGGTACGTCCAAGTATGACCTGCCCAGGATGATCAGCTTGTCGATCCAGGGGCTGACGTCTTTTTCTATCGCTCCCCTGCGGTTTATTGCTCTTATGGGAGTACTGGTGTTCACTGTTTCGGTGGTCCTCGGTGTCTGGGCTCTTGCCGCCGTCGTGTTTACAGATGAAGCTGTACCGGGTTGGGCTTCAACGGTTATCCCAATTTACTTGCTTGGTGGCCTTCAGTTGTTGGCGCTGGGTGTCGTCGGGGAATATATCGGTAAAGCATACATGGAGGTCAAGAACCGGCCTCTGTACCAGATCGAGACGACCCGTGAAGAAAGAACTGCGGACGGAGCTAAGGCTGACGGCGGGCCAGGCACAGGATAGTAGAGCCCGGCACCCAGCCGGGAACCAGCCGGGATTCCGCGCCAGTCAGCCAGGCCAATAACTTGTGTAGCATTGTCTCCAGGGGGTGTTGACTGGGTGCGGTGAAGTCTGTTTTGCGCTTGATTCCCAGTGGTCTCATCAACAGGGAGACCAGATACACCCAGTTGAAGTGATAGGCGGTTTTAACCGGGGCGAAACCTGCAGCACGCAATTCGGCTTCCAGACCTGGGCGGTCATAACGCAGAAAATGTCCCCAGTATTCGTCGAAGTTGGACCAGATTTCCATGCGTGCTGGCACGGTGACAAGCAGATATTCGCAGGCGGGAAGTTGCTGTCGAAGCTGTGACAGGAACCGGGTTCGGTCCTCGATATGCTCTATCACATCCAGCAGCAGTGCCACACGTACCTCGCCGCGTATTTCTTCCGCTAGCGCTGACAATTCAGTTGCGGTATCGACGATGGATTCAAGTCCGGGTTTCACGGGCGCTGGGCCCTTTTCAACACCGCGTATATTGAGGCCTTTGTGCTGTGCATAGTCCACGAAAACCCCGGCGCCGCAGCCAATATCGAGTATCAGATTGTCAGGCTGCAGGACAGTTTTCAGTTGGCGGTATATCATATCGTTACGGGCGGAGTGCCAGAAATGACGCTCAATACCCTCAGGATATCCTTCCGAGTACTCGGATGGGGTGTAGGTTTCAGTCATGGGCATGGCCCGTCGAGGACTCTGGTTTGCGCCCCTGAAACTGTACGCAACCAGATTTTTTGAGCAGCACACAGAGCAGATTGATCGGAATAAATATTAGCAATAGCGCCACATAGTACGTGCTCCTGCCGTTCTTTATGCGGGAGTTGTGGCGGAGATCGGACACCTTGCGTTGCATGAAATTCTGCACGGACAAGGCCCAGTGACTGGTGTTGAGTTGGTGGCTGATGCGGATATTCTCGAAACCGGCATCCGCGAGTTGTCGATACAGAAAACCCGCGGTGAATTGGTAGGTGTGTCTCGGCACGTGATTGCCTCCCCAGTAGCGGCCGAACAGGCGTCGTTCGAAGGAGTCAAAGCCAGGCACTTCGCCGACCAGATTCCCGCCCGCTGCCAGCAGTTGGTAAGCCTTGGCGAGTTCTGCGGGAGGGGCCAGTGTGTGTTCGAGGTAATTGTTCATAGCAATAATATCAAAAGAACCCACCGGTGATTCGTACTCGGCGAAGGTGCCGGCGAATCCCTGGATGCCGTACTTTTTCAGGCTGGAGACCACCTCAGCGTTAAAGTCGATGCCGACCAGTTGCTTGACTCCCAGTCCCTGCAGGTCACGCAGAAAGTCACCTTGGCCACAGCCCACATCCAGCACTCGTGTGTTGTCATCGACCAGGCGAGACATCTTGCGCCGGAACATCGCCTGCCGGGCTGCGTAGAGAATAGAAAACAAGGCACCGCGTTTCTCACCCACGGCATAGCCGTGGTAGTCGATGTCATAGGCCCGCTTCAGGTCCGGGAGTTCCGGGAACGGCTGCAGTTGAACGCCGTGGCATTGCAGGCATTCGTAGTAATCGTACTCCCCCTCAACACCATACTCCCAGTCACGAATCCCTGAGCTAACCGTCCGGGAGCCCTGGTGTTGGCAGAAGTTGCAACGGTATTGGGGAGTCATTGATGTGCATCTCCCCTAACGGGGCAGCGCCTTGAACCAGGAACCCAGCAGCTGTAGGTAGCCGTTTGGGTAATGTTGGTAGCGGGCTCCCCGGTTGTCTCTCTCCTGGTAGATGGTGGATGCCAGCTCCCTGTGGGCAGCCTCGAGTTGGTTGCAGGGTATAAATACATGGCGGTGGTGTTCAGCGTGGTAGTGAAAGCAAAACACTCCGAATATTTTCTCACCAAGAAAGGAGCCTGTGATGGTGCGGATAATAGGCTGATTATCCGGGCTGGCGTGCTCGCAGAAGGTACGGGTGGATGAGAAAAACTTACCGAAAGTCACCAGGGGGATTAACCACAGCCAGATATAGTAGTACCAGCCGACGGTGGCGGTGAAAGCCAGCAAAATGAGTATTTGGCTTATCACTATTTTAAGGAGTGAACTATCTCTACTGGTGTTTCCCCGGCCAGTCGACTGTTGGCGCATTCCAAAAAACTGGATCACTGCCATAAATCCAGACAGGTTCAGGAGTAAGCGCCATATGAATGCTCGGCGATTGCTCGGGAAATTGGCGTAATTTTCGTAGTCTGGATCACGCTCAGGCTCTCCAAAGTACTTGTGGTGATCCAGATGAATCTTGCGATATGACTCCCCGAATCCCATCGGCCATGCGGTAAGAGCATAGGCAAGCAGCTCCCTGTGTGGTTGCCCGAATCGTTTGTGGAGCCCTTCGTGCAAGGCATTGAACAGGGCGAACTGGCACCAACCGATGAGTGCCCAGCTGATTGCTGAAGCACCAAAAAAGTAAAGACTGAATGATTCCTGTATAACAACCAGGTAAATGCACGCCAGAACGAGGATGTAGATGGCTATAATCTTACCAAATAAGGTGTTGCTGGGATTTTTGAAATTTTCTGGACTGATCAAAAATACATACCATTGTTGCGTGAGCAGGGGCGGGCTGACAAATGCAAGAATAGTCCCGTTACAAAAGAAATTCTAGTCATGGATCGCACTCTGGTTAGCTCAATCTACCTCACTTTTTGTTTTCGCCATTTGCTGGCGCCGACGGTTATAGGCTCGTGCCAGCCTGACCGCCTCTGCCAGGTGTTGCGGGGGCAACTCATCTAATGCTTGTTTAATCAAGGCGTGGATTTCCCGCGCTGCTGTGAAGCTGTCCAAATTTGTGCAGGGTCTCTGCCAGTTGTTGGCTGAGCGCGGTCTGTCGAATCTGCCGGTTCTCCAATTTGGCCAAGCGGGCCAGGGTGGCCAGGATGTCTTCATATTGCAGATACATGGTGCGTACACTGTGGTCGTCACCACGCAGCATTTCCCGCGTGTTTTCCACCCACACGGTATCGCCACAGTCTTCGAGAACGATGTGGGACAGCTTCTCACGGTGGCCTGGATAGTAATATTTTACCGCCGAGTCAGGATGTTTAACTTCGTTCAATATACTGCGTTGGCGTTCCTTTTTGATGTTCCTTCGAACTCGCAGCAGGAGTTCAATGGGGTCGGAGTTCTTCGGGTGGCTAAGAAGTTCCTTGGCGGTGACCTTGAGGTCGCGCGTTAGCTCCCCTATCAGGTGATCATAGTCGTGGTAGGTCTCCAGCACTTCATGAGGGGGCCCCTGCATGACGCTGCGACCATTTTCTATCCACACCAGCGAGTCACACATGTCCGCCAGCAGGTGTTCATCGTGGGATACCAGCACCACGGTTCTATCGGAATGAATCGCTGAACAAATAGCATCGCGAGATCTGATTTTGAACTCATGATCGCCGACACCGAGGATCTCATCGATCAACATGATGTCTGCCTGGGTAAAAAATGCCACTGAAAATCCCAGCCTGGCGCGCATACCCGAGGAATAAGTCTGGATGCTGTCGTCAATCACACTGCCCAGACCTGAGAATTCAATGATATCGTCCAAAATGTTATCGACTTGAGAGCGTGAAAGACCGGATAACAGAGAGCCCAAAATGGCGTTTTCCCGGCCGGTGAGATGGGCCTGAAAGCCCAGCTGCAAGGTCAGTAGCGAAACCTTGAGGTCGGCTTTGTGCTGGATCTTGCGGCCGGCATCCGGGTTGAGTACTCCCGCCAGTATTTTCAGCAGGGAACTCTTGCCCGCACCATTGCGTCCCACGATACCCAGGGTTTGTCCTGCGTAGAGGTCCAGGTTGATATCATCGAGCACGAATTTCTTGTCACTGCGCAGCAGGCTGCGTGACTGTTTGTAATACAGGCGTACCTTCTCCAGGGAAAGTACCGGCTTGGCGGCAGCCAGTTGCTGTGAGTTGGCCATCAGCGCAGTAAGGCCTTGGGTAGCTGCTCGCGCACACGCAGGTAGGTCATACTGGCGAGGATGGTGAGCAGCAGGGTGGCAGCAAGCGGAGAGTAGAGCAGATTGAGAGTTGGCAGCTGTCCATCCAGCAATATCCTGCGATAGCAGCTGAGAAAAGCCGCGAAGGGGTTCAGGTACAGCAGCCTGGCGCTGCTCTCGCTGAGCGCACTGATGTCGAAGAAGATTCCCGAGCAGAAAAACAACAGTTGAAACAGGTTGTCGATTATTTTTCGGCTGTCGGGGAAAAACGGCACGATACAGGCAAGCAGCAATCCCAGCGCAACAATGAACAGCATGTTGAGGGCCAGCATCGCGGGCAGTGCCAGGTAGGCCCAGCTGGCCTGGCCGGTGTAAATAACGGCAAACAGGATTAACAACAGTAGTACAACTGAAAAGCGCAATGCCGCCGAGAGCACTTCCGACAATGGAAATATCCAGTGCGGAAGTTTTACCTGGGTGAGAATCATTTTTGCGCTTAGCAGGGACAGGGCGGCTTTCTTTATTGAGCCGTCCATCCAGCGCCAAAACACGAAACCCACCAGCAGAAACCCAGCGAAGCCGGGACCGCCGCGCTGCATTATCACGCCAAACACCAGGTACAGCACTGTCATGTAGGCGGCCGGCTCGAGAACCCACCAGGCAAAGCCGATATAGAGCTGGCGGTTTTCACTGCGGGCCTCGGACAGCACGCGATAGCTGATCAGATCCCAGTGATCTCGCAGGTACTTCACTTGCTGTATTGCCTATTCATTTCTGTTGTGGGGTAATATACCACTTTCAGGCAACGGTATATTTTTGACAGCAGCTCCCACCTCTTTTTCTACCCTGAGCAACAAAATCTGGTTCGTGGCCAGTGCGCTGGTGCTGGTGATGTACGGCTGGTTTTTGTCGGTTCACGCCCTGAATATGCCCTATCACGATGATATCTACGACATCCTGCGGTTTATCCTGCGCGTGGGTGAGGCGGATCAATTCGGTCAGCGCTTTGACGCATTGATGGATAGGCATAACGATCACCGCACAGCCGCTTCCCGGCTGGTGTTCTACGCGGTTTATCTGGTCCAGCAGGTCGTTGATTTTCGTGTTCTCAGCCTGGTTGCTAACCTGGCGTTGCCGCTTATGGCCCTGCTGTACTGGCACAGCGTAAGCTCATCGGGCAATCGTCCGCTGGCATTGTTGCTGGTTCTTTTACTGCTCTGCCATCCTCGCTACTACGGCCTTATGTTGTGGTCCATGTCAGCCTTCGCTTTCTACTTTGTTTGCCTGTACAGCTTTGCCTCCCTGCACTTTTTATCAAAGCTCAGCCCGACCCGGTTTGGACTGGCGTTGGCATCGGCGCTGGCCGTTACCTACTCCCTGTCGTCCGGGCAGCTGATTTGGCTGCTTGGGATTGTTGCCCTGTTGTGGCGGCCGGGACCTGTTCCCCGTGGCTATTTGTTGAGCTGGTGCCTGGCGGCGGTATTTGCACTGTGGTCCTTTCACGCAAACTTTGCCAATCCTAATCCACTTGGCACCGTGCTGACTTTGCTTTGGAAAACTCCCATACACCACGCGCGCTACGTGCTGGTTCTACTGGGGGGCGGTTTCAGTTTTGGTAACGTGCTGCTGGCCGAATGGCTGGGCTTTGTGCAACTGATTGCACTGTTGCTTTTTGTTTATCGCGATCGCCACAGGGGACTGTCTACACTGCATTTGTTTGGTGGTTTCCTGGTGCTGGCATCCGTAGTGCTGGCGCTGGGGCGCGCCCCCTACTCAAACCTTGATTACGCCATTGTGCCACGCTACAGCTTCGCCTCGGTGAACCTGAGCTGCGTGCTTTTGTTGCTGGGCATTAACAGTCGCGAGTTGCTGACACGAGCACAGGCCCTGGTGGTAGTGCTGATGGCGGGGGGCCTGTGCGTGGGTAGTTACCTGGTTTATCACCCGCTGCTGGATACCCATCTTGAACGGCGCATGCAGCTGTACAACAAGAAACTGTTTCCTCTATACGGCCAACCGCGTCCCCTCACTGACAAGGTGATTGAGTCAGCGGTGAAGCAGGGCATTTATCGACCCCCACCCCGTCCGGTATTGTCGCATCGACAGCAATCGAAACATCAGGACTAGCGCTCGGAGCGGGTATCTGGCTGTTTGGGTCGCCAGATTCGCACCGGCCAGGTGCCGCCGCCGTGACGTTCGGTCATGGAAAGCGGCAGGGTTTCATCGACCGCGTAGTATTGCTTGAGGAATGTTTTTCCGTCCAGGTCACTGAACGGTGGCGGGTTGTTGACGAATATGCCTCTAAAATCCCAGGAGGTGACCATGATCAAATCGTACTGCTGGGCCTCGATTTTTCTATAGATTGAGCTGATGTAGTTGTGCCAGATGGCATCGACCCGCAGTGTGGGGTCTTCCTTGATAAAAATGGGCGATTTATCGGCGGCCAGCGGAAAGTAGAAGGTGTGGCCATCCTGCTCCACCGCCTTGCCGTGTTTGAGCAATGTCGCCACCAGCATCTGCGAGGTCAGCATCTGATCGTTCTCGCTAATCAACTGGTCCACCCGCTGCCAGTTCTCTTCGGTGGTTGAGAAGTCCTTGGGCAACAGGGCGTAAGCCTGGTAGAAGCAAATCAGCACCAATGGTGCCAGCGCCTTGATATCGGACTGCTGCCGGGAGAGCAGGCCAAAGCAGCCGATCAGCAAAGCGGGCGTTAATAGCTGAAACAGGTAGGTCATGTAGTTGCCCGGGTTGCGGGCCAGCGAGAAAGCCAAAACCAGCGCGGCACACAACAGGCAAAACCAGAAAAAACGGGTGGACGGATAGCTGCTTGCGGGCTTGCCTGCCAAGGCCCTGCCGCATAGCACGGAAATTATTAACAGCGGCCAGTACAGGCGCAGAAATTCAGTATATTGGAGTATGGCTATGGCTGAGTTCTGTAAGCGATCCGCTGCGATCATCGGTGAGAAGAAGGTGTTGTCCAGGTAGTAGGGGCTGGTGTAATCAACCCACCACACGCTGGTCAGTAGCAGGCTGGCGTAGCAGACGCCCAGCATGAGTGCTCGTTTGCGCGATTCGTACAGGAACATATACAGGCACAACAGGGCCATGGCGAGGATGAAGTACTGCTTGGCATAGAAGGCCAGTACCGCCAGCACGCAGGCCCAGGCCAGGCTGGCCGTGGAGAAATCGTGGCGCCAGGGCAAATAGAGAATCAACAGGTACAGGCAAACACCCAGCGCATTGGTGCTGGCTACCGGCGTGCCGTAAAACAACAGCGCCGCGTACAGCAATACGGCAGCGGCCATACTGTGCCGCCAGGATTGCCCGCAGCGATAGACAGCGCTGGCACAGATCAGGCAGGAGGTCAGGATAAAGACGGCTGACACCAGTCGATGTAGCTGCAAGGTGTTGTCGAAGATCCAGGTCATGGGTGCGACCAGCATGTTATACAGAGGCGAGTAAACGTACATTGCCTGGGGCTGGAATTCGAAAGTATAGGGGTTGTTACCGTCGGCCATCAGGCCGGTGATCATGACCGCGGTGCCTTCGTAGTAGTCCAGCGGAAAGGTCGCAGAAATGATCTGGTAGTGGTGGTGCAATAGCCATAGCCCCAACAGTCCTGTGGCTATTGCATAAATCCATATCCAGTAGCGTTCGAGGCTGGCATAGAGTTTGTCTGAAATCATTATTAAACCCGTAGGGTCGAATTCATTCGACCAAAGGTGTCGGGGGAAATGCTCGGCGGAATAAATTCCGCCCTACAAGGTCCCCATAGGATCGACAAATTCGACCAAAAGTATTGTTGGCCGGCCCGGATGCCAGATTAACACGGGACGGTTATACTCCCACGGCATAATAACCACGATCATCAGCGCTCACGATTTGACTAATCAAACTCCCAGTGGATCCAGCCTTCCGCGCAGCAGCATACTGGCGGAGCAGGTCCTTGTTACTGCGGCCTTGTGCCTGGCGGCGTACAGCCTGCTGTGGACCAGCATCCTCTGGTTTAGATATCACCCGCATCTGCCCTGGCGAGACCTTTTCCTATTGCTGGAACAGGTGCAGGATCTCGAACAGGCATCCTTAGGTCCCGCGACATTTCTACAGTGGTTTGAACCCCATTATGTGGCCCACCGGGTTGCCGTTCCGCGGCTGTTACTGTGGTTGGACATTAACGTGCTGGCCGGTCAAAACCATATGTTTTTTGTGGCGGGCTGGGCCTGCCTGCTGATCTTGATAGCGCTGTACACGCGTCTGGCCAGAGCGCACTTCAGGCAATCGGGTACGACGCTGTTCGTGGCGGCGCTGGCTGTTATCTGGCTGTTTGCCCCGGCCCATCTGTGGAACTTGCTCAACCCCATCAACATCAGCTGGCATTTAACATTGACCTTTTCCCTGCTGGCGTTCTGGGTGCTCATACGCTGTCCGCAGGCGCCACGCTGGCGTGACTGGGGCCTGGCCTACCTGCTCTGTTCGCTGGCTGCCTTTTGTAACTTCGGCGGTGTGATCGCCTGGTTACTGCTGCCTGTGCTGGCCTTGATGTTGCATGCACGTGTCATTGTCCCCACCTTGTTGCTCAGTGTTGTGTTGGCCTGGCTGTACGCGGGAGGAATGTCCTCGGATGCCACACTGGCCACGCAATGGGATCTGGGTAGCCCCGAGGTCATTGCGCAAATACAGGCGCAGGCCCAGTCGGTATTGGCGGCCAACACACCCTGGCGAATATTGGTAAAAACCCTGCAGTTCCTGGCCTGGCCGTTAACGGAGTCTGCCCCGGGGCTGGCGCTGTTGCTGAGTCTTTTATCGGTGGAAGTACTGGCTGCTGTAGCCATTTTTGGATTGCGCTCGCGCTGGTACCCACAGTCGCGCCTGCAAGCCTGGATGGTGTTTTGCATGATGGCGGCTGCGCTGTGCCTGGGTATTGCCCTGGCCACCCAGTTGGGCCGGCTTATGCTGCACCCCAATCATATACACGGTCCCAGCTATGAGCGCTATGAGACGGTAGTTGTCGTGTACTGGTTGAGTATTAGCGGCCTGTTACTGGGTCTCAAGCCGCGACTCGGCAGATGGGCATACTTGTTATTGGCGACACTGCTCATCCTGGCGGTGACCCTGCAGCGTCCTGCGGGTGGTTATCTTAGCCAGGAAATCCAGAACATGGAGGTGGCCGGCAGCCTGTTCACCATCGGCGAGCAGGCCCAGCGCACGGGCCTGCGACCGAAAGCGGGCAATCGTTTTACGCCGGAGTTTGTATTCACTTTCGATGAACTGCTCCGCGATCGTCAGCTGGCCTACCGGGCGCCCATCGAGCTGCCTGATGGCCTGGCGGATGTGCAGCAGTGCTCGCCCACAGAGGTACAGATGAACACTGCAGCCGGCCAATTGATCATCAAGGTCAGCCGTGATTTGCCGGCGGCATGGTGGAGTAGAAGTATTACTGTTTATCGCGGTAACAGTCTGGTGGGTCGTCTGGGACCACTGCATAAGGGGGATTTCAGGCCGTTCAGCTTGCTTAATCCTCGCCTTAATTCCTGGCAGGGAACAGTAAGCATCGGGCGTGAAGCTGACGCGTATGATTTGACCCTGGTGTTGCAGCAGCCACTGGGGACAACCGCCTGGTGCGAACTTGCCGTGCCTGCTGCAACTTGATTCCAATTCTGCCGCCAGCGCCGGCCTGTGTACTAATTTTTTAGCGGCCGCGCTGGCGCGGTGTAAATGCCTTTCCCTTCGGCCTTATCGATAAAAACCTGTAGCGGAACAGGATCGGCTAATACCGGGATGATTCCGTCACGGTTAAAGCGCCTGATTCTTTCTTTTTGCAGCAGCTCCAGCGCGTCGCCGTAGACCGAGTAGTTACCGATGGACAAGCCTATCAGCAATACCAGCATGCTATAGAAAGCTCCTCTGCAGGTGGGTAGATACCGGTTTGCCCACAGGGCCACCAGGGTTGCCAACAAAATCATGGAGGAAAAAGCGTAGCGGGAAACCATGGCAAGGTTTAGCAGCAAGGGTTCTCCCTCAAAGCCTGCCCACTGGCCCATGGGTGCCCGCGCGACGGTAATCATGGCGACTGCCAGTAGGCAGAACCAGAGATACAAGTGCAATACAGTCAGCTTTGAGCGAAGCCCTGTGTAGCTGAGCAAGATCGCGCCCAACAGTAGAGCGCCGCCAAGCAATTGTGCGAGCAGGATGTTTCCATAACTGAATGAACTCCCTAACAGGGTAAGAAAAAACTTGAATGTGTACAGGGGATGCTCAAGACAATACAGCAGCTTGAGGTTCAGGGAACCTGAGACGGCATGGTAGCTACCAAAATAGATGGACAAGGTGATAACAGATAGTAGTAGCCACATAATCAGCCGAGACAGGCCCTGGTCCGGTGCCTGCCAGCGACGATAGAGAAGCAGCGCCAATCCCACCGGCCAAATTAATATCCCGGGAGAGAAACTATAAGTGGCTAACAGACCGCATATCACCGCCAACAAGAAGTAAGCAGGTGACTGCCTGTTGAGAGCGATAAGTGCAGCAAGAGCGTAGAAGTACACAAAATAAAAGCCCATGGCCGCCATCGGCCACACCAGCAGCGTGTAGGCCCTGGGATTGATCAAGCACAGGCAAACAGCCAAAAATACCAGCTGCTTGTGACTGGTAGTCTCCAGCAGCAGGTAAAACAGTATCAGAATTGATATCAGGCCCAGCTGCGCAATCAGTGCCAGGGAAATAAAATTTATTTCGCCCTGCCAGAGATAATACAAGTAGTAAACGACGCGAGAAGCCGCTGTCATATGGTCAGCATGTTGGTCAAAAAATGGGCCAATAAAACTGGCAGGAGAATCAGCTGCCGAGACATTTACAACAAAAAGGAGAATATCCTGCAGATCATCGTTCAAAGGCAGGTTCAGCGCGTACTGTAATATCAAACAGGTAAAAATAACTACCAGGGCCGCAACTCCAATCCAGGGCAGATGGCGCAATGTGAACAAGCTTTCCTCCTAAGCCATAAAAGATGCCTGAAAGCCGATGCTGGCACCGGCTGCTAGCATGACATGTCTACGACTTGTAATGTATGGTTATCCTCGTGTGGGGTTTTGTTGGTGTGGGCGTGATCAAGCCTCGTTTTATTTTTTTGATGTTACTTGCTGGCGCACTGCTGGCCGGTAGCGCCGTCGCCGGATTCTACGATTTATTTTCAAACTTCAGGCAGTACGATGACGAAGGCTACTGGCTGATAGCCACCCGTTTGTTTATGGACGGCCATCCGTTTTATGACCAGGTATCCCACCCTTACGGCCCGGTTTCCCTGGCTACACACTGGTTTTTCCACGATGTTCTATCAATACCGGTGACCAACAGTGCGACGCGTTTTATCAGCCTGGCCTACTGGATGATGTTGAGTGCGATCTGCGCGCTGACGACGTTGCGGATTACCCGCTCGCCCTGGTGGGGTATCGCTGCCTACGGATTGGTATTTGCCTATATGCAGGCATTTACCAACGAACCCGGACACCCGCAGGAGGTCATCGCCAGCCTGGCGGCGGCCATTCCGTTGGTGTTTTTGAGCACGAGTCGGCGCAGTTCGCGTTTGGCCTGGTATTGCACCGGTGTATTGGTGGCAAGCATGGTCAGCACCAAGGTCAATATAGGCATGTATTGCCTGGCCGGCGTGCTGGTGGTGCTGACCTCAGAGCTGCGCGATTCCAGATGGCGTGCAGGACTGCTGGCCGGCGCCGTGCTGGCCAGTGCCATAGCACCCTGGTTGCTGATGTTCACACACCTCAATGCGGAACATAGCCTGTCCTATGCGTTAATCTGTTCGGCAACCCTGACCGCGACGGCGCTGGTGATGACCACCAACCACGCCGGCCGCAAGCTGGGGCTGCAAGCCTGTATCGCGCTGTTGGCGGGTATTGTTACTGCACTGCTGGCCTGGCTGTTGTTCATCGTGGTGCAGGGTTCAACCGTCGGAGCCCTGGTCGCCAGTAACCTGTTGTTTGTCAGTACACTCGAGCATATTTACCTGTTTCGGGAATATTCGCCTGTGCAGGTCGGGCTGGCCCTGGCCGCGCTGTTATTTGCCCTGGCACTACTGCGTTGGCCAGCCGGTGCCAGCAGAGACAACTCTGTGCTGGCCGCCAAGCTGGTCTTTGTATGCCTGTCAATATTCGCTGTGGCTATGACGGGTGCGGGCAATGGGCACGCAGTGCTGGGCTGGGCGGGGCCGCTGAGCTGGTTATGCGCCGTAGGCAGCTCATCTTCGAACACCTCAATACCGCGGAAATTACTGGCGGCAATGGCGGCATGGCACCTTCTGCTCGCTTACCCGATACCGGGCAGCCAGTTGTATTTCGGGACTTTCCTGGTGCTGGTTTCGGCAATCGTATGCCTGGCAGATTTGTCAGACAGCTTGCCCCGGCGGGCTGCGTATCCAGCCATAGGCAGTGCAGTGCTGGTGTTACTCCTGTTGTTGAACAGGACCTACTCCCTCAAACAACATTATGCCGCGCTGCTACCGCTGGGCTTTAATGGTACCGAACTGATGCGCGGTGAAGCGCGGGAGGTAGAGCGCTATCAACACCTGGTTGCCGCGATGCGCCAGGCGGATGTTGGATTTACCAGTTCCGGTTTTAACAGTTTGTACATCTGGAGTGGCGTGGCAATGCCGGCGCCGATTATTGTGCAGCATTCCCTGCTGTTTACCTCGGCGGCAGATCGCCTCAGCATTATGCAGGGCCTGCGGGCAGCGCAAGACCCCCTGGTACTGATCAGATTGCCGGCCTACGGTGGTGAGCCACAGAAAATTGATTTGATCGACTGGATCATGTCGGAGTTTGAGATAGTTGAGAAATACCGGGGTTACCTGTTGATGAAGCCCCGGCCGGCTATTGTTCCGGCGGTTGTTCCGAGCCCGGACCGGGCTCATCCACAGGCTCAGCCCGCAGAAACTCCTTAACGAAGTACAGCTTGCGGCGTTTGCTCTCCCGGTAGTTCCTGGCCAGGTATTCACCGATGATACCCAGGCTGATCAGTTGTACGCCGCCCAGGAACAGGATGACCACCATCAAGGATGGATAGCCAGGTACCGGGTTGCCTTCGACTAAAGTTAACCAGACAATATAAATGCCATAACTGAATGCACCCAGCGCGGTGAGGAGACCGAGGTAGGTGGCAATTTTGAGAGGCGCGTCAGAGAAAGAGGTGATTCCCTCTATGGCCAGGTTCCACAAGCGCCAGTAACTCCATTTGCTGGTGCCGCCGGCCCGTTGTTCCCGGGTGTAGGCCACGGCTTTTTGTGGAAAGCCAATCCACGCGTACAGGCCTTTCATGTAGCGCTGGGTTTCCTGCAGCTCACCCAGTGCATCGATGGCGCGGCGGCTCAACAGGCGGAAATCACCGGCATCCCTGGGAATATCTATGCGGCTGAGTTTGCTCATCACAGCGTAGAACCACCTGGAGGTCTGGCGCTTCAGCCAGGTATCGCTGGAGCGATCCTGGCGCTGGCCATAGACTACATCGTAGCCCTGTCGCCACCAGTGTATGAATTCTTCGATCAACTCGGGAGGATCTTGCTGGTCCGCATCAATGATAACGGCGGCATCGCCCCGACAGGCATCGAGCCCGGCTGAAATCGCCACTTCCTTGCCAAAGTTCCGACTCAGGTCGAGGATGCAAGCGCGGCTGTCCTGGGCCATGATGGTGTGCAAGATTTCTTTACTGCTGTCGGTGCTGCCATCGTTAACGTAAATAATTTCCGCTTTTACAGAAATACCGTCCAGCACACCGGCCAGGCGACTGTGGAAGGCGTCCAGCGAGCTCTCTTCGTTATAGAGCGGTACAATCAGGGAAATCATTTCAGTCACGGTGGCATTATCATACACAAAGGCAAAACCGGGTAATAGCGTGGACAAACTCATGTACCAGCAGATGGCAGAGGTCGAGAACAAACACTGGTGGTTTGTTGCCAGGCGCACTCTATTTGCCGAGGCTCTTCGCTGCGTTGATCACGCTCCCGGCGACGCGATAGTTGATATAGGCTGTGGCACCGGTGGCAATTTTGCGCTTTTGCAGGCCTATGGCGATGTCATCGGATTGGAACTGGACGCGGTGGCAGCTGGCATGGCTGGTGCGCATGGTCAGGTGATACGCGGCGGCGATACCGATGGCTGGCCAATAGCGGCCAATTCAGTAGGCACATTTACGGCTTTTGACGTGCTGGAACATATTGTCGATGACAAGGCAGCCCTGGAGAACTTGTTTACCTCCCTGAAGCCCGGTGGTCGCTTGATACTCTCAGTGCCGGCCTATGGCTGGCTGTGGAGTCAGCACGATGAGTTGCTGCATCACCAGCGCCGCTACCTGGCGCGGGAAATAAGCTCGCTGGCAGAGTCCGCAGGATTCAGGGTCGATTTTGTTTCCTATCACAACTGTATTCTGTTTCCAGTTTCGGTTTTGCTCAGGCTACTATCACGGCTTTCCGGCGGGCGCCTGGGTGTTGACGAAAACCGCGTTCCATCACCGTTAATCAATGGACTGTTGCGAATGATCTATAGCCTGGAGCGGCACCTGGTGAAAAGAAGAATACGCCTGCCATTTGGCCTGTCGATCATTGCCGTGTTGAGCAAGCCGGGTGCGAAATGAACAATGGCGCGCTGGGGGAGTTGTTAGGGAAAATTATCAATGCCAATGTCCTCCTCTATTTAACAATTGGTGGTTTGACGGCGCTTTTCTATATGGGGCTGATTTTCTTCACTGTTGATTTACTGGGTTTTCAGTACCAGATCGGCGTCAGTTTTGCCTATTTTATAGCGGCCCTGTTTCATTTTTTTGCCAATAAAAAATTAACTTTTCAGGCGGCGAGTGACAAACTGGCCCATCAAGTGCCTCGCTATGCGGGTGTTATTGCGCTGCATTACCTGACCGTGCTCGGTGTTGTGTCGGTATTTGTCAGCATGCTCGGAATCTCCGTTTATATAGCCTCTGCGCTGGCCATACTGCTGTCCTCCGGTGTCGGTTATGTTGGGCTAAAATTTTGGGTTTTCCGGGGCTGACCAGGATGCGATTTGAAGCCTGCCCATGTTGTGGTGCCAGTGATTTCTACGACTTTTACTGCAACCCGCAGCATAAGGAAGTCACCACAGCCCACGAGTTTGCCTACGGAGGCAGTAGTTACATACGCCGGCTGACCAAGTGCAGGGTTTGCGCCTATGCCTTCAGTGACGATGCCTGCGAAGACTATTTCCGCTTTTACACCATGGATAAAACGACCGTGGTAGACGACAGCCAGGCCGGCAAGAAGCGGTATTTTCAATCAGTGATCAGGATGGCGGGTGATGTCCTGACCCATACCGGGGCTGCCATAAGGGGTGATAAAAGCCTGCTTGATATCGGTGCTGGCAACGGCGCGTTTATCAACGAGTTGGTCAAGGCTGGCTTTGCTGGCCCTATTGATGCGGTTGAGCTAAACGACCAGTCCAGTCGGAACCTGTTGGCAACGGCACGCAATGTCTATTCTACAATTGAGCACTGCAGTGCCGCAGGTAGCCGCTATGACGTCATTACCATGTTTGATTTCCTGGAGCATGTGCTAGACCCGCGTCACTTTCTGCAAGGACTGCAGGGTATTAGCCATGCGGATACGGTTTATATCATTGGTGTGCCCCGTATGGATTCGCTGATATCCAGGATGCTTGGCCACAAATACTGGCTGTATACCCCCATGCATTACAGCTATTTTTCCCGGCCTGGCCTGCAGGCCTTGCTGGGCAGCCTGTTTACGTCGGTTTCTATAGAAAAAAGTCCCTGGGAAACAGGGCCTCTCAGCGGTGCCTTGAAGTGGCTGGGCTTTGATATTGAGTTGGCCGGGGATATCAGTATTACCGTGCCCCATGCCAGTAGTTATATTTGTGTGTGCAGCGATCGTATTTCTTTGTAATCATGAAGGCGCCTGAGACCGTTATCAGGTAACCATTTTGCCAAGATTGGTATTGCTCCAGGTTCTTCTGTGCAAATCAGATCCGTGGAGGGAGGCCAGACCTGGCGAAATCATACAGCGCGTAATCGAGCTCTAATCGTGAGCGAAGCTCTTCCAGCACTGCCGGGTCTATCTGCTCTGCGAGCACGGGATCCGCAGTTTGTAACTGCCTAGGCACCTTGCGTGGAATCTCAAGGCCGACATCTGAAACGATACGAGTGAAACTTTCATCGAATGTCTCGGTGAAGCCGACGTAGGACAGTGTGCACAAATGCTTTTTTGCCAGCTCTAGTGCCGCCGATTCATCTAAGTTCTGCCGGTTCGTGTGCCAGTACATCGAAGCCATCTGCCATGTTTGCTGATTGTCGATAATTTCACACACATCGGGAAGTCGTGAAACCAGGAATCCATTTAGCGAAAGGTCTCTTGCTGCCCTGGCTACGCGGAATTTTTTCTGCATGTCTTCATGCATGCAAAATTTGTAGAAGGATAAAACTCTGCTCAATGGGTCTCTCAGAATGGTAAAAGAATAAGCGCCGGCCAGGTAATCCTTGACATAATCATAGCCAAAATGCCCTGAAATGAACTGCTTGTTTTCAATGATATCGGGAGACAAGGGGGGGGTCTTCTCGATTGGAAAGAAATCGCCATGGGACAGAACGCTATTGTCCGGCAATCGGTTTCTACAATATTCAACGATTGACGTGCCTCCTGTTTTTACAATGTGTATGAAAATGATCTTTTCGTAGTTCACCTAGAAAATCCTATGTGTTGTTACCCAGTTTTCGAAAGACCGAATTAGTCCAGGATTCCCATTTTAGGTAGGCATTGTCGAATTCTTGTAAGTCCACCTTTTCTCCCTTGAATCCAATTCCTACGATTGTCTGTGGAAAGCTCGCATCTTCACCGCAGCTGCCGACAAAACTATGATCGAAAATTTGTAACAGACTTTTGAAACCCTCTGGCGTGAAGCGCCAGTAATCATTGGGATAGCCGTGAATCGGAAAGTTCATTACCGAGCTAATTATGACAATGCCGTCATCTTTCAGGACACGGTGAATCTCGTCAATTGCGCGGCGAGGGTACTCTACATGCTCCAGAGTATCCATTGTAATTACGGTGCCAGCCGTTTTGTCGGGTAAGTCGATATCGTGCAAATCTAGCCGCTTGTCAACTCCTGGGCCCTCTCGGAAGTCGCAGCCCACATACTCAACATCGTCGAAAAGAGTCCGGAGATCTTCTTCGGATGGATTATTGTTTACCTGTAGAGAGCCAAATTCGTAGACTGGTTCTGACAGTGGGATGGTATTCGCAACCAATCCAACAAATTTTCGCACGTGCTTCTGCATTTCGATACTAGCCTATACTCAAAATCTATTGGCATCCAGATAAGTGTCCAAACCGGAAAGCCAATAAATCTCCAGTTGATTCTCTCGCACCAAACAGTCATTAGAACTGGAAATAAATAAATACGCTGGGATTAGAGAGCAGCATAATAGAGATAAACAGCAGACATAATACCGCGCCCAGATGTCGCCAGCTATAGGTGAAGCGCTCAGTGAGGCGATTGCTGTTGGGTAATAGCGAGACATGGACGAGCCCGTACACCACAAACAGCAGGCAACTGATGGTTGCCAGCAGTGCTTTTGGCTCTGCCCCCTGCACGTAGCTGAAGAACCAGAAGGGGTGGGAATCAAACATGGCGGGTACTGACACCCGGCTGTCGATGCCGGTCAAACCGAGCATGCCTTTGTACACCTTGGCGGCGTCCTGCCACTGCAGTGACCGGAAGATGACCAGTGAAAAGCTGAAAAAGTGGAAGGTCAGTAGCCAACCCAGCCATGCCGGCATGGCAATCTTGAGTTTGCGGCTGATGTGATTGATAACTATCGCCAGCCCCTGCAGGAAACCGAACACTACGAAGGACCAGGCTGCCCCGTGCCATACTCCCGCCACCATCATGGCCACAAAACTGGCTATCAGTCCGTAGCCGAAGCTGATGCGCGGCAGGGCCCTGAGAATTGGTTTGTATATATAGGAGTTGATGAAACGCGTCAGGGTCATGTGCCAGCGCTGCCACAGGTTGATAATGCTGGCGGCCTGGTAGGGGCTGTTGAAGTTTTGTGGCAGTTTGATGTTGAACATCAGGGCCAGGCCCAGGGCCATGTCGGAATAGCCGCTGAAATCAAAGTACAGCTGTAATGTATAGCTGTAGCTGACTATCCAGGCTTCGAGCATATTCAGCTGCGCCGCACCGTCAAAGCCATTGTTGGCCCACTGTGCAAAGGTATCGGCCAGTGCCACCTTCTTGAACAAGCCAATCGCGAACAGAAACAGGCCCGCTGATAAATTGGCATAATTTATGCGCCAGTTGGCGGGCTCGTTCAGCTGCGGCACGATCTCCTTGTAGTGAACAATAGGGCCCGCGATAAGCTGAGGAAAGAATGAAACAAAAAGACAGTAATTGAGCAGGCTGCGCCGCGCGTCGCTGCGTCTATAGACATCTACCAGGTAGGCAACCTGCTGCAGTGAGAAAAAGCTGATGGCCAACGGCAGGGCCAGGTGTAGCAGGGGGATATCCGCACCTAGCCAATTGAGATTGGTGATAAAGAAGTCCATATACTTGAAATAGCCCAGCGCACCCACATTGAGCAGCAGGCCTAACACCAGCAAGTGCTTGCGGCGTCCATCACCCTTTTCCAGGGAGATAATTTTCTCGGATATCAGGTAATTGAATCCAATTGAACTTAGCAGCAGCGGCAAATAGATCGGGTTCCACCAGGCGTAGAACAGCCAGGACGCGGCCAGCAGCCACAGCTTGGCTACGGTCTGGTGCGCAAAATGATTGCAGATAAAGTAGATGCAGAGAACGCAGGGCAGAAATGCAAACAGGAAGTGGTAGGAATTAAAAAGCATTCAGGACCGGCTGCGAGGAATCAGGTGGGAAATGTACTAACAGCGATTATACTGCATGCTTCTGACAATAGAATAGCTGGCCACAGGGGTTGTGAAGCAGCAAATGACGGCCAAACAATTTTTTTTCCGGGCACTACTGGCGCTGGCAATACTGCTTGCGATGCTGGCTTCGTTCAATTGGTTGGTCAATCCCATCCGTCTTTTTACGGCACCGGATATCCCCGGATTCAATGCCTATAAGACCAGTTTTTTTCTCGATACCTTTGTCAGTAAACCTTATATCGTCAGCCGGGATAACCCGGATGCGGTGATCCTGGGTACTTCCCGGGCCGGCGCATCCCTGCGCACGGAGCACCCCGGCTGGTCTGGCTACCGGGTATACAACTTCGCACTGCCGGGTACCACGGAATTGATTCAATGGCGCAATTTCCAGCATGCCAGTGCCAGTGGTGAGTTGCGCCTGGCGGTGGTGTCGCTGGATTTTCTGATGTTCAACAGTTGCAACGACCAGGGGCTGCAGCCTCATTTTCGTACCTACCTCGAACGGCTGCGTGGCGGTGACAGTACCAACTGGGAGTACGCCCAGCGCACCCTGGCTGACTATCTCACCCAGTTGACGTCCTGGAGTACCTCGCAGGCAAGTTGGAGCACCATTCGCTCGCAGCAACTGTTTGGTGCTGGCAAGCCCGGCGCCATGTATCTCAGGGCCGATGGGTTTTGGCAGAGCTTTCACGCGGCAGGGGCGCGTCAGCGCAAGGCATTCCAGGCGGCAGAGAAGCGTTACATGCGCAATGGCTGGTTTCCTGCACCGCTGCATTGTTTCGAACTTGAGGTGGATGGCAGGGTCTCACAGCTGGATCATCTGCGGCGCTTGATGGAACAGGCCTATAGGCAAAAAACCCGGCTCATTTTGTATTTCTCTCCCTTTCATGCCCGCTTTGCCGAGGCCATGCACAGCGCCGGCCTGTGGCCGCAGTTTGAGCAGCTGAAACGACAGGTCGTGCAAATGAACGCAGAGCTGGCAGCGCAATACCAGACTGAGTTGTACAAGCTGTGGGACTTTAGCGGTTACAACAGCATTACCACCGAAGCGGTTCCTGCGCTCAACGACACTGGCACCAAGATGCGGTATTTCTTTGATGGCACGCACTCCACTCCGGCTACCGGCACGCTGGTTCAGGACGTTATTTTTGCAGTTCAATCCGGGGCTGAGCAGGCGCCAGCGGATTTTGGCAAGCGCCTGCAATTGGACAACATCGAAACGGTTTTAGCACAGGACAGGGCGGCGCGACTTGTTTGGATGAATACTCACCCGCAGGACGTGCAGGAGATTACTGCGTTGGAAGATTCATCTCATCGTGCATCTGGGCAATAAGCTGCTGGTTTCGCGTCGCAAACTTATCTGACAACTGCTGCACCTTCACCATATACAGGTCCAGCCTTTCTCTATCCAGTCTGGCCCCGATGCCTGTTGACTCGTCCCAGATGCCGTCCATTATCGCGCCACCAAAATTCTTCTGAAAATGTACGCCGTCCACAAAATTACTCTGCAAGCCTTTGCCTGCTTTGGCGATAGGTTCATCGACAAATTTTTCCAGGTCGTTGAAGCCCCACAGTGGAAAAGCCGGTCGCCCCATGTCCCTGGCTATGTCGCGGTTGATGGCGATTAGCGCCCTGTGAAATTCAACCCACTGCTCCTGGTAGCCCAGCCGGGACCACAGGTCGATCAGGAAAACGTGCTCCGGTGTAACGAACAGGCGGGTATCTATATTGTGCTGGTGACAGAAGCGCAGGATTTGGCCCAGTAGCGCGATATTCTTTTCCAGGTCAAGCGTCTTGTCGAGAAAAGCGACAATCCGGTCTTTGCCTACAAAGACCATGCCGCTGCGACCAGTCAGGCGCGCTTTGGCTTTTATCCAGGAGCCGTCGTTGTAGTAACGCCGTCCAGGTTCATCAGCGCCGCTGACTGCAGTAATACTCAGTGATAGAGCATTGATTGAAAGCAGGGTATCTGATATGTCCCGTGCACGTTGCCAAGCCGTCAGCAGTGACTCATAGACACCCTGGTGTGGAGCCATGCGGGCTTCAATAAAACCAGGGCGGGTGTGCGGCTCGGCGCTCACGAAGGCTTCAAAATCCACCCCGATGGTGAGCTTGTCCAGGGGCCCGTTGGCCTGGGCGTGCTCGATAAACCGCAACATTTCATAGGGGGTCATGCCCGGTACGGACAGGTTAAAGCTCTGTTGTTCGGGCCAGGCGGGGTGGTTGGGGGAGATGCTGCCGGTGCGAGAGGTACCTATGACAACGGCGGTTGGCTTGATCTGGGACAGTTGCCAGGGCTTGGACATGCGCATGCGGTAGAACTGATCGACACGACTGAGGCGATCGCTGTCGGCATTCTTGAAATGGTAAACAGAATAGGGATCGACAATGTAATTAAAAATAGCCACAGCGCTGCACAGGGCCAGGGTCAGGAATAAGATGTGTAGTGAATAGCGTGTCATGGCTCAGAACTGGAAGTAGATAAATTCGCTAACGGAAGTAAGGCTGAGCAATCCCAGGCTCAGCAGTACTGCTATCAGGCAGGATGATGCCCAGCCTGGCCGCCACCGCAAATCAAATCTTGTGCGAGCCGACAAATAACCAGTGCCCAGTACCGGCCGAAAATCCTGCATAAAGCGCTGGGTGTTGGGAAGTAACCAACAAATGCCGGCGCTGATAGCCAGCAGGCAATATACCGCCAGGTAGCTACCTTTTTCGACGCCCAGGGAGGTGAAGATCTCTCCCAGCGAGGAGCTGGTGATGGCGTACTTCAATAATGCTGCCGGTTGATCGGTGGTTATGCCAAATCCGGCCTGCAGTATTGCCACGCCGCTGTCCAGGTCTGTGGCCCGGAATATCGTAAAGGACAGTGATACGGCCAGGAAGGTTATCAGCACATAGAAGGGGCGCAGCCAGGGCGCTGATTGCAGCCATTGCAAATCGAAGTCACGGCACAACTTGTGCCAGGCGTGATTGATGCACAGGAATACGCCGTGCAGTCCCCCCCACACCACGTAGGTCCAGGCGGCGCCGTGCCACAATCCACCCAGTAACATGGTGACCAACAGGTTGCCGTAGCGTCGGCCGCTGCCACGCCGATTTCCACCCAGCGTAATGTACAGGTAGTCGCGCAAAAATCTCGACAGGGTCATGTGCCAGTGACGCCAAAACTCGATTATATTGTTGGCCTTATAAGGCGAGCGAAAATTTTCCGGCAGACGAATGCCAAACAGGCGCGCACTGCCAATAGCCATGTCGCTGTAGCCGGAAAAATCAAAGTAGATCTGAAAAGTAAAGCTGAAGGTGGCAATCCATGCGTCGATTGGAGCCAGTGGCGTTCCTGTGCCAGCGGCGGCGAACAAGGGGTCCGCGTAAACGGCCAGTGAGTCGGCCAGCACCACTTTCTTGAACAGGCCAATGGCGATAATAGTCAGGCCTACGGCCAGGTCCTTTGACAGGTACATATCCAGTCGCAGCTTTTCAAACTGCGGCATCATCTCCCGGTGATGCACAATGGGTCCGGCGATCAACTGCGGAAAAAACAATACAAATAATGCATAGTGGCGAAACTGGTACTCGCTGCATTCATCCCTGGCCACGTCGACCAGGTAGGCAATTTGTTGAAAGGTAAAAAATGAAATGGCCAGTGGCAGCACAATTTCAGGCATGGGAATCAACCACAGGCCGACGGCATTGAGGTTGTCTACAAAAAATCCCGCGTACTTAAAATAGGCCAGCAGGCCAAGATTGAAACTCAGCCCGGCTATTAACCAGCCGTGCCGGCTATACAGCACCCTGTTGGCCAGCTGCCTGCCGATCGCAAAATTCACTACCAGTGAAATGATGATCAAGCCCACGTAGGCGGGGTTCCAGCTGCCATAGAAGAATATCGAGGCGACAATTAGCCAGCTAATCTGTGCTTCGGTATTGCCGGTGCGCGCCAGGCGAATGAAAACAACGAGAACGATCGGCAGGAACAGAAGCAGGTATTCGGCGGAATTGAATAACATTTAATTATTCACGGCGATCAGGTTGAGCCTTGAGTATACTTGATCACTAATGGTGGTGATAGTTCACGGATGGAAGTTGTGGCGGGTGTTTGCGTGGATCTCAGAAAGTTGGCAGTACCGGTCGTCCCCCATGGGCTGAGGCTGCATAGAACCAGCATTCAATCGCATAACGATTTTCTGTTTGCGACTCAGCGTGGCCGCTGCGATGTAGGCTAAAATGGTCAAAAAAGAGCGCATCACCTGGTCTGAATCGTGGCCTGACCACTGGTGCAATCTCTGCAATCTCTGACACGAGGTCAGCACCAACAGTCCAGTCCAATTTGGCACCGCGGGTTCCATATTCCACAACTTCGTTAATCCGCTTGGGGATAATCGCAATACCTGGTGCGTTAGTTCCGTCCCCGCAGTGCGATAGTGGTGCCCAGAGATTCAGGGTTTGAATAGAGTCCCCCATGAACTGCCCATCCTGGTGCCACCCGCCACCAATTCCATCATCGACATCTTGGCGAGGTGCCACTAGCCTAAACATCCATTTGCGAGTAGCGATAAGGGGTTCGTCGGCAAAAAATTCTCGCATTAGATTGGGCAGGCCAAGTTCATGGTAAAGTTCCATCAGCTCGAAGGAAGCTCGAGGTGAATCGATCACCGGGATGGACCCGGTTAGTGTGAATTTTTTTGTGGCGTGGCGGCGCGAGTACGAGACATGGTTGCCTGGGAAGTGTGGTGATTCGTAATACCACGCCTCATCAATCCGTCCTAATTCTCCAGTGTAGGCGGCCACTCTTGCTGCTAAAGCTAAATCGATTGCAGTCCGCAATGGTTTGATGGCGGTTCTGGGGATGTAATCACGAACAATCAGGTGGCCGTATTCAAGAATGGCTTTTGACAAGATATGAGCGTTTAGCTCATCGCCTGGAATTACGGGTATACCACCTTCGAGCCTCCAGGAAGGTTCTTTGATGTTAGTGTCAGACCGAGGAGGGAAGGCCGCTGCGAATTGAATGTGGCCAGCCGCTTTTAGTCGCAGATCGACTAGTTGTTTTTCCAGTTCAACTTGTGGTTGGGTTCGATTATGCATGACCAGCAGTTCAACGGCCTCTCGCCATCGATTCTCAGCTACCATAACGTTTGACTGGTCTAAGATTTTCGAAACGTCAACCGAAGTGTCCCGAGCCCCAATTCCCAGTTTGCGCAACATTTTACCTATAACTTTCACTATGATATGAACACACAATCCCATCTAGTTTTTCAGCTAGCCGATGTATAGCAAAATAGTTGATTTGCAGCAAGGGATTAGGATTGTATCTCATACCCAATAGGCGCTTTCATTGATAGCTATCATTATTTAAAGTGGCTTGCTGCGCGTTATCATGGGTGCATGCTGAAAAGGTAGGAGAGATCCAGACAGTGGTAATTTCAGAGACTCATAAGTTTGTTTTCGTTGCAGTACCAAAAACAGGCAGCAGCAGTATGGAGGAGGCACTCGCACCTTACCAGTCGAGTCTGACTGAGAAATTTAATCGCCACGCCACCTGCCTGAAGCTACAACGTGAGCTGCCACAGGAGGTTTGGCGGGACTATTTTAAGTTTGCGTTTGTCCGGGACCCCTATGACCGAATGTTGTCATGGTACTTCTATCGGAAAAGAAACCAACTTAAAGATCCATCCTATTCGAGGCACCACCTATATACCGGGAACATAAGCTTCGATGAATTCGTTGGGACTTTTTCGAAAAATGAACTGATGTTCAAGCAAGTAGATTTTATTGCACCACACAATGGAGGACTTTTGGTGGATACTGTGGGTCGTTTTGAGAATTTGCAGGAGGACTTCTCCAACATTTGTGAGCAACTGAGCATTCCTCATATGCACCTACCTTTAATCAGGGCCAGCAAAAAGCCAAGTGCAGGCCTGCGGGGCATCTGGACGAGCAAGTCGCGAGGAATCGTGAACGAGTATTTTCGAGAAGACTTCGAGTTCTTTGGCTATCGGATGCTACTCAAATAAATGGCTATGGTAGATAGTAAGAGTAAAGGGTTGGGATGAGTGAGAGTAGCGAAAATGTTCGTCACGAACGTATCGTGCTTACCGGCGGGGCGGGTTTAATAGGCCAGAACCTGGTGGCAGCGCTGTGCCATGCGGGCTATGACAACATTGTTGTTATCGACAAGGGCCGTAAAAACCTCGCTATTCTGTCACAACTGCATCCGACGGTGAGCATTATCGAGGCCGATCTCGCTGAGCCTGGGCTCTGGTGTGAGATGCTGCGGGAGGTAGACGTATTAGTGATGCTGCACGCCCAGATCGGCGGTATCAACGAAACGGAATTTACGCGCAATAACGTGACTGCTACGGAGTGCGTGCTGGCCGCTATTGCCAATAATCCTGACTGCTACATCGTGCATGTCAGTTCCTCTGTTGTGAGCTCACAGGCGGATGATTTCTACACGCGCTCCAAAGCGCAGCAGGAGGATTTGGTCCGGACTTCCAGCCACCCCTGGTTAGTGCTGCGCCCGACGCTTATGTTTGGCTGGTTCGATCGCAAGCACCTGGGCTGGCTGTCGCGCTTTATGGCACGCAGCCCGATCTTTCCCATTCCCGGTCACGGTGACTATTTGCGCCAGCCGCTTTATGCTGGCGACTTTTGTGCGATTATCATGAGTGCCATAAATAAACGAATCAGCGGTGAGTGCGTCAATATTTCTGGCAAGGAAAAAGTGTCTTATTTGGAAATGGTACGCATCATCAAGCAAATAACCGCCAGCCGTACGCTGATTTTGCGTATCCCCTATGGGCTGTTCTCTGCGCTGCTTACTGTCTACAGCTGGTTTGACAAAAACCCGCCGTTTACTGTCAACCAATTGCAGGCACTGGTCATCGACGAGTCCTTCGAAGAGGTGGATTGGGAATCGCATTTTGGTGTGCAGGCCACGGCCCTTGGCGAGGCGCTAAAGCTGACCTTTAGACACCCCGACTATAGCCAGATTGTGCTGGAGTTCTGAGTGGCCAGTATTGCGGTAATTGGCGGTGGTCCCATGGGCCTGGCGGCAACTTACCGGCTGCTGCAAAACGGTCATGAAGTCGATCTCTACGAAGCGGACACCGTGCTAGGAGGCATGTCAGCCTCGATTGATTTTGACGGACTGCAAATAGAGCGTTTCTATCACTTTATTTGCCGGGGCGATGAGGACTATTTTCGCCTGCTGGAAGAGCTGGGTATTGATAAGGAACTGCGCTGGGTAGAGACCTACATGGGTTACTTTCATGGCGGTGAGCAGAAAGATTGGGGCGATCCCTTCTCATTGCTGCGCTTTTCCGGCCTGGACCTGGTCTCCAAAATTCGCTACGGCCTGATGGCCTTTTATTCCACTGTGCGTCGTGACTGGAAGAAGCTGGATCGTGTAGATGCTGTGAGCTGGCTGCGTAAGTGGGTAGGCCAGCGGGCCTATGATGAGTTGTGGCGCCAGTTGCTTGAACTCAAGTTTCACCACTATACCGACAACTTGTCGGCGGCCTGGATATGGGCGCGCATGCGCCGTGTGGGGACCTCCAGAAAGAACCTGTTGCAGGAACAACTGGGATACCTGCAGGGCGGTTCCCAGTTGTTTATCGATACCATTGCGGCGGCGATAGAGGCCCAGGGTGGGAGAATTCACCTGGGCTGTCCGGTCGATGAGGTGGTGATTGAAGCGGGCCGTGCGACTGGCTTGCGCTGTCAGTCAGAGCATTCCCACTTTGACGGCATTATCAGCACTATCCCCCTGCCTTATGTGCCGCAGATGATTCCAGCGCTGGCGCCAGAGGTGCTGGCCGCATACCGTGCCCTGGAAAATATCGCCGTAGTGTGTGCGCTGGTCAAACTGAGCCGGCCACTGAGCAAGTATTTCTGGATGAATATCAGCGACCCCGCGGTTCCCATTCCCGGCGTTATTGAGTATTCCAATCTCTGTCCGCTGGCGCAGCCAGTGTTGTATGTGCCCTATTACCTGCCGGCCGATCACCCTGATTACCAGCAGGATAATGCCTGGTTTGCTGAGCGCACGCGCGCCTGCCTGAAGCAGCTGAACCCACAGCTGACAGATGAGGAAATACTCACTGTGCGGGTGGGCCGCTATCGCTATGCCCAACCCATTTGCCCTCCGGAATTTCTGCAGGGCTTGCCGCCCATACAGCCGGGTGTAGCCGCCCTGTGGGTGGCGGACACCTCCTTTTACTACCCCGAAGATCGCTCTATCTCCGAGAGCGTCAAGCTGGGCGCTAAGCTGGGCACTCTATTGGAACAAGGGCTTGATCACTAAATCGCTTTCCCGCCAGTTCCCGCGGTTTTTGATGAGCGGGGGAGTGGCGGCACTGGCCAATTTTGGCAGCCGCTTCCTGTTCAGTGCGTTCATGAGTTTTGAATACGCGGTGACAGCGGCGTTTTTTGTCGGCTTGGCTACAGGGTTTCTGCTGGCGCGCAAATTTGTCTTTAAAAACTCCGCCAACAGTTTACCTATGGAGATATTTTATTACCTGGTCGTCAACCTGCTGGCACTGGTGCAGACCTGGCTGCTGAGTGTATACCTGGCCGCTGAACTGGTGCCAATAATGGGTTTGCAGATGGGGCAGGCCAGCGCACACATGGCTGGTATAATGCTGCCGACGTTGACCAGCTACCTGGGTCATAAATACTTTACTTTCAGAGAGCACGATTCCTGAACTATGAACGGTAATAGCGACAGCACTAGCCTCAGTGAACAGTACCAACGACGGTTTCAGGCCAGTGCTCACTATCGTGACGGCGTCTGGAAAGAGATTGTGCGCCTGTGTCTGCAGCCCCGCATCGGCGCGAACAAGACCGTACTGGACCTGGGCTGTGGCTGGGGTGAGTTCAGTCGCAATATCCAGGCCGAGCGCAAACTGGCCATGGATCTCAATGGGGATGCTGCTGCGCACCTGCCCGCGGATGTCGAGTTTCTGCACCAGGATTGTTCCCAGTCCTGGCCGTTGGATGATGACTCCATCGACGTTATTTTCAGTAGTAACTTTATCGAGCATTTGCCCGACAAACAGGCACTGGAGCGCACCCTGGTCGAGGCCAGGCGCTGCCTGAGGCGCGATGGACGGATTATTTTTATGGGCCCGAATATCCGCTATGTCGGCGGTGCTTATTGGGATTACTGGGATCACCATATAGCGCTTACCGATAAATCCCTGTCTGAGCTGCTGTCGCTGAGTGGTTTTGAAGTCACCCACTGCGTAGACCGTTTTTTACCCTACTCAATGTCTGAAGGCAGCAATCCTCCTTTGCTGTTGGTGGCGTTGTACCTGCGCCTGCCCATCTTCTGGCCGTTACTGGGCAAACAGTTCCTGGTTGAGGCAAGGCCGGTGGGCAAATGATTGCGCTGTTGAAATTGTTGCGACCCCACCAGTGGAGCAAAAACCTGCTGGTCTTTGTCAGCCTGGTGATGGGTCACCAGTTGGGTGATATGGCTGTTGTCGCCAGCACAGCCCTGTGTTTTGTTGCCCTGTGCCTGATTGCTTCGGCCGGGTACATTGTTAACGACTTGCTCGATATTGATGATGATCGCAATAATCCGCAAAAACAGCATCGACCCCTGGCGGCGGGACAGGTATCAACACTACAGGCCAAGGGTCTTGCTGTGCTGCTGGCGGCTACAGGTTTATACCTGGCCAGCCTGGTTGGTGGTTATGCGTTATGGTGTTTACTGGCCTACCTGACCCTGTCCATGCTCTACAGCTTTTGGCTGAAACGAAAATTATTGCTGGATATCATTGTACTGGCCTGCCTGTATACCCTGCGCATTCTTGCCGGTGTGGCAGTGTTGGGCGCGCAGCCCAGTTTCTGGTTGCTGGGTTTTGCCATGTTCCTGTTCTGTTCACTGGCGGCACTGAAGCGTTTTATCGAAATCCAGTCGCGCCCGGCCCACCTGCTGGAGGCACATTCAAAACGCGCCTACCTGACCCAGGACCAGCCCATTGTTGGCATGATTGGTATTGCCAACGGCTACCTGGCGGTGCTGGTACTGGCTTTCTATATCAATAGCAGCGAAGTATCACTGCTGTATGGACAGGTCGCCATCCTGTGGTTGCTGTGCCCCCTGCTGATGTACTGGGTGGGCCGCATTTGGCTGCTGGCCTCACGATCCCTGGTGCACGGTGACCCGGTGTTATTTACCCTGCGTGATCGCACCAGTTATTTTGTATTGGTGGCGGGCCTGGCGATATTGCTTGCCGCGACGTAACCCCTACGTAGGGCGGAATTTATTCCGCCAATAGGGATATAATGCCCGTTGTTGTGAGGTATAGAAATGTCCTGGTGGAACAAACTCATGAGTAGCAAGACAAGGGGGCAGAGTCCAGACTCTGACCCCAGTTCTCCCGGTTCTCAAAGTGAGACTCAGGAGGACTGGGTAGCGAGCCTGTCAGCGCCCGCACTAATTAACCTGGAAGCGCTGGCCGGTATCGCCCAACGCCACGCCGATGAATATAGGCAGGCGGATCCGTTTCCCCACATCATGTTGGAAGATTTCCTGTCCCCTGAGGTGATAGATAGCCTGGTGGCTGAATTTCCCACGCCGCAGGATCAATTGGCCTGGCGCAGAATACGAGCGGAATCCGCTGAAGGCGACCTGGTTCAGTACAACAAGCTGGGCATGCCGCTTATCGAGGAAATGCCGCCGGTCATTCGCGAGCTATTGTGGGAAATGAATTCTGGTACTTTTCTGCGATTCCTCGAAAAACTGACCGGGGTTGAAGGGCTTATAGCCGATCCCAAACTGCGCGGCGGCGGGCTGCACCAGGTACTGCCCGGTGGCGTGCTGGGAGTGCACGCTGACTTCACTGACCACGGTGACTACCACCTGGACAGGCGCCTCAATGTGCTCATCTACCTCAACCAGGATTGGCCCGAGGAATACGGCGGTGACCTGGAACTGTGGTCGCCGGATATGTCGCAATGTGTTCGCAAGATACGTCCATTGGCGGGGCGCTGTGTGATCTTTAACACCTCGGCAGATTCCTTTCACGGTCATCCGCGGGCACTGACATGCCCAGACGGGAAGACGCGTAAATCAATTGCCCTGTACTACTACACCAATGGCAGACAAGACAGGGACGTCACTCCAACCCAGATTACCGATTGGCAGACATTACCCGAGGTAGCGCTGCCAACAGCAGAATAGGAAAGACATGAGATTGCTGGATTACCAACACCTGGGCAGCTTGATGCCAGAAGCAAGGCAACGATATCGGGATGCCGATCCTTTCCCGCATATAATGATTGACGACTTTTTGACCCCCCAGGTAGTGTTGGCGCTAGAGCCGCATTTCCCAGAGGCAATCATCAAAGCGGGCCAGGAAGATCGCTCTGCCGATACCGAAGAAGGTGTGCCAGCGCAGTTTCGCAAGCGCTGGGTGTCGCGAGAAAGTGCCGTAGACATCGCCATACGCCGACTCTATTGGGAGTTAAACTCAGGTGCCTTCATTAAACTACTGGAACAAATGACCGGTATTGAGAATTTGTTGCCAGATCCGTACCTGCTGGGGGGCGGAGTGCACCAGACCATGCCCGGCGGCTTTCTGCGCGTGCATGCTGATTTCAATGAGCATCCTGAATTGCAGCTGGACAGGCGAATCAATCTGCTTATCTACTTCAATCGTGACTGGCCGGCCAGCTATGGGGGCGACCTGGAGTTGTGGAATGAAGATATGACGGAGTGCCGGCAACAGATAGCGCCGTTGGCGGGGCGCTGTGTGATATTCAGCACCACGTCCAGCTCCCTGCACGGCCACCCTCGGCCGCTAACCTGTCCCGAGGGGCGAACCCGCAAATCACTGGCGCTTTACTACTACACAAATGGTCGTCCGGTGGGAGAAAGTACAGGCAGTCATACGACTCTATGGCACAAGTTGCCGGGCGAGAGTAGTTGATTTCAGCCTGTTTTTCCTTGCCCGCCTTTTTTTTCTTGCTTTGTGTTAGCTAGTTGGGCGTCCAGGCGGCGGGCTTTGCGTCTGGCGTCCATAAATGAGCTGGCGTGCACATACAGCTGTCGCAGGGAATGCGCTTCTTCTTCGCTGCTATTGAATAGCAAATCCAGTAATGGGTGATCGTTGGTCGGGCCACCGGATTTGTGCAGCACGCCCAGCCCAAAACCATGCTTGAAGGTGAAGGTATCGTATTCTGCCTGCAATTCCGCCCATAGCTTCCATACCCCGTAGTCGCCGATGCGCGCCTCTATGTCGTGAAACAGGATGACCCCACCGGGTTTGAGTTTGGGATACCAGTTGGCAAAGTCTTCCTTGACCGCGTCATAGGTGTGCAGGCCGTCAATGTGTAATAAGTCGATGCTGTCATTTTCGAAATGCTGCAGCGCGTCATTGAAATACATCTGCAACAGGTAGGTGAAGCCACGATAGTGCTCGCGCGCGTGGGCCCGCACATCGTCGATGATGCTGGTGTCGTAACCGCCGGTGTGTTCGTCGCCTTCCCAGGTATCCACCGCGTAGCAGAGTCCGTCGATATTGTGTTCCTTCATGGACTGGCAGAAAGTGAAAAAGGACAAGCCGTTGTAGGCGCCCAGCTCAACCGTTACCTGGGGCCGCAGGCATTCCACGATGTCATAGCCAAACGGCATATGGTCTACCCAGGTGCTAAATACCATGCGTTTGGGGTCGAATCGTTGTAGCGAAGGGGGGAAATAGACACTCATGCTTTCACCTTATCTGTGTGGTCGAGCTATTCGTCGGGGTCATCGGGCCAGGCTGCCAGTTTCTGCTTGCTGCGCCGTTCCAGTCGATTGCGGGAGCGGCGCAGGGATTCCTCCAAAAAAGGGAAGGCTTGCAACGATACATCACCTAACAGGGTTGGTTTGCGGCGCAGACTGTGGAATCCTCCCGGCCACAGGGAGTGTAATTGTACCCGATGTCGCTCTATCTCTGCCTGTCGATCGGCGTAAGAGGATGTGGTAACACCACCATGGTATTGGTGAAAAGAGCCTTCGCCGGGCAATACAAACATACGTGTGTTGGGCAGCATGCCGAGGCTGCGATAGATATGCAGGTTAATACTGCCACCGCCGGGTTGGGTGAACTGGGGGTTGGCGTGGCCGATGCGGCGAAAGTTTTCGGCGCAGGCAAAAATGCAGTTGCACTCCATAATGGGATGCAAATAGCCGCGTCGGTTGGCACCGCTGAAAGTAGAGATGGTAAATAGCTCGTAGCCGTCGCCGCGCCAGTCTATGGAATCCAGCAACTCCCTTTCCCGCGCCAGTGCTGTCGCATTGTCTTCATGCAGGTGCTGTTCCTGTTCTCCAAGGTGATAGCCAGGCACGGCCACCAGTGCCTGGGGTGTGATCGCGAAAGCATCCAGTGCGGTACGAATGCAACCGGGGCTCATCATGCGGGCACCATCCATAATCAGGCCGATAAAAGTGCCGCGGCTCTCTGAAAAGGCAAAGTTGATGGCCGGCACCGGACTCTGGCCTGGCTCCTCGCGCAGGAAGTAATGAAAATTTGCCGGTAGCTGTGCGACAAACTCTGCGGCAAGATTGTCGGCAGAGCTGTTCTCGACCAGGATTACCTCGTAGTCATCAGCGCTGACGCCTCGCTGGTAATCGGCTGCCAGTGTCGCCAGAGTGCGCTGCAGCTGCTCCGACATGGAGTAGCCAATAACAATGACTGATAGCGCCGGCGCCATTATTTTTGGTCGCCTTCTGGTATGTCGCTGACCGGGTGGTTGTGGGCGAACTCGACCGAGCGTCGCATAAAGGGCATGGCGTTGGCAGACACCTTGCCGTACAACCTGGCCTGGGTGGTGGGCGGCTTGTAGTAACGCCCGCGCAGTGATTTGTACTGTTCAAAATGGTTTTGCATGTGGCGTTCGCGCACATCGCCCTTGGTGCCAGTGGTAACCCCACCGTGGAACTGGTGAAAAGTGCCCTCACCCGGGGTAATGACCAAATCCGTTAGCGGGTGCTCACACACACGCTTGTACAGATCCGGGTTGGCCTGGCCGCCGCCGGTTTCGGTAAACCTGGGGTCTATGCCGCCTACTGCCTCCCAGATGTGGCGGGGCATACACAGGCAATTACTCTCTGCATTGGGACGAAAAAACCCGCCCTTGCAACTGCCGCTGACACAGGCGATATCGAACAGGCGGTAGCCGTCTTCCTGCCAGGCGATGCTTTCCAGCAAGCGCATTTCCTCGGCTTCGTCGTAGCCGTGGTTAACCGCTTCCTGCTGCAATGTATGGCCAAGATGGTAACCCGGTACTGCCACCACAGCGTTGGCACTACTGTGACTGGCACCGAGAATATTGTGCACCAGCCCGGGGCTGGCCATACGGGCCCCATCTATCATCATGCCAATAATATTTCCGCGCGCCTGCTCCGCCCCGAACAGTGCCGCGGGCACAGGCGTGGGCTGGGTTTCCTGCCGGTAAAAATACGTAACATTGCCCGCGTATTGGGTGGCGGCGGCTTCACCCATGGGTGCCGACGAGGAGTTCTCCATCACGATCACCTCGTAATCCTCTTCAGCGACGTCCCGCTGGTATGCCGGTGACAGGGTATACAACGTATTGATCGCCTGGCGTGGCATCTTGTACACCACCAGGATAAGAGAGAGTTTAGGCGTGGCGGGTGCTTTTGCGCCAAACAGGCGTTTCAGGATGGACATTGAATCAGAGGGTGATCGCTTTCAGGTTTTTGTACAGTGTGCGGTATTTTCGCGGGATGATCGACAAGTCATTGGACGTATAGTTTTTCAGCTGCGAGTTATAAAAACGCGCGTCATCGGGCACCGCCGCCAGTCCCAGTTGCTGCTGTACCAGCGCCAACTTGTCATGAAACAGCTGCTCCTCCCAGTCGAAGCAGAGTATGGGGAAAGGGTCGCGTTTGTATTCCTCCAGCAGTTTCCTGTTGTAGACGTACCAAAGGTCCAGGCTTTTCTGCTCTGGCAGAGCGGTAGCGCCATGCCGATAACCCAGCGAGGCGGCGACAGCGAGGGGGTGTCGAAAAATGCCCACCCGGTCGTACTTGTCTGCCAGTGCCAGCCTCCACATGGGGAAGGTGAGCAGGGCGCGCGGGTCCTTGAAGCCCCAGCGCAAGTGGGGTGGGAAACCGTCGATGATGGCGCGGGCCCTGGCCAGGTGATCCTCGCTCCAGCGTGCTTTTCGCGGTGGGCTCTCCCAGCTGCCGCCGCTGTGGACCAGCACGCTGTCGTTGAGGTCGACAATATCCTGGTTCTCGCGATTGCCCTGCTTGTTGTAGCGGTTCCAGGTGTGGTGCTTGCCCAGGTGTAGTCCGGCCTTTTGCAGGGAGCCGACCAGGCAGCTTGTGCCGGAGCGGTGCATGCCAAGGACGCAGACTACATTGCCAGCAGGGTTGTCGGTCATAGTTGGGTTGGTTCGCATATCAGGGCGCAGATGGTAATATCTGACTGTCGCTCAATGCAAGCGGTGCCATCGCTGGTGGCTAACAATAATATCGTGAGGCAGTGAAGGCTGGCAAAAACAATCGATGGCTCCCACCCATATTCCCCCGCGGATGGACCCGCCGGTAAAAGTATCTGTATCCATGGTGACCTTCAACAGTTCTTTCGATCTGTTGTGCAGGACCCTTGATGGATTGAATCGCGCGATGAGCTACGCTTATCGCGAGGGACTGCCGTTTCAGTTGGAATTACTGCTGGTTGATAACTCCGCCGATCCCCATTATCGCGCCCGTGTCTATGCCAAGGTGAGCACAGATGCAGAGCTGCATCACTACCGGGCCGAGATCTGGCATCCTGGTGAAAATGTTGGCTACGGGGCCGCCCACAACCTGGCCCTGCAGCGTGCTGACAGTGATTTTCACCTTATTATCAACCCTGATGTAGAAATGGCTGAGGATGCCCTCTACCGGGCCTACCAATACCTGCAGCAACAACCGGATGTGGTGATGGTCAGCCCCCGTGCCTCAGATTCGCACGGCCAGGTGCAGTACCTGTGCAAACGCTATCCCTCCGTGCTGGCGCTGATCCTGCGGGGCTTTGCGCCAAAATTTATCAGGGAGTGGTTTCGCTCCTACCTCTATAGCTATGAAATCAGGGATAACTGTGCCGAGCAGGGGGTGGCCGATGTACCGTTGATGAGCGGCTGCTGCATGTTTGCTCGCACCGGGGCCCTGCGTACCGTAGCGGGGTTTTCCGATAACTTTTTCATGTATTTCGAGGATTTTGACCTGTCCTTGCGCCTGCACTCGGTGGGGCGCCTGGTGTATTTGCCTTCCATGCAAATAGTGCATCACGGCGGCTACTCGGCGCGCAAGGGCATCAAACATATTTCCATGTTCGTCACTTCCGGCTGGAAATTCTTCCGGCTGCACGGCTGGTGCTGGATATAAGAGCCACTTTTTTCACTCTGGCAGGTATTACTACTTGGCATGCGTCCACGCTCGAATTACCATTTACCCATGCATGAATTAACACGCCTCGCCTATCTGGATGCGATGGGCATTGACAGCTACGTATCCCGCACCCAGCTGCCCGCTGCCGCGCCCACTCGCAAATTGCGTGTGGTTCGCAGGTCGGCGCAGGCTGTAGAGCCGCCCGCTGCCGCGATTGCGCCATCTCTCGAACCGCAGCAGCACGCCCAACCAATGCCAGCAGGCAACTCTGGCGCTGCCGCACTGAGAGCCAGCCTCGGCGATGTCAGCAAGGCCCCAGCCCCAACAATGGCCACTGTACAGGCAGAGACACCCGCACCGGCGGGCGCTGCGCGGGCCGATATTCCGGTATTTTCCGTGGCGGCAGTTCAGGTCGGTGGATGTTATTGGCTGGATGAAATCCCTCCCGGTCGCAGCCTGGGACAGGACTACACGCAATTGTTGCAGGCAATCTGCTTTGCCCTGGGTTGGAGCACCGGCGCAGCTGTGCTGGAGCAGTTCAACTGGCCAATGTCCAGGGGCGGACAGCTGGACCAGGGCGTTGATTCCGCACGGGGCGGCTTTGCCGGGTTTTTGACGGGACGCCTGGAGCGTATTGCGCCCCAGCGGGTGATATTGCTGGGTGAACTGGATAGCACCTGGTTTGACCCTCAGTTACTCTCTGGATATCAGGTGACCAGCACGGTGAGTGCCTGGAAAATGCTGCGGCAACCCGAATTGAAGCATCGGGCCTGGCTGGATCTGCAGGTCCTGCGCGATGTCCCCTGAGCAGTTTCAGGTGCGGGCCGGCGTGGCCAATGATGTACAAAAACTGGCAGAAATTGAACGCGAAGCGGCTCGCCAGAGCACCGGCCTGGGTGATTTAATTCTGGCCCACCTATTGAAGCAGTTGGTAGATAGCGGGGTAGAACGCTGCCTGTTGGACGTACCCTGCAGTAACGAGGTGGCGTGTGCTCTCTATCGAAAAGCAGGTTTTGTCGACGATGGTGTGCGCAAGGATTACTATCCCACAAACAACGGACGCGAGGATGCGCTATTGATGTCTTGTCAGCTGGTAAACAAAGTATGAATGTATTGCAAACCGAGTGGTGGACCATCGGCGTGCCACCGGAGTGGTGGGCTGAGCACGAGGACGATGTGGTTGTTATTGGCGATCGCGATGACGTGGGCTGTATTGAAATCAGCACCTTGCACAAAGAGGCGGGTGACTTTGAGCCTGCCGAGCTGGAACAAATCGCCCGCGATAATGGCGAATCTGCATGGCAATGGCAGTCAGCAAAGCTCGGTGAATTCAGCGGTTGCGGTACCAGCTATACAGAAGAGGACACCGGCGTTCGTGAGTGGTATGTGGCCAGCGGCAGCGCGCTGCTGTTTATCACCTATAGCTGTGATGGGGAAAACCGCGGTCTGGACGATGCCGCCGTGGATGAGATTCTGCAGACGCTGGGGCTTGCTAGCTAATTGTTCCGGTAAGCCGTACCCGCTTGGAGCCCTTGACGGGCTTTTCCTTGCGCGCATCCTCACGCGCTTGCAGGTCGGCATCGATGAGATTCTTCACGGCGATAATGAGCCCGGTAAAAATGAAGGCACCGGGCGGCAATATAGCAAAAATAAAGTTGGTGTAGTCCGCAAATACGACAATTTTCCAGTTTGCCGCTGCCGGCCCCAGCAACAAATCCATATCGGCAAATAACGCGCCAGTGCCGGTCAGTTCACGCAGCCCACCGAGTAGCACCAGGATCACTGTGAAGCCCACGCCCATGATAAACCCATCGTACATGGAGGGCAGCACCGGGTTCCTGCTGGCGAAGGCGTCTGCGCGCCCCAGAATGACGCAATTGGTGGTAATCAGCGGTAGAAAGATGCCGAGAATCTGGTAGAGCTCATAGGTGAAGGCCTGCATCAGCAATTCAATGCAGGTGACCGCCGAGGCGATAATCATTACGAACACTGGCAGCCGAACCGCATCGGATACCACGTTGCGAATCAGTGATACCGCTGTATTCGAGCAGACCAGCACCAAGGTGGTGGCCAGTCCCAGGCCGATGGCATTAACCACACTGCCGGTAACTGCCAATAATGGGCACAGGCCCAGTAACTGAACGATGGCTGGGTTGTTTTTCCACAAACCATTGAGGGACAGATCCCGATAACTCACTTCAGCCATTGTCTTCCTCCGTAAGTTCCAACAGTTCACTGCGATGTGCAGCATAGTATTGTAGGGCACGCTTCACTGCAGCGGTAACGGCGCGCGGGGTGATGGTGGCACCGGTAAATTGATCGAAGTCGCCCTTGTCCTTCTTGACCGCCCATTTTTCCGGCTTGGGATTTTGCAGTGACTTGCCATTAAACGCCAGTATCCAGTCTGATTTCTTCAGGTCTACTTTGTCCCCCAGGCCGGGGGTCTCCCGGTGCGTGAGTGTGCGCACGCCGGCGATGCTGCCGTCCCGGTTGATACCGACAATGAGTTCGATTGAACCACTGTAACCATCCGGTGCGACTACCGGTAGAATCACCGCCACTATCTCACCATCCTGGCGGGCCACAAAAATCTGTTTGTCGCCAGCAAGGCTCAGGCCCTGAGTATCGGCGTTCACCGCGTGCGTGTCATCAAGCATGGAGTTGTTGTGGCGCTCAGCCGGCACGATTTCCAGTAATGCTTTCTCGGCGGCCTTGCGCTGCGATTCCGCAATACGCTCGCGGGTACCCAGGTAGGTACCGGCAATGATATTAGTCGTCAACACGGCGAACAGGCCCAGCATGACGCTGTTGCGGGTGATGGAGCTCTTCATCATGAGGCAGTACCCCCGTGGCCGTAGGTTTTTGGCTGGGTGTAGTAATCGATAAACGGTGCGGCAAAATTCATGATTAACACGGCGAAGGCTACCGCATCCGGGTAATTTCCCCAGGCGCGAATGACGAAGATCAGTGCGCCAATTAAGGCCCCGTAGATCAACCGACCGCGGTTGGAAGCCGCCGAGGTGACCGGGTCGGTGACAATAAAAAATGCCCCAAACATGGTGCCGCCCGCCAGCAGGTGGAACAGGGGCGAGCCAGGCGAAGCCGAGCTGCCGCCATCGTAGTAGATGGCGGCAAGCAGGGTCAGGCTGGCCAGCATCGACAGGGGTGCATGCCAGCTGAATATGCGCTTGTAGAGTAACCACAGGCCGCCCAGCAGAAAGCCAATATTGGCCCACTCCCAGCCAATGCCTGACCAGCGGCCGAACTGTGCGTTTTGCTGCCACAGGTGATCTACCAGCAGGCTGTTGTTCTGCTTGAGAACATCCAGTGGTGTGGCCATGGTGATGGCATCGACGCTGCCTGGTACGAAGCAAGCCATCAGTGCCTCAATCAACCCCGGGGTGTTGGTGGCGTTGACCCCCACCGGTGCTGCCCAGGCGGTCATTTGTATTGGAAAGGAAATGAGCAACACCACGTAGCCGACCATGGCCGGGTTGAACGGGTTGTAGCCCAGGCCGCCGTACAGATGTTTGGCAATGAGAATCGCGAAACCCACGCCGACCAGGATCAACCACCAGGGCGAACCCGGTGGCATGGCGACAGCCAACAGAGTTGCTGTTACCAGCGCGCTGGCATCATTGAGGTGAAATCCAATCGGACGTTTGCGCAGCTTCAGCGCGCCAGCTTCACAGGCTACCGCCACCAGGCAGGCCCAGAAAATATTGACCAGTGTACCAAAGCCAAAAAAGTGGGTAAGCGCAACGATGCCGGGAATCGTCGCCAACAAAACGGCGCGCATCACCGCGGCAGTAGAAAGTGGCCCGTGGGCGTGAGGTGAGGTAACGCGCTCGATACTCACGGCTGCGACTCCTGGTTTAGATCAGCCAATTCCTGCTCTGCACTGGCCAGCTTGGGGCGCAGTTTTTCCAGGCCGGTTTCCAGCGCGTTAACAATAGCCTCATCGGCGCCTGACTCCCGGCTTTCTATCAGCTTGGCTTCGCTCTTGGCGAGCCGCTCCTGCATGCGCTTGAGATTCGCCGCTGCTTTTTCCAGCGGAGATTGATCGCTGGCGGCAGCTCGCGCCGCTTTGGCTTTTTCGATGGCTATTTGTGCCACGTCCGGCGGTGCACTGGTTGCAGCCGCCTTTTTTGCTTTGGCGCGCTCTATGGCGGCCTGTATGGGATCTGCCGCTGTGTCGCTGCCCTCGGTAGCGGCTAACCTGGCGCGCTCTTCAGCGGCCTGCTTGCGAGCTTTTCGATTCGCCTCTTTTTCAGCGGCTGCAAGATCGAGTCGTTCCTGCCTGGCCTCGAAGCGAGTACGGGAGTGATCTGATTGGGCCTGGTCTTTACGCATCTGTATGACTTCCGCCTTCGATGCCCGGTAGTACTGGACCAGGGGAATATTACTGGGACAGGCATAGGAGCAGGCGCCGCATTCAATACAATCGAACAAGTTGTGTGCTTCCAGCTTTTCGTACTCCTTAGCTTGCGAAAACCAGTATAACTGCTGGGGTAGCAAGCTGGCCGGACAGACCTCGGCGCACATCGCGCAGCGAATGCAGGCCAACGCGGGTGACGGCGCCGGTAACTCATCTGCCGTAGGTGCCAACAGGCAATTGGTGGTTTTCACTACCGGTACACTGGCGTCGGGCACAGCAAAACCCATCATCGGCCCGCCCATAACCAGTCGCTGGCACTGGTCTTTATCGAAGCCAGCCTGTTGCAGCAGAAAATCCATGGGGCTGCCCAATAGCACTTCAAAGTTCTGTGCTTGTGCCAGTGCGGCACCGGTAAGTGTGGTAATGCGGGAAATTAGCGGTTCACCGTGTGATACGGCGCGGTAGATGGCCACGGCAGTACCGACATTCTGGCAGACAATACCAATGTCAGCGGGCAGGCCGCCGCTGGGGACCTGCTTGCCGGTGAGGATTTCTATGAGTTGTTTCTCTCCGCCCGAGGGGTACTTGGTGGGGAATACCACGATTTCGATACTCGTGCCCGCAGCGGCGGCCTGCAGCGCTGCGATGCTCTCTGGTTTGTTGTCCTCGACCCCGATCAGGGTGTCCTGCGGATCGACCAGGTGGGACAGTATCTGTGTACCAGCAATCACCTGATCGGCCCGTTCGCGCATGAGGATGTCATCGGCGGTGATATAGGGCTCACACTCGGTGCCATTGAGAATCAGCGTTTCTATCTTGCCCTTGTCGGGGTTGACGCCCAGTTTGACCGCGGCGGGGAAGCCAGCGCCGCCCATACCGGCAATGCCGGCCTCGCGGATAATGGCGAGCAATGCTGCTTTATCCAGTTGGTGGTAATCGTCAATGCCGCTGTGATCTATCCAGCGATCCTCGCCATCACTTTCCAGCACAATGCAGGCTGCGCTGAGTCCGGAGGGATGGGCGATCAGGCGTTCTTCGATAGCAACGATGGTGCCGGAAGTAGAGGCGTGAATGGGTACGCTGATAAAGCCGCTGGCTTTGGCAATCATCTGGCCTTTCAGCACTTGTTGGCCGACTTCAACAATGGGTTCGGCTGGCGCACCGATATGCTGCGACAGGGGGTGAGTAAGCCGGGGCGGAATGCCCGCCTGGCGAATCGGTGATTGCAGCGACTGGTGCTTGTTCTCCGGCGGGTGGATGCCGCCGTGAAAGTCCCAGCTGCGCCTCACGCGGCTTTTTCCTTGCCGCCAAGGGCTTTTTCCCTGTCACTAAGGCCTTCATCCCTGTCGGTAGCAATAATGCTGGGAATTACAACAGGTAGCTCCCAGCGCCAGTTTTGCACGGTGGTCGCTTCGCTGAGCAGGTCTATGCAATCTACCGGGCAGGGTTCGACGCAGAGATCGCAACCGGTGCATTCACCGACAATAACCGTGTGCATTTGCCTGGCGGCGCCGAGGATGGCATCAACCGGGCAGGCCAGGATACACTTGGTGCAGCCGATGCATTCGTCTTCGCGGATATAGGCTACCACCGCGGCTGCTTTTTCTTCACCGTGCTCTTCGTCGAGTGGAAGGGCTTCCACATCGAGCAGATCTGCCAACTGGGCTATGGTGGCCTCTCCACCGGGTGGGCATTTATTGATGGCGGCATCGCCGCCGGCAATGGCTTCCGAGTAGGGGCGACAACCCGGATAACCGCACTGGCCGCACTGGGTTTGCGGCAGAATCTCATTGATCTGCTCGGATATGGGGTTGCCTTCCGTCTTGAACTTCTCCGCCGCAAAGCCCAACAGTGCACCAAAGGTAACGCCCATGCTGACCAATGCCAGCATGGCGGCAATAAACGGATATTGTGCGATTAGTTCGTACACGGGAAGTCAGACCAGCCCGGCAAAGCCCATAAAGGCCAGTGACATCAGTCCGGCGGTAACCATACCCAGGGCAGCGCCTTGGAATGGTACGGGTACGTCAGCGACCGCCAGCCGTTCGCGCATGGCGGCAAACAGCACCAGCACCAAAGAAAAGCCCAGTGCTGCTCCAAAACCATAAAACAGCGATTGCAGGAAGTTGTGGTTCTTGTTGATATTGATCAGGGCCACGCCCAGTACCGCGCAGTTGGTGGTGATCAGCGGCAGGTAAACCCCCAACACCCGATGCAGTAGCGGGCTGGATTTGCGCACCACCATTTCGGTGAACTGCACGACTACGGCAATCACCAGGATAAAGGAGATCGTTTTCAGGTAGCCCAGGTCCAGTGGTTGTAGCAAGTAGGTGTAGGTCAGGTAACTGCAGGCGGAGGCCAGGGTCAGTACAAAGGTGGTTGCCATCGACATGCCCATGGCGGTTTCAAGTTTGTTGGAGACGCCCATAAACGGGCACAGGCCCAAAAACTGGACCAGAACGAAGTTGTTGACCAGGATTGCCCCGACCAACAGGATGGAATAATCCGCCAACATGTAATCGCCTCGCGAGATCGCGCTAACTAATGCCTATTAGTGTATAGTTTCACTATTGCCAGAGCAAGTAATGCCTGACTTGAGACGCGATACTAGCAAATCCCCAGCTCGGGACAATGACCTGCCACAATGAATTGTTGCTGTGCTCCGGGATATTAGGCTTTTTAATTCGCATTGCAAAATTTTGCGATAGGAATGATCCTATACAAATGATCTTGATACGTTACCTGGGTGATCTGCCTGTCAGCCGGATTATCCTGTGGAGTTACTTCATCTGGTGGCCGGCGCCGGTTTCATACTTGTGTTCTCCCCGCATTGGAGAGAGAACATCGTCGCATTCGGCAGCATTGGCATATTCCTGTTGCTGGCAAAAGTGTGCCGCAAAGTGTTCAACCAGGGCTCGGTCTAGCTTAAGATTTTCATTGACCCAAAGCCTCCAAAAACAGATCTCGTACATCCGCCATATGCTGGTCGAGTGTGCGTACTTTCCAGCTGCTGGTATCAATGGCCGGTAATACATCCACTCTGATGGTGGCGGGACGAAATTGCTTTTCACCTTTAGGCTGGGCATCAATTGAATTGTGAATCACGATTGGCACGATGGGAACACGGGCCCGCAGGGCGATCAGAAACGCACCTTTTTTGAACTGGCCCAGGGTGGTGGAATGGCTGCGCCTTCCTTCGGGGAAAATGGCAGCGGAGCGACCGTCTTTGCGAATGGCCTCTATCAGTGCTCGCATGGAATTACTTGCCGCGGCGGGATCGCTGCGATCCACCAGGATCAGGCCGCCAAACTGCATAAAGCGGGATCTTATCGGTTGTTTGGAAATCTCTGCTTTGCCCAGGAACGCGATGTCCCGGCGTATCAGTTTGGCCACCAAAAAGCCGTCTGCATTGCTCTGGTGATTTAATACGAACACGGCCGGCCGGGGGTGTCGCAGGTTTTCCTGGCCGCTTATTTGTACTTTCATGCCGATGATCACGCTGACCACGTCAGCCCAAAAACCGATACAAAAATTAGTGGCTTTGCGGCGGGACCAGGTCAATAACAGAACGACTATTGCGGCGATTCCAGCCACAGGCATGGCGACGGGCACCAGGCTTGATCGGATGAAATTTACGCTTCTATACATCGGTCCAGATAGGCATTGACAGCATTGAAATCGCCCCTATTGATCTTCGCTGGTAACTTGTCCTTTTTAGCCGGATGACGTTCCCTTTACACCTTATAGCTATTCAACAACTTCATGTAGTGGCCCCGTTCAAAGGCAGGGATAGGGCCGTGGTAGAAATGTGCATTGAGTCCGCTATCGTGCCGTATCCACTATTGTTATTGGTGAGATTCCACCAGTTCAATCAGCTTCATCAAGTCTGCAAGCAGGTCTGTAGTGCTTAAGATGGAATCTTCGCTATAGGCCGGGTTAAAGCGCTCCAGCACGGCGTTCTGGGCATTGTACAGGTCAATTATCGTGGCCTTTTGAGGGTCCCCGAAATCATCGTAGAAATGCTCATAGAGAAATACCACATCGTGCAAATCTCTGGCAGTCGTCCTGCCTTGGAGAGCGCTGAGTTTTTGTTTGATGAGCACGGAAACTTTGTAGGTCAAAATTCCATTGAGCTCGATGATGTCTTTATCATCGGGTGTGCTTCTTAAAGACGTTTCGATTTTCAGATTGACGCTTTCCCCGTAGATGACACGATAGCGGCGAACGGTGTCGGTCTTTTTGGTGAGCGCAATATTCGGGTGGCGAAATTTCGCCTGGTTTTTACCCAGCCGGATGAAGATGTCTTCTATCGAGTGCTCAAGGTTGAGTGGTTTTATAGAATCATAGTGGAGCTCTTCGCTAAAGCGGTCCAGGCCGTAACAGAGCTTTAAGGCCGTTCCGCCTTTTAGCACCATGGGCAGCGCCTTTTTGTGAAAGCCCTGGCAGAGGGCTTTCATGACCAGTTCGTGTTCTTTTTGCTGCTCTTCAGTGAATGTCATTTTCTATCAACCATTGGTCTAGCTGTTTCAACTGTAGTTGATTTGCAAACGCTCGCAACTGATCAACACAATTCGCCAGCTCCTGATTCGAAAGGGACAGCAGGTACTGATCAAGATCCAGAATATCGGGGTACGATTTTTGATAATAATATTGGTATACAGAATGTCTTTGATCGCTCGTGTCGGCTTGGCACACATGGTGAGTGGCAGGGAGACGGAGTGCTTGTCCAAAAAAACAGAGCAATCAAATAACTCATCCTGACTAAGGCCAGGCGCGCTGTGGTAGTTGGTTCCAGCAATTTGAAACTTCTTGTTTGCCAGCTGATCTTCCCCCAGTTTAGCGGACACCTATCTCGCATTCAAACGGGGTGTAATGGCCAAATCGCTGCCGGCCAATAATTGCGAGACCAGTTTTACTTCAAACATGTATTACCTGGTTTCCTGGGTGAATATGTTCGATGGTATCTTAATCTAATTAGATGTCGGTTTAAGAAAAAACAGGGTAACAACAGCGACTAGCGAACCGGCCTGGAGGCAAATTTCCATCAGTGAGGATTTTTTATGAATTATCTTTTTGAACCCCAACCACCATCGACAGTGGCGATTGCCAATGAGGATGCCCGCTTTCCGGTCCGTAGAATATTCTGTGTCGGTCGCAACTACGTGGCACACGCCATTGAAATGGGCTCCGATCCTGACCGGGAACCCCCATTCTTCTTCACCAAACCTGCCGATGCCGTGGTGGATTCGGGCGCTACCATACCCTACCCGCCGGAAACAGAGAATTTTCACTACGAGGCCGAGCTGGTGGTCGCCATAGGTAAAGCGGGGTTCAGAATCGCCGAGCAGGATGTCCCCGCCCATATCTACGGTTATGCGATCGGCAATGATTTAACACGCCGTGATTTGCAGATGGCGGCGCGTGAAACCGGTCGCCCCTGGGATTGGGGCAAGGCCTTTGATCTCTCGGCACCCTGTGGTCCACTCCATCCCATTAGCAAAACCGGAGAATTGGTTAGTGGCGCGATCAAACTGCAGGTGAATGGTGACACCAAGCAAGAGGCGGATCTGTCCCAGCTTATCTGGAACGTCAGGGAGATCGTGTCCATTCTCTCCCGCTCGATGCACTTGAAAGCCGGTGATTTGATTTATACCGGAACTCCCGCTGGTGTCGGTCCGGTCGTGACCGGTGATACCATGGTGGTCAGCATTGAGGGCCTGGGTGAACTTGTCACCATCGTCGGCGAACCGGAATAGACTGCTATAACAGGGTGTAGAGTTATGAGTGAACCCACGGACTATTCAGTGGCGCAAAAGGTGATCCACTGGCTCATGGCTTACTGTATTTTTTGATCGCATTTCTGGTGCAGCACCTAAGCTCGGTCCATTTGCAGTCCATGCATTGCTTGTGGCACATTACGGTTTGATCGAGAAGTATATTCCCCTATAAAAACAACAGTGGATATATGGACCCATGAACTTTTTCGATATCTTTGCTGAGCCCTCTATTACCTTCGCGGGTTTTGGTGCGCTAGGCGCGCTGCTGCAGTTCTTTTCGCGTTCGCTTTCGACCTCACTGGAGGTTTTATGAATCTGCCCGAAAAAACGCACACCATGCAATGCCACCATTTCGATAGCACCCGTTGGGACTACTATGAGCCCCGTGATGACGACATTATCGTTGCCACTTCGTATAAGGCCGGTACCACCTGGACCCAGACCCTACTGGTCCCGCCTTGCCAAGGTGCAATCCTGGTGGGATTATCGCCATCTGCCCAATATCAAGCTGGAGCATTACAACGATTTGTTATCAGATCCTGAAGGTACTATCCGCGATATGGCGGCTTACCTGGATATCGAAGTACAAGAATCAGACTGGCCGAGGATTATTGAAGCTATCTCCTTCAAGGAAATGAAAGCCAAGAGCGCACTCTACGCGCCCGGAGGTGGGGTGTTCTGGAAGGGGGGTGCCGACACATTCATTAACAAGGGCACCAACGGTCGCTGGCGTGAGGTGCTCAGTGAGCAGGAGCTGGCGCAATACGATGCCGCCTGTGACAAAGAGCTGACGCCTGAGTGCAGGCAGTGGCTTGAGAGCGGCGGGATGCTTACCTGATAGTGGACTATGACTCTTGGGCCAGCAGCGCGAAAGGGATGCCCAGTAATTTCTCATCATAGCGCCGGACTTTTTCGTCGTTGTTGACGATGACACCGAAGTTACAATCGAACTCTTCTACGAAATCGCGAATAGCGCGCAAGTGTCGCGGGTTGACACTCTGGGTGTGCTTTATTTCGAAGGGAATCAGGCCAAACTTTCCCTCTACGATCAAATCAACTTCAGCGCCACCAGAGGTGCGATAGTAATAAGGCGAGTGCTGAATCCCCGCCGAGGCCAGAGTTCTCAGAATTTCCTCAATGACCATACCTTCCCAGCTTGCTCCCATTTGCGGGTGGGAGAGCAGGCGCCTGTGGGATGGGATTTGCAGTATGTGATGTAGCAGCCCTGTGTCCCTGAGATAGCCGCGGGGGTGTTTTGAAACCCGCTTGCGGGTGTTTTTTCTGTAGGCCGGAATTGTACGCCAGAGGAAGGTGCCGTGGGCGATGTCAAAATAGTCCCGGGCCGTGGGTTGTGACACGTCGAGGATTTTGGCAATGCTGGAGTAGTTGATGATTGCCCCGGAGCAACCCGCCAGTAGTTCGACAAAGCGACGGAATCGAACTGTATTGAGATTTGGAAACAGGCGCGCGACATCGCGCTCTACGTAGGTCTTGAGATATTGCTCGTTCCATACAGCGCTGAATCTTTCCGACTTTCTGAGCCACGGTTCCGGATAGCCTCCCTGAAACCAGTATTTGGCGATGTCATCGCTGCCTGTCTCGGTTGAGCCAGCTGTCCACTTTTGTAAAAGATCAGCTGGCGAAATATCATCCGAAAAGAGGTCCAGCAGCATGGGCTTGTCGATGGAGCATGTTTCGGAATAACTGAGAGGGGCGATTTCGATAATAGCAACTCGACCCGCCAGGGATTCAGATATCGCATTTAGTAATTCGGGCGAGCTTGATCCTGAGAGCAGATATTTTCCATACCCGTCACGGTCTTTGTCTATCGCTACCCGCAGAGCCGGGAAAATATCTGGCAGCAACTGTGCTTCGTCGATGGCAATGGGTTTGTTGTGAAGCCTGAGGAACAGGTCGGGGTCACTGGCAATTTGGTCGTAGTCGGCCCTGGCTTCGAGATCAAACAATTCCCGATCACCGGCAATCATGTCGATAAGAGTGCTCTTGCCTGTCTGCCTTGCGCCAACGATGACTACGCAGGGGAAGTAGGTCAGGTATTCCTCTACCAGTTTTTGGTATTGCCTTTTCATACCATGCATAATAAAAGTGTGACTTTGAAAACGCAAGGTTTATAGAAAAGGTGAATTCGACCTTTGGCTATTTAGATAGTTACTTAACCAGCATACCCGGCTCGGCGCCCTCGTGAGGCTCAACCAGGAAGATATCCTTACCGCCTGGGCCCGCGGCCAGCACCATGCCCTCCGATACACCAAACTTCATTTTGCGTGGCGCCAGGTTGGCAACACAGACGCAGAGCTTGCCGTCCAACAGCTCTGGTTCCGGGTAGGCTTCCTTGATGCCGGCAAAGACATTGCGGGGTTCGGCTTCTCCCACATCCAGGGTAAGCCGCAGCAGGCGATCGGCACCGTTCACGTGCTCGGCCCTGATGATCTTTGCCACCCGCAGGTCTACCTTGGCGAAAGTGTCATAGTCGATGCTGTTGTCTTCACTCATGGCTGTTTCCTCGCTCATGGCTGTTTCCCCGGGGGCTGCCGTGCTGGCGCTGGCTTCGGCCTGTTGTTCCTTGCTGGCCTCTACCATCGCTTCTACCTGTGCCGCCTCGATGCGGGTCAGCAGGGGTTTGAACCTGGCGATCTGGTGGTCCAGCAGGGGCTGGTCCAGCGCGGTCCAGTTCAGTGAGCATTGCAGAAAGCTTTCAGCTTTCTCGGCCATATTCGGTAGTACCGGCTTTAGATAGACCATCAGTACCCGGAACAGGTTGATGCCCACTGAACAGGCGTCGTGTACCTCGGCAGCTTTGCCGTCTTGCTTGGCCAGCAGCCAGGGCTTTTTCTCATCGATATATTGATTGGCGCGATCGGCCAGGGCAATAATCTCGCGCATGGCCTTGCTGAAGTCGCGCTGCTCGTAGAGCTGGGCAATGCCTTCGCCTGCGTCGATAAATTCTTGTAACAGTGCCGCCTCAGCGCAGCTTGCGGTGAGCGTGTTATCGAAACCCTTACGCAGAAAACCGGCGCAGCGACTGGCGATGTTTACCACCTTGCCAATCACGTCTGAATTTACCCGCTGGATGAAATCTTCCAGGTTAAGGTCGATATCATCTACTGCGCCGTTGAGCTTGGCGGCGAAGTAGTAGCGAATATATTCCGCATCCAGGTGATCCAGGTAGGTGCGCGCCTTGATAAAGGTGCCGCGAGACTTGGACATCTTGGTGCCGTTTACGGTCAGGAAGCCGTGCACGAAAATAGCGGTGGGTGTGCGATAACCGGTGTTGCTCAGTATGGCGGGCCAGAACAGGCCATGAAAATTAATGATGTCCTTGCCGATAAAGTGATACAGCTCGGCTTTGGAATCGGGCAGCCAGTAGCTGTCAAAATCCAGTCCCTCTTTGTCGCAGAGGTTTTTAAAACTGGCCATGTAGCCAATCGGAGCGTCCAGCCAGACATAAAAGTACTTGCCCGGCGCATCGGGAATTTCAAAGCCGAAGTAGGGCGCATCGCGGCTGATATCCCATTCCTGCAGGCCGGCATTCAGCCATTCGGCCAGCTTGTTGGCTATCTGCGGTTGCAGTGTGCCGCTGGTGGTCCACTCGCGCAGCATGTCGCTAAAGTCTGGCAGGGTGAAGAAATAGTGTTCGGATTGTTTGTACTCCGGCTCGGCACCAGACAGGACAGAGACCGCGTCTATCAGGTCGGCCGGGCTGTAGGTGGCGCCACAGGCCTCGCAGTTATCGCCGTACTGGTCAGGGGTTTTGCACTTGGGGCAGGTGCCCTTGATATAGCGGTCCGACAGGAACAGTTGTTTTTCCGGATCGAAGGCCTGGGTGATCTCCCGTACGGCTATATGACCGTTATCGCGCAGGCGGGTGTATATCTGTTCGGAGAAAAAGCGATTTTCCTCGGTGTGAGTGCTGTAAAAATTATCAAAGCCGATCAGGAAGTCTGCGCTGTCTCTTTCGTGCTCAGCCTTCATCTGCTGGATTTGCTGTTCCGGGGTAATGCCCAACTGCTCGGCGGTGAGCATAATGGCCGTGCCGTGGGCATCGTCGGCGCACACGTAGCGGCAGTTGTGGCCGCGCGATTTTTGAAACCGCACCCAGATATCGGTTTGCACCTGCTCCAGCAAATGGCCCAGGTGCAGCGACCCATTGGCATAGGGCAGGGCACTGGTAACCAGTATGTCGCGCACCTTTTGGTCCGGCATTTGTACAGTTCTCACAGCGGTTGAAAAAAGGGCGATACTATACCCCATTCAGCCTTAGGGGTCAGGTCGCGCATTGCCCACGACCAGCAATGGGCAATGGGCGACCTGACCCCGACCGTGTAGAGTTCATCAACGATGCAACACAATCTATTCGAAGATCCCTCAGATCCTGATCAGGTCATAACACATGACCTGGGGGATGCCGTCATGCGTGAGTACCCACAGGCGTTTTCTGCATCGCAATCACGGGATTTTCTTGCGCAATTGCTGCAGCAGATTCCCTGGCAGCAGGACACCTTGCGGATTGCAGGCAAACAGATCAAGGTGCCGCGCCTGCAGTGCTGGATGGGCGATCACGGCAGCCGTTACGGCTACTCTGGCATACGGTTTGAGCCCTGCCCCTGGAATGATGCGGTGCTGGCTATTCGTGAACGAGTAGCAACGCTGACCGGCACAGCCTTCAATTCAGTACTGCTAAATTACTACCGATCAGGTCAGGACAGTGTCGCCTGGCATGCCGATGACGAGCCTGAATTGGGCCCTGCACCGGTCATAGCCTCGGTGAGTTTTGGTGCGCCACGACAATTTCAACTCAAACATAAACACCAGCAAACCCCCCAGAAATATCGGCTCACGCTCGCCGACGGCAGCCTTCTTTTTATGGGTAAAGGGCTGCAAAATAATTGGTTGCATCAGTTGCCCAAGCTTAGAAATCTGTATGCGCCACGGGTCAATCTCACCTTCCGCATCATCGTTAACGGTGGGGGCCAGCCCGAACACGAAAAGGGGGCGTGTCAGGGGGGGAAAGAGCCCGGCTAGGACTTTTTCGGCGTCTTCACTGTCACGGCGCTGAGCAGCGGCCGGACATCTGCGGCGGCGCACTCGGGGCATTTCTCCTGATGCTGGGTATGCTGTTCAATGGACTCCCTGAGATTGAACTTGTGACCGCACTTTTTACACTGGAATTCGTAGGTGGGCATAACAGCGTCTCCTGCTGGCGCAGACTGAGATCAAGACATACGTTAAGTATAGTTCAACGGGCGGATATTACCCAGACAATGCCGAGCGACTAAGGGGAACCGTTACGCCATCGCTTGTATGCGCCGTAGAACGCGTCGATAATCGAAATAATGTGGCCACACTAGCTGGCAGACCTTAAACCATGGCGAATAAAGCAGTCACTGTCTTTGGCGGGTCCGGTTTTGTCGGACGACAAATTGTGAAATGTTTGGCGGCTGACGGCTGGAAGGTACGGGTGGCTGTGCGGCATCCAGAGCGAGCCACCTTGCTCAGGGATTATGCCGGGAGTGGACAAGTCAAAGTCCTGCGCGCCGATGTTTGGGAGGAGGCAACCGTTACTCCGGCGGTTGCAGGGGCAAGCGCGGTTATCAACACGGTCGGTCATTATGTGACCAGGGGCAACGCCACCTTTGAGGCGATTCATGGCCAGGGCGCGCTGCATGTGGCCCGGCAGGCAAAACGGGCCGGGGTCCAGCGGCTTGTCCATATTTCGGGCCTTGGGGCCGACACCGGTTCCGCTTCGCCTTACGTACGGGCGCGTGGGAGGGGGGAGATCCTGGTCAGGGAAGCCTTTGACGAGGTCACCATCCTGCGGCCCAGCGTGATCTTCGGCCCCGAAGATGCTTTCCTGAACAAACTCGCCGCGATGGCCCGGCAGGCACCCATACTGCCACTGTTCGGAACCGGGGCCACCCGGCTGCAGCCGGTCTTTGTGGGGGATGTGGCAGCCGCCTGTGTGCGTGCTGTTGACGATCAGGCCACGGCGGGCCAGGTCTTTGAACTGGGCGGCCCCCGGATTTACAGCTACAAGACCCTGTTGCAACTGGTGCTGAACCGGATTGGCCGCCAGCGGCTGTTGCTGCCGGTGCCGTTTCTCCTTTGGGAGGTCCTGGCCACCCTCCTGTCCATCCTGTCCAACCCGCCGCTCACCCGCGACCAGGTGACACTGATGAAAACGGATAATATCCTGACCGGATCCGCCAGAACCTTGCAGGATTTGGGCGTTCGCCCGACGGCGGTAGAAGAAATCATAAGCAGTTACATCATTGCGAACCGGGTGAAAGCCTAGCTGGTGCCCGTCCGGATGGCCGGCCCCCGGATGTATTCACGGCGTGTTCCGGCAGTGAATAAATGCTTTCAGAACGCCACGTAATTCCATTAAAACCCTTGTGTTGCGGTGTTGAACGACCCGATCCGCCAGGGGCTATACTCTTTACTGAGCCTGGGTTACGGCTCACCCCTATGGCGAACGGGGGCTACCTCATGTCAAATCAGCAAATACCAGAGAGTTTTCAAGGTCTCGGCCAGCGGCACAGAACCTTGTTGGATGCCGTGGAGTCACTGGGACGGGCGGCCAAACAGTCGGGGCCGATCGATGAGAAAACCGCCCAGCTAATTTAGCTCGCCGCTGCAGCCGGTATTCGTTCCGAGGGAGCGGTGCATAGCCATGTCAGACGGGCTCTCCAGGCCGGGTCCAATGCTGAAGAAATCGAACATGCCATTGTATTGCTGACCAGTACCATTGGCTTTCCGAGTGTCGCCGCAGCCCTGAGTTGGGTCGGTGATATTGTCAGCCCTGATCCATAACGCCAGTGGCTTGCTTTAAGTCGATTAATGCAGCTGATCAAAGTAGGCTTTTAGTTCCCCTTCCGATGGCTGTCGCTGAAAGACCAGCTTGCCATCAACCAGAATATTGGGCGAATGGCGAAGCTGGAGCTCCGCCACTATCTGGGGATTATCTTCGATATATTGAATTTCGTAGCCAATCCCGAGGTGTTTAAATTCTTTTTCCAGATTCGGCAGGTTGAAGTCGTTTTTAGTGACCAGGAGTTGGACCCGCATAACGGTATCTCCACTATTGAATTGTAGATAAAGCCCAGTAGAGAAAGTATACGCTTTTAGGGGTCAGGTCGCCCATTGGGCAATGGGCGACCTGACCCCGTCCGCGCAAAACTGAGAACTCGGCTACAATAGCTCATATCTATTTTTATCGGATGTTCCCATGAGATTTATAACAGTATTTCTGGTTCTGGGCCTGTCGCTATCGGTGTTGGCTGCGGAGGATATGAACAAGGCCGCAGACGCTGATGCCAAAGCCGATGACAAAGAAATACCCGAGGCGCAGGTATTCACCAGCGACCACGAAATTCGTATCGATGGTGAGCGTATCAAGTACACCGCCACGGCCGGCACCATGCTGATGAAAGATGACGAGGGCGAGCCGATAGCGTTGTTTGGCTTCACGTCCTATATCAAGAAGGGCGCGGATAGAACTGAGCGCCCCTTGATGTTCGCCTGGAATGGCGGTCCGGGCTCGGCCTCGCTGTGGTTGCATATGGGCGTGCTGGGCCCACAGCGCACCGTGCTTAAGGATTTGCAGATCAATGGCCGGGGTCCCTTTCGGCGGGTCAGCAATAATTACAGCATTCTCGATGAGGTAGACCTGGTGATGGTCGATCCCATTGGTACGGGATTTTCCCACGCAGTGGGCGAGGCGGAGGGCAAGGATTTTTGGGGTGTAGACAACGATATCAAGTCGGTCACCGACTTTATCGTGCAGTACACCACCGAAACTGGCCGCTGGGCTTCACCCAAGTATATCCTCGGTGAGAGCTACGGCGGCATACGCGGTGGTGGCGTGAGCTATCAGCTGTTGACCCACCACAGCATGGCCCTCAACGGTGTGGTGTTGGTGTCGCCCTATATGGATGTAGCCGGTGGCGGTGGCGTGGGAGTGGCCAACCTGGTGGTGGGTTACACCATGGCGCTGTCCTCCTACGCCAGCACGGCCTGGTATCACGATGCGCTGGTCGATAAGCCGGCCGATCTGCACAAATTTCTGGCCGAGGTCGATGCCTTTGCCATCGATGACTACCTGCGTGTGCTGGTAAAAGGCGCCCGTGCCAGTGCCAGCGAGCGACAGGCGGTAGCGGAGCAACTGGGCAAATACACCGGTACCACCGCTGATTACTGGCTGGCCGCCAATTTGCGGGTTACCGAGGGTCAGTTCGTGCAGGAATTACTGCGCAGTCGTGGTCAACTGGTGGGTCGAATTGATAGCCGCTATAACAACTACACCACTGACGTTCGGGCCAAGTCCATGCCCTACGACGCCTTCAGCAGTGCGGTTGGGCCGGCTTTCGTGGCGACCTTTAATGATTATTACCTGCACGATCTAGGGGTGAAGATGGACCGTAAATACGTGGTTTCTGGCAATCTTTGGAAGCACTGGGACCGCTCTCACGTCGACCCCGCCAACGATTATCCCTCGGCCGTGGCAGATACCGGCCTGGACCTGGCCCATGCCCTCATCATGAATCCGCAGATGAAGGTGCTGGTGCAGGCCGGCTATTTTGACCTGGCCACGCCCTACCGCGCTACCGAGTACTTCATCGACCAGTTGCCGGTGCCGGATTCGATACGCGACAATGTGGCGATTGAGTACTATGAAGCCGGCCATATGATGTATGTGCATCCGGCTTCGCTGGCCAAGTACAAAAAAGACCTGGCCGCATTTATTAGCAGCACGCATTGATTGTGAGCGGCCGCTGGAGTCCTTATACTAGCGGCCGCATTTCTCGCAGGTAATACCCATGGACAAGATAAAACACATTATTGCCGTTGCCTCCGGCAAAGGCGGCGTTGGTAAATCCACCACGGCGGTCAATCTGGCATTGGCCCTGCGCGATGCTGGGGCTGAGGTGGGTTTGTTGGATGCCGATATTTACGGCCCCAGTCAGCAAGTGATGCTGGGGGTAAGACAGGGCCGTCGGCCCGAGCAGCAGGATGGCAAGTACCTGGTACCCATCGAAGCCCATGGCCTGAAGACGATGTCGATGGGCTACCTGGTAACCGATAACACACCCATGGTCTGGCGCGGGCCCATGGCCGGCGGTGCCTTGCAGCAAATGCTGGAGCAGACACTCTGGGGTGAACTGGATTACCTGGTTATCGATATGCCGCCGGGCACCGGCGATATTCAGCTGACCCTGTCGCAGAAGGCCAAGGTTGCCGGTGCGGTAATTGTTACCACGCCCCAGGACATCGCCCTGCTGGACGCGCGCAAAGGCATAGAGATGTTTGCCAAGGTCGACATCCCTATTCTTGGCATTGTCGAAAACATGGCGGTCCATATCTGTAGTGAGTGCGGACACAGCGAGCACATCTTCGGCGCCGAGGGTGGTGAGCGCATCGCCAGGGAATACGGCGTGGAACTACTGGGGTCGTTGCCGCTGGACCTGACCATCCGTGAGCAAACCGATGGTGGCAAGCCTACTGTGGTCGCCGCCCCGGATTCTGATATTACCGCTATATACCGCCAGATCGCCGACAAGATCGCGGCTCAACTGGCAAGCGGCACTGAGCGCAGCATGCCGGGAATTGTCATCAGCGATGACTAACAGAGCGCGAAAACTATGAGTATCAAGGCGGACAAATGGATTCGGCGAATGGCCGAAGAGCAGGGCATGATTGAGCCCTTTGAGGCTGGACAGGTGCGCTACGCCGGTGAGAATCGCGTGATTTCATACGGCACCTCCAGTTACGGTTACGATGTGCGTTGCTCCTCGCACTTCAAGGTATTCACCAATATCCATTCGGTCACGGTGGATCCCAAGGCCTTCGATGAGAAAAGCTTTGTGGATATCGAGGCTGACAGTTGCATCATCCCTCCCAATTCCTTTGCCCTGGCGTCCACCGTGGAGTACTTTCGTATTCCGCGCAATGTGCTGACCATTTGCCTGGGCAAGTCTACCTACGCGCGCTGTGGCATCATTGTCAATGTGACACCGCTGGAACCCGAGTGGGAGGGTCACGTCACCCTGGAATTTTCTAACACCACACCCCTGCCGGCTAAAATCTACGCCAATGAGGGTGTTGCCCAGATGCTGTTTTTCGAGTCTGACGAGGTCTGTGAGATCAGCTACGCTGACCGGGGCGGCAAGTACCAGGGTCAGCGCGGGGTTACCCTGCCGCGGGCCTGATGATGATTAAGTTGTTTCTTCAGCGCCTCTTGTTGGCACATGTGTTGGTAGTGGTGTTCTTATCGGCGAGCCATGCACAGCAAAAGGATAAGCTGCCCAGTATGGGTGTGTCCGGCGTGATTCCGGTCGGGCAGGAGTATTACATGGGACGCGCCTGGCTTATGTCTTATCGCCGCCAGGCCCCGATCGTTGAAGACCCCATTTTGCAGATCTACCTGGAAAACCTGATTTTCAGCCTGGCCGAAAAAAGCGAATTGAGCGATCACCGGCTGGTGCTGGTGGCAGTAGATAATTCGACTATCAATGCCTTCGCCGTGCCTGGCGGGGTGGTCGGTGTGCATACCGGCTTGATCAATAAAGCGGAGACCGAGGCCGAGCTGTCCTCGGTGCTCACCCACGAATTGGCGCATATCAGCCAACGCCACTTTTCGCGTGGGATAGAGGCGAGACAGGCATCCACCATCCCCATGCTGGTTGGGCTGTTGGGCGGCATGGTGGCTATTGCCGCCGGTGCCGGTGATGCCGGTATGGGCGCGATTATGGGCTCCCAGGCAGCGGTGCAGAATACGCAGTTAAGGTTTAGTCGGGGTTTTGAGCAGGAAGCTGACCGAATTGGCATTCAAAACCTGTACCGAACCGGCATGGACCCCATGGGCGCTGCCAATATGTTCACGGTGATGCAGCGGGTATCGCGCCGTTACGGTTCGAACCCGCCAGAGTTTTTGCTGACTCACCCGCTTACCCAGACACGTATTGCCGATGCACGTAATCGCGCCGGCCAGTATCCGCGCCGCATGTACGCCGACAACCCGGAATTTCAATTGATGCGGGTGCGTTCAGAAATTAGCTTCATCAAAGATGATGATGTCGCTGTAGACAGGTTCCGGAGCAAGTTGGCCAAGAAGGGCCGCAATGCCGAAGCGCAGCAGTATGGCTTGGTACTGGCCCTCACTCGCACGCGTGAGTATGCCGAGGCCATGAAGTACCTCATGCCCTTACGGGAGTACTCGCCGGATAATCTTACCTATACACTGGCTGAAGCCGATATCTACATTGAGTCCGGTGAATTTGACGATGCCCTGCGCATCTTGGGTCGCAGTTGGGCACTGATGCCGGGTAATCATCCGGTGATCATGGCCATGGTCAAGGCCCATATGCGTGCCGGTCGTTTTATCCAGGCGGAAAAGATTCTTGCACCGCACGCCAAGCGGCGCAGCAACGACCCCTATCCCTGGTATGTATTGGCTGAGGTGCAGGGATTATCGGGTAATACCTACGAACTGCACCAGTCCCGCGCCCAGTATTTTTTCCTGGTGGGCCAGATGTTGGCCGCGCGGGCACAATTGGGTTACGCCTTGAGATTAGCGCCGGATGATGTCGCCAAGGAGCGTATTCGTACCGAGCAGCGCCAGGTTGAGGGTGTGGCGAGGGCCTTGGGGCAGCAGCTTTGACGTAGGGCTGGTTTCATCCCGCCATTCCGCTCTCCGGCAACAACTGCCCATCCAACTCGGCACCTGCCTCAGTCAACGCCAGTCTACCCTCGGCAAACCACTGTGCCGCCAGCGGGTAAATCCGGTGTTCCTGTACCAGCACGCGTGCTGCCAGCACCTCTGGCGTATCACCCTCCAGAACCGGCACCTGGGCCTGCAAAATGGGCGGCCCGCCGTCCAGTTGTTCTGTTACAAAGTGCACGGTGGCCCCGGCCTGCTTGTCACCGGCCTCAATAGCCCGTTGGTGGGTGTGCAAGCCCGGGTATTTGGGAAGTAACGAAGGGTGAATATTGAGCAGGCGCCCGCTAAAAGCGGTGATAAAAACCGGCGTCAATATGCGCATAAATCCGGCCAGGATAACCAGGTCCACGCCATGGGGTCGCAAGGTATCTACCAGCGCCTGGTCAAAATCTTCACGGTTGGCATAGGCGGTGTGGTCAATTGCAGCCGTCGCTATGCCCGCCTCGGCGGCTCGCACCAGGCCATAGGCATCGGCCTTGTTGCTGACTACCAGGGCGATTTTCGCTTTGAGTCTGCCCGCCTGGCTGGCATCGACAAATGCCTGCAGGTTGGAGCCACTGCCAGAGATCAGTACGGCCAGTTTCATGCGTCGGCCAGGATTACCAATTCCCCGGATTCACCCGCTGCTTCTATGCAGCCGATGCGCCAGGCATTTTCACCGGCCGCATTCAGGGTTTCAATGGCACGTTCGGCCTCGGCCTCGGCAACGCAAATCACCATGCCTACCCCACAGTTAAAGGTGCGATACATTTCCTCGCGGGCAACGTTGCCAGCGCTCTGCAGCCATGCAAATACCTCGGGCCACTGCCAGCTCTGGGTCTCGATACGGGCGCATGTACCCTCGGGAAGTACCCGCGGCAGGTTTTCCAGCAAACCACCGCCGGTGATATGGGACAGCGCCTTCACATCAACGGTTTTTATCAGCTGCAAAACAGGCTTGACGTAAATGTGGGTCGGTTCCAGCAAGGTTTCACCCAGAGTGCTGCTGGCAAAAGGTGTGGCCAGGTTTTCATCACTGATCTCGAGGATTTTCCTGACCAGCGAATAGCCATTGGAATGGGGACCGCTGGAGGCCAGTGCGATCAACGCATCGCCAGCGACTACCTTGCTGCCATCGATAATATCGGCTTTTTCGACCACACCAACGCAAAAGCCGGCCAGGTCGTAATCTTCGCCCTCGTACATGCCGGGCATTTCGGCGGTTTCTCCGCCCACCAGTGCACAGCCAGCCAATTCGCAGCCGTGTCCAATGCCCTCTACGACAGCGGCGGCCGTGTCAATTGAAAGTGTGCCGGTGGCGTAATAATCGAGAAAAAACAGCGGTTCGGCGCCAGCTACCACCAGGTCATTGACGCACATGGCAACCAGGTCGATACCGATGGTGTCGTGCTTGTTCATCTCCATAGCCAGGCGCAGCTTGGTGCCCACGCCATCGGTACCGGATACCAGCACCGGCTGTTGGTAGCCGCTGGGCAGTTCACAGAGCGCGCCAAATCCGCCCAGGCCACTGAGTACTTCAGGCCGCCTGGTGCGTTTTGCCACTCCTTTGATGCGATCGATCAGCGCATTACCAGCATCAATGTCGACGCCTGCATCTTTGTAACTCAAGGATGGCTGCTTGGGATCAGTGCTCATTGTGGCAATCTGCTGGCTGAAAAAGGCGCTATTCTATCCTGTCCGACGCTGGCCCGGTACTGCTAAAATGGTCGCTTCTGAAAGTGGTGGATGGACTAATCTTGCGACAGGGCCGCACTAGTATTTTCTTGGTTATTGCCATATGGCTGACGTCACTGCCCGCTGTGGCGGTGGTTGTGGAGAACCTCTATCGTGCAGACGTTGAGGTGGCAGACCACAGTTCGAGAGCGCTGCAGAAAGCCAGTCGCGCCGGTCTCGCACAGGTGTTGGTCAAGATCTCCGGTAGCCGCGGTGTGTTAGCCAGTGCCGAGGTGAAGAAAGCACTGGCCGACAACCGGCGCTTCCTGCAACGCTACCAGTACCACCAGACGGAGTCTGACGGTCTCAGAATACAAATTCACTACGACTCGCAATTGATAATAGAGCTGCTGACCCAGGCACAGCAACCCTTTTGGACCGCCAATAGACCGCCGGTGTTGATCTGGCTGGTGGTAGATGATGCGTTTGGTCGACGTTTCGCCGCCGCCGATACGCACCCTGAATTGATGGAATCCCTGCAAATTGAGCTGCAGCGCCGTGGCGTGCCTGCTGTGTTCCCGCTGCAGGATCTGCAGGATGCGGTGGCGGTCAACATCCACGATGTGTGGAAGCTGGATAGCCTGGCTATATACAGGGCCTCGCAGCGCTATGCAGTGGGCAATATCCTGGTGGGACGGCTGATTGCCATGTCCGATGGCCGCTGGATGGGGGACTGGCTGTATCTCCAGGAAGGCGAGTCAGCCGCCATCAGCTTTTATGGTAAAGCGCTAGAGCCTTCCAGCGTGGCTGCTATCGACTTTATCGCTGAGCAGATGGCCGAGCGCTACGCGGTCGCGGCGGGTACCAGCCTGGGAGAGGATGTGTTGATACGCGTGGACAATCTCAAGGATTACGCGGCCTATCGAGCGGTAGTCGAATACCTGGAAGGTATTGAATTGGTTGATTCTGCGTACCCGACTTACGTCGAAGGCGATAGCATGGTATTCAGGCTGCGCGCCCAGGCTGAGGCGGAGCAATTACATCGCATTATAGCGCTCAGTCGTAATTTACGGAGGCAGAAATCTGCCTTGCCCCTGGCTGGCAGCACTGAAATTGCCCAACTGGTGTACCGATGGAACCCGTAATGCAACGTGGTATCTCCCAACGCAGTATGATTTTGCTGGCGGTATTGGCGTTGATGCTGCTGCTTGTCTACCATCTGCGCCCTATCCTGGCGCCTTTTCTCATGGGGGCACTGATCGCCTACCTGGGTGACCCCCTCACCGATCGTCTGGAAGACCTGGGCTGCAGCCGTGGCCTGGCTGCCGTTATGGTGTTTATCCTGATTGGACTGATCCTGCTGGCCAGTCTGCTGCTTATGGTGCCGCTGCTGGCGCATCAATTGGATGTACTGGTGCGCAACCTGCCGGCTTTGTCACAGTGGGTAACGGAAACCGCGCAACCCTGGTTGCAAGTGCACCTGGGATTGCCCGAACAATCCCAACCGGGACAGCGAGTAAGAGAGACTCTGGCCGAAAACTGGCAGTCGGTGGGCAAGATAGTAGCCAATGTGATCCGCTACATAACCGGCTCGGGCATTAACTTTCTGATATTGATGGGTAACCTGGTGTTGATCCCGGTGGTGGCATTTTACCTGTTGCGCGACTGGGACAAATTAATGCCACGCCTGCTACATCTATTACCCCTGCATTGGCAGGACAAGGCCATGAGTCTGGCAGTGGAATCTGACGAAGTGATCGGCGCCTTCCTGCGCGGGCAGTTCCTGGTGATGCTGGCCTTGGGGTTTATTTACTCTGCCGGCTTGTGGCTGGTGGGCCTGGACCTGGCTATCCTGATCGGCAGCCTGGCGGGCCTGGCCAGTGTTGTTCCCTACCTCGGTGCTGCGGTGGGTATTATCGCGGCAACGGTTGCCACGGTGATTCAGTTCCAGGGCTGGGACATGATGCCGTGGGTTGGACTGGTCTTTGTAGTCGGACAGAGCATTGAGGGCTACCTGCTTACACCCATGCTGGTCGGCGATCGTATTGGCTTGCACCCGGTGGCGGTAATTTTCGCGATCCTGGCCTGCGGGCAACTGGCCGGGTTTATCGGTATTCTGCTGGCGCTGCCCATTGCCGCTGTGGTGATGGTCTTTTTGCGCCATATTCACGAGTATTACACCGACAGTGATTTCTATGCGGGCGTAGAGCAAGAACCCGATGACTGAAGGCGCCCAGTTACCACTGGCGGTACACCTGCGAGACGATGCGACCCTGGATAACTTCCTCTTCCAGCAGGCCTTGCTGCCACTGCGAACGAGTATGGACTTGTCGCTGGCGGACAATGGCGAACAAACTATCTATTTATTCGGCTCCACTGGCAGCGGTCGCAGCCATTTGCTGCAGGCTGCTTGTCATGCACTGCCTGCCGGTGACGCACTGTACCTGCCGCTGGAGCAGTTGGCCGCAATGCCTGCCGGGGAAGTTCTGGCGGGTGTAGAGAACCTGGCCCTGGTGTGTCTCGATAATATCGAGGCAGTAACGGGCAATGCCGCCTGGGAGGAGGCACTGTTTCACCTGATCAATCGAGCCAGGGCCAGTGACTGCAGACTAATTTTCAGTGCCAATAGTGCGCCGCGGCAGCTGGGTGTGCAACTTGCCGACCTGCAGTCCAGGCTGAGCTGGGGGGTGGTATTCCAATTGCCGGAATTGGGTGATGAAGACAAGTTGCAGATTTTGCAGTTTCGCGCCCGGCGTCGGGGCATGCAACTCAGTGACGACTCGGCACGCTATATCCTGGCCCGGGCCGGGCGATCGTTGGGTGAGCTTATGGACCTGTTGGAACAACTGGATAGGGCATCCATGGTGGCGCAGCGGCCGCTTTCCATTCCCTTTATAAAATCGACCCTGGACTGGTAGCGGTGGCTGAAAAGGCAGAGCTAACGGCTTCACAGCTGCAGGAACTGAAACAGGATTTATTGCGCGTGCGCACGCAGTTGCAAGACCAACTGCCGCGCCTTGAAATAGACAGCAAGCCGGTGCAGCTGGATCAGCAAATGGTGGGCCGTCTGTCCCGTATGGATGCCATGCAACAACAGCAAATGGCAGTGGCCAGCGCCGCCCATATGAAGGCCCATCTCAGTCGAGTGGGCCTGGCATTGACGGCGATAGAGACAGGTGAATTTGGTTACTGCCAGCAGTGTGACGAGCCGATTGCTTTCCCGCGCCTTAAAATCAAGCCAGATTCACCGCTGTGTATGCCCTGCCAGCAAGCGAATGAAACGTAGGGTCGCCCAGACCCTACAAAGGGATTAACTCAAACCCATCCGCATCCTGGTGACAGGGAAATTTTCTGCGGTAAGTCTCCATCGCCTCGGCACTGAGCGTAGTAGTAAATATGCCGGACTCGGCGGCACAATCCAGCAACATCTCGCCATCGGCTGCCAACGCCAGGCTGTCGCCGCTGTAGTCCAGACCGTTGTCGTCGCTGCCCACCCGGTTCAGGCCGATACAGTAGGCCTGGTTTTCTATGGCGCGGGCGAACAGTAGTTGGCGCCAGTGCACACGGCGTTTGCTCGGCCAGTTGGCGACGAATAACAACAGGTCGTAGTCACCGCGATTTCTGGTCCACACCGGGAAGCGCAGGTCGTAGCAAATCATCGGACAGATGCGCCAACCCTGCCACTGCACAATCAGTTTCTCCGTGCCGGCAAGGTAGTGCTGGTCTTCGCCGGACAGGCTGAACAGGTGGCACTTGTCATACTGGTGGACCTGGCCATCTGGAGTTACAAACAGCAGGCGGTTGAAGGCACCACCCTTGTCGCGCACTGCCAGCGAGCCACAGATGGCCACTTTGTTTTTGCGGGCTTGTTCCTGCATCCAGGGCAGCGTATCGCTGGCCTGCTGTTCGGCATTTTTCTCTGCATCCATCGAAAAGCCAGTGGTAAACATTTCCGGTAATATCGCCAGGTCGGTGCCGGGCTCCAGTGCGGTCAGGTCCTGTGAAAATTGCTGGCGATTGGCGGTGGGGTCTTCCCAGTACAGCTGCCGTTGAATCAGGGCGACTTTCAGATCTTGCATAGAATTTCGGCTCCTTGCAGCAGTACCTGTTCACTCTTGGCAAAACAAAAACGCAGGTATCTCCCCGTCGGCGGTTGTTCGCAGAATACCGAAATTGGAATCGACGCCACGCCGTGCTCGCGGGTGTAGCGCACAGCCAGGTCGGCATCCAGTTCATCAGTCAGCTCGGAGTAGTCGAGTAACTGAAAGAAGGTGCCCGCGCTGGGCCTGAGCTTAAAGCGTGAATCGGCCAGCGCATTGCAAAACAGGTCGCGCTTCTGCTCGTAGAAGCCGGCCAGGCTGGCCGGGTATTCCGGCTGCGCCGCCATAAAGTCAGCCAGTGCCATTTGTATCGGCGTTACCGCAACGAAGGCTACAAACTGGTGCACCTTGCGCAACTCTGCGGTTAACGCAGGGGGTGCCACGCAATAACCGGTTTTCCAGCCGGTGATGTGGAAGGTTTTACCGAAGGAAAAAGTGGCGAAGCTGCGTTCGCGCAGACCCGGGTATTTGAGTACTGAGCAGTGCTGCTCGCCATCGAAAACCAGGTGTTCATAGACCTCGTCACTGACCACTAATAGATTGTGTTGGGTGGCCAGGCTTTCCAGTTTGCGTAAATCGGTATCGCGCAGAATCGCACCGCTGGGATTGTGGGGCGAGTTGATAATGATCAAGCGGGTTTTGTCATTGATGGTGGCTGCTACTTCATCCCAGTCGATACTGAAATCCGGTTCGCACATGGCAATATGACGGGTGATGCCGCCGCTTAACCGTACGCTGGGTGCATAGCTGTCGTAGCTGGGGTCGAACACAATGACCTCGTCACCGGGGCGAACACAGGCGGTAATGGCGCAATAAATCGCCTCCGTGGCGCCGGGTACTACCGTGATCTCGGTGTCGGGGTTAACCTCTATCCCATAGTAGCGATTGAGCTTGGCAGCAATTTGCTCGCGCAGGGCCAGTACACCGGCCATGGGCGCATATTGATTGTGCCCCGCCATCACGTGGCGGCCCAGCGCTTCACGCAAGAACTCCGGGCCATCGTAATCCGGAAAACCCTGCGACAGGTTTATGGCATCACACTCATTGGCCAGCGCCGACATCACCGTGAAGATGGTGGTGCCAATGTCGGGGAGTTTGCTGTTGATAATTACGGCTTCGCCAGTAGTCATGAGGCGAAGTATAGCGGAGAATCTATGCTTGGTTTACAGGATACTCTCTATGGACGGTATCGAAAACAGCGCGCACCCAGGCCCACACATTGACATGATTGAGCAATCTTTATCAGAGGTGCGGAGAGGGAAGAGGACATCACAGCCCGGGTATATGAGTCCTATTTTCGTCGTTGCCCCGGTTCTGCAGAGCTAATGGTGGGTACCGACGGTCTTATGCGAGGGCACATGATGCAGGAAGTGCTGGTCTTTATCATGGCCGAGGATCTGCGCAGCCAGCGCGCCTATTTGCGTTTTGAAACCAAAACTCACCAGGATTATGGTGTGCAGCCGCACATGTATGAAAACCTGCTGCTGGCGGTGAGGGATACCGTCAAAGAGATTTTGGGAGCCCACTGGAGCGAAGACTATGAGCTGGCCTGGAGCGGGCGCCTCGATACGCTGCTACAGGAAATTTCTGACGCCTGGCCCGAGGATTGATCAAACGCGTAGGGCCGACGCGGTGGTGCGAGAACCTTGCTGGCGTTTAAGTCAGAAGAGCGGGCTTTTTACCTTTACGGGTTTGCCAAGAACAAGCGTGCGAATGTCAGTGATGATGAGTTGAAAGCGTTGAAGTTCTTGGCAACAGAATTGTTAGGGTACAAAGTGAAGCAGTTAACAGCGGCGTTGGAGAGCGGCGCATTAGTAGAGATAGAGGCGAATGACGATGGATAAATCGATTTTGGACACTGTCCACGCAACAGCGAAAGAATTACATCAGTCTGGTGCTATGGATGTGACCACCATGCACGAATTTGATGCGCTTTGCCTGCCGCCGGTAAAGCAGTACACGCCGGGGCAGATCAGGCGTATCCGCTCGCAGCAGAAGGCCAGTCAGGCCGTGTTTGCGACATACCTGAATACCAGTAAATCGACGGTACAGAAGTGGGAACAAGGGCAAAAGAAACCCAATGGTCCGTCCCTAAAATTGCTGAATCTGGTGGAGCGCAAAGGGCTTGCAGCACTGGCCTGATTGTCATGAGAGCGATTGGTTAAAAGCCAATAGACCGAGGGAAATAATAACAATATAAATCAATAAGTTAGATCCATAAGACTTCCCCATAGATTGGCCATACATAGCTAACCAAGCTGTTGATTTGTATATAGTTGGATGGTTCCAATGGGGAGGGGCATTCCATATTCGCCCAAAGAGCTGATTACCCCTTCTGCTCATTTCCCTGCCACTCTAAACCCCCCGCTGGAATAGATGTCTTGGGGATTTTTGGAGTGAATATAATATTCATAAAATACAACGACTTACAGAATGCCAATCGATACCAAGCTAGCAACTCTTGACAAACTAAATAAATGGCTCAATATACACCAACTTAATGTACAAAATATTGTACTTTTATTGTACGTGAATTTATATCTTGAGGTTATAGCAATGGCTGTGCAGAGAGTGCTTACAGAGCTCGTTATTAGCATTTCAGAACTTCGGAAAAACCCCGCCGAGGTTTTTGAGCAAGAAACGCCTGTGGCGGTAACTAGCAACAACCGAACCCAAGGCTACATTGTCCCCAGAGAGATGTACGAGCAAATGGTAGAGCTTATTGAAACTAGTTTTCCAGCCCATGCTGGCCGGTTTCGTCCGTCTCTAGCAAGACTGAATACGATCAAGCAGGCTTGTGCTAGTGGCCTCATTAACGCTTCAGAGCGTGACTTTGGGAACTTTCAAGAAATTTGATAACGCTCCACACTTCAAAGTTCATCAGAGATGCGATGACAGAGGATGAACTCAGTGCCCTTGCATCTGAGTTCAAGAAGTACCTATCAGGGACTCCAACGGAGTCCCTGTTTGGTCGAGATGAATTATACGACCATCAACACACACTACCCCTAGTTCGCATGGAAGAAGTTCGCCACGTGCACTTAGCAGAACCTGGTGTGCCGTGGCGGCCCGGGCTTCCACAACATCGACGCACGTCTGATCATCACCTCGTCTATAGTCAGGGAGCCCTGAACGAAGATATGTATTTGATGATTGCTGTTCTTAGCCCCGATGCACACGAGCAGGCGCGGGATAATAGCATCATGTATAACATCGGGCGTGAGGCTGAAATATTTCGCCAACAATTTTAGGAATGCTGCACGGCGTTTTCTTAGCTTCAATATGCAGTCGCCCCCTCAAAATCAAGAAACATTGGAGCCCTCTATTAGAAACATCGTTCCATGCGTTCGATCAGTTGATCCCCGGCTTCCTTAAGCCAATCAGCTTTATTCCTGAACCCCATATGAGCGAGGTGCAAAGTGAAATTAAATTGCCGTGTTTGAGGCTCCCTATCAACTTCTCTTGCGCTACTCAACGCTCCCACAAATGTAGTCGCCCCTTCTCTAACCGCTTGGGCGAGGAAGTCAAAATCATCGACCGTCAGAAAATAGATATTCTCGAGCGGGATCATCACGCCTGGATACTTCTCGTCCTATCCTTAATGATTTTAGGATGGTGCGCTGACTTGGCGACATCTGCCATCTCTACGCCCTTGGCGTCAATAAAGATCAGCCCACCTGCTTCTAGAACAATCAAATCGACACACTTCGACTCCGGAAGCAGCGGCATCAACTGCTCCTCTACGAAATACGCGACGCCGGAGTGTTCCACAGCCCTTACAACATACTCCTCGAAGATACCGCCAAACCTGTCCATAAGCCGAGCCGCATCGATCGCCTTCAAGCTGTCATAGATGAATGTTTCGAGACACCGATACAATATCGTAGGATACCAGCATAGAAACTGCCCACCTTGACGCAGAAGCGGAAATCTATATAGGGGAGTCTGCTCTAGAAACTCTTCTGGGACTCTGTGGTCTGGGGAGACATCCGTGAGATAACTCCGCAGATCTAGAAGCTCAATCGAGATCGCCGCTAAGAACCGATCTATGGTCTCTGATGAAAATTGACTGTGAAGCGGGTCAAAAAATGCGCGAGTTACGACTGGTGTCGGCTCAGATTCGAACTTTGCGACTACTGCGAGCGAAAGCTCAAGGAAATCTAGGATATTGATCCCATATGCTGCGAGAAAATCTGTCTTGAGTCTGCGATTCTCTTGCAAATTTCCAAATAGGGCTCTCTGCCTTGCCAACTGCGTCGGCGAAATACCCACCTGAAACCTTAACTGTTGAAAGCCTACAGCTCGCATGAACAACAAAGTGTCGGTGAACTCCGTTGGTAATCGAGCTCTGCCGGATAAAACCCAAGCCTTGTTCATTACTTTGAGTGCTTGCTTAAGAGAAAGAACTGGCTTGTTCTCGTTATACCCAGGGTCAGTCAAAATCCATTTGATAAGCAGAGATTGCACCCAAGGGGCTTTCCGTAACTGCTCAACACTCGACAGGTCAAAATCGTGGTACAAATACTCAACTATTTGGGAGACCAACCCGAGTGAACTGTATCTGGTGAATTCTGACCTCACTCGGCCGAACCCAGCCAAGTATCGCGTTCGGAGCTTACGCTCTCGTCTGGGCATTCTCCTAGATTTCAAAGATCCGATTCCTCATTCCCTCGGCATATGAGCGCAGACCACCAGGCAGACAGTCTGCCTAAAAGAGGAAGACCTCGGCGTGAAAGCCCCGCAGAAAACAACAAAATAATACTCTATCTTGGAATTCTACGAACCGATATACAGACGGCTAGATAAACTGCCCCGGAATTGCGCGGCAAAGAAAGGGCCACCCCGCTGGAGCAGCCTCTTCCGTGTTGTTGGTGGGCCGTGCGCGATTCGAACGCGCGACCAATTGGTTAAAAGCCAGGCGCTCTATCGAGCCGAAAAAAGACCGCCTGGCGGAAGGCCGCCCTACAGTTGTGTTTCCAGCGGCAATTCCGTGCTGTTTTTAATTTCTGTTACCGCCATATGTGAATGCAGTTCGCGAATGTGCGGGCTGTGGGTGAGGGTGTTGCGCACAAAGGCCTCGTAGTGGGAAATATTCCGCGTCACAATCTTGAGAATGTAGTCCCAAATGCCCGCCATGGTGTAACACTCCATCACTTCCGGGTATTGCATGATCTCTGTTTCGAATTCCTCCAGGTTCTGGCGACCATTGGCGGTCAGGCTTACCGTGGCGAATACCACCACTTCCATACCCAGCGCTTTGCGGTCCAGCAGGGCAACCCGTTTGCGGATATATCCCGCCTGCTCAATTTTGTTGATGCGCCGCCAGCAGGGCGACTGTGACATGTTCAGCTTCTCGGCGATTGCGCCGCTGCTGATGCTGGCATCGCTCTGCAGCAGCCTGAGGATATCAATATCGGTTTTCTGTAGTGCTAGAGACATAGTTATTCCCAAATAGTCCAATAAGTTAATAAATTATGCATTATAAGTCTAATTCAGGGGCTAAATAAAATAACAATTTCTGTGTGCCTGAGTACCATTACTAAAATTATAAGAGCCAGCCCAGGGTATTCGTATGAGCACGAAAGTTCCGGTATTAAAGCAGGTTTCTCTAGACGATAAATACGCACTCGACTCTACCCGTGCCTACATGACGGGCATCGAGGCGCTGGTGCGTTTGCCCATGTTGCAACATCAGCGCGACCTCAGCCGGGGCCTCAATACAGCAGGGTTTATCTCCGGCTACCGGGGCTCGCCGCTGGGCACCGTAGACCAGGCTATGTGGAAGGCCAAGCCCTGGTTGGACAAGCACAACATTTATTTCCAGCCGGGTGTTAACGAAGACCTGGCCGCCACCGCCGTGTGGGGTAGCCAGCAAACCAACCTGTTCAGCGGCGCCAAGTACGATGGCGTATTTGGCATGTGGTATGGCAAGGGCCCGGGTGTGGATCGCTCCATGGATGTGATCAAGCACGCCAACGCCTTTGGTACCTCCCGTTACGGCGGAGTGCTCGCGGTGGCGGGCGATGATCACGCCTGTAAATCGTCTACCCTGCCACATCAGTCCGAGCACATGTTTATCGGTGCCTCGGTGCCGGTATTGAACCCCTCCAACGTGCAGGAAGTTCTGGACTTGGGCATCTATGGCTGGGAGCTGTCTCGCTACAGCGGTTGCTGGGTGGGCCTCAAGGCCATTACCGAGAATATGGATTCGGCCATTAGCGCCGAAGTCGACCCGGGCCGTATCAATATTGTTATCCCGGAGAATTTTGAGTTGCCTGCCGACGGTTTGCATGCGCGCTGGCCCGACAAGCCGCTGGAGCAGGAACTGCGGCTGAACAAGTACAAGATTTATGCCGCGCGTGAATTTGCGCGGGTCAATGGTCTCAACAAGATTGTCGTCGATAGTCCCAACCCGCGCTTTGGTATTATCACCACCGGCAAGTCCTACCTGGATGTGATGCAGGCGCTGGAAGACCTGGGAATCGATGATGCCCTGGCGGCCCATATCGGCCTGCGGGTTTACAAGGTTGGTATGAGCTGGCCGCTGGAGCCGGTAACCACGCATGAATTTGCCAAAGGGCTGGAAGAAATCCTGGTAGTGGAAGAGAAGCGCTCCATTATGGAAGACCAGCTCACCGGCCAGCTCTATAACTACCCGGTATCAGACCGACCGCGGGTGATTGGTGAGTTTGATGAAGAGGGCAGGGACCTGTTGCCCAACCTGGGAGAGTTGACCCCGGCGATGATCGCCCTGGTTATCGCCGGACGTATCAAGCGTTTTCACCAGTCCGAGACCATGCAGGCGCGGCTGGATTTTATTGAGCGCAAAATTCAGTCGCTGGCCAAGCCCCGCAAGTTTGCCGAGCGGGTGCCGCACTTTTGCTCGGGATGTCCGCACAATATATCCACCAAGGTCCCCGAGGGCAGCCGCGCCATGGGTGGCATTGGCTGCCACTACATGGCGACCTGGATGCCCGATCGGGAAACCCACACCTTCAGCCAAATGGGCGGCGAGGGTGTGGCCTGGATAGGCCAGGCACCGTTTACCGATACCAAACATGTATTTCAGAATCTGGGTGACGGCACCTATTTCCATTCGGGCATTCTGGCCATTCGTGCCGCCCAGGCCGCCGGCGTCAATATCACCTATAAGATTCTCTATAACGATGCGGTGGCCATGACTGGTGGCCAGCCCATCGATGGTGAACTTTCGGTGGCTGATCTGGTACACCAGGTTCGCGCTGAGGGCATTAAACGTATCGCCCTGGTCAGTGATGAGCCCGGTGCCTGGCAAGGGCAATTCTCTGCCATCCCCGGTTACAGCCTGCATCATCGTGATGAGATGGACATCTTGCAACGCGAACTGCGCGAATACGAAGGCGTGTCGATTATCGTCTACGTACAGACCTGTGCCGCTGAAAAGCGCCGTCGCCGCAAGAAAGGCACCCTGGCGGATATCCCCAAGCGGGTATTTATTAACGACGCGGTTTGCGAGGGCTGTGGAGATTGTAGCCGGGCTTCAAATTGCCTGTCGGTACTGCCGCTGGATACCCAGCTGGGTCGCAAGCGCAAAATTGACCAGAGCGCCTGCAACAAGGACTTTAGTTGCGTGAACGGATTTTGTCCCAGCTTTGTCACCGTACACGGCGGTGAAATGGTGAAGAAACAGGGGCTGGCCGGCGAAGTGGTATTCGACCCGTTGCCAGAGCCACAATTACCTGCACTCGATAAGCCCTGGAACGCCGTGGTTACCGGTATTGGTGGCACCGGCGTGCTGACGGTGACCTCCCTGGTCGCCATGGCCGCCCACGTTGAGGGCAAGGGCTGCGCCACCATGAACCAGACTGGCCTGGCGCAGAAGTTTGGTGCGGTCGTGTCCCATGTGCGTGTTGCCAACCACCAGGACGATATCAAGGCAGTGCGTATTCCCGCCGGTGAAGCCGACCTGCTGATCGGTTGTGACCTGGCAGTCGCTGCCAGCGATGAGTCCATGGCTAAAGTAGCCGTGGAGCGGACTACCGCCGTGGTCAATACGGCTGAAGTGCCTACCGCTGCGTTTGTGCTGGACCCGGATGCACAATTTCACAGCGCAGAAATGCAACAGACCATTCGCGAAGAAGTCGGCGCGGACAGTAGCCATTTTATTGATGCCACCAGCATCGCCACCGAGCTGTTGGGCGATACCATCGCCAGTAATTTGTTCCTGCTGGGCTACGCCTACCAGCAGGGCCTGGTGCCGGTGAGCTGGCAGTCACTGGAACGTGCCATCGAGTTGAATGCGGTTGCCGTTGATTTTAACAAGCAGGCATTTTTGTGGGGTAGACGGGCGGCACATCAACCGCAGCGGGTTATGAAGTTGGCTGAAAAAGCCCTGCAGAAGATTGAGCCGATGTCACTGGAGCAGTTGATCTCGGATCGCAGTGAGCGCCTGGTGCAATTTCAGGATGCTGCCTACGCCGAGCGTTACACCGCGCTGGTAACCCGGGTTCGGGATCTGGATAAAGAAGAAGATAAGCGCCTGACCACCGCAGTTGCCAAGGCACTGTTCAAGCTAATGGCCTATAAGGACGAGTATGAGGTCGCGCGGCTCTACAGCGACGGTGAGTTCCTGCGCAAGTTACGGGCACAGTTCACGGGCGACTTCAAACTCAAGTTTCACCTGGCTCCTCCGCTGTTGTCAAAGCGTGATCCCGGTACCGGTCATTTGATCAAGCGCGAATTTCCGGCCTGGACGCTCAGCCTGTTTGGCTTGTTGGCCCGCTTTAAGTTCCTGCGGGGTACCGCGCTGGATATATTCGGCATGACGGCTGAGCGCAAGCAGGAGCGTCAGGATATTGAAGACTATCAACAGCTGTTAGATCAACTGTTGGCGGGCCTGGATGCGGGAAATTACGCCCTGGCGGTACAGCTGGCCGAGTTGCCATTGCAGTTGCGGGGCTTTGGTCACGTCAAGGATGGCAATCGGGATAAGTTGGAACTGCAGCGCAAGCAGCTGCTGCAGCAGTTCAGTGGTGAAAACGTCGTTAAATTTGTCGAGAAGGTAGCCTGAGCATGAGCGTATTCGGCAACGTTGCATTTGATCATCACCAGCATGTTGCATTTGCACAGGATCGCGCCAGCGGATTGCGGGCGATTATTGCCGTGCACAACTCGCAGCTGGGCCCGGCTGTCGGCGGTTGTCGCATGTTTCCCTATGCCAGCGAGGAGGAAGCCCTGTTTGATGTGTTGCGTCTTTCGCGTGGCATGACCTACAAATCGGCCCTGGCCGGGTTGCCCTTCGGTGGCGGCAAGTCGGTGATTATTGGTGATTCGCGTACTGACAAGACACCGGCACTGTTACACGCCATGGGTGATTTCATTCATAGCCTGGGCGGCTTGTACGTGGCCGCTGAAGATTCCGGCACCGGCGTGGCCGACATCCGGGAGATGTCTACCCGCACGCCCTATGTGAGCGGCGTGCAAGAAGACGCTGAGCACGGCGGTGACCCCTCGCCCAGCACCGCCTACGGTGTGTACCTGGGGATTCGCACGGCGGTACATTACCGTCTTGGTGCCGATTCCATGCGGGGTTTGCGCGTGGCCATACAGGGGCTGGGCAATGTTGGCTTTCACCTGGCTGGCTTACTGAAGGCGGATGGCGCTGAAGTCTATGGCGCCGATATAAACCGCGAGAACCTGCGCCGTGCGACAGATGTGCATGGCGTGATTGCCGTTGATGTGGCAGATATTCTTACTCTGCAGGCAGATGTGCTCGCGCCCTGCGCGATGGGAGCTGTGCTCAGCAATGAGAGTGTAGATAAATTGCGGGTCGGCATTGTCGCCGGTGCGGCCAATAACCAGCTGGCAGACGAGACACAGGCAGATCACCTGTGCGATCGAGGCATTCTGTACTGTCCCGATTTTTTGATTAACGCCGGTGGCATTATCGATGTTTATCACCAGCGCGCCGGTAGCGACCAGAAAGTAATGCGAGAGCACGTGGAGCGTATTGAGACCAACCTGCAGGAAATACTCTACCGCAGTGATCGGGCCGGGTGCTCGCCTCATCGGGTCGCCGAAGAACTGGCCGAAGAGTGCTTGCTCAAGGCTGCGGAGAAAGACCCGCTGCGCCTCGCGGCTTTCTAGCGCAAGCTTACGCGGCCAGTGTCAGGTCCAGCATACGCTCCACTACGGCGCCGCCCAGCCAGGAGCCTAGCCCGATAAGCAGGTACACGAAAAACCTCAGCAGGTTGATTACATCGATCGGCCATTCCCGTGCTTTATCGACAAATTGATAATAGGCAATCAAATTTGCCAGTCGGGGGCTGGTGTGCTCTTCGCCCGGCAACGCGCTGTTGGCTTCATTCCGTATTTCCTCTAACAAGCGCGCTAGCTCCGCACGTTTCACCGACAGTATGTTGTTGTGCACGCCAAGCAACGGCGTGACAAAAGCGCCTATGGCCATGCTGAGCAGGATGATCAACAGCGCAAGGTTTTGACGCGACGCTGTGTCGTCCCCTACCCAGAACAGGGAAAAGATCATCGAGAAAACCACCCAGATGAGTGCGCTGCGCAGTCCTCTGCGCGCAAATGCTGTCAGGCCCTGCAAGTCAAGCAGGTCGATCTTTATGAGCTTTCGGCCCATGTGGTAGTAGCTGCGTGTTGCCTGTAGGTCTGCAACTATCAGCAGGCATATCAACCAGGTGAATAGCGGGGTTCGCAACAGCGGCCACAGGAACACCGGGTTGGTCAAAGATTGCTCTGAATGCAGGGAAAAGGAGGGGTCTATGTAGACCAGGGCAAAGCCACCAACAACGCCACTGAGCATGAATGCCCAGCCGGCAATCTGGGCAGGCCGGGTCGCCATGGCCTTGATATCGGTGGCTTCGGCGTCGCCGCCGGGCAGCCAGGGTTTTAGCTGGCGCAAATCATTGTTTATGCCGTGACGTGCTATCACCAGAACAGCGGGAATGTATCCCAGCAGCGCCGCATTGACGAGCTCGGCCCACCAGATATCACTGCGCCACAGCGGCTGGAAGCCGTCCGGGAATCCCCAGCTGGCCAGGAACAACCCATCAAAGGCGCAGCGCAGCAGCAGGTAGGCAATGGCGATGGATAGGCCCAACCAGGCAGGAGCCTGCGCTCCCCTGCCCGCCATCTGTGTAACCCAGTGCACCTTGTTAGCGCTCACGCCATCTCCTGCTGTCAGCTCTTCAGGGCAATTCGGTGCTGAAGATGTCCTCAGGTTAGTACGAATGAATAGATTTGTCAGCGCCCGCTGTTCTGCTACCATCCGTTAACGCGACACTGGTATATCAATAATTATACTAATATAAAAGGCTGCCCCCGTTTAAAGCCAGTGACGCGGGGAGCTGGGAACCCTGATTATGGGCGCTGACAACTCGTGCTAATAGACTCGATGACTGCCAAGTCCCCTGTCGATGACGAATTTTCGATGCCTGACGACAGTCCAGCTCCCTCGCTGTGCCAGGACAGCGTGGTGTGGGCTATGGTTGCGGCCCTCGCCATTGTCGCCATTCCGCTGCTGTTTCCTGTCATGGACGATGAGTGGCGACAGATTTACGGCCAGTACCTTGTCGATGTTCCTTTTCTCGTCTGTCTTCTGCTGGCATTTCGCTGGCGGCTGCACGGCGTCGAAGAAATTGGCGAACGGCGCTTCTGGAATTTACTGACGGTCGGCTTCGCGGCCTGGCTGGTGGCGGTGGCCATATCGGCTTTCTCCATTGCCGAGGCGCTGTTTGACAATACTGAAAAGTACCGCCCATTTATCAATAATGCGCCCTACCTGCTGCTCTACGGCGCGATGGCGGCAGCGCTTGAAATTCATCCCCATGTGCGGCACGACCCCATTGCCCTCCCGCTGCGAAGACTGCACTGGGCAGGTTCGTTTGTTCTGTTGTTTGGCTTATTGTCGTACTTCCTGGTTTTGCCCAGCTTTTCAGGTGGCGGCGCTGTTGGGTTTTGGGCGTCATCTCTCGCCCTGTTCGTGGCGCTGGATGCCTACATCATTTTGCGACTGTGGCACCTGCGCGAATCCACCGACACGGGTGAATGGAAATCTATATATACCTGGCTATTGATAGGCACATCAATCTGGGGAACTGGTGACCTGATATTGGCACTGATGTTAGAGGGTATTATTACCGACCCTGGTTGGGGCACACTTTTCGACCTTATTTGGCCACTCTCCTTTTGTGCCATTGTGGTGGCGACGCGGCCGGCGGTTGTGCAGCCCGGCTACGCGGCTGAGGTCGCCCACAGTCACCAGCCATTCGGCATGGGCTCGCTGGTGGTATACATTGTGGCCCCACTGGCGCTGCACGTCAGCTTGTACCGTTTCTTCAGCCCCGACCCGGATCTCCAGGCAGTAAGGGCCGAACTGGCGCTGACGATTACGGCCATACTGGCAGCCATGACACTGGTTTATCACAAACTGTTGCGCGCTGAAATTAGCCGGCTAGGCGAAGAGGAGGCGCTGGCCAGAGAGGAATTGGCCCACCAGGCATTTCACGATGAGCTGACTGGCTTGCCAAACCGGAACCTGTTCCGTGACCGGCTGCAGCTGGCTATCGAGAACTCCCGGCGCTACCAGAGTAAATGCGCCGTGTTGTATTGCGACCTGGATCAATTCAAAGTGATAAACGACTCGCTGGGACACGAGGCGGGAGATCAGGCGCTGGTAGTGACGGCCAAACGGCTGCAGGCCACGATTCGAAAGCAAGATACCGTGGCGCGCATGGGTGGCGACGAGTTTGCTGTCATCTTTCACAATATAAGCCAGTCACTAGACGCTGCGTACCTGGCCGAAAAACTGCTGGCAGCCATTGGTGAGCCGCTGGTGATTGGCAGCAAGGATCACGTGTTGTCTGCCAGCATCGGCATCGCGGTTTTCCCCGACGACGGTGATGAAGAGGAGGTCCTTCTCAAGCACGCGGACACCGCTATGTACCAGGCCAAACTACACGGCCGAAACACCTACAGGCTGTTTACGCAGGCGATGAACGAGGCCGCTGATGAACGGCTGGCCATTGAGCAGGGTCTCAGAACTGGCCTTATGGCGGAGCAGTTCAGGGTTTTCTATCAGCCCATCGTGGCGCTTGACTCGGGTCAGCCCGTGGCGTACGAGGCGTTATTGCGCTGGAAACATCCCGAACAGGGTTTCATCTCCCCACTGAATTTCATTGATGTGGCCGAGCAAACGGGTCTTATTGTACCGATCGGTATGTGGGTGCTCGAAACAGCCTGTAGATGGGCGGCGCAGCTGGACTCGGCGGGGGATGATGCACCGTCCATCTCGGTAAACCTGTCGCCGCGACAGCTCAGGGACCCCGGCTTGATCGGGGATGTCAGGCTGGCTCTGGATAGTTCGGGCCTGGACCCATCCAGGTTGCAGCTGGAAATCAATGAGTCAATGGCGCTCAGAATCGACACGAGCGCTTCGCCGCTCAACCGATTGCGGGATCTGGGAGTGCGCATTGCCATCGATGACTTTGGCACTGGTTATGCGGCACTGAGTCAGCTGCAGGGCCTGCCGGTAGACATCTTGAAGATCGATCGATCTTTCGTGAAGGGCATCGAAGTCAATTCGGTGAGCGAGGCGATTGTCTTGGCAATCGTGAATATGGCCAGGGTGCTCGATATTTATGTGGTCGCCGAAGGCATTGAAACCGAATCGGAGCTGAACATTATCCGGCAGTCACAATGTGATGCCGTGCAGGGCTACTACCTGTGTAGTCCTCTGCCCCCGGAAGAGTTGGAGCGAGAAATGGCCAACCGCAATTTCAGCTTGCTGGCGAGCAGTGAGTAAACTATCCAGTTGGCGGTTTGCCTACTTTAAACAATTTCCAGTGTGTCACCCAGAGTCACTGTGCCGCCTTCGACGACCTTTGCATAGACACCGAGATTGCCACCATTGGCCTCGACCAGTGCGCGCATTATGCCCGGGTCCTTAGGCAGATCTGCAAAGCCGTGTGTGGTCATAGCGCAGCGTGGACACTCGCCGACGGTTTCCAGTACCACGTTGCCAATGCGTAGCTGTTTGCCAACCCAGTCATTTTCTGGAAATACAGCTTCGCTATCGCTGGCATCTATTAACAGGTTGGGCCGAAAGCGGCTTACATCAAAGCTAGAGTCGGGCCTGTGGGTGGCCATGCTGCGCAGTGATTGCTCGGTCATAACCAGGATCGGGAAGGCGTCGAAGTAGGTGCCTAAAGGTGTTTCGTATTCAATCACTTCGGCAAACATTTCCAGGTCCGGCAGTGGCTCATCGGGGGTGCGGGCAAACATCTCCCGCAATTCCTGTTCAAAGTCATCACTGTCCGGTGCGCCACGGCGATAATGATCCAGGTCATCGGCTGGCATTAGCGGCCACAGTGTTACCTGGTGCTGCAGTTGCGCGCTGAGCCAGCTGTTGATGTCATTGGCGTCGGTTTTCCGCTCACTGCCATCCAGGCCTTTGATCAGCGCCGGGCTGGAACCCTCAGCAGCAGGGTCGCCAATAAAGTTGGCTTGCAGTTTCATGAGCTGCGGTATTTTTTTGCCGCCGCGAATGCCGCCACGGACTTCATCCCGCACCGCCCAGACCCGGTCTCCGATAGTGCCCCTGGCTCCGATGTCCAGACTCGTCAGAGACTCGCCCATCAGGCTTTTTACGGGGTAACGAAACAGTTTACTGACGCTGGTCGACATACTCACCTTCCTCCAGTTGTAGGTATTTGCGCAATTGGTAGACGCCCAGGTAAAAAGGGCCGGTGTCCAGAACAGCCACACAAAACTTGAATGCATAGTTACTAAACATAAGGGTGACCAGCATGGCCCCGGTGATATTTCCCGCCAGGTAAGTGGCGCCAAAAGTCACCAGGATTACCATAAACGAATCCACCAGTTGGCTGATCATGGTACTGAAGTTATTGCGTATCCACAGGTGCTTGCCCTTGGTAACCCGCTTCCAAAAGTGGAACAGCTGCACATCGCAGTACTGGGCGGCGATATACGCCATCATCGATGCGAACATCGCGCCAGTGGTAGTCGCGTAGATGAGTGTGTACAACTCCACCGATTGTTCCACCACAGTGCCATCGGGCAGCGCTATCGGCTCGGCCAGCTGCAGAACCTGCCAGGGTGGTAGTGCTTCAGGGCCCACCGAAGGCGCCAGGTTACCCAGGTAAATAAAGGCAAGGATGAAAAAGTTCAAACCCAGGCCCAGGGTAACCATAAAATTGGCGCGCGCTTTGCCATACAGCTCACAGATCAGGTCGGTGCACAGGAACGTGAGCGGGTAGGGCAGCACACCAATGGCCAGCTGCAAGGGGCCCAGTTGTATAAAGCGGGTGATCCCCAAAATGTTCAACATGGTCATGGCGCAGATAAAAATGCCCGCCAGTACCAGGAATACGCGCTCCCTGCGCTCATAAATAATGGCGTCCATACTCAGCTCTCTTTTTGCCCCAGGTGGGCGTGCAGCACAGAACCGTTGATGACAGGGTTCTCGTGGGCCCAAACTATCATCCCGGCTATTTCCCCGGGTTCAATCAAGCGCTGGTAACTGTTGAGGCTGGCCATGCTGTCCAGTATCTGCTGATCATGGTTGAGGTGCGCGCGCAGCATCTCGGTGTCAGTAAAACCGGGACAGATGCAGGCAGTGTGTATGCCGCTGCCCATTAAGTCCTGACAGGTTGCGCGCATCATGCCGATCACGGCGTGTTTGGAAATCACATAACTGTAGGCGCCAGGCACCGCTTTTTCAGCCAGTGTTGAGCCGATGTAGATTACGCTGGATCCCCGTGGCATACGTGGCAGCAGGGCCTGGTTGATACTGTTGGCGGCCACCACGTTGGTTTGAAGTACGGCGGCAAGGTCTTCACTGGCGCAGCCAGTGGCGCTGTCTTTACGCATCTGGCAGGCATTGTGAACCAGTGCCACCTGTTCGGAATTATCAACGACCTCACACAAGGTATTGCTTGCTGCACGTATCGCCGCATCGTCTGATAGGTCGCAGGCAATATTATTGACTCCATCGACATCACAGCTGCGACGCGACAGGTTGTATACCTGGTAGCCGGCGTCGTGGAACAGGCTTGCGGCGGAGTGGCCAATGCCCGCACTGGCACCGGTAATGATTGCAGTTTTCATGCTTATTCCCGATAGAGACTGACGCGATTATCGTGCTACATATGAAAGAGTTTGGTGTGCATACAGAAACCTTATCACGAAATGTCATTGACGGTTTCCAATGAGTGTGGATAACTAGGATTAATTGAAAAGATACTATTAGCCATGGAACGATTGACCACCATTTACATTGATAAGGAAAGCCACAAGTTTTCCGCCGCGCACTTCACCATATTTTCGGCGACCCGACGCGAGCGGCTGCATGGCCATAATTTTGCGGTGTCTGGTCGCATTGTTGCGCCGGTGGATGACAATGGCCTGACCGGCGATTACGCGGTGTACAAGGCGCAACTCAAGAAGCTCTGCGATGCCCTTGATGAGTACACCTTGATTCCGCAGCATTCGCCCTACCTGACAGTTGAGGAAGAGGGCGAGTACTACAAGGTGACCCACGACCAGGATGTATTACTGTTCCTGAAGGCCGACACCCTGGTGATTCCTGTGCGCAATACCACGGTGGAGGATCTCTCACAGTATTTGCTGGAGACCCTGATGGAGGACAAGCGGTTCCTGGAGATTCAGGATATTCGTGAAATCGAGGTGCTGGTATCCTCCGGCCCCGGACAAACCGGTTCCAGTTGCTGGTCGGTGGATTAACGAGGTTTTTTATGCGTACGTTGATGGCTGTTTCACTGTTGTTTCTTGCTGCCCTGACGGCAGCTGCAGACATTGAGCCCGGCGAAGAAAACATCGCCCCCGCGCTGGCCATGGGTTTGCAACAGCCGCCCATGGCACGGCCGCGTGGCGCTGAAAGTGAGGGGCCCTTCGACCACCTTTTTATCACCAATGCTTTTGTGATCGAGGGTGCTGGCGCACCTGCCCAGGGGCCACTGACCATCGCAATTGAGCAGGATCGTATTGTGGCAATTTATGGTGGTGATACCCCGGTACCTGAAGGTAGCAAGGTCATTGATGCCACCGGCAAGTATGTCATTCCAGGCCTGATCGATTCACATTTTCATCTCGGCACACCATCGCATGCCTATGCCGGGGCACTCACCGATCCAGAATACGTACTTAAGCTGGAGCTGGCTCACGGTGTTACCACGGTGCGCGATGTGGGAGCCATAATGGGGCTTGAGTGGACCCTGCAGCACAAGCAGCGCAGCGAAGCTGGCACCATAGCAGCACCGCGTTTAGTGGTGTTCGCCATGTTTCCCGAGCAGATGAAATCACCGGTGGCAGCGCGAAAATGGGTACGCGCGGTGCGCAAGAAAGGTGCCGATGGCGTCAAGTTTGTCGGTGCCGCGCCGGAGCTGCTGGCCGCCGGTATCGACGAGGCCAACAAGCTGGGTATGAAAACCACCATGCACCACGCCCAGATAGCCGTGGCGCGCACCAATGTGCTGGACAGCGCGCGTATGGGGCTGGGCGGTATGGAACACTGGTATGGCTTGCCCGAGGCCATGTTCGAAAACCAGCGCATACAGGATTATCCCTACGACTATAACTACAACAACGAACAGGACCGCTTCGGTGAAGCGGGGCGCTTGTGGTTGCAGTCGGCTGAGCCCGGCTCTGAAATCTGGAATGCAACGATTGCCGAGCTCATTAGCCTGGATTTCACCATTGTTCCCACTTTCACTATTTATGAGGCCAACCGCGACCTTATGCGGGCCCGCAATGCCGACTGGCAGGCCGAGTACACCATGCCTTATATGGCGCGCGCCTTTGAAGCCAACCCGCTGGTGCACGGCTCTTACTTTTTCGACTGGACCACCGGCCACGAAGTCGCCTGGAAGAAGAACTATCAACGCTGGATGCGGTTTATTAACGATTACAAAAACGCCGGCGGGCGGGTGACCACAGGCTCTGATGCCGGTTTTATCTACAAGGTCTACGGCTTTGCTTACATACGTGAACTGGAGTTGCTGCAAGAGGCTGGTTTCCACCCGCTGGAGGTGTTGCAGGCCGCCACGATTAACGGTGCGGAGTTGCTTGGTATGGATGCCGAGATAGGCTCGATCCAGATCGGCAAGAAGGCCGACCTGGTTATCGTCGATGAAAATCCCCTCGCCAACTTCAAGGTGTTATACGGTACTGGTCACCGGGTGCTTAATCGAGAGACCAATGCCATGGAAACCACTGGCGGTATTCAGTACACCATCAAGGATGGCATTGTCTTTGATGCCAAACGCCTGCTGGCTGATGTGCGGGAGCTGGTCGCCGCGCAAAAGCGCAAGGAAACCTCGCACTAGCCCAGTGGCATCACCCTGGTACTGGTGAGATAGGGGTTATCGAAACTCACGATGTCGCCTGCCTGTTTCCCGGCAATGGGGAATAGTCGGGCCGACAGGGGCTTGCGATAACGTGCCGATAATGCAGCGACATCTCCGATGGTAGCGGCCAGACCCGCCACGGGGGTATCCCCTGCCAGCGGGATAACATCCAGCCCAGTGCCGCAGACGCTGGAATATAACAGCAACTCGGAAATACCGTAGCGGCGTTCCATCGCCCTTGCAGCGAGAACCCGGTCTTCCAGAACTGGCAGCATCAACCCCGAGTAACCACAGGTTTTGACGTCCAGACCCTTGAGTACCCCGGTAATTGTCGCGCAGGCCGAGAGTGTGGAGGGTGAACCGAAAGGTGCGCCAGCCAATGTCTCAATCACCTGGCCAATACTGGCATCCAGGCCCGGCGCGGGGGAGGTATCAATACCGAGATAACGCCAGCCGGTCTGGCGGGAAACCTCTTTTGCCAGGGACTCCACCGGTTTCAGTGCGGCATTCAGATGTGAGCGCATCGATTGCGCAGCATCGCCAGTGCCGCTTAGAGCGTCCAACAGCAGCCCCGGCGACTCCAGACCAAGACTGAAGGCGCGCTCCCCCTGATGGTAGGCAGCGGGAAAAAAGGGGGTTCCCGGTGGGCAAAAAGCGCTGGCACAGAATCGGAAATTCCCCTCCCCGCCCGTTGAGGTCCTGGCAATAGCGGCGATGGCTTCCGCGCAAGCTTGTATATTGTGCTGATGAATGCCGCCTGCCGACGAGGCGACAACGCTGGAGAAACTGGTGCTTTCGGTCGCCTGCACCAGATCTGCCGCCCAGGATCCGAATCCCGGAGTTGGCTGGTTGCCCAGAAGAACGGGTCCAATACTGAGCGCAGCCCCAACGTCTTTCGCAACCTGGTCCAGTTTTCCAATAACCGCAAGTGAGCTCGAGTTCAGCCATTCAGGTAAATAGTTTGGCAGTGGTTGGGTAGCCAGTCGAACTGTTTGAACTTCATACTCATCGCTAAAAGCAGCCCGCGCCGTCTGCAGAAAGCTCGCGGCTGAATGGAGTGCATGGTAATCATCGGAATTCTCAAGTTGAACGCCAGCCGTTATCGTGCGAATGCGAAACCGTGGCGCTGGCAACTCACCGGCGACCGCAGTAAGCGCGCTCGCACCCAGCAGGCCGGTAAACTTTCTCCGGGTCAGGGAATACATGGGCATTGCTCCTGTTTGTTGCAGGGTGTGCTTGGATCGAATCGAATGATAGCGTAGTCTCAACTGAAAAAGTTACAGGGAAACAAGATAGTGAAGGCCCCAAACCTTGAAATCTGAGTCCTGGTCCTCCCAGTGGGGGTTCCTGTTCGCCACCATAAGCTGTTCGGTGGGGCTGGGCAATCTATGGCGCTTTCCCTATGTTGCCGGGCAGAACGGTGGCGGCGCTTTTGTGCTGGTTTATATCTTTTTTGTACTGATGATTGGCATCCCCCTGGTCATGGCGGAATTGTCGATAGCCCGCCGTGGCCACAGTAGCCCGGTAGCCACTACGGTGCAGATTTCCCGCCAGGAAAGTGGCCATACTCGTTGGCAGGTTATTGGCTGGCTGAGTATTTTGGCCCCTCTGCTGGCGCTGAGTTTTTACTCCGTGGTAGGCGGCTGGTCGCTGGACTATCTCTTGTTGGCAGGCAGCGGTAGTTTCAGTGGGGTGGATGCTGCAGAGGCGGCGGCGATGTTTGAGTCGCTACTTGGCTCCCCGCTGCGCATGATCGCATCCTATAGCCTGATGATAGTGGCAGTTACGGTGGTGGTGAGAGCAGGCATCCAGAGGGGTATTGAGCGAGTTTCCAAATTTATGATGCCGGCATTGTTCCTGCTGCTATTGCTGCTTGCCGTATACGCAAATTCCGTTGGCAACGCCGCCCAGGCCTGGGCTTTCCTGTTCCAGCCGGACTTTTCCAGCCTCACCCCTGAGGGCGTCCTCATGGCGCTGGGGCAATCGCTATTGTCCATTGCCGTTGGTACCGGCGCTCTGCTGGCTTACGGTGCTTATCTGCCACGGGATGTATCGATACCTGTTGCGGCCTGGGCTATTGGCCTGGCAGATACGCTTGCCGCCCTGCTGGCGGGGCTGGTTATTTTCCCCATAGTATTCGCCTCTGGCTTGAACGCAGGAGAAGGGCCGGGGCTGATATTCGTTACTCTGCCGCTGGCTTTCAGTGAAATGCCTGGCGGACGTCTTTTTGCGTCGCTGTTTTTCCTGCTGGTTTTCTTTGCGGCATTTACCTCAGGACTGGGGATGATGGAACCCTTTGTTTCGTGGCTGGAAGAGCTCCGCGGCTGGAACCGCCGGCGCGCTGCATTGTTCACCGGTGCCCTGGTGTGGGTACTTGGACTTGGGGCGGTTTTTTCCTTTAACCTGTGGAAAAACTTTACGCCACTGGACATGGTGCCCCGGTTGGAAGGGCGTACAGTGTTTTCTATTCTCGATTACGTGGTATCCAATTTTATGCTGCCACTCAATGCCATATTAATAGCGCTGATGGCGGGCTGGGCAATCAATACAACATCCATGCGAGGCGACATTGGACTGGTCTCAGATGCTGGCTGGTGGAGCTGGCAAATTTCGGTACGTTACCTGGCGCCGCTCGCGGTGCTGAGTGTATTTATCTTCAACCTGCTGGGTTAAGGCGATGCTGGCGCTTTGACAGTAGTTTTTCTGACAGGGAGGGGCCACGACCTGGAATTGTCCACGGACACACCTCGATGCAGATACCGCAACCCACGGTTGCCGTAAAGTAGGGCGCGCACTTATCAAAGTCTACGTACCATTTTTCCAGGCCACGTACCATTTGCTTGTGATCGCTAATAGCGTCAACGGGACAGTCCAGGGTGCAGCGGCGGCACCCCATGCACAGATCATCAACGGCAATATCTACCGGGGCATCCTGTGCCAGCGGCAGGTCAGTCAACACGGTGGCGATGCGCATGCTGGAACCAAACTCCCTGCAGATGAGTGAACCATGCTTGCCCAACTGGCCCAGTCCTGCGTCGATGGCCAGGGGAATGTGCAAGATATCAGCGGCCTCCCCGTAAGCCCGGGCTCTCCACCCCATGGCGCGTATAGAAGCGGCCAGTTCAATGACAGTGTGGGTGATCTTCATGTAGGTGCGCATGGTCTCTACGCCGGCCCGATTCGTTGTGATATGTGTCATTTCATCACTGTCCATGGGCATTAACACCACAATAGCGTTGCGATAGTTTACTTCGCCACCCCGGTACAGGGCTTTTTCCGTCAGCGCAGTAATACCCACTGCGCCGGCCCCAAAGTCCCGGCCCCGGCGCTTGATCTGCGCCGCCATTGCCGCCATATCGTCCACCGGCTGGCGGGTTTTGGCTATGGTGCCGTCGGCGCGGCGCAGCAGCCAGCGGTTGAGGAGGTTCAGCCAATACACTTTAAAGGGGTTGATCAGGGCAAAGAATTGCTCCAGCTTACGCCACTCCAGTTGTCTGGCCCCGGAACCGTGAAAAATCTGCACCGGGCGGACACAATCGGATAGTCCGAGACCGTTGATATCGTTACCGGAGCGGGGTTGGTGGCGATAGCGAAACGCTAACTGCGCAGTCGGAAAATCTTTTTTCACGCGGCGCGGCACAGACATTAATCCTCAATGAGAGACTCGAGTTCCAGTGGTTCACCATTTTTCTGGGCGCGCCGATAGGCTCTGCGCACCCGTACACCTCTGCTCAGCCACAGCAGGGCGTAACTCGCCAGTAACAACAACAAGCGCAGATCGCGCTTGAGCCTCTGCCAGCGACTGGGGTTTTCCAGGTAGAACTGTTGTTCAAAAGACGGCATGCAGACAGTGTACTCTATAGTTGTACCACCACCGATTTCAGCTCGGTATATTGCAATAAGGCCTCGTAGCCGTTTTCGCGGCCCCACCCCGATTGCTTGTAGCCGCCGAAGGGCACCGCGGCATCCGGAATGCCATGACAGTTTATCCACACAATGCCAGCCTTGATGGCTGCAGCGGTCTGGTGGGCCTTGCTGATATCCCGGGTCCAGATGCTGGCCGCCAGGCCATATTGATTGTCATTGGCCATTGCTACTATGTCGTCATCGTCGTGAAACGGCATCGCCACCAAGACCGGACCAAAAATTTCCTCATCGACAATTTGCATGCCGTGAGCGGTATCGGCAAATACTGTGGGCTGCATATAGTAGCCACCTTGGCCCTCTATGAGTTCACCGCCGGCCAGCAGCCGCGCACCGGCATCGATACCGGTGCGCACCATCTGGTGGACTGTGGCCAGGTGTCGTTTTGAGATCAGCGGCCCCATGTCCATGCCTTCGACGGTGGCGGGTCCAACGGTCATATTGCGGGCAATTTTTGCCACGCCGGCCACTACCTCGTCGTAGACCGATGCCTGTACATAAAGACGTGAACCCGCCACGCAGACCTGTCCGGCATTGGAAAAAATTCCCTGGGCGGCGCCTTCAATAGCCGCCTGCAAATTGGCGTCCTTAAAGATGATGACCGGTGATTTTCCACCCAGTTCCAGTGAGACCTTTTTCAGGTTGCCGCTGGCCGCATCAATAATGCGCCGGCCCACAGCGGTGGAGCCCGTGAATGAGACTTTATCCACGTCCGGATGTTCCGCCAGGCAGTGGCCGACACTGGAACCGCCGCCCAGCAGCAGGTTGAATACCCCGGCGGGAAGCCCCGCTTCCAATAATATTTCTCCCAGTCGCACGGATGACAGGGGCGTTTCACTGGCGGGTTTCAATATACAGCTGCAGCCGGCCGCCAATGCGGGTGCCAGCTTCCAGGTGGCCTGCACCAGTGGCCCATTCCAGGGCACAATCAGTGCCGCTACGCCAATCGGCTCGCGGCGGGTATAGATATGAAAATCCTCATCTGGCACCGTCGATAACTGCAGGGTGCTGCCCTCGATCTTGGTGCACCAACCAGCGAAGTAGCGAAAGCAGTCCGCCGCGAAGGGCACTTCGCCGTGACGGGCACCGGCAAAAGATTTGCCCGCGTCCAGCATTTCCAATTCCGCCACCTCGTCGGCGTACTCATCCAGCAGGTCTGCCACTCGCCACAGGATCTTGCCCCGCTGCGCGGGTGTCATGCCGGTCCAGACACCGTTGTCGAAGGCTGTACGGGCCGCTGCTACGGCGCGTTCACAATCTCCAACACTAGCGGCAGCGGCAGTGGTAATAACATCCCCGCTGGAGGGGTTGTAGACATCACTGACACCACCATCTTGCGAGACACACCAGCTATCGCCAATTAAAAGCTGCTGGGCCCGCGCCAGGCGTCGGCTGACTCCTGCGGACATGGCATAACTCATGCAGCGCTACCCATATATTCCGCCAGCGCCTGTAGTACGGCCTCGTTTTCGTGCTCCAGGCCGATGGTAATACGCAGGAACTGGTCAGAGCCACCGGCGGGGCGGGGAATGATGCCACGGGATTGCAGGAAGGTCGCCGCCCCTGTGGCACTTTTGCCGGTAGCCGGATCAAAACGCATGAGGTAGAAATTAGCCTGGCTGGGAATCACTTCAATCCCCAGTCCGCTCAGGCTAGCGCGGATACGCTCACGCCACTGCGCATTGTGCTCACGAATTTTGGTTATGTAGTCACCGTCTCGAACGGCCGCCTGTGCCGCGGCCAGCGCCGCGCCATTGGTGTTAAACGGTGTGCGAATGCGCTGTACCAGTTCGAACACATGCGTCGGGCAGTAGGCCCAGCCTATACGCAGGAAGGGCAGTCCATAGATCTTGGAAAAAGTGCGCGTCATTACCACGTTGTCGAATTCGTCTACCAGGGCGGCTCCGTCGTCATAATCGTCGGCGGTGACATACTCAGCGTAGGCATCGTCGATGAGGAACAGGCAATTGTCGGGCAGCCCCGCGTGCAAGCGTCGCAATTCTGCACCGGTGAGGTAGGTGCCAGTGGGGTTGTTGGGGTTGGCGATAGTACAGAAACGGGTTTTATCGGTGACCCGGGCCAGCATGGCATCCACGTCTACCCGGTAATCTTTCTCCGGGGCAATCACCAGTTCAGCCCCCTGGGCGGTGCAGTGGATATTGCTCATCACAAAGCCATTTTCGCTGAGCAGGGCCTCGTGACCCTCACCCACATAGGCGCGTACCATCAACTGGATCAGCTCATCGGAACCGTTGCCGCAGATAATGCGCAGCGGGTCCAGGCCATGCACCTCGCCGATGGCGTTGCGCAATTCGCTCTGGCTGCCATCCGGGTAGCGGTTGAGTTGCTGCGCCGCGTTTTGATAGGCGGCTATTGCTTTGGGTGAAGGCCCCTGCGAGGATTCATTGGACGACAGTTTGATCGGCTCGCTGACACCCTCTATGGTGCTTTGCCCCTGTACATAGGGCGCCAATCGCATCACTCCCGGTCTGGCTTCCAGCCCACTCATTTGCACACCTCCTTGCGGTTTTGCGGCATCATCAGGAAGGGCCAGGGGGCCGGGAAAAACTCCTCCACTTTTACCTCGATGATGGAGGGGCCTTTTTCCTCGAAGGCCTGGCGAATTGCCGTGCGCAGTGATTCGGGGTCGTGGGCGGCAAAGCCGGCCGCGCCAAAACTCTCCGCCAGTTTCACGAAATCCGGGTTGTGCAGGTCTGAGCAAATAACCCGGCCATCGAACCATTCCTTTTGCTGGCGCTGAACATTGGTATAGCGGTTGTCATTAAATATGATGGTGACCAGTGGCAGTTGGTACTGCACGGCGGTGGACAATTCCTGGATATTGAACATGATGCCGCCATCGCCGCTAACCTGTATCACCCGCTTGTCCATGTTGCCGGCCATCACACCCAGCGCGGTGGCATAGCCGTAGCCCAGGGTGCCCTGGTAGCCGGCGCTGATATGCTGGCGTGGCTGGTACACCGGGAAGCCGTACCAGGAGACAAAGCCCACCTGGGTCACTTCGTCGACAAATATGCCGTCCCGGGGCAGTTCTTCACGGATCACATCCAGGTAGGCCATTTGCGGGCCAACCTGCTCACGTATCTGCGCGTCCACATCTGCTTTTAGTGACACCAGTTCCTGTTCGCGGGATACTGCGCTATGGCCTGTTGCCTCAAGTTCTGCACTGATTGCCGCGGCGACATCGGCCGCATCGCCGACAATGCCCAGCTCTGGTTTGCAAATGCGCTCTACCTGTACCGGGTCGATGTCGACCCGTACCAGTTGCAGCTCATCGTCCTTGCCCCACATCACCAGCGGCCAGTGTAGCCGGGTGCCGATCGCCAGCACCGCGTCCGCGTCCTCCCACAGGCGATGTCCCATGGGATAGTTGGCGCTCAGGTAATGCTCGGCGGAAACAATGCCTTTGCCACTGCGAAAGGCGACCACGGGAGCCTGCAGGGCTTCGGCCAGCTGGGTTATTTCCGGGCTGGCCTCCAGGGCGCCAGAGCCCACATAAATCAGCGGTTTTTTAGCATTGCCTAGTATTTCCACCGCTTTGGCTATCTGTGCTGAATCAATGGGCGGCCGGGGGTATTCGGTTATCGCCGGCAGCAATTCCACTTCTGCTTCCAGCGCCATGATGTCCATGGGCATTTCGATCTCAACCGGCTGTGGGCTGCCCGTGGTCAGTTGTTTGAAGGCTTCCTGTATCCGGTCTGGCGCCAGGCTGGGATGATCAATAGAGTCCGCCCACTTGGTGATATGCCTGATCATGCCCAGTTGGTCGTTGATCTCGTGTAAGTCGCCGTAGCCCTTGCCGATGGCGGTAGAGGGTATCTGTCCGGAGATACACAACACCGGCGCAAAGTTGGCCCAGGCGGTACACAGGGCGCCGCTGGAATTAAGTAGCCCCGGCCCGGGGACCACCGCATAGGTGCCGACCTTGCCGGTGGACTTGGCATAGCCATAGGCCATGTACGCCACACCCTGCTCGTGGCGGGAGTGGATCAGGCGTATGTTGTCGCCCTCCTTGTACATGGCGTCGAACAGAAAATCGAGTTGACCGCCGGGCAGACCGAAGACGGTATCGACGCCGTTCACCCGCAGTGATTTTATGATGGCCTCAGCGCCAGTCATTATGGTCATTTATCTTCTCCCTGCATTAGTGGATCTGGCGGCGCGCTTTTTTGCGTGGCGACGCCGGTAGCGAATCAAAAAGAATGGAAAACAGATCAGGTAGACCCAGACCATGGGATTGACCAGCGCTTTGCCCAGCGCCGACACCACATCGTCGGGGCTGATATAAACTTTACTCTGCATGGCCTGGCTGGCGTGGCTGTGCACAATGAGGTGATCTTTTTTGTACTCGAAGCGGCCGAACTCGAAATCGATATCGGCCAGTTTGCTTTTTATTTTCATGGCATTAACTCTTCTTCAGTCGGCCCGTTTTTTGCGCGTAGGCAATACGGTCGTCCAGCAGTTTGGATATATCTTCCGGCTCGTAACCTGCCGGCGGCGTAAATTGCCCGCGCGCGTACAGGTCGTCAAACACCTCTTTGCATATGGATATTTTATCAACCAGGGCCTTGGGTGGATGGCCCGACGGGAAGCGGTTGGGTGGATAAATGGGCTTGTTATACATCTCCCGGAAACCCTCGGTACGCACATCGATCCAGCAGTTGTGGTTGGTGCGGGTGCGATAGTGACGCAGGGCCTCGATATCAATGGTGACAGACAGTACCTGCTCAGCGGGATACGGCGCCTCGCGCATCACCATACCGGTGTAGTCAATGGCAAAGGAGTGGCCCGGGCAAAACGCCTTGGGATAGTACTCGTAGTTGACGCTGCCCCAGTTGGCGCCCAGCAGGTAACACATATTGTCGTGGGCCCGGGTGCGGCGGGTAAACTTCCAGAAATCCCAGGGCTCAGACACCCCTTCTACTTCCTGGATCGCACCGGGGTGGCAGATAATCTCGGCACCGTTATAGCCCAGTGCGCGGGACACTTCCGGTGTACAACCGTCGTGACAGGTCATGGTGCCCAGCTTGCCGATCTCGGTGTCGATCACCGGGAACAGGTCCTTGATGCCGCCGCCGAAATGCGCCGTGTACTCATCAAAAATATCGTGAGGACTGGTACCCAGACCCAGCGATGCATTGATATGCCACTTGTGATATTTCAGTACCACCTCGCCGGTGGGGCCGACGATGAAATTGGTATTAAACCAGCGATCTGGAAACTCCGGCAGTTGCTCTACCACGCCGCCGCCACAAATATAGAGGTCGTATTGCTTGGCGATCTCTCCCAACTGGTCGATTTCCGGGCCGGGGATGGTTACCGCTTTTTTCATCTGGTCTTCGATTGTGCTCTCGCCCTTGCCGGGGGTGCCCACACCCTGCATAAAATACTCGGGCAGTACTACCAGGCGCACAGGTATCTCCCAGAAGTAGCCGACCCCGAAGTGGATGAGCTTTATCACCCGGTCGAGGTTTTTCTGTATGCCTTCCCGATCCTCAACAACGGTCACTTCAGGCTGAACAATCAGCGCGGTATAAGGCTCTATACGTTCTCTCATAAATAACTACCTCTTTATACAAGACCACATTTCAAGGTTACCTGCGGCCGAATTTGTCGGCCCCACGTAGGGTCGAATTCATTCGATGTTTAAAAATCAAAGTCGTCATCTTCTTCGATGACACCCATGTCCAGCAAAATCTCGTTGGCGGCAATAGTGCCCATGCCACTGATTCCTCCACCGGGGTGACAGGAGGGGCCCGTCATATAAAATTTCTTCACCGGGCCGCGGTAATTGGCGTAGTTTGGCAGTGGGCGAAATGCACCCATCTGCGCCAGAGTGCGCTCACCGCCGGTAGTAACACCGCGATGGAAACACAGGTTGGCACGCGCCAGGCTGGGACCGGTTTCCACGTACTCGGCGAGAATATTGTCTTCATCCATATTGGTGGTGTAGTTGCGCAACTGCTTGAGCAGCACATTGCGACAGTAGCCGGGGCCAATGGCCTCCCAGTCTTCGCCGCTGGCCAGGTCCACCGGCACAAAGGTATCCATGATCAAGGTGTGCTTGCCATCCGGTGCACGGGTCGGGTCCATGGTGGTCCAGGCCGCTGTCCACAGGAACGGATCGCTGGGCGCCTGGCCGGCGGCAATTTCCCGGTACTGTTTGTCGATATCCTCCACCGTGCCAAACATCCGCTGAAAGGCCGTTTTATCCATGTCCGGCCCGTTCTTGAAGGTCGGCGCCTCGTTGAGGGCGTAGTGCACGCGGGCTATGGTGATATCGCCAAACTTGAAGTTGCGGATCTTGTCCTTGAATCCGGCGGGCAGCTCGTCATCCTCAAAACCCGTGAGGAAGGTCTGGTAGGGATCTAGCGAACTCACCACGGCGTGGCGGGCAAAAATCTCATCGCCGTTCTCAAGGCGTATACCTCTGCACTCGCCGTGCTCGGTAATGAACTTGCGCACGGTAGCTCCGGTCATCACCGTGCTGCCTTCGGCCTCAATATAGGCCTTCATCGATTCCGCCAGCATACCGCTGCCGCCCTCGGGGATAGATTGGCCGAAGTAGTGGATGGAAGGGATCATCACGTAAAAGCCCTGCGCGGTTCCGAGTTGATCCGGCAGGGTTTGCGGGGCCATGGCCCAGCCGAGAATAAAGGCGCGCACGTGGTCGTTTTCAAAATTTTCCAGGGTGAACTGGCGTGAGCTAAGCTGGTAATCCCGCAGCCGCTGCAGACCTTCCGGATTGTTCTCCAGCCCCCGGAACAGGTAACTGGGCGGCGCGGGCGGTGCGAACATAGCCTTGACCACGCCGTCCCGGATTTCGCCGAACTCGTCGTAGATTTCCTTGTAGCGAATGGCGTCCTTCCTGGAGTACTCGGCTATGGTGTCGCAGGTCTTGTCGATGTCCTTGTAAACGATAATACCCGGCCCCTCGTACTTGTTGGGATGACCGGTGATATGGTCGTCCGAGAATATGTATTTGAGGCCATGCTTTTCCAGCTCTGGTCGCAGTTTCTGGAAATCCGGATTGAGGTGAATCCACACATGGGAGGAGCCAAAGGGGTCGTGTTTGAAGCCGGGCAAGGTCAGCTCGCGGGTAAGCACGCCGCCCCCAACCCATTCGTTGCGCTCTGTGACCAGGACCTTTAGTCCGTTCTTAACCAGCATTGCCGCGCAGATCAGGCCATTGTGACCGGCGCCGGCAATGATCACATCGTAGTCAGACATCATAGTTCCTCGGGAAAAACGTATTATTAACCCCATTAATAAATATTTCAAGTCTTAAAATATTAACAGCTCCAGGGCAATACCTGCGCTGTTAGTGTGCCATATAGTATTATAACACCATGTTTTATAACAATATTATAGCCAGGTCGACAATAATTATCGGCCGTAGATGTTCTGGACATATAATCCCATTAATATTTTGTGTACACTCTCCCGGGTTCTGGAAAAACAGGAATAAACCAGATGACTGCCAAAAGATCCACCCGCGGACAAGTGAATGCGGTGGTCGATATACTGGGACACCGCATCGCCGCCAATCACTATCGGGAAGGTGAAACACTTCCCATCGAGCAGGAATTGGCAGACAGCCTGAAGGTGGGCCGTAACGCTTTACGGGAAGCGGTCAAGGTATTGTCGGGTAAGGGGCTGATTGTCACCGCGCCGCGCAGTGGTACCAAAGTGCGGCCAAGGGACGAATGGAACATGCTCGATCCCGATGTGCTCAAGTGGCACGCCGATCCGGATATCGCCACTGATAGCTTCATGCTGAACTTGATCGAATTGCGCCGCATCATCGAACCCAAGGCCGCAGAACTGGCGGCTGCGCGTGCCAGCAGAGAGGATATCGCCCGCATTCTGTCTGCCTATGAGGGCATGGCTGATGCCGGCGCCGACCACCAGCAGCGGCTGGATTCGGATATCGAGTTTCACTCCGCCATCCTCAAAGCCACCAAAAATGAAGTGCTGAATCACTTCAAGTACGCGATTGCCACTTACCTGAAGGCACACGATCGCCTCGGCCGGTCGCTCTCAGAAGAAGTTGACAAGGACGACCTGGAACGTCACCACCAGATCGCGCTGGCCATTGCCACCGGCAAGGCCAAGTCGGCTTACAGCCTCACGGTGGAGATGCTCAAGCTCAACCGCGCCCACTTCGAACACCAGGACTGAGGCGACATGGCCATCGTACTGATCACCGGTAGCAACAGTGGTTTTGGATTTGAAGCTGCACTGGCCTTCGCCCGCCGTGGCGACCGGGTGTATGCCACGGTGCGTAACGCGAGCAGGGCCACACCACTACAGCAGAGCGCGCAGCAAGAAGACCTCGACATCCACATCAGGATACTGGATGTTACGCAGCCGGATACTTTCCAGGGATTAATCGGAGAGATCGTGGCACAGGCTGGCCGCATTGATGTGCTGGTCAACAACGCCGGCATATTGCGTCCCGGTGCCTGGGAAGATCTCCCGGAATACGTTATACGGGAGGTGATGGAAACCAACTTCTTCGGCCCCATGTTATTGACCCGGGCCGTACTACCCCACATGCGCAAGCAGCGCGGCGGTTACATCATCATGCTCAGCTCCCTGTCGGGGATTGCCGGGCTGGCTGGGGACGTTGCCTACAGTGCCAGCAAGTTTGCGCTGGAGGGGGCGACGGAGGCCCTGCGTCATGAAGTCGATCGCTGGGGTATTCACCTGGCCCTGGTGCAGGGGGGGCAGTATACCACCAGCATTTTCGAGCACGAAGACTCTACCGACCTGGATACAGGCTCGCCCTATCAAGCCCTGGTGGAACAGAAGCTTCGGGAAGTTCGGGAGGGCCTGGCCGAGGCCATGCCCGCCCGCATTATCGGAGAATTGCTGCCTCGGATTGCCGACTCCGACGGCAGCCAGCTGCGCTGGCCTGCAGATGAGCTGGCCGTGCACGTGCTCGCCAAGATGCACGGACAAAGCGATGCCGAGCGGGATGCCTTTCTGCGTATGGCCGGCAACAGTGACTGGTGGAGCGAGGGGCGCAACCCGCCATGATTACCCGACTGGCCCATGTCTGTATTGAAACCTGCGACCTCGACGCCACCGAGGCATTTTATGTTGGGCTCGGCGCCGAACAACGTTTCGAGTTTCGCAACCTCCAGGAACAGCTGATCGGCATGTACCTGTACTTCGGTGAGGACAGCTATATCGAGCTGGTAAAAATCAGCGGCGGAAAACCGGAAGGCAGTATTGCGCACTTCGCCCTGGAAGTTAACGACATTGATCACGCCCGCGACCGCCTGCTGAACATGGGAATCCCGGTCACCGACAAGGCCTTGGGTGGAGACAACACCTGGATGGTAAGCTGTCACGACCCCAATGGCGTGTACATCGAACTGCACCAGTACACCCCCGACAGCATGCAGCACCAGGGAGGAACCTGCTACATTGACTACACCCCCTGAACAGGCCCTGCGCATAATCTTCCCCGCCAGGGGGAGGTCGAGTTGCAGCCGTTCCCGCTGCCGCTCTCCAGATTGCCACAGGGCCTACACTGTTGCAGAACAGGAACGCGGTTCCACCATGGGCATTTTGTTCGATTGGACCACTACCAAGTGAGTTACTCCCGGAGTAACAGATACGGAGTCAAACGATGGCATTGATACCGGCAGACAATATTTTTGCTTTGGGCGCGATCCTGTTCGGCGTGGCCTGGCTGGCCTTCTGGATAGATACCCATCCCATCGGTAAAAAAACCTCCGGCGTCATCTGGGCGTTGGGAATAGCGATGCTGTTATCCAATACCGGCATTATTCCCTTTCGCAGCCCGGCCTATGATTTTGTCGGTGGCACGCTGGTCCCCCTGGCCATACCCCTGCTACTGCTCAAAGGAGACTTACGGCGCATTTTTCGCGAAAGCGGCTGGGTCATGATTTCCTTTGGTATTGCCAGTGCGGCGACGGTCGCCGGGGCTGTTATAGGCTTCTTTTTGATGGACCTGGGCGAGATCGGCCCCAAGGTAGCGGGGGTTTACACCGGCGGCTGGATTGGCGGGGCCGTCAACTTCCTGGCCGTGTCCCAGGCGGTAGAGATGACACCCCAGGAGTTCAGCGTTGCCATCAGTGCCAGCAGCGTGGTGAGTATCACCGCCCTGATGATCTTGATCGCCATGCCCTCTATCAAGTTGATTACCCGTTTGGTACCTATAACATTCGAGACCTCACCTGCCCTGGCGGAGATAGAGCAGGGTAGCAAGGGTGCGCCAGTGCTGCGACTTACCCATATCAGCGGCGCCCTCGCCCTGAGCTTTATCATCTGCGCCCTGGCACAAGCCCTGGCAGCATGGCTGGACATGAACCAGTACAGTATTCTCTTTATTACCGTGCTGACCATTGTGGTGGCGAACGCTTTTCCAAAGCAGATGGACTCGCTGGAAGGTGAGTTCGAAATGGGTATGCTACTGATGTACCTGTTTTTTGTGGCTGTGGGTGCAGGCACCGATGCCATTTCCTTTATCGCTTCCGCCTTTCATTTGTTTGTCTATGGCATGTTGATTATCTTCATCCACCTGACGCTGGTGCTGCTGAGCGCTCGCTTGCTGAAAATCGACCTGGCTGAGGCCATAGTCGCCTCGGCTGCTGCGTTAGTGGGGCCGGCGGTAACCGCCGCCATCGCGACCTCCAAGGGTTGGAAACACCTGGTTACACCGGGCATTATGTGTGGCGTTTTCGGCTATGTGATTGGCACTTTTATCGGCGTTACGGTGACCGCCTTGCTCAGCTAGCGAGCCGTAGTGAACAAACCCGGCTTATCATGTGGCCGAGCGGTGTACACAGCGCATTTAATGGGATTATTAATCCAGCGTGGGAAAGGATATTTTTCGAGTATTAGACTATAATACCTTTTAAAACAATAAGTTAAGATAATATTTTGAGAAAAGCACGCTTTTGATAAAATTCAACAGACGGTTGAATATTTTGTTTTAATAGGATTTAATCGATCATGTGGACTGACCCATAATCCAATAACAACAGGAAGCTGCCAGGACAATATGACCTCGTGGACGTAAAACCCGTATATTTCTATGACTTTTTCACGTTATGCAGCTCTGCAATTGGGCCGCGAGGGCGTGATTGCTATATTAACTGCACTGAGTAGCACCCTATATAAGGATAAATACCATGAATAGTAAAGTGAACGTGCTCTTTCCCCTCACCCTGATATCAGCTGCAATGCTCAATGTGACGCCAGTATTCGCACAGGAGTCCGGCGCTGTACTTGAGGAAGTTATTGTGACTGCCCAACGCAGGGAGCAAAACCTGCAGGACGTGCCGGTTAGTGTGACGGCCTTTAGTGGCGCCATGCTGCAACAACGCAACATCACATCCGCTGTTGACTACCTGGCAATAACTCCCGGTGTCAGTTTTACCGAGGACGGCCAAACCGGTAGTCGCGGCATCGGTATCGGTATCCGCGGCATCAACAGCATGGTCACGGGTGAAAACGCCTTCGTTAACTCTATCGGCATCTACCTGGATGATTTTAGTGTGGCCTCGGTGCCCAACAATGTCGCCAACCCCAACCTGGCGGACATGGAACGGGTAGAAGTGCTGCGCGGCCCGCAGGGCACCTTCTTCGGTCGCAACGCGGTCGGTGGCGCACTTAACCTCACCAGCAAAAAGCCCACCGAAAATTTTGAAGCGCAAGTTATCGTCGGGGGAGAAAACTACGAGAACGCGGGCGACCAGTACAATATAACCGGTATCCTGAATATTCCCGTCTCCGACGACTTCCGGATGCGCGGCATGGTCTATTACGAGGACAGCGACGGCTATGTCGAGAATGCCTGCGCCTCGGGCGCCAGTGCCGCCGCCTGCCCCGGCTCGGTAGAGAACGGGTTTACCCCGAATGGGGCCGACGACAGTGGCCATGAATCGATTAACGTCAGGCTGCACCTGGACTGGGACCTGTCGGAAGACACCAACTTCCTCCTCTCGATCCACTACACGGACGATGACCAGGACACGGACGAGAATGTGCCCTCGGGCGTGCTCGACCTGGACTCTATTGACGGCCTGGAACTGACGACTGCGATCGATCCCGGTACCGGCTTCTGGCCCAACAACCAGAATAAATTGAGCCATGACCTGGATGAGAAAAGCCAGAATGAGGCGACGGTGGCCATCCTTAATATTACCCACCAGTGGAGCGACAGCATCGTCATCAAATCCATCACCGGCATCATCGATGCTTCGCTTGATCGCACCTTCGACAACGACCTGGTCGGCGGGCAGGATGCGCTGATACGCACCAACTCCTATGACGGCGACTCCTGGAGTACGGAGTTGCGCGTGGAGATAACCGATGATCGATACGACTTCGTCGGTGGGTTCATGTACGCCAGCGATGAACAGAAGCAGAATAACAACGTGGCGGTATCAAGCCAGCCTACAGCAACAATCAATGGGGTGGGCGTGCTACCACCGTTTCCAGAGGGCCTGGGGCTGGCCCTCAACAGTAAAAAGTGGGAGCTGGAAAGCTGGGCCGTGTTTGCCGACTTCACCTGGCATTACAGTGACAAACTGGACCTGATTGTCGGCGCCCGCTATACCGATGACGAGGTGACCCTGGAGCGACAGGACTTCGGCATTGGACCCACCTGCTGTTTTCCGGGCTCTCCCGGCTTCCCCGGTGGCCCCGGCTTTGATTTTTTCCAGAGTTTCGATAACTTTATACGTCCGCCGGCTGCAGGCAAGGAAACCTTCGATGATCTATCTCCGCGTTTCGTCGCCCGCTACCAGGCCACCGATGACGTCAGCGTCTACGGTACGATTTCCAAGGGCTACAAGGCCGGCGGGATCTCGCTGGGCAACAATACCAACGCAGAGGGCCAACCGGCTTTTTCCATTCCCTTCAAGGAAGAAACACTGTGGAACTACGAGATCGGCGTAAAGAGTGAACTGTGGGACAACCGGGTGCGCCTGAACGCCTCCCTGTATTACCTGGAATGGGAAGACCTGCAAATGGAGTCTTTTCGCTTTCTGACACCGGGGGACCTCTCCTCCAACTTCGAGCAGACCATCAATATTGATGATGCCGAGGCCTGGGGCGGCGAAATCGAACTACTGGCGGCAATCACCGATCGCCTTACCCTGACCAGCACTATGGGTTATATCGACACGGAAATCACCAGCGACACCACGGCGGAGATCACCGGCGGCTTCGAGGTCGAGCTGGAAGGCCTTGAGCTTCCCAAGGCTCCAGAGTGGACTTACAGTGCCAGTGCAGAGTATCGTTTTCCCATCGGTAACAACGAAGCCTGGGTGCAACTGGAGTTCATCCACCGGGATGGCCAGTTCGCGGATATCGAAGCCTTGACCTATCAACAAACTGATGGTCCATCCCCCAATGCTGGAAGAGCCCGCAACTCCATCGCCACCCAGGGTGACTTCCCCTTCAAGACCCCGGACTACGACGTGTGGAACTTGCGCGCTGGCTTTAATATGGAGCACTGGAGTTTTACTGCCTATGTGCAAAACCTGGATGAGGAAGAGTACTACACCGGCACCCAGGAGAACTTTGGTTCGAGTGGTTTTCGCCTGCGTCCCCACCCGCGCACCATCGGGGGCAACGTAAGCTACCGCTTCTAGATCACACCGCGGGGCTTATCCCCACGCTACTGCAAAGTAAACCCGGCCTCGGCCGGGTTTTTTGTAACGCCATCTCCAGACTTACTCTTGCCAGCTGATCGGGCTCACATCATCGTGCTTGAATACACGCTTTTTGAGCCGGTCCACGCGCATGGTCAGTTTGCAGCCGGGGTCGGGACATACCGCGCGAGTATCTGTTTCCATCCAGTCCGCTGGATGTAACAGGCGCTGTTTGGCGGGCAGCAAGGGGATAACTGCTTGCAGGGCATACAGGCAAAAATCCCTACCATCGGGCAGGGAGAACTTGCCGCCCTTGATATAGACGCTATCACCCACCGCCATCTGGCAGGTGCAGTTACCCTCGATGGATTCCACCAGCACCTGCAAATCGTAGAGCTCAAACTCGTCACCCTTCAGATGATTTTTTCCTGGTTTGTCCACAGCAACTCCGCTAGCTTAATGAAAGGCAGGTAGTACTTTTTCACCCAATAGACGCAGGCCGCTATCACCGCTGAGTCCGTGGGGGGTGCCGAATTCGACACGGCTGGCGCCAGCTTCAAACAGCTGCTCAGTCTGGTCAATAATTTCGGTGGGGGTGCCAGCCAGTGCAAAGGCGGCCAACAGGTCGTCAGAAATATAGCGGACCGCCGCTTCAAAATCATAGTTGGCAGCTGCAGTCTTGATGCCCGCCAGCACCTCGGGGTCAATGTGCAGGGTCGTATCCAGTTCGGCGACAACCGGCAAATACAGTGCCACTTCCCGTTTTGCCAGGGCGCGTGCTTTCGCTCCATCCTCGTCGACTACCGTCACGGCCCCCATTACGATATCCATCCCTGGCGAGGTCATCGCGGCAAGTTCGCGACGATACTTGATCACAACAGCCGGGTTGGCCGAGCCGCCCAGTTTTATTTCATCTACCAGGTCGTGGCAGCGCGCTATGGTCTTCAGGCCCCAGGAACCCAGCAGCAGGGGAATATCGGGGCGATAAATTGTCCAGCGCAGGGAGTCACCACCGGCCAGCGGAAAGATATCCTGCTCCAGCGGTTCTTTACTGCCGCTCAGCAAATGCCGAATACACAGCAGGGCTTCGCGCAGGGCTTGCACGGGTTGATGGGGATGTACGCCGACAAAGTCCAGCCACCCTCCACGCGCCAGGCCCAGGCGGGCACGCCCACTGGACGCCTCGTCTATCAGCGCGATATTTCCGGCAATGTTGATGGGATGGCAGGTGAAGGGGTTTACCGCTGCCACGGCAATTTCTGCCCGCGAGGTATGGCGGGCAATCTCCATCAGGGGCAGCCAGGCCGGCTGGTACAGCATATCGTTGTAGACACTGATACCGTCAAAACCATAGGATTCCGCCTGGCTGGCCAACTCCCCGTAGGTGGCAAGGGGTTTGTCCGTCTGGAAGGCGATGGACAGTTTTTTGCGAGTCATGAACTCAAGCCCCCAACATCGCCAGGTAATCCGGCAATTTCTCAATCATTAGCCAGACTGACAAGCCCAGGGCGGCCGCCAACACCAGGTTGCGAGAGGGGTTGGCCGTATGTTCACCCATCAGTCCCGGTTTATTGACAAGCACAATAACGATTCCTATAACCAGCGGGATAACAATGGCATTGAAGCCCATGAGCAACAACACCTTGAGCAGCGCCGGAAAGTTCCAGAATGGCGCCAGCACCGCTGGCAGCGCGACCCAGACCACCAGCAGGCGCTTAAAACCTTTGTTATCCACCGTGTCATGCCAGTCGTGACCGAACATGTCCAGCCAGAAATAGCAGATAACCTGCACCACGACCACGAAGGTGGTCAGAGCCGCGATCATCAGGCCTGCTGAAAAAATCAGCGGTCCCAGAAACTCCAGGCCGGCGGGGAAAGCATTCACCAGCACCTTACCCGCTTCGTGCACAGTATCGATGCTCGCATGGTCGGGCTGGGGGTAGAGGGCAAAACCACCGGCAATGATTACAAATATGGAATAACCCCCAAAGACCAGGCCCAGGTTGATCACCGAACTGCGAAACTCAGCGCGCAGGTCGGGTGTGCCACGCAGGTTATCTGCACACATATAGGGAATGCCCAGCAGGGCGGCAGGGGCTAAAGCACTGCCGACAATCGCGATGATAGACGTGCTGCTCATGCGCACGGTTTCTTGTCCAGGTACCGGCAAATCCGCCGGCCAGTGGGGAATAAATCCCGCCAGAATACTGCCAAATTCCTGCAGGCCGGAGATCGCCACCACCATAAACCCGCAAAACATGAGAATCATCAGGAAGGTCATCAGCTTTTGCATGCGCTGGTAGCCACCGGAAGACAGCAGCCAGAGGATGAGAGCACCGAGTCCCAGCGAGAGCAGGATCTCAGCTCTGTGGTAGCCGCTGGCGTAATCACCGGCTGCACCAATCTCCGGTGGATAGAACCCAAACAGCGACAGCAGCGCAGCAGTCATTACTGACATCTGTCCCATGCCGATCAGCAGGTGTACGGGAATGTTTATGGCGAATATCAGCCAGGCCACTGATGGATGTATCTGTTCACGGATAAGACTGAACATTCCCTTTTGTGGATTCAACAAGCCAATACGGGAGGCGGAATCCACTGAGATTACAAATAATGGCAGCAATAGCGGAATAACCCACAGCAGCTCGTAGCGAAACCAGGCGCCGGCCAGAATCAGTGAGGCTGCCGCACCGGCTCCCATCGTACCGGCTGCCATAACCGCAGCGGGACCCACCAGGCGGGAAAATAACTGTGAGATCATCGACATGGGCGGCTAAAGAATCTCCTGGCCGGCATCAAAGCTTTTGCGAATGTTGTGGCAGGCCTTTCCCGGTGGTGCTGTGCCTGTCGTATGAATATCAAGAAATGTGGTGCTGGCAAACGTGGTGAACGCGATGACATTATGTTCATTGCCTGTCTCAAGAACGGCGTGTTCTACTGACACCTGGTAGACGTTCTCCGCTTGCAACAATGTGGCCCTGATAACAAAGTAGCTATGCTGGTAAGTCAGGTAGGAAGTGTTCTCAAAAGGCCGTCCACTGTGTGCCCGGCGTACCCCTTCGCAATCTCCCATAATCACGAATATCAGGTCATCCATAATCGCTTTTGGATCAGCCATGCCGGCCGTGAAGGGACTCCAGCTTACGCGCAAATCCAATACGGGATCGACACGGTCGGGCTGAACCGGCTTGCCATGCTGAGACAATACAATCTGCGGCGCCCGCGGCAGCCTGGAACCACCCGCAACGGGATTTCCCAATTGCAGTTGCTGACTGACGCTACCCATACCCGGTGTTGTGTAGCTAAAAGTGTAGTGACCGTCAGGATATGAGGTCTCTAATTCAGCTTCAGTCCGGTAGCGGCCACCGTGTAGCTCCAGTGCATAACCGCCGTCCGTGAATGCCACGGTCTGCTCCGCCAGGGGGGTCAGTAGAGTTGCCCCTTGGACCTTGCCGTCTTCCTGCAAAAATATTTCTGCAAAGAAATGATAATTCAGTACCTCGATACCGCCATTAGGCCACTGGCGGTAATTGGCGGTTTTACCGGCTACCAGGAAACTGATATCGGTCTGCTCCGCAGTACAGGGTACTGCCAGCGTTGAAGTCAAAAACGCCGCCGCTAATAGTGACGTGTACCCCATCAGTTTCCCTACCAGTATGCGTGTATCAGTAGATCAGTATTGGGCATACATCAGCAGGGCACAAGTCTTCCTTATATCCGTTGGGGTCGAATGAATTAGACGGGGACGCCGAGACCATGTAGGGCCGACAAATTCGGCCAAAGAGTCTGGCACTAGCCGAGTGGCATCACCCTGGTACTGGTGAGATTTGTAATGTCGGATGGAAAGGTCGTAAAGAACGAGTTATGACGCAGCGCCGATAAGCTCGGGTGGCACATAATCGAAGATGAAGTTGATGCGTTCCTCACTGCCCTTGTTCATCACGCTGTGGGTTTTCTGGTTGTTGATCTCATAAGCCTCACCCACCTGCAGTTTGTAGGGTTTGCCATCGATCATGAAGCGCACCCGGGGATTGGTCTTGATGGGGATATGAATACGATGCCCGTGATGAAACGACGGGTGGCTGTCGCGGTGGGGTGTGATGACTTCTCCCGGTAATAGTTTTGCCGCCATGGCACGGATGATGGTGCCGCCGGGTTTGTAATGACGGCGCACAATATCGGTCATCAGTGGCAGGGCGGTCTCTGACAGGGCGTCCCAGCCTGACTCACGGGTCAGGGTGATGTCCGGCCAGCCAGAACCATCGGTAAAAATCAGCACCACCGACTCAGTGCGGCTGTGGACGTCGTAGTCCTGCTGTCGCTTCTGGTTAGCCAGCCAGGCCTCCCTCGGAAGCGTAAGAACAGCTTCGCGGAGTTCATCGATTCGAACAGCGCCCAATTCGCGCAGGGGTACGTCAATATCCAATGCCGGTTTCTCCTCGGTTGGCTGGAAAGGCTATCACTGGCCACGTTTTATTGCCAGAAAACGCGACCGCTGAGCAGCGCTGGGGCATAATATGCGGGTATTTTCCCTTCTCAGCCTTAACCTCGGGACATCATGAGCTTCAAACTTCCCAAACTTATCGTCACCTCTGTAGTGCGTGGCAGCCAGCAGGGTGAGAGCCACGGTGGCGTATTCACCGTCGATTTCGAAACAAGAACCTCGGAACAGCATATCGACTGGAACTCGCAGGACATAGACTGGGAGGGCCGTGGCGCCGACCGGGGACTGCGCGGTATCGCCTTCGATGGCGATGATATTTACATCGCGGCCTCTGACGAACTGTTCTGCTACGACCGTGAATTCAAGCTTAAATACAGCAAGCGAAATCGCTATCTCAAACACTGCCACGAAATTTGTCGTATGGAGCGCATGCTGTTTGTGACGTCCACTGGGCATGACTGCCTGTTGGCATTCGATCTCGATCAACAGGTATTCACCTGGGGATTTCATCTGCAAAAGATCGAGGGGGCCTGGTCGGGTTTTACTTTTGACCCCCGGAAAGGCGCTGGGCCTGGTCGATACAATGAGCACCATCTCAATATGGTACATGTCGATCGCGCTGGTATTTTTCTCAGTGGGCTGCGGACCGGCGCGCTGTTGCATATCAACCGGGACAATGAGGTGAGCGAGGTATGCAGCCTCCCCGAGGGTGTACACAACGCGCGCCCTTTCGATAATGGCGTTATATTCAATGACACCGCGAGTGATCATGTTCGCCTTGTTTCCCGGGATCGCGGGCAGCGCAGCTTCCCTATCCGCCAGTACGATCCGGCCGACATTCAGCTGGCGGGTATCGACGATTCGAAAACTGCACGACAGGGATTTGGCCGTGGGCTATGTGTTTATCAAGATCGCATCCTGGTGGGAGGTTCCTCTCCCTCGACTCTGTCTCTTTACGACATTCAATCGGGGGAGACGATTGGTTCCGTTAACATGACCATGGATATTCGCAACGCAATACACGGCCTGGCGGTGTGGCCCTACGATACATAGCGGATGCTGTCATTCTGCGGACAAAAAAAGGGCCGGTAACACCGGCCCTTTTCTGTTGCGACACCGTCAACAGACTACATCAACCTCCCCAGCGTTTGATGACGCGGATACCGTACTCCCTCGGTCGGTTGATATAGCTTTTCTGGGTATGGGGCCTGCCATCAATTGAGCTGGCTGCACCCCACTCAAAGGCACCCGACTCGATTTGATAGACAGCGCGCTCATCCGTGAGGTTGTTGACAAACGCCGACACTTCCCAGGTATCACCGCGAACACCAAGTATCAAATCACCGATATCGGATGATGGGTTCTCCAGTTGCGGGTTAGCGCTACTGCCATCGGCCGGGTATTTTTCGAGGATATTGTTACTCTCCCCGCGATAAGACCACTGCAGCCTGGCATAAAATGAGGAGCCACCGAAGTAATCCATCGGTTGCTCATAGTTCAACCAGGCGGCGCCGGTCCAGTCGGCGACCGTGGGCAGATCATCACCGTCTTCGACCTCCAGTCCGAGGGCCTCCATGTCAGTATCATTCTCGGCTTCGAGCCATTCGGCGTTCATACCGAACACCCAGTTTTGACTCAAGGCCCAGTCAAACTCCATATTGACCCCGAGAATATGCGCATCGCCCGCGTTGCCAATCGATACCTGCCAGGGCTGTCCGCACACACGGGGAATACTATTGGGACCATCTGCAGGGCAATTTTGGAAAGCCGGATCCACCAGCTCGAGCTGGTAGTCCTCCCAATCCAAGTAGAACACCGTGGCGTTAAACCGCCCGGCCCCGTTCAGGATTGTGGACCTGAAACCCATTTCGTAGTTGGTCATCGTGTCAGGTTCAAACTGACTGGGGAAGAGAGGCTCCCCGCGGATACGATTGGTACCGCCCGGACGATAGCCCTCGGTATACAGGGCATAGGCCATCACATCATCAGTGAAGCTGTAGGACACGGCAATTTTCGGTGCGAACTCCGTATCATTGCCCTCGTGTACCGTAGGCCCATTCGGATACACATCCAGGTCCTGGCGGGTATTGGGCCGCTCGACATAATAGGTATTTTCGGTGTCGCGATCGAAATAGCGTCCACCTATGGTGACATCCACTTTGTCCGTGGCGTGCCAGACCACTTCCCCGAACACCGCGTACTGATCCCACGTGGAATCACTGAAGGAATCCCAGGCGTGCGTGGCTTCCGGGTAAGTCGCATCGTCAAAGAATTCATAAAAATCCAGGGCAATCGACTGCTGGAAATCGCCGTCGGTAACGTCGGCAAAATCGCTCTCCCACGAGTTTTCGCTGTCTTCGTAGTACAGGCCCACCAACCAGTCAATAGTGTCTCCCTGTGCGGACAGGCGTATTTCCTGGGTGAAACGATCCTGGTGGGCGACTTCCTGGATCGTGCTCAGGTAATCGCCATTAACGGTCGGCGCCAGGCAGTAGGCGCCGTTGTACAAATACAGACCGTCAGGCGTGAAGTAGTACCAGTAGTAGGTATCCGGATCCAGGCTGTCGTTGGCGTAGGCACAGGACCAGTAGGCTCCTGTCCAGTAGTGGTGGTAGGCGGTAATATCCTGCCCCCAAGTCGTGTCACGTTCGTAGTAAGAGGTAGCCGACACCAACTGTGCGAAGCCCAGGTCAGCCTCGACCGTGAGGGAGTAGAGATCATAGTCGTCGCTACTGTAGTCGTCGAAAAAGTTCACCTTCTTCAGGTCGCCCACATAGGGATCGTAGAAGTTAAGGGCGCCGTTATCCGTTTCCTGGTGCAGGTAGCCCGCGGTCGCGGACCAGTTTTCGTTGATGTCCCACTTCAGCGCGGCGCGCCAGCCGTCAATTTCCGAATCATTGACTTCATCTTTAACGTACTTGGCGTTATCGAGGCTGCCAAAATCCATCACATCCCAGGGTTGCCCGGTCACGCTGACATCGGGGGTGTGGCCAAAGACATTGTCGATAAAGCCACCGTCCTTGGCTGTAAAAGCAACGACCCGCAGTGCCAGTGTGTCGTCGACGATGGGCAGGTTGAGGACGATAGAGCCGTCGTAGCTATCGTCGCTGTCTTCGCCGCTGCGCACCGAGCCGTCCAGCTCCAAAAAGAACTCATTCATTACCGGCTTGTTGGTAATGATTCGCAGGGTACCCGCCTGGGCATCGGACCCGTACAGCGTGCCCTGGGGTCCGGCCAGCGCCTCCACCTGGGCTATATCTACCATGCGCACGGAGGGCTGATCACCGGTTGAGGTGATCGATACCTCGTCCAGGTAGACCGAGGAGGTGGCCTGGGCCACGTAACCGCCGCCATCAATGGTCGCACCACGGAAAATAACGCTGGAGGAGCCATTGCCATAGCTGATCACGTTCACCGAGGGCATGAAGCGGGTGAAGTCCTCCATGCCTCTAGCGCCCATCGCCTGGAGATCCGCGCCGGATATGGCTTGAATACTCGCTGGGATATCCTGCACCGATTCGGTGCGTTTGCGCGCCGTGACAATGATTTCTTCCAGGACCAGCGCCTCCTCGGCCACGGCCGCGGTGGTCGACGTAAGGGCGGAAGCAACTGCTGCTGTAAGGGGTAAAAGTTGGAACTTCGTACTACTACTGCTTAGTCGTAACATCACAAGACTCCTGGAGTAGTGGTCGCCGACCGTGTTAGGGAACGGTGCCAGTTACATTATTATTGTAGATCGTCCAATCCTACACCAAAGATGCCTCAAGCACAGCCGCACAGCAACCTAGCCTATAGGGCGGGAAAATCCTCATGTTCCGGTGGGCGCCCCGCCAGCAAGGGTTCGAGTACCTCGATTAATTCCGACAGGTGGGATTGGTAATTTTCCCACAAATTCAGGGAACTCGAATAAATGGGTTGA